>SDBT01003857.1_pt1 | contig 25745 bp, 24 predicted proteins | sample 2277101 | NCBI WGS metagenome assembly SDBT01 (sample SAMN10404973, study PRJNA504765) | marine sediment metagenome | isolation source: marine sediment core GS10_PC15, 103 cmbsf | place: Arctic Ocean: Southern Knipovich Ridge | collected 2010 | reverse complement strand
TTTACCCCAACAATTGTTGATCATATTTGTCAGCTCGAAACTTCCAAAAACCAATGAGCCGTATAAAATCTCAAAAATATACAAAAAATGTGAGATACTAAGCTATACAATAGGTTTAACGCTCATCATCGGGTACCTTCTACTGGGCTGAAATAAAATTAGTGAGTGGGATTACTGTTTCTTTTCTATCTTGGATTGATTAGGATGTATAGAAGATATGCTCTTTCAGAGACACTTCTATTGTTAGTGAACTATCTAAAAAGTCTATTTTTACTTTGTTATTCAAGACTTGTTCAAATAAAGTGGATATTACTTCAGCAAGAAAAATGCTCCAATTCTTTCCCAAATCATGACGCAAGTGAAGAATCTCTTTTCCTTCCATAATATGATACTCACTATTATACCAATTTGAATACTTATCCAACACAGTTGTAACAAAATCAATCACGGTATGATTAACTCCAAGTCCCGTTGTCCTAAGGAAATCTACAATAATTATCATACTTGATTTTTTCGCAGTTTTTATTAAAACTTCTTTCGAACATTCATTCAAAAATGATGAAAAATGGATAACTTCAGTATCGAACACAATTACGATTAACCGATTGTCCAAATTAATTGGGCAATCTTTTGTTTCCTTCAATGATAGTGAAATTTCCAATAATTGAAGGGCTGACTAATAAAAACTTCCTATCGAGAAGGTCTATGCCCTTTTCGAACATCTTTTTCTTTTTCAAAATATTTTCTACATGTGGTTCGTCCACTTTACCCAAAGAATTGACCGCATCATGAATTTTAAAAGTTGGAGTAAATTCTAACCAATCATCCGATGAAATAATGTAAATCTTTTCTAAATCTTCTTTTTCAATTTCGGCAAGAAACCATTGCATGTTATAGTATTAGTTAGTTTTATCTTACTTTTTTTATATTAATACCTGTTCTCAACTGTGCTTCTGATCTCTTGAAAAAATATTTGTAAATGTTTGGGTTTGGGGTTAAAATTCTAAGACTTAGGTAACAAGGAACATCAGATTAAAAGCAAATATTTAATGCTTCTAGAATTATTTTCCAGAGAACTTTCTACCACAGTTTAATACATTGAAGTAATTTTTTCCTATAGTTAAGCGGTCAAAAATTTTCTTTCTACGATTAACTTCGTAGAAAAATAGAATTCCTGCTAAAACGCAATTTAAGGCTGGAAATAATTTTTTTCGGTAGTTAGTCTGCCAAAACAACCTTTTTTCAGAAAAACACGAGAAGACACACTTTTACTAACCTATTTTAAACACACAAAGACACGTTACTTCTCCATTGATCTAACCAACAAACAATCTGAAAACGGAATGGCAGTTATGGTGACATTAATCGAAGTCTTGATTCTCGCCGTTATCCAAGGGCTAACAGAATGGTTACCAGTCTCCAGTTCAGGTCACCTAGTAATTACACAAAAAATTCTCGGATTAAACCTCCCACCAATCTACAGCGTCATGCTACATGTCGGCACTTTAATCGTCGTTCTCACAGTCTTCCGAAAAGACATCACAGACATAATCAAAGCCGTGATTAAACGCGACTTCAAAACACAAGAAGCAAAACTTGCATTATTCATCGCCGTCGGCAGCGTACCCATAGCCATTATAGGCTTCGTCTTCCACGACATCTTCGAATCACTCTTCTCTAACCTACCTGCAGTAGGATTAGCCCTCTTAATCACGGGAGGTGTACTCTTCTTCTCCGAAAAAAGACTAGGCAACAAAAAAATAGGCACCCTAGATTCACTACTAATCGGACTAGCACAAGCAATCGCCATAATCCCCGGCATATCCAGAAGTGGCGTAACACTAACCACAGGACTACTAAGAAAAATCGACAAAACAACCGCCTTCAGATACTCATTCCTGCTATCCGTACCCGCCGTAATAGGAGCAACACTCATGGAATCAAAAGACCTGATTGTAGGAAACGTGGACCTGGCCCCGCTGATTCTAGGAGCAACAATCTCCATGATAACGGGTTACGCATCCTTGAAACTCGTCCAAAAGATAGTCATGAACGAAAAATTTCACCTGTTCGCCTATTACTGCTGGACAATCGGAACAGCAATACTTCTTTTCACAATATTTCAATAAAAAGGACACACATTTTCTCTAAAAAATGAGGGAAACTTCTTAAGTTTGCATGAGATTTTGGAAAGGAAAACTAACATATTTAAGTTATGCAACCATCTATGGAAAAAGAGTGTAGAGGCGATATCGTGGGCAAAAGGAAAGCTAAACGCGAAGACTATAATGCTCTTAAAATGCCGGAAGGTAACGACATAATAGGCATAGCCAAACAAATGCTTGGATTCGACAGACTTATGGTAACTTGCCAAGACGGCAAAGAACGCCTCTGCAGAATACGCGGCAAAATGAAACGAAGAATGTGGATAAGAGTAGGAGACATCATTTTGGTCTCTCCTTGGGATTTCCAATCAGACACGCGGGGCGACATCATTTGGCGATACAAGAGAAATCAGGCAGACTGGCTTAGAAGAAAAGGCTACCTGAAAATATAACAAAAGAATTCGTAATCATTATACCTTTTCGGTTAACAGGAGGACTTAAGCTAGTCCATCCAACAACCGCATAAACTACGGAGAATCGCAAAATGAGCAAAAAATCTAGCGCCTCAAATATAATATACGTAGGAAGAAAACCCCCCATGAATTATGTGCTAGGCATCGTAACCGCTTTCAGCGGAACCGAAGTAAAAGAGGTCATCGTGAAGGCCAGAGGACAAGCCATAACAACAGCAGTCGACTCAGTTGAAATAGCAAGGCGCAGATTCGTAAAAGAAATGACAGTAGACAAAATTGCCATCGGAACCGAAGAGATGCCACCAAGGGAAGGAGAAAGCAACTCAAGGATGATTTCAACCATCGAAATCACCCTGAAACGAAGCTAAACAACAACCACTAGCATATTCTCTACGTAATTCGGGATAACTAACAGCGCCTCCATTAAAGGTTACAATGTCGCGAACCCCCTCAGGGAGTTCTTGGTGATTCACGGCAGAAACTCGGTTGTTCGTTGCTAGTCGGTTATCCAGTGTCGAATTTTTTTATTCCTTTATTTTTTTTGTTTTTTGATATTTTTTGGTTTATTGCGTATCAACACATATTATGATACCATAATACTTAAGATGTAATAGCGGGCAATATAGTAGGGGGAAGCGCTTGGGAAAAACCGTTGTAATAACGCCTCTGTACATCTCCGTAGCTTGGGCCTTGATGACTAGCTACCAGCTTTTCACCCAAACAACAGTAACAAGTGTCACAATATTCATAGGCACACACTTGCCTACAATCGGCGTTTGGATGGCTTCCAGATTAGACATGATTATATTCATTCATTCGTATGGATTTTCCTTTTGGCATCTGCCATTCCTTCGTTACTTCTGGGAAAAGAGAGAGGGTTCTTGTCCAATTCGGCGTATGTCTAACATTAACCTTCTCGGCATTTGTAGTTAAAGACGCCGTGACCGGTTTCGACATTGGAAACCATGGATCAAGCCCTCGGCTTAGCTCCACTGTTCCAAAATCCAGCATTAGCCTTGGCTTATTTGTCGCTACCATATCTTTTGATGATAGGATTCGACATTTGAGGTAAACGAAAAAAGGAAAAATGGTTACAAGTTAAAAGCGAAATCAATGATTTCCCAGAAGACGCTTTTATTGTGGAAGACGATTTTAAAGAAGAGGAAAAAACACAAGAAGAACATAGGGCATATCCAAACTAAATGTATACCCGCAATAGAGACCCCAGCGTCGTCTACTGGCTTGGCAACAACATGTACCTAAACGTAACCAACAGGTGTTCTAATAGCTGCTATTTTTGTTTCAGAAAATTCAAGACAGGCATTCGAGAATTTAACCTAAAGCTGGAAAAGGAACCGACCTCAGAAGAAGTGATTGAAGAACTGCGAAAGGCTATAAACAAAAAGAATTGGAGCGAAGTTGTCTTCTGCGGCTTCGGAGAACCCTTGGAACGACTGAATCTTGTATTGAAAGTAACCAAATGGGTGAAGAAACATTACTTGAAGACTGTTAGGGTTGACACCAATGGTCAAGGATACTTACTGAACAAAGGAAGAAACGTGGTGCGGGAGCTAAATGAGGCAGGTGTAGACAAAGTGAGCGTAAGCTTGAACGCCCACGATAAGGAAGCATACAACCAAATCTGCAAGCCTGTGTTTGAAGATGCCTATGAAAATGTCTTGGGGTTCATCAAAAAGGCTAAAGAAGAGGGCTTAGAAACTGAAGCAACAGCCGTAAGGATTCCCGAGGTGGACCTTACAAAGGTCAAGGAACTGACTGAAAGAACAGGGGTCAAATTCTCAGTAAGAGAATACATACCGTGCTTCTGGTAAAACACCCAGCAACTCTGAAGACGGACTCCAGCGAAGAAGTTTGGGTTGCTGTAGAAACTAGTGCAATTTGGGAGACCGAAATGACCTACAACCGGAATAATGTAAAAGTCGCAACAAGTTAGAAAACTAAAAAAAAACCAATCTTTTCGAAACTGAAGATTCTTCAACTAACAAGTAGTCATCTAAGGAACAATTAATCCGAGCAAGCGGATTTTGCTTTTACATTGGTTACACTGAATTACCAATTCTTCTAGATCGTTACCATTAACTTTGGTGCCGAGTATTACGTAAACGTCCTCGGTTTCGTCTTCAGGAGATATAACTACTCCACAACCGGGACACGGGAAGTATCCTTCGCCTTGAAGCTCTTTTAGGTCCATTTGATATACCAGAGGTTGTCCCATAGGGTCCATCTTCCTTTGTTAGTATTGATTCCTCTGGGTCCCCATTTAGTAAATAACGTTTATGAATGCATCATCAATTTTCGTTTTATATATCCAAATTAATGTTGTTTCATCTGGATTCTGATTTCAGAAACTAAATTCGATGTATCACTGAAGAATTAGAAATCGAAACATATAACGTATGCTTAAGAGCATAATAGGTATGGAGGGATGGGCAAAATGTCTCCAAAAGAGCGTTCAGTTAAAAGAACACCAATCATTTTAGAGGAAGAAGAAAGAGAATATATCGATTCGCTCATAAAACAAGGGAGAGAACCGGGAATAAAACCCCTCATATCAAAGATGCTCGACGTTTACCGAAGCATGTGTATCTACGACTGGAAATACCCCTGAGAATACTACATCAACATCAGCCGCGTAGCCTTTATAAACGTCGAATTTCTCGACATTCTCCTAAAAATACATCCCTGAAGAGAACTGGAAAGAAGTTGGGCTAAAGATTGGAGAAATGGCTAAAGTTTCTATGGAGGCCAGTATTGACATAGAAACCGCAAACAGGGAAAAATGGCCCGAAGTTTTTAAGAGGTTGCGTGTCCAATTTTTCGGTGACTTTTACCTTAAAGACAAATTTGTGATAATTAGAACCCCACTCATCAGCAATTCGGAGTTTTTGTGTGGATTCATAGAAAGCTTACTTGAAGTTAGTTTGGAGGCGAGAACTCTAACGCCCCCACTCATCTTTGAGATCGCCAGTTAAATTCATCATGAGAAGCGACAGATACTTTTCGGCGATTCTCTCTGTTAACAAAGTGGAAATAATTAGGAAAAAATCATAGGTAGTAAATAATCAATCATGCTTCTTTTATTCATCAGTTTTCCAAATAAATTGATGATTATGTGTTTAATATTCAGGTGTTATAAATTTAGATTCCGAATTAAACATTTATGCATAATACATATTGTGGTTTCATACGTGTTAAATATTGTGACCTCAGAGTTCTTGGGCATATAGGAGAAGTTGAATAATGAGAAGCATCTTTAAATCTAAAAAAGGAATTTCACCAATCCTTGCTACACTACTCTTGATTGTCATCGCCGTCGCAGCCGTCATAGTCACCTACCGCCTGGGTCATGACATTCACAGCATCCACAACAAGCCAAGCAGGCGCCATACTAAAAGTTGATAACGTAAGATTCTACACAAACTCAGGTACAGAATATGTTGAAATTATAATAAGAAATTCTGGAACGGGTGATGCAAAGGTTGACAGCGTATACACAGGTACCACAGACTCAAACCTTGCTACACAAACTGGTGTAAGCTATAATCCAAATACACAAATTGTCACCGCAGGTTCAACACTCAACATCACCATCACACAGGATTGGACCGATGGAACAAGATACTGCTTCAAAATGACCACCGAAAAAGGGTTCGAAATTCCATTCAGCAGAGAGGCGTAAACTAAACTCTCTTTTTTCCCTCTTTCCGAAGAAAACGTAACCTAGAATTTTTATATTCTCCATTTTTATAAAGGTACACATGGGTAGATGATTTAGCGTGAACCAGATATTTGATGGCGCCCGAATTATTTTATGTATAAGCTTTCTGATTTACGCTTCTTGGAGCGATTATAAAACCAGAGAAGTAAGCAACAAAGTTTGGGTTGTCCTAGGACCCTTAGCCCTCGCCCTAACAGCGTTCCAGTTTTTAATGTATTCTTCCCAACCGCTTCAACTCCTAATATCATATGTTCTATCTTTTGCGATAACTTCAGGCTTAGCAATTGTAGTCTTTTACGCGGGAGGCTTCGGAGGAGCCGATGCTAAGGCGTTAATGTGTATTGCCCTCGCCTTACCCGTTTATCCTAATCATCTTCTTTCACAACCTGTGGGTTTTGTTTCTCCAATTTTTCCAATAACTATCTTCACTAACAGTGTTCTCTTAGCTGCCCTTAGCGTGTTCTATGCCCTCTTCCGTAACATCCTATGGACCGTTAGAAACAGGGGGGGCGTCTTTGAGGGATTGGAGACAGAGTCTTTTGGTCGCAAAATTTTGGCGCTTGTCAGCGGCTACAAGGTCAAGGTTTCTAAACTGGAAAAAGGGTACATGTATCCTCTTGAGGATGTCTATGTGAATGATGCGGGAAATAAGAAAAGAAGGTTGCTGGTGTTTCCAAAGTATGAGGAGCGCGAAGATATTGTTGCAAGAATTATAGAAAACGTAAAAGAGGAAAAACTTGATGGCAGAGTATGGGTTACCCCCGGTTTGCCTCTCCTTATATTTATCACAGTAGGCTTAATTATTGCATTAGCCTACGGAGACATCGTTTGGATTTTGCTTAGCTCAGTTCTTAGGTAAAAAAGTGAACTTGCAACAGCAGAAGAATTTCTCAAGAAACCAGACTTCGTTCTTCTCTAACGGTGCAAACAAAAATTTGCACCATAAAATATGGTTTGGTTACTCCTCAAGATTTTCCTATTCACTAATTACGGAGTTTTATGGTTTCTTGATGCAGACTATTTTTGTCTAGCAGTTTGGCTTGCAAGAGCATAGTTATTCCTTTAGCGGTTACTGTTGAGGCGATTCATCCCATCACGCCTAGGTATAGGACTCGGATGGCGGCTTCGATGAGAAGAAATAAAGATTCTCCGAAAGATGCCATGAGGCTGGGAACAGGTAGGACGTTAATGTCTCCCTGCAGATGAATGCAAGCAATAATAAATGTGACAGATAGGAGAGCGATGCCTATCAAAAGAATGGTGGTTCCTGAAGTTTCAGAAGTTTTTATCCGCAACCAGACATCACATCAGTCTACCGTGACACTTGGGGGATACTCCACCATCACCAAAGACCAAAATGGTCATCTTCAGGACTCGTATAAATAGGTTCACCATCAAAAGTTACGACAGCACCATGCCAAGTCACATCTAAATAATCAGTGAAATCATTGACGGGGAATCGCTCCACTGGATTAAACACGATGCTGGAAGCGGCTACGTTTAGAGCTCCTGTACTGTCGCTCGCCATGGTATCGAAGATGTAGATGTTCTGGTTGTCAGCGTCAGTGAACATGAGTTCTGCTCCTGAGTCTTCTGAGCTGATTTGGCTCCAATGGTAATCCCACTCCGTTGGCGAACTGTCATAGAAAAGACCTGTAGCATTTGAAGTTTCAGGGTAAACTCCAGCTGTTCCATTCTCTGTTAGTGGCGTTCCTGAGAGAAGTGAAAGCTGTATGGCACTAAGATTCGAAACGCTCCTGCTCTGAGAAGAGCTTAAGAAAATTGTTCTTGCTGTATATGTAATAAGGTGCGTTTGCCGGTAACGTCAAAAATATCTACGAATAGAAGTTAGGACTACCTGTAACTCCGCCACCATATTCTGATTCTTGTTGAACTATATCCCGAACTGTCCCGTTGTAGATTACATATGTAAGTTAATCTCCATACGTAGGCGGTTCATCGTTGGTACGTAGGAAATCTGCCCGATAGCTGGTTGATTTCAACAATGTTCTGTTATTAGTATCTTAATATGATTGTTGTCTCCAAAATTTTTGTGTTGATGGAGCCTCGGGCGGGATTTGATCCCGCGACCAACAGCTTACAAGGCTGCCGCTCTACCGGGCTGAGCCACCGAGGCACGGTAGTCTTAACGGGTTTCGTTAAGTAAAACATTTCTTATACTGACTAGCCTATAGATTTTCCGTTTTCTAAAAAGCAAAAAATAGAAAAAATGGGGGAACCCCCGTTCTTCTGCTCTATTCTTCAAATTCTTCAGGCGAAATATAGTCACCATACTTTTCTTTAGCATTAAGCAAGCGCTCATATTGCTGATTTAGTACCCAAAACACCGCTTCTGGCGTATACGTGACCTTTTCCTTGTAGAAGTGCCTGACTCGCTTAATCTTATCCATGTTTTCGTTTACGCGAATGCTAAACTGCCTGACATAATCCTCTTTGCTATAGTCTACATCTCGTAGCTGCTTGAAAATTTTGCACAAATCCTCATATTCTGGAATATAGCCTGTAGGAGTTTTTATTGCATCCACCTCACCGTGGACTCGCAGTTCCATCCATTTTACCCAAACATGCTTGTCCTTAGGATCGTTGAGGTAATTGCCTTCTTTATCTTGCAAGAAATAGTTAACCCCAAAAACAACAGGAGGATTCTTGACCTTTTTTCCAAAATCCAAGTTATTCCGAACATTCTTTCCTAACGGAATAGAAATAAAGTCCTGAATGCTCATCATGTTAATTTCGGGCACACCCTCTTTGCCAATTGTAGCAAAAGTCGTTTCCGTCTCCAAAGCTGCTCCATAAGAGATGATTCCATGCTCCCAATCAAAACTTTGCTGCACCGGAACATATGCCTTAGTGTCCCGTCCACCATACATTATGCCCCTCAACTCAACACCGGACGGATTCTCTAACTCAGGATCACAATTCTCTAACACATTCAAGGTTACTGCATATCTAGCATTCTTGTGGGACGGCGTAACATCCTTGCCCGCTTCATCCTTCTTTCCCTTATGCCATTTTCCTGAGTAGTTAATTCCCTCTTTAGGAACCTCACTGCCCATACCTAGCCAGTATGGCTTTCCATCTTTAACCAAAACGTTAGAAAAGATGATCTCGCCTGGATTATGAAGCACCTTAAAGATCGAAACATCATCTACCGGATTCACATCTTTTATGATCCCAAAAATACCCGCTTCAACATTCACTGCACGTGCAACCGAATCAATCGCACGAATATACGCAATATCATCACCTAGAATGGTCTCACCTGGCAACATAGCCGTAGACGTTTTACCACAAGCGCTTGGAAACGCACCCGCAAAATATGTTTTACGACCATTAGGACCATGTACACCCATCAACATCATATGCTCAGCTAACCAACCCTCAATGTTTGCCTTTCGGATAGCCAAACGAAAAGCAAGCTTCTTAAAACCTATCGAATTACCCGCATATTGCGTGTTAACGCTATAAATTGTATTATCCATGTAATCTATGTAAATGCATTTCTTATCATGATCTGCACTGACCATATTCTCAGTCAGTTTACCTGCTGAATGCAAAACTCGCAAAAAGTTTATGTCAGAACCTGATTTAGTAAAAATCTTGTAACCAGAACGGTACAATAAGTCTTCAGAATGAGCCACATACCAAGAATCAGTGCATTGCAACCCAAGAATTGTGAACACCGAGTCTGTGGGCCCTAACGAAAGAAAACGAGCAATCATTGTGCGACCAGTCATGGAGTCTCTAAGTACACCCTTTACTTCCGCTAAACCTTCTTGGCGATCAATTTGATTAAGGGTTTTGCTGAGAAAAATTCTTTTGGGCACAAGATATTTTGTGGCTTTCCTGTCTCGCCCCTGATCATAATAGCCATCATAATGAATTGTGTGCCCAGAAATATTCAATGGATTTTCTTCTTTGCTGGCGATTGCCTGTTGACGTATGTGATTTTTATCTTCCGCTGAATCGCTGCAAATGAATACGTGTTCAGCGTTACAAAGATCAGCAGATTTGGCGATGAATTCGTGGACTTTAGGGATTGATATTGCACATAGTTTGTCGTAGTCAGCTTTGCTTAGTTTCGGTCGTAATGCTTCAATATATGAATTCATAGTTTAACCTCTTTACTACATGTTGATTATTACTTAGAAAAGTTTAAAAACTGCTAAGACATTTAAATGTTACGTTAACAAAATGTTAAGCATCAAGGATTTGGAAAAAAAGATTCTGCTCAATTTATTAGAAAAAGGGCAACGTCCGATTCTTAAAATAGCCGAGGATATTGGGGTCACAAGGCAAACAGTTGCAAAAAAGATTGAACAAATGCGCGACTCTGGTTTGATACTTTCCTTTTTTCCAAAAATTGAACCCGAAATTTTGGGTTTGACTATTCAAGCTTACATATTGATGCGTGAAGACCCGCGAAGTGATTACAGAAAAGAGACTGAAGAAATCGTAAAAAGTTTTCCTCAGGTGTCTGAGTTTCAGAGAATCTTTGGCAAGTATGATAGTATCGCAAAAGTGTTAGTGAAGAATAACAAAGAGTTAACCGACTTGGTTAAAAAAATTCATGACCTGAATGGCGTCAAAGAGACAGAAACTTTCATAGTTCACAGCACAATCAAAGACAAACCCGAAGACCCCCTCAAGAACGCACTAACAACCTAATTCTGTCAGTTTCCATGATCGCAACAGAGGACAGTTTAGAGCTGTTTTGGTTCCTGAATCACCAGATTATACCAAAATCTACTATAATCGAACCTAAATATACTTGTCCAACTGTTAGAGTAACAATTTCATCGTTTTGCGGTTCTATATAAATTAGCCCATTATCTGTAGTATTGAAACAGGCTATTGCATGAGCGCTGCCAGAAAATTCGATATATACAAACCCACATCTGTAACCCGCCTGAAAGGCGTTATCGTTGAAGTCGGCTGTAAAATCGTAACAAACATAATCGTTAGTGTACTCGTTTTCGTCAGTTTTATCTGAATTTATAAAAATGATCGCCTCAGAATACGTTGGGTCCATTAAGTACCAGCCGCTTTCAGTCAGATCTTTTACACCTTGAAGATATCCCTCATCATAACCGAGTTGGTAGCCTTCAGATTCGCCCTCAACATAACCTAAATCGAAGCTTTGAATTACTTCACTTTCCAATAACACGACCTCAGTTTGGAAGCTTGAAACTTGAGATTCCAGAGCATCCACATCATTGTTTAGTGATGATGTTTCGGATTGAAGAATTGCAACTTGTGTTTCCAAAGTAGCCTTTTCAGTTTGCAGTGTTGAAACATTAGTTTCTAACATACTATTTTCGTTTTCTAATGTAGTTTCTTCAGTTTGGAGGCTTGAAACTTGCATTTCAAGAACAGTCTTTTCGTTGTTCAGTGAAGTGGCTTCTGATTGGAGACTTGAAACGTTAACTTGCAGGCTTGAAACTTGAGTTTCTAACGTAAGTTTTTCGTTTTCGAGTCCAGAGATTTGATTAGTTTTCATTTGCAATTCATTGTCTTTCTGGTTAAGCGCCATTACAGCTCCAATAACTCCAACAGATAGAATGACGCAAATCAAACCGAGCGCTATGAGTTTCTTATTAACCATTATTTGCTCCTCCAAAATCACTCTAAATATGATTCATTACGACGTCATATATACCCTTTCGTGCACTGAAAACTTTTTCATCCTAAAACAGCTTTGCAAACCTCAAAAATGCATAATGGCTGACTATTTGTCTCTAATGCAAGAATGGAGCCTCGGGCGGGATTTGATCCCGCGACCAACAGCTTACGAGGCTGCCGCTCTACCGGGCTGAGCCACCGAGGCGTTTACTGTGAACTGAGCGGAATACACATTTTTAAGACATTCGGGAGCAAACAGTTCCAATAGCTGGGTCCCTAATTTTTTCGGTTCTATTTTTGAAATAAAAAAATGGTCTTGTATATCATACGCTGTTGTGTTGCTACAGCGTCTACAAGCCTATCCCAATATTAATTTGGGGGTCCCAGTTTTGGGACTCATTTTTTCTTTATCTTCAGGAAGTAGAGAAGAGCTACTCCAACTACTGTTACCACTACGATTGCTGCAATCCATGTTATTGGTAACAACTCTGATTCTTCGGTCTCTGTTGGTGTCTCTGCTTCTTCGGATATAGTGAAGTAAACTGTGTGAGAGTTTTCATTTCCTTCTGTATCTTTCGCGAAAACCGTTAGCTTATGTGAGCCCTCAGTCAGGTCAGATAATGTTTTGCTTCCGCTGATTGTGATGTTCGTTTGTCCGTCTAGACTGTAACTTATCACGGTGTCTGTTTCATTCACCGCGTATGTTAATGTAACAGCGTTTACGTTGTATGTCGTGTTTTCCGGCGAAGTAATGTAAACTACAAAAGAGCTTCCTTCAAGAATAAGCGGATATTTGTCTTTGTTGTTGCTGTCAATAACGTGAGGCGTATCTCCTACGCCGTCGCTGCCATCTTCGTCTTGATTGCTGCCCGTCTTCACGTCAATGCCCGTGTAATCGCTCCAATAGTTTCCCCCTGCTGGATAAGAGACATACCATGTGTTAACTGAGACACTTACTGTAGGGTCATCAGTTCTAGCATCATAAACTTGTATGTTGTTGTCGATGAAGTAGTTACCTCTGATCATGTTGTACCCAGACGCACTGAAGCCGATGCCATATTTATCGTTGTTTGTTATTGTGTTCCCAGAAATAGTGTTTTGTGTAGAGTTGTAGAGGAACATTCCTCCAGTGTTGTCTGCTATATTATTTGTAGATATGATGTTGCCTGTCGAAAACATGCTAAGCTGGATGCCTCTATCGTTGTTTGTTATGCTGTTTCCAGTAACGAGGTTGCTGGACGCCGCAAAGAGCATTATGCCATAGTAATTGCCTGTTATGCTATTTTGTACTATTGTTGAGCCTGTTGTGGCCGCCAGTAATATGCCTTGCCCATTGTTGGACAGTTCTATGTTTTGAATGGTTATGTTCGTGCAGTTTACGAGGGCAAGAAACCCTACGTCTGGAAACGTGTCTGGGTTTATGACCATGTCTTCTTCACCTATAAGATAATAGACTTTTTTGTCGTCGCTGATTGTGTTTGAGTCATCCATGTCGTTAACGTAATGTGAAAGCTTAGTGCCATAAATGGCGATGTTGCGAGTATTATCCATGTTGTTATTTCTGAATACGTTTTCTGTAGTTAGCCTCAAGTCAAGGCCAACGTCGTTGTCTGTTATGATGTTGTTAGTGATAGTGTTTTGTGTAGAGTTGTAGAAAACGATGCCGTTACCGTTGTTTTTTATGGTGTTTCCGATTATTGTGTTGTACGATGATTCTATAATATAGATGCCGTAATAGAACATGCCATTTAGTTGTACATCCTTGATTGTTACGTCGTTTATGGACCTAAGTTCTATTCCTATGTCTCCTCCTCCTTCAAGGGCGAAACCTGCACCATCAATTGTAATCCCGCTACGCTGAACCACAAATGTGTACACAAAAAGATTATCCGTAAAAGTATATACGTCACCATCCCGCCGAATGGGAACTATAGCATTTGTTGAAGAGTCAATGCTTCCATCACTTCGAATGTAAATGCTTTCACTGCTATCTTGTGACTTAACCTGAGTAGTGACTGCACATAAAGATACTACACATAATAAAACTAAAAACGCAACCTTACTTGCTTTCATGTCCTTCATTTTCCCCTATTACCCATAATTGTCATTGCAACAGAACCTATACATTCATGTAATGTTTTAATGTTTGTTGCTTTAACGACAAACATCGTCATACTGATTTGGTATAAAAAAGTTTTTCAGAATTGGACCCACTTACAAAATCGTTGACGTTAACTTCGTCCTGATAGATATTTTTAAGACATTCGGGAACGAACATTACCTGCAGAGGTTTCCAAGTTGACTTCAGCCAAGGAGCTGGGCGAAAGAAAAATCATAGAACTAATTCTAAACTGCCTAGATCAAATGCCCAACATGCCAATTCCCTTCGGAGACGACGCCTCAGCAGTAGACCTTGGAACCGACAAACTAGCCATAATAAACATGGATATGCTTGTCAGAAAAACAGATGTTCCGAAAGCTATGAGCCTCTGGCAAGCTGCCCGCAAAGCAGTAATAATGAACATAAGCGACCTAGCTGCAAAGGGAGCACAGCCCCTTGCTCTTCTAGCGTCCATCGGAGTCCCTCCAGACCTGACAAAAACGGACATACTGCAGATTGGCAATGGACTGAACGCTGGCGCCCGCGAATACGGCACTTACATAGTGGGAGGAGACACCAACGAAGCGTCCGACCTGATAATCAGCTGTATGGCATTGGGGGTATGCCACAAGCATCGTCTAATCAAGCGTAGTGGCGCAAAGCCTGGTGACTACGTGGCAGTAACTGGGTCTTTCGGAAAAACAGCTTCTGGATTGAAGATTCTGATGGATGGTCTTTCGGCTCCTGAGCTGCAAAGAGCGCTTGTTGATTCCGTTCTTATGCCCAATGCAAGGGTCAAAGAAGGGTTGGTTTTAGCTCGATCTCAGGCGGCAACAGCCTCCATAGACATTAGCGACGGACTAGCATGGAGTCTCCACGAACTTTCTAGGGCAAGCACTGTAGGCTTCCGTCTTGACAATCTTCCGATAGCTCCTGAGGTGGAAATGTTCGCGGATATTCATGGTTTTGATTCTGTGGAGTTAGCTTTGTATGGAGGCGAGGAATACGAACTCCTGGTAACCATCAAACCAGAGCTGTGGCAAAAAGCAGCAAAAGCTGTGGAAACAGTTGGGGGGTCACTCACAAAGATTGGAGTAGTTACCAAAAAGAAGCATCTTCTGCTAAAAACAGATGAGAAAACTGTTTCTATAGAGGCTCGAGGATGGGAACACTTTAAAACAGAATAGATTGAAGACAAGAAACGTAAGGGAGATAATTTAATGATAAAATCGTGCGATTCAGGCAGCTTTCCCTTCACGGGTGATTCTGCAAAGTTTTTGGAGGGCGCAAAGCGTTTCAGGCTCCACAAAACAGACGAGTCAACCGAATATTTCGAGAAACGGGTGGTTGAAAGTTTCCTCGACAAAATCCGAGTCAACATTGATGTCCCAAATTATCCTCAATTCAGAGACATGAACGAGATGTTTCTGTCAATGATGGATGGGATAGAAAAAATTAAGGGAGGCTACTTGGAGACTGCGATTCCTTCTTTGAAGACAGATAACAGTCAGATTCCTGAAGTTGTGGCTATAGCGCGGAACTCTCAGATGATTCAGGAAGAGACGGGGGAACCCTTCAAAGTCAGGGTTTGTGTCACAGGACCATACACGTTCGCTTCCTTTTTTCCTTACAGAGACGAAGGATCCTTCAGCAGACTCGGAAACGTAATGTCCCAAATATTGGAGCACACCCTTTTCAGCAACAAGCACGGCAAAACAAGTTTGGTTTCAGTTGATGAGCCGCTCTTCGGATTGGTAGATGACCCGTTAATCGATTTTGGTTCCAAAGGAAGAGAAAACCTTCGAAGCGCTTGGGAAACCATTTTTCATAAGGTCAAATCCAAGAACGCCCAGACAATGATACATCTTCACAGCACAGCAAACCCGCTTTTCTGGGATATACCCTCATTAGACGTGATTGATTCGCATGTTGATGATCCCCTCAACCAAATGAAAAAAACTGGAGAAATGCTGGAGTCAAGAGACAAGTTTCTGAAGGCTAGTATAACAGTTAATGACTTCGATATGTTGATTAAAAAAAGGATTGTTGCAGATTCGCAAGAAAAACTGACTGAATCAGAGGTAAACGAGAGAATTGCTGACGCTTGGACGGGCATCAACCATGGAAAAGTTGATTCCGAAATCTTTCTTGAAAGTGTAGATGCAATGAAGAATCGGCTGGTTAATGTGGTTGAGCGGTTTGGTGCTGAGAGGGTTCTATACGCGGGACCTGAATGTGGATTAAAGGGGTACCCAACATATGAGAATGCACTTGAGTGTTTGAGACGCGTCTCCAGCGCCGTCGAACGTTTCGAAAAATAACGGTTGATGTCTCGTAAACAAACAGGATTAACGTTCATAAAGAGAATTAGTCTTCTTTTGGCTTTCCTTTCTCAATCGCTGATAGTAGCGAAAGAAGATTGTGCACGATTCTGTAGGTTAATCCCCAGATGACGTTGTTTTCTATGATGTAAGCGGGGAATTCTCTGAAGCTGAATTTGACGCTTCCTTTGGTGTGAACCAGTTCTTTTAGTGGTGTCCAGAAGTATTCCGTTAACTCTTCATTCAGTTTTTATGCATTGTTCCTTTTCCTGCAGGACCACAAATGGAAGAACCTTCATTTCAGGTCTTTGTATCGACCTCAGAGGCTCCATTGCTCCCAGAGAGCGGAAGCCCTCAAGAATGTTTATGCCTGTCTCTTCCAAGGTTTCCCTAACTACCGTCTCCTTCAGATTCCTGTCTTCAGGGTTACGTTTTCCTCCGGAGAGCGCAGTCTGTTCCGACCAAGTATCGGTGGGATTCTCGGCTCTCTTCACAAACAAGACCTGAAAGTCCTGATTTGCTACTCTCAAAAGAGCAACAACTGCGGCGTTCGCATCAGGACATTCTGAAGTTTGCTTCAGTGTCTTGGACAGTTTTTCTGTGATCCCCTTATTGTCCAATTCTGGGTCTTCCCTTTATGTACAGTTTAGTCTATTATGTGAATAATTTTTCTATTCTTCTTGTATCTCTCTCATTTTCCTAACTGTTTTCTTGTCAACCTCTAAGCTCAAGTTTTCGATGTTGTCCTCCCAGAAAATCTCCTGAGCCGCCTTGCAGACAGGTTCCCCATCATAATCCGTAACAAGGTAACAGTAGGCACGCTGTCTCTCGTCGTTGCTTGCCACGTAAAAGTTCTTGCACACAAACTTCATATCATTCACTTGGATGCCCAACTCTTCCATCATCTCCCTCTTCAACGCATCCTCCATGCCTTCGTTGGGTTTAACGTGCCCCGCCGGCAAACACACGATTCCTGGGTCAATTGTTTCGTCCCATCTGCGGCGCTCAACCAAAAACTTGTTTCCCTTAACAACTATTCCGACAACAACGCCGACAGCTTCCAAAATGTATCCTCTCAGTTCTGGTTAGACGAGTTACTAAATTATAAATTGGCTGTTATTTGGTTCTGTTTTTTCTTTGATTGGAGGAAGCAGTGGATATAACAGATGCAGAGGAGACTAGAAATCTTGGCACGATCATATTGAGGGGAGACAACGTTATCATGATTAGTCCTCCACCCAAAAATAGATAATAGAACTGTTTTAGTTAAAAAAAGAAAAGGAAGTGAATATTTTTGGGATAGTGTGCTTGTGTGTTGAATTAGGTCATGTGCTTGGGAGTTATGCCAAACCATCCGAAGAGCGTAACGAATATCGGTATTATAATGGCGTAGATTATCTTAGGCAACATGATAAGGGATCCAGAATAGACTGGGTCAGTTATCATCCCAATAGGCGAGATTAGTCCCGTCCACAACTGGAATAGACCACTAATAACCGAGGCAATAAGTGCAGCAACTAGCATTCTTCGGAAGCTGTAGGATCCTCTGTTTAATGCTCCAGCCATATATCCGACCAGCATTGCGGCTACGACGTAACCAAGGGTGCTAATGTCTCCAACCATCATGCTCTGGGTAAAGATCCCCGAAGCGGCGAACACATCGTTCACGTACAGGGCGTATATGCTACCTAATAGAAATCCTGTTCCTCCACCAGCCCACTGATTCCAGATTAGCCCAGCGAACAGCGGAATAGCAACTAGCAGAATTGCCTCTGCAAGTCCATCCACCAATATTGCATTTAGAGTTCCACTAGAGTCAGCATCTTGAAGGATAGGAGAAAGTTCCGTTGGAAAGATGATTATCAGGAACGCCACTATAACCGGTAATATTAGCCCATAGATGATATCCTTTAGTTTCCAATCAGTCCAGCTTGCCATTTTTTGTTTGCTCCTTTCTTTGTCCAAGTTATTATCATTATATATTTATATTTTGCGTAGTCATCACTTTACAGATACAATTAAACATACTATTATTTCATCATTTTTTCCGGCACCGAAAAAACATACCTATCAAATAGGGACGTCACTATATTGTAACTTTTTACGGTTCTGAAAGAGAAACAGGGTCTCAGGCGAAAACGAAAAGACATAACCAAATTGGCCTGTTTATAACCACCCATTTTGGTGCTTGGACAAGCCTCATCATCGGCTTCACGGTGCCTCTTGTAATAGGGGCATTCATAGGAGACTGGATAGGCAAACGAAGAAACTATGTCCTCCCGATGACTCCCTGAAAATTTACTGGAGAGTAAAAGTTGATTCAAAAGATTATTGAATGCAGAGAAATCGGTAAGGAGGGTAGCCTTTATCCTTCAAGTCGGGTGGGATTCCAAGCGGAGGAGCGGGAGCGATTCCTCAAGAGGGTGAAGGAACTACTGAGCTGAAGGAAGACGCTGCTGTCAAAAGGTAAGGGCTAGCGGTGACGCGAGTTCAAATTCCAGCTGGACATCAGGCTCGATTCTGTTCTCTAAAATATTCGGCCAGAATGAATCGTATGGTCTCCTGAAGTGTGTCCAGCCTCCTACGTGTACGCTCCTTCTCTAAAGGGTCTTTCATGGCTTCGGGCAGGCTCATAGTGAACTTAACCATCTGCATTTCCTCATCACTCCACAGATTCCTTTGGAAGTATTTATGTGGCGGTAATGATAAAGAAGCGTTTAGATGTATTAATCAGTCTTTCTACGTCTGGAGGATGTGTAATGAGTTGTATAGGTCTTGAAGGAATGTCTGAAGGTGTTTGTGTGAATGTCTGAGATGCTTGTTGAGAATGTTTGTGTGGCCCTGACCAAGCCATACTTGGATGCCTTAGACGGCTTGGTGCGGGAGGGCGTCTACGTGAGCCGTAGAGAAGTCGTTAAGGATGCGTTGAGGCGTCTCTTCCGTCACTATGGATTAGAGCCGTTCGGTACAGAGGAACCCGAGGAAGCAGGGAAGGTTGAGGAGGCAGAGTAAGCTAGGGGCCTATGAGGATGGCAAACATGGATGACAAATTCATAAATTCCAATTAAGGGAATTGATGAGAGAAAGTCGCGGTGTTGATCGTGGACTTTGAGGAGTTTCTGCAGCTATGCAAAGACGCAGACGATCTCATTCGCAAACTTCTGGTAGGACCCTCAAAACTTCAAGGAAAACGCCCAAACACCCTGAAAGCTGCAGCAGATCCTTCAAGGTCGTCTTAGGCAAGCGGAAGATTTGATGCTCCAGCCTCGCCGACGTCTGAGCCCCACACTATCCTCCTTTTTTTGGACTACGCTGAGGTCTGTGCGCTATCCTTTCCATAGTCCCAATGCTAAGCCAACGAAGAACATTAGCCACTCTTCCAACCTCATTTAATTTCTTGGCATGCGTGGTTCTCTGGGAGACGATGCTCATCGCAGAAGTAGCCTCCACAATAAGAACATGTGGAGGGGAGAACCGTCTTTTCGTCGCAGTGTTGACACTTCGTCGTTGTTTTCAGCTTCCTATCCGCTTCTGAAAATTTGGTTGGACGCGATGTTTAAACGTTTCTCAAATTCCTCCCATGTAGAACCGAAACAATTATCGTTTCATGTGTTATTTTGTGTGGATGAGCGTGGCTGATGAAGAAAACGTTACTTAAGCCTAAAATCGTCATATGCAACGTGGTTGCTACTGGAAGCCTCAAACATGGCATCAACCTAGACGCCATAATCAAGGCTTTTCCAGATGTCGAGTATCGACCGAAAGTTTTTCCTGGACTCGTCTTTAGATTGAAGAAGCCGAAAACATGCACCCTCATCTTCGATACGGGAAAGATGGTTTGCACCGGCGCCAAGTCAGAGATGTCTGCCAGATGCGCAATCAGGAAGGTTATCAGTGAGCTTAAGAGGGAAGGCATAATCATCATCGGGAATCCTGAGATGAAGATCCGGAACATAGTCGCCACAGTGGATCTGGGCGACATAATCATCGACCTTGAGGATTTTATCTACGCTGCATCCGGGTAGGTTATGTATGAGCCAGAACATTTTCCGGGCGTGATTTGCCGCATGAAAGAACCCAAGTGCGTCTTACTAATCTTCAGTACGGGGAAGCTTGTCTGTGTAGGCGCGACCAGAGAAGAGGATATCTATAAGGCTGTAGAGAATATGGTAATAATTCTAGAGGGCACGGAAGTAATAACTAGAAAGGAAGGCTGAAAGGGCTCAGGGAATTGTCCAGTTTAGCAATCGGCTGGTGGTAGGTTTCATTTCCTCCTTTCATTGCACTTTCATGAGCCCCAGCAAACCATTATTCTTTCGTTCTTGTCCTCAAGCCGCTACTCTCTGAGAAGTGGACAACTATTAAATAGTTACAACTCGATATCAAATCCAGTAAACAAAAAAGGAAAAAATTAACATGAAAAAACTACAATTAAAAACAAAAATGTCTACAATCACATTAATTCTAGTACTAACAATATCTGCTACCTTCATTGGTTTGCCAGCCGTCAATGCAGTTGACATTCAAACATATCCTGCCCTTTCCGTTGCACCTAACCCTGTACAAGTTAACCACGATGTCCAGATTACTATTTGGATTTCACCTATAGTACCAACTCAGAGCGAAGTATTTCACAATTTTACAGTGACTATCACAGAACCTGACGGAACCATAGACGTCCTTGGACCAATGGATTCTTTCGTAATGGGCGCCATGAACATCATTTACAAACCAGACACAGTTGGCACCTACAAGTTCAAGTTCAACTATCCAGGACAGACAGTTTCTACAGGTGATTTCTACATACCAGCCGAGTCCCCAATCACAGATCTTATTGTCCAACAAGACCCCCTTCCTGCATTACCACAAACACCGATTTCAAACGACTATTGGGAACGCCCAATAAGTAGCGAAGAAAGAGGATGGGCTTCAATATCAGGAAACTGGGCAATGATTGGTTATAACTCCACATACAGAATGATGTACGGCGATCCGGCCGGATTTAATCCCAATACCCAAGCACCACGATCTGCCCACATAATGTGGACAAAAGAACTTGATACAGGTGGCCTAGTCGGAGGAGAGGCTGGTCCATTTGGCTATTATACTGGACAAACCTATGATCCATACTTTGCTCCCCCCGCAATCTGGAATGGCAGACTTTACTATCGACAGGGCAATAGCCGTGCAACAAGACAAGGCCGTCAGACAGGTGTTGTATGTGTAGATCTGCGAACTGGTGAAGAAATATGGAGGAACGAGGACGCCCAAATCTCCCTTATACAAGCCACGTACGAGGATGGTTTTAGTGGACAAGGTTATCTACCCTTCATATGGGATACAGAAGGCTCAACCTGGGAAGTATTTGATGCATTCAATGGAGATTTAATGTACACTTTTGAAAACGCACTGTCAGGTACAGCTTATGTAAATGGATGGTGGCAAGACGTTGTAACCTTCAACGAAGATGGGACATTTAATGTTTTCATTCTCAACGGTGCCGACAATTGGTTCGCCAAATGGTCATCAGATGAGGCCTTTTTCGGTCGTTTGAAATCAGATAGCATCCCCAAAACAGGTGATTGGATGGACGGTATAGTATGGAATGTTTCAATTCCGGCCCGGCAAGCACAAGATCCAACGAATAGAACAAAAGGACCAGACGTACAGGCCGTTACGGGAAACGTGCTAATAGCCAAAGTCACTGACGGAAACCAATGGGTAGAACGCGAAATAGGATATTCCCTCGAAACTGGTGCAGAATTATGGGTCAATGAGGATCCAGTTATGTCATGGTTTAATACCGCAGGAGAAGGAGTCTACGCCTCATTCCATTTCGGAACGAGGACATGGACCGCTTATGATGCAAACACGGGAACCAAACTATGGACAAGTGATCCATACGATTATCCATGGGGCCAATATACAAGCTACTCGATGGCAATTGCCTACGGAAAATTATACGCTGGTTCCTTTGACGGCTATATGCATGCATTCGATCTTGCAACTGGCAAAGAAGTATGGAGAGGCGGCGGTCGAGTTAACCCGCAAGTAGGTACGGGAATTTGGCCAATGTGGTCAGGTCCTATCATCGGTGGAAATGTAGTCTTTAGTGGTACTGGTGAAGAGACACCAAGTCAGCCTCTGACACTAGGAAATAAAGTATTTGCTTTCGATGCTGAAACCGGAGAAGAATTATGGAACATAGCTGGCTATATGAGTTTGAAGGCTATCGCAGATGGCTATCTGGTAGGTTTCAATGGATACGATAATCGAATTTACTGCTTTGGCAAAGGACCAAGCGCTATGACAGTTGAAGGACCAAAAACTGCAGTGCCAAAAGGAACAGCAGTAATGATAACGGGCACCATCACTGACCAATCTACAGAAACGAAAGGTACTCCAGCTATAGCTGATGAAGATATGAGTGAGTGGATGGAGTATCTGGTTATGCAAAAACCCATGCCAGAAGACGCCAAAGGAGTTCCAGTAAAACTAGCATATATGAATGCAGACGGAAGCTGGACAGACATCGGTGAAACTACAAGTGATAATGCAGGAAGTTTTGGCTATTTATGGACGCCCCCAGACGAAGGCACATATTTGGTTAAGGCTTTCTTCTTAGGATCCGATTCTTACGGCAGCTCATACTCGACAACCTATGTTGGAGTAGGTCCAGCACCAACACCATCAACTCCAATAGAGCCTGAAGAACCAGCAGCAGCTTTCATCACAACAGAAATAGCCATTATACTTGCTGTTATTGCTGTAGCAGTAATAGGCATAGTCGGCTACTTGGTACTCAAAAAACGAAAATAAACCATAAAATATCAAACAATTTTCCCTCCCCTTTTTTGGGAGTAAAACATCAAAAGAAACGTGGCTGAATGGACTCAGAGAAGTGTCCACACTCGGCGACGGCGTGGTGGGGGTTTTCGTTTTATTTTTCCCTCTTTTTATGCACTTTCATGAGCCCCAGCAAACAAGAGTCCTTTTGGAGCAAATATTAAATAGTTACAACTCGATATCAAATCCAGTAAACAAAAAAGGAAAAAATTAACATGAAAAAACTACAATTAAAAACAAAAATGTCTACAATCACATTAATTCTAGTACTAACAATATCTACTATCCTTGTTGCTTTACCAGCAGCCACCGCACAGGAACCTAATCTTACGAAGCAGACTTATGCGTTCATCGGTGCTATTCCTAATCCGGTGGGCGTCAACCAAGAAGTACTTTTACACTTAGGAATTACCGACATGTTGGGTTCCGAGACAGACGGCTGGAATGATCTGACTGTCTCGGTGGTGAAGCCTGATGGTAATACTGAAACTTTGGGGCCGTTCACTAGTGATGCGACGGGTGGAACGGGCACTGTGTTTGTGCCTAATATGGTGGGCACCTACGAACTGCAATCACACTTCCCAGAACAAACCTACACATGGACAAGTTTCCCTCTCTTCATTCCTGAATTCTTCCTAAAAACTGTGTTGTACAAAGCCAGCGACAGCGACGTGTTGGAGTTGGTGGTTCAGGAGGACCCATTACCTAACTATCCAGCAACCCCTCTTCCAAACGAGTATTGGACTCGTCCCATCGACGCTCAACACCGAGATTGGTACAAGATTGGAGGAAACTGGCTGTCGTCTCCAGACAATCTCTATGCTCCTTACAACGAGTATGCTTCGGAGACCGCCCATATACTGTGGACTAAGCCGCTGACGACTGGAGGTCTTGCAGGAGGTATAACTGGCCAACATGCTATGGAAGATGGAGATGCTTATGAAGGCAAATTCCAAGATTCAATTATACTTAATGGAGTTTTGTACTATAAACTGTATGGAAATGAAATATTCGGTAACCCATTAAATGATGCATTAGGCGTTGTTGCAGTGGATTTACGTACTGGAGAAGAGCTATGGACTAAAGAAGGCGTAATATTTAGCTTTGGCCAAACTTTCTATTGGGATAGCTGGAATTATCACGGGGTCTTCGATTACTTATGGGAAGTACAGGGTGATACCTGGACCGCTTATGACCCATTCACGGGAGATGACATCTGGAGTATATCTAATGTTCCTGCTGGTACACGTTATACTGGTCCCAACGGTGAATTCTATATAGTTGTGACCGATCTTGAGAATGGATGGATGGCGTTATGGAACCAAATGAAATCTAACTTGCAGTGGGCTGAGCGTGACTTCTTCGATCCGACTTGGGCTCCCGGCAGCTGGGCCAGGAACGTTAATAACCGCGTAACCAACGCGACTCTTTGCTACGAGTGGAACGTCACCATACCCCTAGACTTACCAGGGAGCGTCAATTGGGTTCTTGAGGATAGAGTAATCGGTTCGAACTCTACAGGCTATTGGGGACCAAACGTGGGAGACCGACCCATCACAATGTGGGGGATAAGCACGGCACCAGGACATGAAGGAGAACTGCTGTTCAAAGAAACCTGGCAACCGCCACTCGGAGACCTAGGCATAGGGATAGGGAATGCGGATAGGATGGCTGCGAGTGTAGAAGACGGGGTCTTCACAATGGCAGCAAAAGAGACAGGACAAATCTGGGGATTCGACATAGAAACAGGGAAGAAAATCTGGGATACAACTGAGCCGCTGCCATATCTGTCCCAATATGAAATACAAACCCACATCGTTGAAGGAACTTTGTTCGTAAACACCGTAATGGCTGGAGTCGTAAAAGCTTACGACGTCCAAACAGGAAATGAATTATGGACCTACGAAGCAACCGACCACTACAACGAAATCAACTGGGGCAACTGGCCGTTGGACACGCTGTTCATCACCGACGGAAAAATCTACCTTGGACATCAAGTACATTCCCCCATTGATCCCAAACCACGTGGAGCACCATTTATCTCTTTAGATGTGGAAACCGGAGAAGAAGTTTTCAGAGTTGATGGTCTGTTCCGTCAAACCAGTTGGGGAGGGCCTGCAATTATCGGAGACAGCATAATAGCGACTATGGACACATACGACCAGCGCATATACGCCATAGGTAAAGGACCAAGCGCTACTACAGTCACAGCGTCACCAAAGGTTTCAATACACGGCAGCAGCGTACTAATAGAGGGTACGGTGACTGATGTGTCTCCGGGCACAGAAGACACTGCTCTGCAACTAAGATTCCCGAATGGAGTTCCCGCAGTATCTGACGAATCAATGAGTGACTGGATGCTATATGTGTACAAGCAATTTTCGATGCCAGCTACAACCGGTGTTCCAGTAACATTGGAGGCTGTTGATCCTAACTATAACTACCAGACCCTTGGCACAGCCACAACCGATGTATATGGCAACTACGCATTCACGTTTGAACCTGAAGTTCCAGGAC
>SDBT01003856.1_pt1 | contig 25746 bp, 28 predicted proteins | sample 2277101 | NCBI WGS metagenome assembly SDBT01 (sample SAMN10404973, study PRJNA504765) | marine sediment metagenome | isolation source: marine sediment core GS10_PC15, 103 cmbsf | place: Arctic Ocean: Southern Knipovich Ridge | collected 2010 | reverse complement strand
GTACAGCATGCAGCAAGTATCGACATCTTCTCAGGAGGTGAAGGCGCTTACGTTACATGTCGTGATGTGACTAAAGCAGAACTGAAAGGATTTAAGACATGAAGTTTTTAATATACTTCCTGCTACCTATCATAGTTTCATGCACCTTACTAACCGACATGGCAGTTAATGCTGTGAAGGGTGGAAGTAAAGGCGGTATCAATACGGAACTAGTAGTCGGAGATAAAGAGCAAGTGCTTGGCACTAACTTAGAAGTTAAGGCTGAGAACATAGGCAAGGTTACAGGAACCAGTGATAATTCAATATCAGCTCCTGCAGCTAATGAAGTAACAGTAACAAACAATACGTTTCCCGTGTGGGCAATCTTTTTGATTGGTGCATTGACAACCTTAATTGGTTATCTAGCTCCTCGACCTCAAGCATGGAAACGATTAATCCAAAGGAAACCCAATGAGTAATACACAAAACGATACAGTAGCAGCATCAGCAACGGGCGTAACATTGTTCCCGCGAGGCAGCGTCAAACCCTTCAACGTAGGATATGCAGTTGTAGTAACTGGTACTATCACATTCGTAACTGAGGTTACTTATGATGGTACGTTATTCCATGAGCAAGATGCTAGTGGTGTAGTCACCTTAACTGGTGGTATCACAAGACCATATGCAGGCATCCGTGCCCGTAGTACTGCAGGTACTGGTAGCTTAGTCATAACAGTTTTAGAGGATTAGTAATGACAGTTAAAACTAAATTTGTAGCGCAGACAGGTGTAGGTGCCTCTGCTGCTATTGGCATAGAAGATACCAACGACCTCCGCATATCTTATGTTGTGATTGTAGCAGGTACTGTTACATACTCAGTACAACATTCTTTAGATGGCTTAGCATATTTTGATAACAATGATAATACAGCTCAGACCACTTCCCAAGATGGGAATTACATATTCCCCGTAAGAGATGTTAGAGTAAATGTTACAGCAGGTTCAGGCACAGCTACGCTGCATGTACGTCAGTTAGTTAACTAGGAGTTTTATAATGAGTAGATTAGGGGGTACTAGCGTATCCGAAAACACAGACTTCCAAGACTTTTTAAATCCTACAGTACTGCGTAGTAAGACGTTTGATACAGTATCTCAAGCTGCGGCTCAAGAAGATATTGATATAGGTGATTTAGCATTCATCCTAGAACGGTCTGCAGGAGTAGGAAATTTACGCACATGGAAAGCTGTAGATGAAAGTACAGTTACCACCAACGGTGATTATATAGTAGCATCAACAGGTAATGTGGGTGTTGCGTTAGTGCTAGTCCCTAAAGGAGATACTATACGTGAGGCTACGCAAGCCTCTGCTATAGCTAACAAAGACTTACAGCCCGGAGAAGTTATACGCACTGAGGAGTTTAGTGCAGGTAATAGAGGTGGCGCAGTATGGGATGTAGTATTAGCATCCGGGGTAACTATAGATGCTTTGTTTGTTGTCGCCTGCACAGGGGTTACTTCCCTTGCATTAGTGTATCGTGAAGGTCAAGCCATCTACGCAGATGAAGTGGGTATACTTCCCGGCTCTGGACAAACTACAGAGATAGGAAAGTTCCTAGCACTTATACATGATAAGAAACTAAAAGGTGTGATTCGCAAAGGTCAGTATGATGTTAACGCAGCAATCCTCAGTAAGTCTTCGGCAGGGACATTTATACTTTACTGTGAAGAGGGAGAAGCCTTATTTAATTATACTGGAAGTGAGATAGGAAATTTAATCCAAGCTACTGATGTTGACATTGTTGACGTGGTAGGTATTAACGTAATAGGCAATGACCTCGTAGCAGCTGCCTTTGATACTAGGGTAGTATCCACAGGTACGTCTGCGTCTTATAGAAGAAGTAAAGCATCCTTACTTAAGCAAACAACGCTAACTGTTAACCCTGTTGGGATACAGGTGATAGGTGCATTTGATACCACGTATATTGAAAAGTGTGAAGTTAACTTTGTCTCGTATACAAGTGCTGCAAGAACATCAACAGGTGTTGGTATCTCTGGTGTAACAGGACTTGTCACCGTGAAAGATAGTATCATGGCTAACATATCAACGCCTGACGATGAAGATGCTGATGGTTTAAAAGTATTCAGTGCTGACTTTGGCGTTAGCACAACTCCCACAAGAGGTAAAGCTGTTATCACAGGGAATGAATTTAGAAACTGTGAAGGTAGAGGAGTTAAGCTACAGATTACAGACTTCAAAATGTCCAACAATAAAATAATCCTAGAAGATTCATTTACCACAATAACCGAGTGGCGGGGTATTGATGCACAGGCAGGAGGCGGCGACATGCACCACAACACGTACAGGTTTGGTACGGGTATTACTTGGGGAGCTAATGCAAAACTTGTCCAGATTACTAGTGTAAGAAATGATGGCATTGATAAGGTTTCATACTTTGCTCATAACGCTTGCGAAACAAGAACAGCAGGCATGTCACTGATGGCAGGTGTACTAGCTGAATTTGGCGATAACACTTTCAGAATAGAAGACAATACAATTAACGGTGCCACTATTAAAAGAGGCGTGCAGTTCAGAGCGCAAAACGGTGCATCAGCTCTAGTCTTTGCAAATCTAAAATTTAATCGTAACACTTTTGAGGATTTAACCCTGCAAGATTTATTCTTTCCATTTGATAATGAGGACTTCGGGGATAAGTTATTCCTTGAATTTGTAGATAATGAAGTTACTAACAACGCTAGTGCTGCTAGATTTTATCAATCACCAGCTTCGTTTTCTGTAGGCAATAACTTTAAAATATCAAACAGTAGGAACATAACCGACAGAGTTGATTGGGCACTTGATATGGATGGCTTACCCGGAGGTAACGATGTATTCTTTGGGACTCAGACAATAACAAATCTAGGAACAGGTATAGGCACCTTCGGTTATATCAGTACAAAAGGTCTGCAACAACAGATGTACAGTAATAGTGGTTCAGTTGAGACTCATAGAAACGACACAGGTACTTGGCGTACAGTGACGTTAACTTAATTGAGGGAAGCTAATGCCTATTAAAATAAACTATAAGGGCACAAGCAGCAGGGGTACGAACTACCTCTACCGCTGCCCGGTATGCTGCCATGAGCAGGAAGCAACACACCCCGCAAGTGAAGACCCGTTGGTTCGCTGTGACAAGTGTGGACATTGTATGAATAAGAAACCGACAGCACTTAACCTAGATGCCGACCTGCACGATAACGGCAAGTCACATAACATAGGATGGGATACAGAATGAGTCGAGCTAGTAAGAACAAAGCCGAGGAACGGCTGCAAGAAGCTCTCAATGAGCATCTACCAGAGGATGTAGCAGCACCTATTCTGGGGGAGGACATCACTGAGGTAGAGGAAGCTGAACAAGCTCTTTGCACAGAAGTAAACAAGGATGCCTTACGTCCTAAGGTGGGCAGTAGTCTGCCGATTGCACAGCGGTTGGTAGGCTGTACCAAAGCCTTGTTCTATGAACATAGGCACCAGACTACAGTGGAGATGGATGCCCCGTATTGCCTCAAGGCAAACGACCATGAGTTCAAGGGTGTAGTGTATAAGTCAATGTATTTAATCTACATGAGCTGTGACAGTGAATACGAAGCGGCTATCAAGTTGTTGGGGAATTACCAGCATTGGACTAAACTTAAACGGTGTACATGGTTCCTTCCTTACGTTGAGGAGTGGAATGCAGAACTAGTGTTGAGAGAGTCAGCATTAGCCAAGAGTAAGTTAGTTCAGTTGACAGAGGCTGGCAATGTCACAGCTGCCCGAACTCTCCTGAACGAGAAGAAGATAGCCGGGGCTAAGGTTGGTAAACCTAAGTCTAAGGGTGTTCGTAAGGATGACATCGAACCCGGTGACATAGAAGAAATGCTAGAGCGTACAGACATGAGTACACCAAATTAGGTAAACCTATGGAAATTTTATATGCAGTAGTGGTAGCCCAAATAGCAATCATTGGGATGTTGTTTAAATGGCTTCACACGCAAACTAGAGATAACAAACTTAGGATAGATAACATGTCAGGTAAGATTTATAGCAAAGAGGAAACGGACAAGATGATTGACTTGAAGTTACAACCGCTCGCAGTCGGTATTGCTCATGTCCAAGAAGACCTCAAAGAAATTAAGAGTATGATAAGCAAGGTACTTGATGAGAAAAACAAAGGCTAGAAAATCCACAACTCCGCATGTATCTCTTGCAGAGACTAAGTTGACACAGTTGCGTGAGCGCTGTACCAACTCTCTGTATAAGTTTGCATGTGCAGTTGAGCCTCATCGAGAGTATGGGGATTGTCATAGAGAGCTGTATGACTTTTGGCAACAGGCAGAGATAAATGATATTGATAATACGCTAGGGCTATTACCCCGCGACCATCAAAAGTCTCATTGCTTAGCCGTAAGATGTGCATGGGAAATTTACAAAGACCCTACGATAACAATCCTCTATGTATCAGCAACCAGTGGGCTAGCCGAACGGCAGCTGCTGGACATTCAGAACATCCTAGAATCAAAGTACTTTAGACAGCTCAGCCCTGACATGATACATGTTGACAAGGGCAGACGGAACATGTGGAACACCAAAGAGATAGCGGTTGACCACCCTGACCGAGAGCGAGAGGGTGTACGTGACCCGACTGTTTCAACAGCGGGACTAACCACCAACACTACTGGTTGGCATTGTTCTTTCCTAGCGAAAGATGATGTGGTAATACCAGAGAACGCTTATACAATTGAAGCTCGTAAGAAGGTTGAGGCAGCTTGTTCTCAGCTAGCATCGGTGCTTACAACTGGTGGTACGGAGTGTGCCGTGGGCACTAGGTATCATCCTAAAGACCATTACGCTTCCCTCAAGAGTATGACTGAGGAAGTGCATGACGAGGAGACTGGCGAAGTAATAGACTCCCGCGCTGTGTATGCAGTGCATGAACGTCAAGTAGAAAACCATGGCGTATTCCTTTGGCCTCGCAAAGCGAGAGCTAGTGATGGTAAGATGTTTGGTTTTAACTGGGCAGAGTTAGCCCGTAAGAAAGCCAAGTATAAAGATAGGCTGCAGTTCTTCGCGCAGTACTACAACAACCCTAATGACTTAGATGACCGCAGCATAGAGCGCGGTAACTTCCAGTACTACAAGCGTGAACACATATTCATGCAGGGTGGCAACTGGCACTATGGCAAGAGCAAAGGGAATAGAGGTTATGCTGGCGAGAGTCGTAGACTTAATGTTTATGCCGCAATGGATTTTGCATTCAGTAAAAACAAGAAAGCCGATTATACCTGTATCGTGGTGTTCGGAATAGACTTCGAGTATAATGTCTATGTGCTGGACATAGTTAGATTCAAGACTAACAAGACCTCAGTGTACTTTAGTAACTTTAAAGACATGCTGGTCAAGTGGGAATTTAACAGGCTCCGCGCAGAAGTGACAGCAGCACAGGACGTTATCGTCCAGTCCCTTAAGGACAGCTGTAGCACTGAGGGTATTCATTGTAGAATCGAGAAGCATCGCCCTAACAAGTATGATGGTGCGAAAGAAGAACGTATGGAAGCAGCACTGTTGCCGAAGTATGAAGAGGGTAAGATATACCACTACAAAGGCGGCTTATGTACTTACCTAGAAGAAGAGATTTTGTTAGATAATCCAGAGCATGATGATATCAAGAACACTCTGGCTGACGGACTAAGTTCTGAATATGTGAAGAAACCTCGCAGACCTTCTAGGCAAGAAGAGATGGCGAAGTATGCTAACCCTGTTCAGTACCACAGTCGTTTTGGAGGACTTGTATAATGACAACCAATGCACATGCAATGGTACAGCTACTAACCCCGGATGCTATGGCAAATGAGATTAGTGACTTATGGGATAGATTCAAACGGGCACGCAGTTCGTGGGAAGCTGAGATGATGGAGATACGCAACTATAAGTATGCTACATCCACCCGCACCACCGAGTTAAATCAAGCAGACTTTAAGAACTCAACTACGGTTCCCAAGCTATCACAGATAGCAATGAACCTGCAGGCTAACTACAATGCTCACCTGTTTGCTAACCCTAACTGGGCACAGTTTGAAGCATTCAGTCAGGACTCTGCATCGAAAGACAGCAAGAGGAACTTAGAGGCGTATGTCCGTACTAAGCTCAGACGTAAGGACTATGAGACTGTACTCAATACAAACTTAATTGATTGGATAGATACAGGTGCCACATTTGCACAGCAAAGATATATAACCGAAACGTATGAAGATGCTAACGGTCATGTCAAAATGTTATATCAAGGTTGTGTGATTGAGAAGATTAATCCTGAGGATATTGTGTTTGATGTAACGGCTTCCTCGTTTAAGGCAGCGCGTAAGATTATCCGTAAGACCTATGGTCTAGGAGATATCCGTAGACTAATTGATGAAGATGCTAACACTCCCTTCACTCATGCAATGCTAGAAGAGATGCGTACTACTAGACAGTTTGTCCGTAGTTCTGGCATCACAGGCACACACAGTGGGCTTGATTGGAAGTCTGAGTCTCTTAGTAAAGAGGGCTTTGGACAGTTGCTTGATTACATGCAGGGAGACACTGTTGAGATACTAGAGTTCTATGGAGACTTCTATTCTCTTGCAGATGGCGAGTACTTACAGAACCATAAGATTATCGTAGCTGACCGCAGGAAAGTAATCAGTGTTGAGCCTATCCGTTCACGTAACGGTAGCCAGTATATCTACTACACAGGATGGGAAGATCGTCCCAATAACTTAATGGGTATGTCTCCATTAGCTAGACTAGTAGGCATGCAGTACAAGTTGGATAAGCTTGAGAATCAAAGAGCCGATGCCTTCGATAGAATCATTAACCCTCCTATAGTTGAGGTAGGGGATGTAGAATTCTATGGTGTACGTGGTGCCCCCGGTGGGCGTTATGTCGTTGATGATAATGGGTCAGTGACTGAGATGAACTTGGACGCCACGGTACTCAATGCTGACTTCCAGATGCAGGGCACTATGGCAACTATGGAAGAGATGGCAGGCAGTCCTCGTAACTCATCAGGCTTCCGTACTCCGGGAGAGAAGACTAAGTTTGAGGTGCAGTTCTTAGAGAACGGAGCTAATAGAATATTCAGAACCAAGACACATAAGTTTGAGAAAGAGTTCATTGAGCCTATACTAAATGATATGGTTGAACTGGCAATGGATAACTTAGGTGAAACTGATTTAGTTTCTACCGAGAGTACAGAGTTTAATACTCAAGAGTTCTTGGCAATAAGCAAAGAAGATTTAAACATCAGCGGTATACTCCGTGCGAGAGGTAGTCGTTTGTTTGCAGAGAAAGCTAATGCCTTACAGAACTTACTAGGTATATTCAATACTCCTGCATTCGATTTGATTAATCCGCACACTTCGAGAACTAAGCTGGCTACGGCACTAGAAGACCTTGCCGACTTGAAAGAATTAGAATTGTTTACCCCGAACATCGGTATACAGGAAGATGCAGTGTCTCAACAAATGGTTAACCAAACCACACAAGCTACTCAGGAAGTAGATGCCGTGAATGCTCAAGAGCCTCTAATTGATGATGAGGATGTAGAGTAGATGGCAGCTATTAAGACCGTTAAGTTAATCAGCAAACTAGTACGCATACAGAACCTAACCGAAAGTGAAAAGCGTAGCACAGCTGCTGCGTTTAATAACAGCAAAGCAGTCATTGGCTGCATCACAGATTACTTAGGCAGCGAGGTTGCTAAGTTAGATAAAGAACTTGCAGACCCGAAGAAACTGTACCAGAATGAAAGTGCAAACCAGTACGTTGCGTTCCTATTAGCGGAACGTGCGCGTAACATTAAATTGATATACCTCTTGACAGAAGAGATTGAAATACTTGACGCTGACCCAGCGAAGGATATATAATGAACGAACTATTTAGTAATAACGAAAGCGATTCTAATAACCAAAACGAATTAAGCGGTGAAGACAGTCTTAAACTTTTAGTTGGCGATGGAAAGAAATACGCCACTGTAGAAGACTTGGCTAAGGGAATGGTACATGGTCAGAACCATATTACTACTCTTGAGAATGAGGCGACCACCTTTAAAGTAACTCAAGACAAGCAGTCGAGTATCGATGATATTCTAGCTGCGATTAAAGCAGGCGACAATAGCAACCAACAGTCAGATGATAATCAACAGCAAGCCGACCAGCATGCTAGCGACACTAACCAGCCAGTTGATATTACCCAGCAGATAAAAGATGCAATGGCAGAGCAGAGCGCTACCAACAGTGCAGCAGCTAACACACAGTTAGTCACTGACAGCTTGAGTAAGACGTTAGGTGCCAGAGCTAACGAAGTGTATAGCAGAGTAGGAAAAGAGTTAGGTGTTGACCTAGATACGTTAGCCAAGACCTCACCCGAAGCAGTGATTAAATTGTGTACTGGACAACAGCAGCAATCAACACAGCACAACAGTCTACCCGCAAGTACACAGGTGAATCACCCGAGTAATGCTAATCAATTAAGTGGAGAGCTGAACTACAAAGGCATCCAAGATATGTACAAGAACAAGAGTATCACTCGTGAGAAGAAATTTGAATTAGAGCATCAGCAAGCAATTAAGCTTGGTGACCAGTTCTTTAATTAATTAGGAATATATTATGTCTGGTAATACTACATCCAACAGCGACAGCATTATTCGCTCGGAACTGTGGCAGGTTCAGTTGGAAGAAATTTTACATGAGAATCTAATGGGTGTACCTTTTGTACGCCAAGTTGATTTTCCTGATGGTACTGCATTTACAATGCCATCTATCGGTACGCCTTTAGTGCGTGACCTACCCGAAGGTGCAGAAGTTACATTCGATGCGTTAGATACTGGTGAAACCACTATCACAATGAACGCTCCTGTAATCGCTGCTAATAGCTTAAGCCAAGTCTTAATGGAAGACAGTATGTGGGCTGCGGAAGCAATCGCTGCTATCCCTGTTGAACAGGCGCAGGCTATCATGGAACGCTTTGAGACTGATACGTTAGCATTGTCTAACCAACAGTTTGCAGGCACTGGTGACGAGAACTTAATCAACGGTGTTGCACATCGTAAGATTGCTTCTGGTACTAACGAAGTTATGGCAACTACTGACTTTGCATTCGCTGGCTATAGCTTGAAGAAAGCTAAGATTGCCCGTATGAACTTAGTAGCTATCGTTGACCCTTCTGTGGCGTTCACCTTAGAGACGTTAACTAACTTGAACAATGTTAGTAACAACCCTAAGTGGGAAGGTATCATTGAAAGTGGTATCGAGCAGAACTTCCGTTTCATCCGTAACATCTATGGCTTCGATGTGTTCGAGTCTAACTTGTTACCTACTATGAATGAAACAATTGATGGTAAAACTACTACTGCAGGTGTTGCTAATATCTTCACTTCATTAGCACGTCCATCTATTGCACCGTTCGTATTAGCATGGAGACGTAAGCCTCTACTAGTTTCAGAATGGAACAACAAGAAGAAACAAACTGAGGTTGATACCACCGCTCGTTGGGGTTCAGGTTTAGTGCGTGATGAGAATTTAGTTGTAATCGGTTCTGATACCGACCAAGTTTCATAGGAGTAAATCATGGGAACTCGTATTAGTATTACCACTGGTGCATCTGGTGGCAGCAAACGTAGAGCAGCTACGCATTACGGTACACGGGAAATTGAAGATGTGTTACCAAGTAAGTACGCAGGCGCTAACGGTAAGGAAGTTGTTAACTACACGTTTAGTTTTGATGACTTACCAGTAACAGGTGGTGACGAAGCAATCCTTCGTATCCCTGCTAACGCTCGTATCAGCCGTGCAACCTTGCGCGTTATCACTGGCTTTGCTGGTGGTACATCGTACAACTTCGGTCTGTCTGAATCTGATGGTTCAGTTATTGATGCCGATGGTATTGATGCTGCTGTAGCAACAGCTGCTATCAACGTAGCTGGTGATGTCGTACTTTGTGATGGTGCCTTAGTAGGCTCCTTAGTGGGCATTGGTTCCGCTGCAGGTCAACTGTTAGTTGCTGCAACAGGTACATTCACTGCAGGTAAAGCTCAGCTTGAAATTGAGTATGACTTGTTCGTAGACCGCGCATAGGCTAATACCTAGCAAGGACTAAGATTAAATAGGGAGCCTTAGGGTTCCCTTTTTTATTATATAAGGAATAAATTATGGCTCTACATAACGCCCTGACAGGCACAGAGTTACACGAAACTAAGGGTGCTGCTGCTGCCACTAATGGGCAGGTACTGGTCGCTAATGGTGTCGGTGCTGCCGTATACCAAGCACTTCTAGGAAACGTAGTACACGTTAACGCCCTAGCAGATTTACCCACAGCAGCATCTGGTAAGATTACCCTAGCTGCAAACACTGCATACTTGTTCGGTGCCAACGTCAACATAGGTACGGACTTCTTACTGTTCAGCGCTGGTTCAAGCATAATGAGTAGTGCTGCTTTCCTATCAACCATTACATACACTGGTACAGTACCAATGCTGCAAGGTGCAGACGTTAATGCAACTATCAAAGACCTCACAGTTAGCTGTGCTAGTTCAGATGTGTTCAGCTGGATAGATGCTACACCCGCTACCAGCATAGTACTTATATCAGATTTACTAGTGATAACCTGTAAGACTGTTGGTACATTCAATGATATTAGTACATTAGTGGTAGATGGTAGCACAACAATTAGCAGTACTGATGGTATAGTAATACTTGGCACATCCGTTAAGGGTGTTAGGTTAGAGTCGGTTGCAATACGCAGTACAGACACAGGCTTCGTAGGCGTAGACTTTACTGGCGCAGTTGTTGAGACTATTAACCTAGATGGTATGGTACTATCAGGTGGTGCAGGTTCTATTGGTATCAAGGGTGATGCTGCTAGTGCTAACGTAGCTGACGATTTTATTGCCAATGTAAGTAACGTACAATTCGCAGGAGTAACTACTGCGCTATCTGGTATAACAGTTGATGACTTCCGTTGGAACTTTCAAGGTAACGGTGATGTAGCAGATACCATGCCTGACGCATTGACATCTTTAACAGCTAACGCAGCAGCTACTGTAGTGTCAGTAGGAGTACCTACACTGGTAACAGGTACTTGGGTAGAGGTGAGAGCTTCACAGTATACAACTACTGCCGCAGGGAGGGTAACCTTGCTCAGTGAACGTGATGTAGTTACACCTATAGATATTACAGTTTCCCTTGAGCCAGTATCGGGCACTAACAAGATTCTACGTGCATACGTAGCTTTGAATGGTAGTGTAATTATTGCAAGTGGCATATCAACTCATGCAGATAACGCTGACCCTAAGGTGATAACTATCCCATGGCAGTTTAACTTATCTGAGACTGATTTTGTTGAAGTGTTCGTGGAGAATGAAACCGATTCCGTGAATATCCTAGTATCAGATGCAACTCTAAGGGTGAGATAACATGGCTAGACGGAAAGGATTAGACACAAAGATACAAGTAACCCGTGGGTTTGTTACCGAGTTTACTCCCGTAGGCTTTCCACAGGAAGCAGCCATCGACATTGACAACTGTATCATAGACACTGACGGTAGCGTTAGGCGCAGACCGGGACTTGATTTAGAGAAAGACTTCGAGCTACAGCAAGTGGATGGAACCGTGTTGAGTGCTGCGCAGATAGACCAAACTGCCTTCACTACTTACTTATGGGAAGCTGTGAATGGTTCAGGCTCTTTAAATATTATAGTACAGCAAATAGGTGATAGATTACAGTTCTACTCTCAGACTGGTGCAGTGTCCTCAAATAAACTAGGAGAGATAAGCCTAAGCTCTTTTGCAGTAGATGCTTTAAAACTTCCACAGAGTAATATGGAATTTACATCAGGGCTTGGTGAATTATTCATAGTCAACAAGTTCATGGAGCCTGTACGTGTAAGCTTTGATGATGTTAACTTCACTGCTACTGTGATAGTACTTAAGATTAGAGACTTCGATGGTGTAGATGATTCTTTAGATGCAGATGAGCGCCTTACCACCTTATCGATAGAGCATCAGTACAACCTGTTTAATCAGGGCTGGACTATTGAGAACATTAGATTGTTTGCAGGAATATCAGGAGGCTTACCTGATGGAGTGTCAGCGGCAATTGGGGAAGTCTTCCCTAGTAACGCAGACATAATGACTGTGGGACTAGTCACCAATGTTAACGGTGTACTAATATTTGATAAGGACTTCATTAAGAGTGACTTCTTAGGTAACACTCCTGCACCGAAGGCACACTTTGTATTAGATGCGTTCAATCAGCGGAGAGCTGCTGCGTCAGGTGTTGCAGCTATACCTGATGTGGTAGTAGATACACGCCCTGAGGCTGTAGCTTTCTTACAGGGAAGAGTGTTCTATGCAGCTCCTGTAAGTGCAGCACAACTTAGTGGTATATTCTACAGTCAGCAACTTATTGATAGAGATAAGGCTGCGGATACCTTTCAAGCAGCTGACCCTACAGCGACAGAGATAAATGATTTAGTTGCTACCGATGGTGGCTTCTTACCTACTCCCGGAGTCGGTCAGATATTTAGAATGCAAGAGATGGGCAACGGTATAGTGTGCCTAGCATCTAATGGGGTGTGGTATCTATCAGGTGGTGAAGTAGGCACAGCATTTAGTGCAACTAGTCTTCGCTTAGAGCAGATACATCCTGCAGGAGCATTAGGTACATCCAGCGTAGTTAGCGCAGGGGGTCAAGTGTACTTCTGGGGAGTAGAAGGTATCATGGTAGTAGGGCTAGATGATATCGGTGCCGCTACTGTACAGAATCTAACACAGACTAGTATCCAATCGTTTTATGTAGGTATTAGTGCTGCGGCACGCCTCGAAGCAAAGGCAGTTTACATACCCGAACAACGTAAGTTATTCTGGGCATATGCAGATGTTACAGTAGCAGGTACTCCCTCAGGGGGAGCTATTAACCGCTTTCTGGTACTAGATTTGGATGTTGGGGGATTCTATACATACTCTATAGGAACGGATAGTGTTAATGATTACCCGCAAGTGGTAGGGTTATCTAGGATTGCTCCTCTAGCCTCTACTACAGAGAGTAACAACATAACTACTATATCAGGGGAGGGTGTAACTACCATTGCCTTAGAAGCTATAACGGCATCTATAGGAGTTAGTGCAGGACAAGCTAGTACGCTTAAGTTAGCTACCATGGCATTCTCAGTGCCCGATGCAGGCTTTAGGTTTACATTCTCTACGTTCCATAGAAGAGACTTTGTTGACTGGACTAGTCAGCCATTAGGCAGCTTACCTATGAGTTCCTTTATAGAATTTGCAGAGTTTAATATGGGAGCAGTGCATACTAGGGGCACTCCTATTTATGTACACTCGTTCTACTCTACAGTTAGTAAGAATTTAGAAGTGGGAGGCTACTATGAATTACCTCCACTATAACAGGAGAACTTACCATGAAAACCTCTAGCATATATAGCTGCACACTTACAGCTAAGTTTGACTTTGCTATAGACAATGGCTCTGGTAAATGGAGTACACCACAGGAGACATGGAAGTACAGCACACAAAGACTGGCAGCAGTTGGAGGAGTGGAAGCTAGTTATGAGTTTAATGTAGTGGACACCCGTGTAAAAGTACGTGGTTCAGGTCGTGTCGTAGTCATGCGGTACGAGTCAGCAGCAGGAAAAGACTTTGAATTAATTGGCAGGATAACACCATTCACTGCCGAAACAGAAGGATAATAGTATGCCAATACATACACCGAAAGAAAAGAAGAAAGCTAAGAAGCGTAAAGGTACGAAGTCACCAACTAAACGTGCGCCTAGTAGAAGAAGGGCACCAAATACCAAACCACGGAGTAGATAGTAATGGCTAAGAGAACCATACTAAAATTAGTACAAGAGCTTGGAGAAGCTATAGGCTCAGACGAGATTGATACTCTCGATGAAACTATTGAAGCTACCGAGATTGCCACTATCTTAGAGCAGACAGTAACTGAGATTATCAGCCGTAAACGCTGGGAGTTTACCAAGGATAGGGTACGCCAATTGGATGCTCGTGCTGGTGGTAGCACACAGCTAAACACTCTGGTTATTCCTAGTGATGTAACCCGTGTTAACTGTCTAAGGTACAGGGATACTAACAACGCTACGGTTACTTCGTTCCTTGATGTAATATACCTACAGCCTTGTGAATTCCTAGACTTTGTGCAAGCCCGAGATTCATCGGATGCTAACATAACAGCTATTGCCAACGATGATGGGGTGTTGATTAATGTCCTTACGGACAATGCACCTACTCGCTGGACATCCTTTGACGAGGAAGTTATTACCTTTGATGCTTATGATGCAACAGTAGGAACAGGGAATTTAATTGTAGATAGTGTTATAATTGCTGATATCGTTCCAGTGATAGATTATACAGACCCGACAGCTACGCTCAAGGTGCCTGAAAGAATGGAAACTTTAATCTATAATGAAGCGTTGAGTACTTGTGCTATTCGCCTCCGTCAAACAGTTGACCCTAAGGCAGAACGTGTAGCACGGAGACAGCATATCTCTCTAAGAGAGAATGAGCATATTACCAATAAAGATACAATGGAGATTAACCATGGTCGCAGAAGTAGAAGCGGTAGATAAATTAGAGTTACGAGAATTGCTTGGAACAACTGAGAAAGGTAAAGAGATTTACTTAGTACGCAGACCTAACTGTTCAGTACGCATGATTGCGTTTGGAAGTGGTGGTCAATTACCTAAGCAACTAGAAGGTGGGTTTAGTTCTGTGAATGCAGCACGACAGGTTGTAGCATCTTACCTAGCTAAGGTAGCGCATAAGCAGATTAATTTAGATGGCAGTAAGGTTACTAAAGGAAGAAGTAGTAAATAGTACCTAGTATATGCAGCACTGCGCGGTGCTGCTACTAGTTCGGAGTTTACAAACTCCTCATTACAGTGGACTTCCTTGTCCCTTGTATCGCTCATCCCTTACGCTCTATTATATCGAGGTTATAAATTGTGTCAACAACTATCAACTCTATAGAAATAACTAATCTAAGCTATACAAAACTTAGACAGATAATGAATAACCAACCCGCGAAACACCTCGAAGAGGTTCCTTTCGGGGATTACCAATTAGAACTAGACCTCGTAGATGAGGTGTATGACTACTCTGAAAAAGTAGGACATTGCAGATGCTATGCAGCATTCGTAGATGGAGACTATGCAGGGTATATGATAGTGATGGCATCCGAGATGATACATCACAGAGGTACGACACAAGCCGTAACCGATTCATTTTATGTAGCACCTGCATACAGAAGTTCAGGAACATTTATAGCCTTGCTCGAACACATAGAGCAGGACTTGAAAGCAAACAGCATTAGATTTTTAACACTCGGACTGAATCCGAACATGCCTCACTACAGCAAGCTCGACCTTAAGCTATCTAAGTTAGGTTATCTCACAACTGAAATATCAGTAACTAAGGAACTATAATGGCAACAGCATTATTAGTAGTATCAGCAATAAGCGCAGTGGCAGGCGTAGTACAGCAGCGCAGAGCTAGCAAAGAGCAACGTAGGCAAAACATAGCGCAGAACAGAGTAGCAGCTATATCTCGCTCACGTAGAGTACGACAAGCTATTGCACAACAGCGTGTAGAGACAGCCCGATTACAAAGTACAGGGTTTCAGCTCGGTGTAGCAGGAGGTACGGCTGTAGCAGGTAGCGTAGCAGGGGTGGCATCGGATACATCTAGTGCTGTACAAGCATCTAACATACAGTTTACATCCCAGCAAGCTTTAGCGGCTAGTCAGAACCGCGTTAGTGGATTGCAAAGTTCAGGCGCAACCTTTGGCGCATTAAGTAGTTTAACTGGCGCAATAGGCGGCAATGAACAAGCAGTAGCAGGTATAGAAAACTTCTTTGGAGTAGGTGGATAAGATGGCAGACGAACTAATCAACCCTGATGATTTTGGTAAAGTGCTGGACACGGATGTCGAGTCTTTAGACCAAGAGAGCGAAGGTGTAGGTATAGTAACCCCTGACAACATGGCAACTCTATTTGACAATGCCATCACCACAGGCAGTGCCCGTACCAATGAGCTAGCTACACAGAATGCCATGATACAAGGCAAAGGTACAGACTTGGCTACTATTAATTTAGCTAAGGCTGACTTCAATGCCACTACATCACTGGCACTATCAGCCGAGCAGCTGTTCCTTACACTAGAAGGTAATCTTCGAGATGCTGGAAGTGCATTCGGAGAGATAGCACCCAATGAATTGCCGGGAGTTATTGACCAGCTAGTCGAGGGACAACGCACTATCAATGATATGCGTAGCAGTCCTGTTGCTAATGAATTGGCAGTTATACAACGTGCCACTACAGTACCACTTGCTCAAGCAGTGAGTGAGGAGCTGGCGTTTAACCTAGGTGTCCGTAATGAGATATCACGTATGCTTGATGACCAAGGTAAGCTTGATTTTATCTCTGACATAGGCGGTAACTTTATACCATTCCGTATGGGACAGGACTTCGAGGACGTTAAGGCTAATATCAGGGAGCATGCAGAGTTGAAGGATGTGATAGATGGTGAATCTATTCAGGGAATGATTGCCACATGGCAAGCCCTACCTACTGCCCGTAAGCAGGCGCTAATCAAGCCTCTCACTGAGGCAGTACTCGCAGCCTCCGGTGTAGACTACTCCTTAGGTTTAGGTATCCCATTCTTAAAGTCTGACAAAAATGTACTGAATGCTGCTGGCATTCTTTTGCGTTTCTTACAGCCTGAGGGTGGAGAGCGCGCACTAGAAACTGTGCAAGTACTATCAGCAGTAGACATCGCTAGTCTAGGATTAGTGAGTGGCACTAAGGGCGCAGTCAACAGTGCAAGAGCTGGCACACAACTAGCCAAGCTTAACAAGCTACCTCTTAACACCCGTAAGATTATGGAAGGGTTACTAGGTAACGCTGCAGAGTATTCTCGTAAGAAACATAACCCAGTTAAGTTAATAGCACAGTCAGGTGACACTAAAGAGGCTGCTGCAGTAAACCTAAGGGCTGTTACGGACGTTGATATGTCTAAGGCATATGGTATGCCCTCTGATATAGCTTATACCAACACAATGCCTATGAGAGCCACCTCCTTGCAACCGGGATTCATTGAAGGCTTAACAGTTCCCACTGCAGAGATTATGAATGACTTCATACGTGGCAGTAAAGGCTTTGTTCGCAGCATGACTACTGAGTCATCGTTGCTACGCATTGGTGCATTGAACCAGTCCGACAGAGCTTTAGTTGTTCGTAACTTTTATAACGAAATGGAATTAAAAACCGAAGACTTATTACAAGAAGGTATACACCTAACAGATGTTAAAGTAATCCCCGGTTCTCAGAACTCTATGGGATTCTCTTATGAATATACCATGGTTAACACTAAGCAAGAGTTTCTTCCTGCTGGTGGTGGAGCTGCTGAGATAGTACCAAGCACTCACACAGCATTCAGGTCATGGAGAGTGGATGAAGTAACAGGTAACTTCGTTGAGACTATTAAAGACTTGGCAGCACCTACCAGTAGTAATGTACCGGGACAATCTCCTGCTGCATGGTCAGTAACTAAGCCGGGACAAGAGCTAGACTTCAACGATGCTGTTAAGCAATCGATAGCACTTGAGGATATAGGTGTAGCCACTAAGTCTCGTATCAACGACCAATGGTTAGAGGCTAACAATAGTATCAATGGACTGAAAGATGTTGCAGCCCGTGCCCGCATAGAGCTTATAGAACTAGCAGGTGATGAGTACATCAACAAGGGTACACAGATTAGAGGCAAGATGTTCACAGAACGTGAGCTTGCTGCAGGTGTTGAGACTTCTACTGGCACAGTACATTTGACTAAGCCTAATGAAGTGGAAGCATACTATAAACGCAGAGTATTTGCTGACTCCTTATGGGACATGCAGAACTTTGTATCTCGTAGAGAGCTACAGCTAGGTGGATTCAATAACTCCATCACTGCCAAGGGACAGCAGCTAGCAGTTAAGCAGTTTGCTACACCCGAAGCAGCCAAAGCATCAGCAGGCTTGCGCCCTAACTTCAATGTGCATCTGGCTAATGAGAATATAACTACCCAGTTAACAGAAGAGTTAATCGATAAGATGTATGCCAAGGGTAGAATACTTGTACGTTCTCGTAACGATTGGAATGTATCAGGTGCAGGTGATTTAGCCACAGGTGGTGAGGTTGTCGAGTACTTGTTCATAGAAGCAAATCGTCTAAGGAACTTACCAGAACAAGTTTTACATTACAAGCCGGGATACGTGCCTAAGATTAACGAAGGCATTGAATTCGTGGTCAAGCAGCGATTCCCCGTAACTAAACAAGGTGTGCAAGGACACACAGTTGACCATGTCCTTAGAGCATTTAGTTCTAAGCAGGATGCAGAGACATTCATTCAACGTCAAGTTGATTTAGTTGTTGCTAAGAACCCTGACATACTGCCAGCAGATGCAGCTAGACAGTTTGACATCGGTGATGGTAGCCAAATGAAGCAAATGGAACGCATGGAGAGCGCACTTAGCGGTTCAGGAGGACTATACACAGGTACACGTAGTGCTGATGAGTTACTGATGGGTTTAGATGGTGTTCCTATTGAGCGTATGGCTCCCGGTGAGGCATTTGGACGTTATATTGACCACATGGGCAACGCACTAGCCCGTAATGAGTGGAGAATAGGCCAAGAGAAGCAGTGGTTGAACACTGTAGCTAAGATGGACAGCTCCATTAAGCTTGAAGGCTTCAATGGTACACGTATGTCAGCTACCCCTGAGGGTAAAGCGTTAGGCAGACTACGTGAGCAGATTAATACATGGAATAGAGTGCCAAGCAGACAGGAAAGCCTGTTTGAAGGTATGGCACAGAAGTACCATGACTGGGCATTAAATGGTAGCCGTGGTATGGGACTAGAAAAGAACAGTATCAAGCATGCACTATGGCTTAAACATGCTGACCCTATTGCTGCTGTGTTAACAGCGAACATGCACCTTATGTTAGGGGCTATGAATCCAGCACAAGTATATGTGCAGGCATCAGCTGCAGTAGTGGGCTTATCACTGGCTAAGATTAGTGACATCCCCGGAATACTGGCAACGACTGCAAGGTTTACCATGCTAGATAATGTCCGAGACTTGGGTGCAATGGAGTCCATAACTAAACGACTCATCGCTACTCAACAATCAAGTGCTGCTGAGGTAGAAATATACACGGCATGGAGAAGGTCAGGTCTGTATGAGTCAGTACGCAGTAATGCGGATATGAACTACATCTCTAGCACAGGTGTTGGCGTAACAGCTGATGTACTGAGGAAGGGTAGCAACGCTAGTCTAATATTCTATCGTGCTGGTGAGCTGATGAACAGACGCTTAAGCTTTACCTCTGCCTTCACTCGTTGGAGAGCTGCTAATCCTACCGCTAAGGTGGATGATGATGCGTTATCTGCAATCATACAAGAGTCTAACAAGACTATGCTTGAACTGAATGCAGCTAATAAAGCTTGGTGGCAAGGTGGCGCAGGTAAGTCTGCACCTCAAAGAGTATTCTCTATGACTGGGCAGTTCCAACAGGTACTGGCTAAGACTGTAGAGCTATCACTTAAAGGAGAGCAACGTGGTGGATTTACCACTGCTCAGAAGAAACGTATAGCAGTAGGACAGTTGTTAATGTTTGGTGCTGCAGGCGTACCTCTAGTGAGTATTGTAGCCCCGGCTATGTTTGAGTGGATGGACGTAGAACCTGATGACTCCATGGCTAATACAGTTAACCAAGGGCTAACAGGCACCATAGTTAAAGAGGTGTTTGCTGCGGATATCGATATTGCCAACAGAGCTGCACTGTTCTCTAGTACATTTGAGACTGTCAAGGACATCATAACGAGCAAAGACCCTATGTGGTCTAAGTTCTTAGCTGTTACTGGCACCACAGGGCAACGTGTAGGTGAAGCCTTTGAAGCTTCTAGTATGGTACTAGCATCACAGTCATTCGCAAGATTGGCAGAGCTAGAGCCACTGCTTACGCACAACAGAGCTAGTGAAACAGATATGAATGTTCCTACTATGCTAGAGACTGCAGCTGACATGGCTACTATCATGGCAAGTATCGCGTCATCAGGACGGAACTTACTTAAAGCCCGTATGATGCACAACTCTAACAAGATACTAGACCGTAGAGGTAGGGTAACAATTGAGAGAGAAGATGGATTCACCTTCGCAGATAAACTAGGCGTAGCCTTAGGCTTCCAGTTAACAGCTGAGTCTCGCTTACGTCAGGTACAGCAGAGTAACCGCGAGGTTGACATGGTAGTTAACGAGGCAGCAGATGTAATCATCAAAGCTTACCATCGTTACGTGTATACCCATGACATGAATCCTAAGTATGCTCAGTCAGTTAAGAACATTCAGCAGATGGTGCATGAATCACTAGATAATGAGTTCCTTATTGACAGGGTAAATGAGCAAGTATCTCGTAAGGTATTCTCTGACCCGCAAACACTGGAAGACAGAGAGCTTAAGAAGTTTTATGAGCGTACAGTAGCTGAGAAGCTAACAGAGAGTGTTATACTAGACACTACGTTAGGCATTAACCCTAGCAATATATTTAACAAGCAAGCTATCGTACAACCATTTACTGATACGCTAGAGCAGGAGAATAAATAATGACAAGAGCCCAACGTCAAGAGTTTGAACAACTGGCGCGTCCTTTGATTAAGTTTTTAAATGACAATGGACATCCGCATATGCACATAGTAATAACTACATCCGATGCAGAGATTAGTGAAGGTGTTACTGCCTTCTCGACAGATGAATATATTAAGGATTAAATAATGGCACAAGCACCTTTCGCAACATCAGGTAATGTGGCAGACATAGCACCAGTTCAATTGCGGGGAGGATTTACTCCCAATGCAGGGCTTGCTGAGGCAGTAGTAAACGTGGCTAACACGATTATCCCTGTGATACGCCAGAACTTAGAGGATGACATCACAGAGGATGTGACAGGCAGAACTAAGGCAGTAGGTCTTGCACTTAAAGCCATTAGATTCCCCTCTATACAGGAGAGTATATTTAGTGAGGAGGCATTGGCTAATCCCAATGTCGCCATGGCACTAGAAGAGTTCACCCTCATCCAAGATGCAGCTAAGCAGGGCAGGTTACCAGCCACATTCGCACTTGAGAGGTTAGAGCTAATACAGAACAACGCTATCCGTAACGCTCCTGAGTTTGAGCAAGAGATACGAGGCGCATTGAGAGATGCTACAGGCTTAGACCCACAGAAAGCCTTGTTCGGCAAGCTACTTAGTGAGACTGTTACCAAGACTGCAGAGCAGAAAGCATTTGAGCAGTTGGATATTGAGTCCATCAAGCTAGGTGTTACCCGTGACCAGTTAATAGGCATGAACCAAGCAGCTGCACTGAATAGAATTGAACAAGATAGCTTTGACTTGTCTGCTAAGCAAGGAACGTACACCATACGCACCCTTGGTAGTGAAGTCATTAACCGTGGTGCTGCATTAGTAACTGATGTCATGGCAGACGTTCAACGTATGAACACCTCAGGCATACCCATTAGTGTAGAAGATAAGCAGGCATTGATATCTAAAGTTAACGCTGCATTTGGTGCCAGTACCTCGGCTATCCTAGCCAAGACAGCTGGACTTAATGTATCAGGTACTGCAGTGAGTGCAGAGCTTGCTCCATTGAACACCTTACGTGATAACGTAGTCAAGATGATTGAAGATGATACTCTGCAGAATGTAATGAGTCAGCATAACCAGACTATCATTGCATCTACTCAGAATAGCCTGCTAAATAACCCGGACTATGTGACAGCATACGCCATTGGTGGTAGCCGTGGCTTCTTAGACTTAGTTAAGTTTATGGGCAAGTCATCTACAGCAGAGGGCAAGGCTCTTACAGCTGCATTGAGTGGAGATGCTCGTATAGCATTTGATTTACAGAACCTACCTAAGCAGTACTCTAAGATAGGCAGCTCTGACCAGTTAGAAACTGTCAAAGAGAAACAGGATAGAGTTATCGCTGCAGGGGTGGCTATGGGCACCAGTGACATCGATGAGAACTTCCAAATTGCTGCACTTGAGGACATTAAGAAGTATGGTGGCGAAGAGTTGGCATGGAGTAGCTTTGGTAGCAACCAAGTGTTAACAGCTACAGCTAAAAGCAACAAGCTTAAGGCTGCATTCATTAACATGCAAGCAACCACTACTGCAGGGCTGAGTCAAGAGCTAGTAGAGCTAGCCAGTGACCCTAATGTACAGCTGGAACGCTTAGTTCTAACTGATGCAGGATTAACAGTGACTCCTCGTAGTCAAGCAGAGCGTGTAGGCTTAGCTCAGACAGCAGCAGCCTCCGATGCTAGTATGGCAACATACGCTAGACGGTTTAATAGAGCGAATGGCATCTCTGCTAAGTATAATGGAGCAGGCATACTGCCCTCCGCTAGATACCAAGGCAGTGATATGTACTGGAACACGGTACGTGAAGCAGCTACTGATATAGTACAACCAAGAGAGGATGCACCTGTTGAAGTTATTAAGTTTGTGCGTGGTGCTGATGGCACTATCGTCCTTGCCACTGAGGGTGTACCCGTCCCTCTACGGAGAGAGTAATATGCCAGTTGTAGAGTTTGAAGGTCAACAGTACGACTTCCCGGAAGATACAACTCAGGCTGAAATGACTGCAGCACTGGGTAATCTCCCTAAGGAAGAAGCAGAAGCACCAGCTGAGGATAAGAGAGAGCCATTTGCAGAGACAGATACCATTAAGAAGGATGAAGGTATCAGACGAGATAAAGAAGGCGCACATGTATCATACAAGGACAGCAGGAAGAAGCTCACAGGGGGCATAGGTCACCTAATGACCAAGGAAGAGAAGAAGCAGTACCCAGTAGGTACAGTTATTCCTGACAAGGTAGTCGATGAATGGTTTAAGACTGACATGGATGAGGCTGACAAGGACTTAACCCGTGTCCTAGAGAAAAGGTCAGTGCATGTGCCAGATGATGTATATAACATCCTGCTCAATATGACGTTTAACTTAGGCGAAAAAGGAATAAGCGATTTTAAGGACATGTGGGCAGCAATTGAGGTTGGTGACTGGAAGACAGCATCAGATGAGATGCGAGATTCTAAGTGGGCTAAGCAAGTAGGTAACAGGGCAGTACGATTAGCTGACAGAATGGCTAGTATGCAGTCTAATGTACAGGAAGAAGAGACAACAGCTACTGATAACCTAACCCCCTCTAAGGGTGGTCTATTTGAAGATGATAACGGCAAGTTATTCATGGTAGATGAGCAGGGTAATAAGACGGAGGTGTAACATGGCACTCAAACGTGTAGGTGCAGGTCGTGCTATTATCCTCAAGCAGATTATCGAAGGGAAGCGAGGCAAGCCCGGAAAGGATGGCGTAACTACCACCATTACAGAGACAGTACATGTACAGGAACCAAGCATGCCCGGTGATACTGGTGCTGCTCCTGAACATCAAGTACAGAACGGAGAGATACGCTTCATGCAGCCAGATGGCACATGGGGCAAGTGGATAACAGTACAACCTAGTAGCACTGGTGGAGGTGGCGGCTCAGAAGCCGTTAGATATACCCCCGTACAGGCTGCTAACTTTAAGATATTAAGAAACTCCCTGATAGTAGGGACTAACATCTTTGGCGTTAACTTCGCTGGTGATGTGGAGCTTATATTGCCTAGTGGCATAGATAAGAATATAATCATTGTTGTTAAAGATGAAAGCAACGATGCAAGTACAAACAATATAACCATTACTACGGAGAATCAATAATGGCGAACGCAATATACGGCCTAAGTCGTGAAAAGTTTTTAAATGGTGGCATCGACTTAACAAACGATGACATTAGAGTGATACTAATAGATGCGGCTGATTACACAGTTGCTATAGATACCCATGAATTCCTTGATGATGTCCCGGCTGGCGCTAGGGTAGCAGTATCAGGCGCACTGGGAACAAAGACCACATTGTTAGGTGTGTTCGATGCGGCTGACATTACGTTCAGTTCAGTTACTGGTGATGTATCCGAAGCGTTGATAATCTATCAGCATACAGGCACTGATGCAACAAGTGAGCTGATTGCTTACATTGACACAGGTGTCACAGGCTTACCAGTTACCCCGAATGGTGGTGATATTACGGTTACTTGGGATAGTGGTTCAGATAAAATCTTTAAAATCTAGGGGTATAGCATGCAAGATACAAAGAAGGTGCAATCCCTTATCAATGCGGCAGCACATGCCATAGAGGAAGCCCGTAAGTTGGAGCTAATACGTGGTAAGTACACCACTGCTAACCCTAGCGTTACAGGCACACCATTGCAGGGTAAGTTAACCATACTGAACAAGTTCTTGAACGACCTTGACACCCTGCTCAATAGCGAAGCAGCCAACCTGTTAGTAGATAACAAGGTAGCATCACATCGAGGTAAAGCATTATGAGTACAGTAGTATTATCCGTACCCCCTCAAGGGTTCGATGCCACCAATCCAGCGGGGTTAGAGTATACCAATGCTCTGCCCCATTTGCTGTATGATGATACCACCTCAGAATTAGTATACTGGGTGTTTAGACTGCCCTCAGACTTCTCTAGTGCGCCATTACTTAAGGTACAATACACCATGGCTAGTGCCACAACAGGTACGTTTGGTGTGTCAGTGTCTATCATGGCAGTAAGTGATGGAGATGCAGCTGATGTGGACACAGAGAGCTATGACACAGCTAACTCCCCTAGTGCTAGTACAGTGCCGGGAACAGCTGGACATTTAGACGAGATATCAGTGACCCTTACCAATGCAGATAGCATGGCAGCTGGTGACTTACTGTTCATTAAGCTAGCCCGTAACATAGCTGACACTGCAACAGGTGATGCAGAAGTGAGAGCGATAAGCTTCGAATATACAGCGAGTTAGACTATGGCTATTAATTTTAGTGGTACAGCAGAGAGGTTGGAGTATACCTCTTCTAACGTAGAGCAGGTTACTGCGCTAGTAGCTTTCTCCGTATGGTTTAACAAAGACTCAAGTAGTACCATAAGCAGAGCTTTGATGTTAGGGGGTGGTGCTGGGGGTGATGGCTTTATGGTAGCCTTCAACTTCTCTAGCTTTAACGGAGTAGATATAGTAGGTTCGCGTAACTCAGGTAACTGGGGTGGACAAGCTAACGGTAAGTTGAGAGCAGCTACTACAGTAGGGCAGTGGCATCATGTGTGCGGCACCGTATCTGCAAACGGTCTTAGTGAGGCAGGCTCTAAGGAAATACTATCGGCATACCTTGACGGTGTATTGATGACAGACACAGGAGGTGGTGCAGCTTCCCCCGGTAGTGGTAACACAATTGTTTCCATAGCAGCAAGGGCAGGAGGCACGTCCCATTTTGACGGACAGTTAGCTGAGGTTGCTATATGGGAGGGTGTAGAGATAACGTCAGAGGAAGCCCTCGCTCTAGCAGCTGGTGCCCCTGCAACATCTATACAATCACAAGCAATTAAGTTTTACTCTAGGTTAGATGAGATAAATAGCAGTGACTTAATAACAGGTAATGCTGTCACTGTAGTTGGTACACCTGACAACACTGAGCATGCACCTGTAACTCAAGTGCCACTCAATGCAGTAGTACCGACAGTCAGTGTAGGTGGACAG
>SDBT01003855.1_pt1 | contig 25752 bp, 21 predicted proteins | sample 2277101 | NCBI WGS metagenome assembly SDBT01 (sample SAMN10404973, study PRJNA504765) | marine sediment metagenome | isolation source: marine sediment core GS10_PC15, 103 cmbsf | place: Arctic Ocean: Southern Knipovich Ridge | collected 2010 | reverse complement strand
AATGGCTGGTGCACATGTGGTAAAGTTTGACCACATGTTTGACCTTTAGGAGATTGTATTTCTTATCCATGGATATTTCTTATCTAAATGGATAAGAAATGGAAAACTGAAATTGATTTTTAAATGTTATTAAAAAAGATAAAAATGTCAAACATTAGAAATATAAAATATGCAAATGTTTACTCGGCATGGAGCGGTAGTCTTCAAAAAGAATCTATTAGTTTTTTAATTGCAGCTTTCAATTTAGCGTCGAACATAGAAACTGCTAGCGAATTATTAACACAACTACAATGCCGCGGTCACTTTACAAGAAATCATGTCAAAAGGTCTTTGGATGCGTTGGAAGGTACGGGTGTAGAAAAATCCGATTGGTATAATTTAGCTTTAGATTACCATTATGAATATCTCGATAAAGATGGTAAGAAAACCGAGTCTGGTTCTGTGAGTAGTATGGCCGCCTTTGTGGGATCCACAAAGTCTACCTATATTATTATTGAAAAGGAAAAGCCTCAAACGAAAACAACCTCCTCCAATCTAACCTCTAGTCTTCAAAATACTACCGCTCAGACCTCTACCAATGAATGCAAAATATGTCTCAGTGGGGAAGTTACACACATGTATACTTTATGTAACCATGTTTGTGTATGTGAATCATGCTCCAAGAGAATAGCTAAGTGTCCTATATGTCGTACAGTAGGACCCACCAAGAGAGTATATTTATCTTAATTTAGATTTTTTGATAGACATTGTCTATCAAAAAGTAATACGTCTATCCAAGGAGATCGGGATTATTTCCTCTTAGGAAATAATCATGCCTTGTGAGAGCTTGAACTACCGGATTTTTCCATCGTTTCCTTGGAAACAGTAATTCTTGCATAGCGAGGATTATCAATGGTTTTACGCATAATAGAAAACGGACTTGGAACATCTCCGTCCAAGAGTTGATCAAACGTATTTGGGCTAAATCCGCTAACGAGGGCGGTATTTGGTACCTTGTCGCTGGGAATAGGAATATCCAAAGTGTTTGCATTTAGATTCCAGAAAATAAGAGTAGGTCGAGTATAACCGTATTTGGCATACTTTTTCTCAATGACTGTCCAATTTGTTTGACTATTGTTTGGACACGCCGAATCAAATTGCATATCGGAAAGAATGATAAGCATTTTTGGCATATTTTCTGGGGGGACCTTAAACATGGTGGCGGTATTCAAAATAAGATCAAATACCGGTTGAAGTCTTGTAGTCATTGTCCAATTGCTATAATCTATATTTTTAATTATCGAACTAAGAGTACCCCCCGTGAATCTCTCCATGATTGGAGTTTTAGAAAAAGTTATCCACTTTTTATGGAATGGGGATGTCTTGTCGTTCAAAAGGGAGATTAAAAGTCCCATAGAAACGGCAACGTCGAGTGGTCTGACATTACTTTTACTGTTTGAACTTGTCATAGAGCCGCTTACATCCACGATACATAAAGCGTTAACGGGTGGAACTCCCTTTTCAGATGCAATTTTTGCTCTACGAGCACATCTATTTTTAACATATTGAACCCATTGGGCCTCAATAGCATCGTCAATAGTATGATGATGAGGATCTTTGAGGTAAGGATTTAAAATCTCATGAGGATGTAAAACCTTTACATTAATCTTCTTTTCACCTTTTACCACATCTCCAATGAAAGTCTTAAATTTTTCTGGAGTATGTTTTTCAAATGCCTTCCTGTAGCGATTAAAGGCAATAGAGGGAACTTGACCAAAGTCAATTTCTTCCCATTCACCTCCACACATTAATTCCTCTACAATTTTGATTTGGGAACTACGAAGTGGACGAAGATAGTCCTTGCGATATTGGGCCTTATTTACCCCCAATTCGTTGCATAATTTAATCACAACATTATAAGATTTATCAAAGGATGAACTCTCATTTGGAGCGTATTTGGCGGCGCCAATATCAATAGTTTTTTGGTCGGATGTGCCAAGTTTCTTTTTGTCGGATTGAAGCTGTTGAGCGTAAAATTTTACAATAGTACCCTCAAAAGACGTTCCTAAAAAGGTTTGAAGAACATCTTTCCAACTTCCATAGAATGGAATATGTTGAAAGTTCCTATTGAGATCAACGAGATGGTGACGAAGAAGCCATCTACATGATGCTCTAAAGATAAGTTTTTCCCCTTTTCCTCCTCTACAATCACGAATATAAAATATAAGTCTAATAGTGTCCAGTGGGGATTGTTTCCAACTCTCCTCTAAAAGAAACTCCAAATACTTTTCGGTATCCTCGGGATTGGTAGGGTCGGCGCACTCTATTCCTCGAACAGTCTTAAAGAATAAAACTGTTCTAGGATCGGCGGCACCTATAGAATAGGATTTCGCACCCTTAAAAGTCGAGGCGGTCCCCGTCTTTAAAGCTGAGTATAAATGAATATTATTTTTCTTTGCTTGCGCGTTAAGTTGTTGAATAGTTTTTGCGTTTAATGTTAATGCCATAATTGCTGTTTGTTACCTTTTCGTTTTTATACAGATAACAGTAATTTATTATAGTTGTAACCTTTAACTTAATTCATTTGACAATGTCAAATGAATGAATAATTTCATCTGACAATGATGAAATTATTTTAATCTGGAAATGAAATTTCATCTGACATTGCCAGATGAAAATGATAAACGCCTATTTTATTTTTATTCTGGGACGTCTACCTTTTGGAGCCTTCTTCTTTCGAAGAGATTTTATCGGTAGCTTTTTCTCTGTTGGAATTGGTATTGTTACGGGGTTTACAACCATTTTGTCTGCACTCTTAATGTTTACAACTCCTGTTCCTGATAGCGCGGTCATTCCATACATTATAGAGGAGGAAACACTCTTGAGAGGATCAGATTCTGTAAAGATGGCAGCCTCCATAGCATTGTCTACGGCCCGTTCAAACATAATCTTTGCTATAGGACCAACATCTCTCGGGATGCCATGTCTTCTTACGGATGTTATTTCTCCGGTATAGGTCATACTATCCACAAGAAGCTGTATATGCCTGGGGTTGATATATGTTCCATCAAAAGAAATAATTCTGGTCATTTCCTCTATTAAAAACTTTCTTGCGGCCTCTATTCCCAATACTTCACAAATTTCCCACATATCATCCGACATTGTCCTACAAAAGTCGACCCCGTCTGTGGCCAATATCGTTAGAAAATTGCTTCCTTTGGTGTCCATAACCCATTCGTGTGATGAGGTTTCCTCTCTGGGATATACCTTTGAAATTCTAGGAACTCCAGATATGTATATATCCTTAATGTACTCTATAATCATATCTCTACAAAGAAAGTAGTTTATATTATTTTCATTAAGAAGTTCTCCTCGCTTTGACTTTGAATCTGGGGGAAGTTCTATTTTTGTTTGAGTATGCTCCTCAATCTCCGAAAAATTAACATGAATTTCAATCAGACCAAGATTGTTTGGAGATGGAATACAGCACATCTTTCCCTCAGAATGATTTTCAATAGCTACAACTATATCGTCTATATCGATCTTTCGACGATACATCTCCTCAACATCTAGCTTTAATAAAATCACCCAACTGTTGGCCGGAATTTCCGGTTCATGTCCCAACTCTTTATCGAGTTTGACCCACCACGACTCTTTATACTCTCCAATAGGCAATATTTTTATTGGACTCGATCCCTTCTTTGGATCAACGTCGTTTGGAACATAAAACATTTCATAGTCTCCATTGGATCCCATAAAAAATGTCTTTACTGTGGTCTCCTCAAATGCCTTTTTCACACCTTGAAGAATTGTTATACCATCCTTTTTACATTTCTTTATCTTTTTCTCATTGGATTTGTATTTCTTACTCTCTTGATTGAGCTTTAAATTTTCCTTTTCCAACTTTTTTATCGTGGCACTACTCTTTTTAAGATTACTGCAGAAAGTGCTCTGGTAGTCAGAACTCTTTCCGTTTTGATTATCAGAGCACTTTCCGTTTTGATTACCAGAACTCTTTCCGTTTTGATTACTCTCCATTTCAAAAAATATTGTGCACGATGGTTTCTTTTGTTTCTTTGACTGGGTAGTATTTAGTAATTCGTTAAATCTGGGGACACCAAGACTCACATCTTTACCCTTGTAGCCCGCTAGATGGAAGATATTAAGAGTATTATGAACAAAGATACCGTTTAGAATCATAAATGTATTGTTCTCTCTAACACCAATATCATAGACAAACTCCTTTGGATCGTCCAAATATTCTATATCGACAATCTCATCCCATATCACATCGTTATTTACCGATTGATCTAGTAATTTTAAATATTTCTTGATGTCTACCTCTATTTCTTTTGATCTTTCTGTAAATATCTCCAAGTATTTTCTTAGAGTTTCCCTTCCTGCTGCCGGTTTTTTGAGCCATCTTTTATAGTTTCTAGAATAACCCGGCAATTTTAGGGGTTTTGCAGCATCTGCGATAAGCTTTCCTACATTTGGAACTCTATCTATATCTTCTCTTCTGGAAAAGACCATATCTCGTTCATTATATTCTATTATTTCCTTGATCCCCTTTATTTTATCTGGAAAATCTGAACCAATAAATTTGTAAAATTTACTGGCGTGTTTTCGTAAAATTTTGTAAGAGAGAAGTTTATTTTCCCTTTTCTTTTTCTCAACTCCAAACGTGCCAAATATACCAAATCTTGAGAGTAGTAATGCAATTCCTTCGAGGAGAGCTTTAGATATAGAATGTACTCGTATTAATTGCCTTGAACTATTGACATTTCCGTCTCCATCAAAATAGCCCCTGAGAAGTCCAGATACAAACTCTTCTGGGGCGAAAAGAGAAAATCCCGGAATATGTTTATTTTTGGAACCACTTGAACAATGTCTTTTAATAAATCTAGCTATATCTGGAATTCCAGATATGTGATGTGATATACTTTCATATACAGGATAATTTGGAAGAATTTTTCCTTCCCGACAACTTTTTCTAATCTTAGCTTGATTATTTTTGACAAATAAATTACATCGTTTTTCGAAATGAGAAGATATATTAGTGATGACTATAGAGGTTTTATTTATATACCCTTCGGATAGGTAGGCTCCAATTAGCCATCCATTGTCAAAGTCTAAATCAAATGTTGTTCCTTTGATATCCATTTCTGTAAAAAGAATTTCTGTAGTCATCTTTCCACATACAGGTATAAAATCTCCTATTCTTAAATTTTTGGCCACTTTGGGTATAATTTTACCTTTAGCTGTTCGTTGAAGATGAGAGTGGGTAAGCGTAGTTGTTGTCGATCTTCCGCTTTTGGTAGTAACTTTGACCATACCTCCATTTGCAGGATGTCTGGATATCTGAGATACTCTTCTCCACTCAACCTTTTCGTTGTCCCTATTCACAGTAGCTATAAATATGGGAGTATTTGGAGATGCGACGACACTGTCTTTCCTAAGATGAAAGACTGCATTGCAATCTTTTTCCAATAATTCGTCAATAATTTGACCTATTTCTCCCTGTATAACTTCAGATTCTGATTTGTAATCCATCCTGATAATTATACGAGTATCCTTGGACTCCGATAATTGTGTTGTTGGCTCTCCAATGCTGCTGGCAGCCAGTAAACCAACCATATCTCCATATTGAGCCTTTGACGTCTCGTACATGTTTCTAATCTCCGCACAAAATAAGGGAATCTTAAACTCATAGATAAAAACATCATTTAATAGTCTATGGAGTATTTTTCTACAATTCTCTGTAGCATTCCTTGTAATATCCGATTGTAAACCCTGAGAACCGGCGACTATAAAGGATAATAAAAGATCAATCTCATCCTCTAAAAGTTTTCTCGGTTCATCGCCTTCGATTACCTGCTCATCTCTTCTGGCATCGGAATTCATTCTTTTTGCCATACTTACAGGATTGATAAAGAATGGGAAATTTAAATTACGAGGGTAATACAACTTTTTAGGGTCCATACCATCGTCTCCATAAAAAAACTGAACTATTCTCCCATTCGCGTTTCGAACACTTCCGTCAATTATTATCTTTAGGTCCTCTACCTTTTTTCCTATACGCTTTTGAATATATCCTGTCTCCGCAGTTTTTATAGCTGTAGCTATAATTCCCTTTCGTCCGCCTGCAGAGTGGAAAAACGTGTCACTTGGCGATAATCCATCAATGTAACTTTTTCCTACAAATCCTCTAGCACCGGCCGAATTATCGTTTTGCTCGAAATGTGGTAATGTTCTGGTACCGTCCGACAAGGTCATTGGAATTCTTCTACCATCAATATTCTGTTGTCCAACGAATCCAACAATCTGAGATAGATTTACCACACTACCCTTTGCACCGCTAAGTCTCATTATATTGAGGGCATTTCTCTCGCCATGCTTCATTGACGTTTTTGCCAATGTGGGACCTATATTCATTGCAGAATTTACTATGGAATTCATTTCTGCCTCAAAGTCATCGTCGTATCTCCCCTCACTGCTGGTAATAAGAGTATCTACCTTGGCATACATTTTGGTAAGAGTTTTTGTCAACTTTTCCCTAGATGTTGTAAGACAATCCGATATCCCCATACTAAACCCATGAGTGGGTAACCAGTTGTCTATCAGCAATTGAGTCTCACAGAGAAACGACAATGCAATCTCTGGAGCATACTCTTTCCACAATATATGAATCACCGAATTACCTTTTGCACCGATAATCTTTTTGCATAGAGGACCGCTATCCGGTAAGATAATGCCGTCCTCTATCTTGACAATGAGTGCCTTTGAGTTTGTGTCGGTTTTTCTGCTATAACAAAAATTGGGTGGAAATAATATGGACGCCATTAGCTTTCCTGGTATATTATCTACCAACTTGAGAATGCCCTCGTCCTCTGTGAAAAAGTCGGGGTAATATTTTTTTGCTCTAGAGAGCATATCATCATATCTTTGAATACGTATATCAGATGCATTTACGCAATTCATAAATGTTGATGATCTTACCATGGTATCCGTCTGGGTGGAGTCCCATGTGTTTGTCAATAGAAATGCACCTACAAGTCCATCCTGAACAATACCATTTATAGGTGCATTTCTTTGACCAGTTACTATATGAACCGCAGCTCTCATTAGAGTAGAGGCCTCAACCGTTGCTCTAAATGTCTGGGGTTCATGCCCGTTCATCTCGTCGCCATCAAACCGTTGTACCATTCTCAATTTAGGCATTTCCTCCTAAAATCATTGAATCATTATCATCCTCCTTCTTGACAAGGCATACGATAATGCTCGGTTTCCCGAGGGAGTGGACTGTCTCTTAAGCTATCATCGAAGGCTACCAACCTTCTCAAACCCATCTCTATACAGTCTCTGAACCTTTCTCTCGTCTCTAGTATAACTTTATAAAAAGTTTTAATGAGACAGGGAGACTTGGCTGCGGATTGTCCAATTCTTTACGTTTTTACCATCCGATAGGCTATTAACCCTCTGCTGCATCTATTGTTTCCAATAGGCCGCGGTAGTAAAGACTCTAAGGAGTTTCCTGCAATTTAAAGATGTTGCCATTCTTTATAGTCAAGAACTACGACTTCATTACTATCAGAGATATAATATCTATACTCTGATAGTAATGAAATTGTTAAAGAATGACTAGGTGGTTATATTAAAAAAGAATTTACACTGTTTGTCCTTTGGGGTTTATTCTTCAACCCCAGAAGGCAGCCACCTGTTGCCGACATTGATATCGTGTTTTATCGGCGTTAAATCCGGGCGTAGCCCATAAAGATAGACGAAATGCATAACCGTCTATAACCTTTACTTTAAAAGCTGTCATCGATTCTAATCGAAGTGTAGGTTGGCGATTAAATATTAATATATCGCCGTCCTGTAGTTGTCGTTCGACCGTATCATCAATCTGTAAGCAAAAATCATTTTTTCTAATGATAATTATTCCTCGTCCTTTTCGAATTACTCTATTAATTTTTCCCCTTGACATAAGTGTCTGTAGGTATTCAATGTTCCATTCTTTTGCTTTAAAAGGTCGAGTTAACTCTTCTGCAATGCATTTTGGTACTCCAAGTTCGTCCATTCTAAGCATAGTTCCACCCCCAATTATAACAGACCTCGCTGAGAAATCCACCCTTTTTCCACCGACATTACTTTGAACATGACCCTCTTTCCCTTGAATACGTTGAAAAAGACACTTGTGAGCCCTCCGTCTACCACCAGATGAAAGTTTAGATTTTTCATCCTTATTGTTCATAAGTGCCCATATGTCATCCTGCAAAAGAGCAATTGTTTTTTCCCGGTCGGCCTCCGACAACTTTTTAAATTTTCTACGATTTTTAGAATTACTCGATGAGTAACAACTAATCTCATCCTCCCTCAACTTGATGCAATGTTTAAGAATATCATTGTATTTATCTGTTAGATCATCATCGCATTTTTGGCCATCCCTAATAACATAAGGACGAGATAGCGGTGGTATGACAGGTAATACAGTAAAGATTAACGACTCTGGACGAATTTGATGAACATGATTATATTCTTCCGAGAAAAGATAATCATCGGACGAAAAGACCTCATTATCCGACAGACCGTCGTTTAATCCCAACAGGGAAAGGTGCTCTTCCTTTATCCTAAAAAATATACCCAGTGCTTCGCCTGCAGAAAATGTAACAGCTTTCTTTTTCTCTCCATAGTGCCTTCTGATATCGTTCTTTAAATTGTCAAATGATGGCAACGGTTGCCCGCAGGTTTCCCAAGGACAATTCCGTATCTTGGCACATTTTTCAACCAACGCTTTAAGACGTTTATATCTTCTTAACCTAGAGTTTTGCAAGGATATATGATCCGGTAAAATTCTAGGTCGAGCGCAGTGAGGACAAACACATTGTAGTATCTTTAATATCACATCTATAAACTGACGATTATATATGGGAACGGGCAATCTAATGTGTCCAAAGTGACCGGGACATTTATCGTTAAACTCTCTACAGGTCTGGCAGGTTTTTCCATTCTCTATAGCCCCCATATGTTCATCATATGGCGTATGACTGAGATTCTTGTCTGCACCTCCCTGAGAAGACGGTTTATTTATCTCTACAACCGAAAAGGACGACCATTGTTCCCCCGTAAGGGTTCCAAATTGTATATATTTAATACTTTCCATGTTGTAGATTATCGTTCAATTATACTCGATTATGAATAATTTTAAAATCGTTTTTATTCGCAATCAAAATTTATTTGGCTCGAGCCAAATAAATTCCATTTCCTAATACTTTCTGTTTGGGAAAAATCTCTTCATCCAAAAATTGTAATTTACATCTCTTGGGGTTAAAACTTTTCCGTCACTTAATTCTAGATACCATCGCTCATTTCCATCATTATCAAATCCTATCCAGTAATGTTTTACCGGCCTTGGTTTTACTTGCATATTTCTTTTTTCCCTCCTGGATTGAACCTTTGTCCAACCACGCTCAAGATATTGATTAGAGTTCATATTTGATCATACCTTAATCTCCTTTAAAACCTTATATATATATTTGTATTGTTCCTTTGTTTGCACCATACCATGTCTACATTTACGGATAGATAAAACAACCTGTGGTATGGTCTCATTTGTCTTTATTTTTCTAAGAATGCCACAGACCACGCCAGACCTCCCACAACCTGCGCTACAGTGTATGATTGGAATATGATCTTGGAAAAAATCCTTTGATAAATATTTCTTTACAAAATTACAAATATCTACAGTATCTTTTGGTATTCCATAATCCGGCCATCCTTCATAATGAATATGAGAAAGGGTATGAGTTTCTTCGTTCAAAGAAATTTCGATTTTCTTAATGGTAAACGATCCATCGACGACAGACTCCTTGCTCTTTACTTTAAGGCTACCAATCCTAAACGACTCTCCATCCTTTGGCCAATACCTTGTAGCTTTAACATGTCCCTTCTCTTTCATTCTTGCCAACATTAAAATATAGGGCGATTTATGTTCCCATACCATCATCCAAAAATCGTATATTGTTGTAGGCAATGGAGCTTGACAGGCAATCACTTTTGCATTATCACCAATATCCACATAATTTGCATTTATATAGTCGTTTGATTCTCCCACTTTTACTCTCGTCTTATCCAATGCAAGAATATTACTGTAACGATTTTTATAATAATTTTCGGGCATTTTGGCCGTCACATATAGGGACGGATTTGTATATGGACATAGGATATTCGGAATTCCTCTCCATTCTTCGGAATATGTAAGTTTCTTTGAGGATGATGACATTCTTTGTTTATAAATTTTTATCTTTTAATAATAAACTTTTTACAAATATCATTTTTTTCCAAAAAATCTTTTAAACAGATGCAATTTCCAAAACTAAGAGTATGGCATTAGCAACATTTTCAATAATAGTGGCAATCGATGCCGGAAATGGAATAGCGAAAGATGGATATATTCCATGGAATAGTCGCTCTGATATGAAATTCTTTAGAGATACGACATTAGGACGTAGTCGTAATGCCGTAATAATGGGCAGAATAACATATGAATCGATACCTGAACATGTTAAACCTCTTCCCGGACGACATTGTGTTGTTGTTTCTAGGACGTGGAGACAGGAGGATAATCCAAATATTACCGTTTGTTCGTCCATTTTGGAAGCTTTAATAACGGTAGGAGGAAGTATTAAAAGTTATGATGATGTTTTTATCGCCGGAGGAGAGCAGATATACGAGGAAACTATAAGAGACTATATGTATCTTTGTAAGCGTATATATGTGACAAAGTTTAAGACCGATTACGAATGTGATCAATTTTTTCCATGGGAAGAAATTAAAGATTGTCCCAAACAGAGAGAACCCCAACGGACAAGAGATTTTATAAGGCATTACTTTATGCCGTCAAATACCCATCAAGAGTACGAATATCTAGATTTACTGTCTAAAATTTCTACAGAGGGGGAAAGCAAACCCGACCGTACTGGCATAGGAACCAAAAGTATTTTTGGAGCCAAGATGCAATTCGATTTATCTGATGGACGAGTACCATTTATAACGACAAAAAGGCTGTTTTACGATATGGTAATAAAGGAATTGTTGTTTTTTATAAGCGGAAAGACCGACACGAAGATATTGGAGGAACAAGGGGTAAATATTTGGAAAGGAAATACAGCCAGAGATTTTTTAGATAGTAGAGGATTGGACTATGAGGAGGGAGATATGGGCCCTCTCTATCCTTTACAATGGAGACATTGGGGTGCAGAATATAAAGGGGCAGATGAAGACTATACAAACAAAGGTATAGACCAATTGGCCAATTTAATTAAAGGCATTCGTAAAGATCCCCATAGTCGTAGACATATACTCTCTGCGTGGAATGTGGCTCAACTAAAAGAAATGTGTTTACCTCCATGTCACATTTTGGTGCAATTTAATGTTTCTGGAGATAGAAAGTATTTAGACTGTATTTTATATCAGCGATCTGGAGACAGTTTTCTAGGAATTCCTTTTAATATTGCAAGCTATTCCATATTGACATTTATGATTGCGCATATAACAAATCTTAGACCAAGAAAATTTACCCATTTTATAGGTGACGCCCATATATATAATACCCACGCCGTTCAGGTTCAAAAACAATTGGGACGAACTCCAAAGCCATTTCCCAAACTAAAGTTTCGTAAGGCTACCAAACTTTATGAGATTGACGATTTTGATGCAAACAGCTTTATTGTGGAAGGATATACATCTTGGCCGCACATTTCTGGAAAAATGGCCGTTTAATATTAATCTCTTTTCGACGTCGAAAAGAGATTGCTCTATAGTGTTGGTCTAACCGACAACAAAGAATTATCTTAAAAGATAATATATAAAGATAAGAATGATAAGATTTGGAGAATCTTTCGAGAATGATAATTGTGTAATAGATATGGATACTCAGATTATCCATGCAAACCTGATAAAGACATTGGAACGAAAATTAAACAATATGAGAATATTTGTAGAACATTTAGATAAAACGTGCAAGGTGAATGGTATGGTTATGGAAAAAACTATAGAGATTTGTAAAACTCTCGACGAAAAAATGGAGAAATTGGAGACCGATACGGAGGAAGCTTTAAATATTGTGCTTCAACAAGTTGAATCTAGAGTTCAAATTGCCGAATCCAATAGTGAAAAGCTTGGGATGTATTTGGAAAGACTCGAAAAGAGAATGGAGAGATTGGAGAAAAGGGGCGTTGATAAACTCATTAACATTTAATTCTTTTGGCTATACCAAAAGAATTATTATCAATTTTAGTCCTCTTAAAATTCCTCCATTTTAGATTTTTCAATCTTTTCCATTATTTCAAATCTTGCATTTATTCTATCAAATTTCTTATCGAGAGTTTCAAGACTCTTTTGAATACTATCAAGTCCCATATTATCAAATTCCTTTTGAATACTATCAAGTCCCATATTATCAAATTTCTTATTGAGAGTTTCAAGACTCTTTCCAATCTTTTCTAAAGTAGATGTTAATAACTTTAAATCTTCATTCATTTAATTGCATTATAAATTTCTCTAAATCATTTCTTTGAAACCGTTTCAAAATGAGATTCCGCCTTTTTCATTCCATTTCCGTTTGGCATGTATTCTACATGAGTTTCCAATCCCGACAATCTCTTTTCCAACTCATTAAATCTTGACTCTAATTTGAGATTAAAGTTCTTTAATTTAAATCCAATGCAATTGTTTAAATCTTCTTCTACCGAAAGTATAATATCTGAAATGTTTATATCAAACACCCTTGACCTGGTCAAGCTATCAATGATATATCCCTCATCATCAATTCCTAATCGATAGTTCATTTTCATTTATTACACTTTATCTCTTTAAATCATTTCTTTGTAATCTTTTCAAAATGAGATTCCGCCATTCATTCCATTCCCGTTTGGCATGTATTCTACATGAGTTTCTAATTCCGACAATCTCTTTTCAAATTTATCCTCTAGTATCAGAAAATTCGTCTACTCTCTTCTCAAGACTGGCAATTCTCTCCTCTTTAGATGGAGGATATGGATCACACAGTGATATTCCAGGCTACAAGTCCTTTTAATTCCATCTTGTTAAAATCTTGATTACATTATAAATCTCTAGTATTTAAAAGATTATTCCAATTTTTATTTTTAGAGCCTAGTAAATCTCGACTCTAAAAATAAAAATCAATTCAGATATCAATCCCTCTTTCCTCTGCGCGTTGTTCTAATTTTAAATACACATTATAGTCTACGACTTTCATGACATCCAAGAATTTCTTTGCTGTTGCTTCCTTCTCGGGGAACCAATTCTTCAATAATGAAGTTAGAGGAAACCCCGGATTTATTCTTTTAAATAATTCAAAGTCATCCGAATCATAACCAAGTTTATTTCCAAGAATTTCCCATTTTGGACAGTCGTATTGGATATTGGGCCTGTAAAGTGAAACGAGTATGTTAAAATCTCCGCCTTTTGTAAAAAATTCATGTGCTTTTGTTATTTTTGAATTGCTCATTTTTCTTTGAGTATCTGGAGAATGCAAAAACCATTTCTCAGTTTTCCGTCGCTATCCAAACATCGATAGATAGTCTGTACTCACATTGTTAGGATCTGCCCATAGTCTATTAATGGTGTCTGTCCCAATCTTGTAGGGCAACCCCTTGAAATCTTTCAATCCATAGCTTAGAGGAATGGATGTATTGCTCCTTAACATGTTTATGCGGGAGACAATCTCATGAATAGCTCTTTCGACAGACCTTAGTCCCTTATCTTTTATTCCCTTTGATCCTACCAAACTAATCAGTGAGCTACAGGCGCTATCGCTAATAGTGATGGATGGAACATTTCCACCCATCACTGTGGATGGAACATTTCCACCCATCACTGTGGATGGAACGTTTCCATCCATCACTGTGGATGGAACGTTTCCGATAAACTCGGGAATTCCAACATCCTTTATGGAGTTTGGTAAAAGAAAATGCTTTAGAATTTGAATCTTTTCCTTAAACGTATAGGTTTTAATGGATATGATATCCAATCTATCTTTTAAAGTGGAATCTATCCATTGCTCATCATTCATTGCAAACATAAACCATATATTTGATAAATCATGAGTAAATTCATTTAGAAAAATGTCCTGAAACTCCTTATTCTGAACATAATCAGTAATATGTAGGAGGGCATATTGTATTTCCTTTCCATGTGGAGAATTTCCAAGTTTATCTATTTCGTCGAATAATACCACACCATTGGCATACTTCATTTTTCGAAGAATTTGTAAAAGAATACTTGGAGAGGACCCCACCCAAGCATTATCGGATCCCTTAAATATGGACGGATCTTGCATTCCTCCAAGAGATATTCTTTCAAACGGCAAATTTAGCGCTACTGCCAACGCCTTTGCTATGGCAGTCTTGCCCATACCGGGATCGCTTTTTAGAGCCAACATCGATTTTGTCTCGGGATTACATATTCTATTATTTACAATCTGTATAATACGTTCTTTTACCTCATTCATTCCATACAATTTTTGATTAAGCTTTTTATATATGTTCTCACAGTATGAATTTATATCGGCACTATTCTGTCCCTTCATTACCACCTCCGGCAGTTTCATTCTTCTATAGGGAAGATTAATTGCCCATATTATCTTATTCTTAATTGCATGATATTCCGATTGTTCACCACTCATACTCATCATATTTTTATACATTTCAAAAAGTTTAGCCTTTACATTATCGTCGGCATCAAGAGATAAGATTCTCTGTTTGAGATCGTTTTCTGAGTTTGTTAAAAGTTTTGTTATTCTCTCTTCCTCTTTATTCATTCTTTCAATCTCCTCTTTTGTATATTTCTTTTCTTCTATCAACAGTGCCATAATATTTCCCTCTATACATTTATATTCTGGTGTCATTGGCTCTGTATTTTGTAGAATATCAAACAGCCTTAGAGCTCTCTTCTTTTCGGATTTTGGAATATTTGCTCTTAGTATCTTTGGAATAGTGGGTCTCTCGCGTTCTATCTCTAGTCTAAGGGAATCTAATTGTAATTCCAACTCCTCTACCTCTTTCTCCTCAATATCCTCCTTCCAAGACTTTTTTCCTAATCCTCTATCTAGAAATCCATTCATTTGTTTAGAGATTGTCAAACGTGCAAATCTTTTTAGATCGTCCTCGGACATATCCGGCAATTCTCGCCTAAGATTTTCTATCATTTCATCGAAATCGAATCCGTTTTCAAAGAAATCGTCATTAATAAAATCGTCATCCCCTTCCGGAAGTTTAATACTATCCTCTTCCTCTTCCTCTTCCTCTTCTTCATCTATATCGGAATCTTCAGACTGTGCTTTAAAACTTTCATCTTCAGACGGTGCTTTAAAACTTTCATCCTCCGAGTCGTCCTTTTCAAACAATCTCTTTCTCCTCTTTTTATACTTTTCCAATGACGAATGTGTTTTTCTTTTTCGAAGATTGTAATTGCTCATCTTTTGTTAATTCTATTTTAAATCTTTAATTTCAATTTGGTAATATTATTCTACTACGCCGAAAAAATCACTCGTTGATTTTTTAGCCATGGCTAAAAAATTTTAAAGAAATTTACTCAGAACCAAACCATAATTCCACCTCTCTTTTGGCGCTCTCTGGAGAATCTGAACAATGAACCAAATTCATGGGGAGATTACATGAAAAATCTCCGCGAATTGTTCCCATCTTGGCCTCCCACGGAACAGTAACTCCAACGATGTTTCTTGCTACATCGATATTTCCATTCCAAACCATTGGTACAATCAACCCTGACGTTGTAAAATCTACAAGATCCTGAAAAAATGATTTACTCTCCAACTCACTATAATGTTTTATTACCAGTTCCTTTGGTGGTCTACACATTTTAATATTCTCAAGACGAAATCCGCGTTGTTCAAAACGTGCTATAATTGCCCCTACGAGTCCTCTTAAAACCCCATCGGGCTTTACCATAACGAAAAAAGAATTGCTTGCCATTTCTATGAATGTATTATCTATAGATACTCTTTATTTAATACAAAAAAATAATTCACTATAATTAATATGAGTTTGAAAACGGATCTAAAATTTAAAGGTAGACCATGTGTTCCAGTACGTTCAGCTACCAATCCTACGGCATATTCGAAGAAGGAGCTTGTAGATTTGGCCGTTAAAACGTTAAAGATAACTAGGTCTACGGCTAGCCACAAAACAAAGGGAGAATTATGTAAATTGTTACGGATAGAGGCAAGAAAGCCAAAAGCTAAAAAGGCAAAACCGGCTGTCAGAAAACCTCGAAAGGCAAAACCGAAAAAGAAGGTTGCTCCAAAGAAACCGGCTGTCAGAAAGGCAAAACCTAAAAAGAAACCTAGAAAACCAAAGGAAAAACCAAAAGTTCGAAAGCCCGCGGTTTTAAAACTTGAGGGCAAACCATGTGTTGCAAGACGTTCTGCCATAAATCCAGACGCCTATTCAAAGGACGATCTTGTAAAATTGGCAGTGAAAAGGTTAGGAATGGAAAAATCTGTCGCTCGTAGAATGACCAAAAAGGCATTATGTACCGCTCTCAGGAAGAAAAAGCCTAAAAAGGTTAAACCAAAACCTAAAAAGAAACCAAAGAAAAAACCAAAACCTAAAAAGAAACCTAAAATTCCCGAGGATTGTATATCTAAAAGCAAACTTAAACTTAAGCAACATCAGGAGGCGGTGGTTAAACATATGCAAAAACATCGAGGATTGATTGCGGCATTTGGAACGGGTGTGGGAAAAACATTGACGGCCGTCACGGCATCTCAATGTGTAATAGATCAAAATCCAAATGCAAAGGTTATTATTATTACTCCTAAATCTCTTCAAGAAAACTTTAAAAAGGAGATTATTGCATATGGAGCCGATCCGGACGATCCTCACTACACTTTCTATACTTCCAGAAAATTTGCTACAACATACAATGCCAAAAGATGTGGAAAGGATGTGTTTCTTATTATAGATGAGGCTCACAACTTTCGTACAGATATACAGCATGCACAGGCTGTTGCGGCTAGAAAAGGCAAGGCTCCTATAATTCAAGCGGATGTTGCTGTAAGATGCGCAAAGACCGCCGGAAAAGTTTTACTATTGACGGCGAGTCCAGTGTATAACAACTTGTACGATGTGGTAAATCTCGTCTCAATGGTTCGGGGAGAAAATCCAATGACAAAATATAATTTTGAAAATATGTTGGAGGAGGATTCTGGAGCCACTAGAAGATATTTGAGTTGTATATTCTCGTTTTACGATCCTCCAAAAGACGAAAACTGGCCAGAATTTACGGAACATGAGATTGAGATTATTATGAGACCGGAATATTACGAACAGTATAGAGATGTTGAGGATAAAAAGAGCGCAATATTTGAAGATCCAAAAAGATTTCTTATGGGAATGAGACAGGCAACGAATGCATTTGATCCCTGCGACAAATGTCAATGGGCGGTAGATAAGGCAAAAGAGGGGGACAAAACAGTGATATATTCAGCCTTTGTAACATTTGGAGTGGAAAAGGTTCAACGAATGTTAAGGGAAGAAGGTGTTTTATATTTGGAAGTGAAAGGATCAATGAGTATGAAAAAGAGGGTAGAGGCCGTAAATGAGTTTAATAGTTCTAGCCCAAATTCCCCAAAAGTTCTTTTTATTACAAAGGCCGGGGGCGAAGGATTAGATCTTAAAGGGGTAAGAAACGTTATTTTATTGGAGAGTTCTTGGAATAGGGAGAACGAAAAACAGGTGATTGGTAGGGCTATAAGATACATGTCTCACGTTCATTTACCAAAGGATCAACAACATGTGGATATATATTATTTAAGACTTATAAAACCCGCTATTATACCACCTTTTGCTAGCCGTATGAAAAGTGCAGATGTACTATTAAAGGAGATTACGGATAAAAAGGATGAAAAATTATCAAAGTTTGTAAATTTGTTAAAGAGTTTATCTATTGAGAGAAAATTGTGTAGAGACGTTTTATAGCAGAGTTGGCAAACTTAGAATTATCTGAGGCATTACATAACAGAGGAGAGAGAAAGGTTCGCTTCAATTCATTTGAATATTCAAATGAATTTAATCCATATCTAACTCAAGAAGTTTCTCCAACTCTCTGCTATATTCTGTGTGATTTATCCTAAGATATGTTATAATCTCATATAAAACTCTAACATCAACCTTATTATATTTTGTAATCTCTCGAATTTGTGGAGTCTCTTTCATTGATATTCCTCTATCTAAGGCCTCTTTGTGAGCCCTCCATGCTCCCACCATTGCACCCTGTCCATCAAGGCAAGAGCTATTTTTATCCCATCCTGTAGATATATAACCGTGTTTTTTAAGGGCTGTTGCGACCGTCTTAAGATCGAATTTTAGGCAATCTCTAATTACTATAGGTTCCTCCTTGAAAAGTTTTAACAGATCAAACCATTCCCATTCCACCCCCCATAACTCGTTTGCATCTACATCTGAATGAGAGGTGTGTCTATCGACCGCATCTTTCCAAAATATCTGCTCCGCGTGTGCCCAATGAACACACGACGGAGATTCCACCTCGTAAAAATCCGCCTCCGATCTAATATAGGATGAAAACTCGTGGCAAATTCTCTCCTCCTCCTCCATAATTATAGAATCAACGGTAAAATCTTTATATATCCATTCCCCGCTGGACGGTTCTATAAATCCTACCCCAATCATAAAGATCATATTTGTGCTAAGTGTGTGTGGGAGAGATTCGAAATTTGTCATTACATTGTTAATAGTTTCAAAATCCACATAAAACTCCAACTCCTTTTTATTTTTCCAATCCATATAATTTGAGTCGATTATTCTAGGTTTTACCTTTAACAATCTTTGAGAATGAGGTTGATTGATCTCCAATATCTTTGACACTATACCCCGAGTAAAATTTCCATTTATACCCAACGCGTCAACATTGCAGTTTCTATCCGTCCATTGATAAACTCCTTTGGAGTGAGCCACTTCTCTATTTTTTACTCCTATCATCCAGACAGATGTTAACTCTTTTATAGATTCCGCTATTTTCTCTTTTACGGATCTCCATGGATAATCTTTAGAGTTGCACATGTTCGGATAGAGCTCTTTTCTGGTTAATGGAACATTTAAAATATTCCAATTTTTGGCCACATCGCTACGACATTCTTTTAACCATTTTAGTGCATCTTTAGCCTTATTTACATAATCTAAATCTACTTTACTATAATCTATTGTTCCTAAGCGATCAAAGCATGATGTTCCCTTATATCTTTCACCTTTAATGGTAAAGCACCATTTTCTTCCCAACACATACGCCCGGTGGGAATTATATCCTTGAATTCTAGAGAGAGCCTCATTATAAATATATAATTGAGTTTTGAAGGCGGGGAACGATCCGCAATTTAAAAGATGTATACCATCGCTGCGAAGATTAAGTGTACTAAACTTTATATCCACTATGCAGTAATGATATTGAGGGGGGTTGGTGGGGTTATGAACATCTCTAAGACGAGGTGCCGGTACTTTTGTCTGATTTTTGGTAAGAGGATTTATAGAAACTATTTCATTTATCCAATCGCTTCTTATCATAAGATCGGGTATTCCATAGGTTTTATTTTCAGGATTGTGAAGCAAACCACTCTGAATTATAGGAACTCCATGATTCATTGCATCTAATGTTTCTTGTACCTTTTCCTTTGATCTTGCATTTAGTTCTCCTCCTATATTTATAATTAAATCCGATCCAAACTCTTCGCAAAGCATTCTCGTCACATGTTGTTCAAATATACATCCTTGTTCCATAATATACTCTATAAAATTATTCGAATTCTTCCTTCCTCTCATTGCCGAAAGAACATCTCTTGTATATTTTTGATCTATAAGAGATGTATAGTGACACTTGAGCCAATCCGGTAACGGATCCTTAAGAGCAAAATTCCTTGTAGAGGTGGCACTTATCCATTCTCTATCCCAATCCGCATCTTCTGGTGCAGACGCCTCCTCAAGTGTTATCATTGGCATTGCGAACTTTATTGTATTAGCATTTCTTTTGGCACGACTCCTTCTTTTCCGTTTCGATTGCTTTGCAGAGGACCCCCTCCTCCTCTTTGAATTTCTTTTTAACGCATCGCTCATCCTTGTTATTTATGGAGACTTTTTTAGATATAAAAATGAAATAAACATATGACATTTCTACATTAAATTAAAGACATGGATATAAAAGATATTTCTAAATACGATGGAGGGTGGTATGAGTTTACTGCAAAGAATAATTATTCTGGAGAATTACGGTTTGAGTTGTATGTAAAATTGTTTGATAACATTATTCTAAAAGGCTACGAATATTGCAAAGGAATAATGGTCGATAAAAAGTTTGACGACTTTACAGGTGATTTCCATAGCCTTGAGGACAAAATAGCGTTTGTTAAACAAAAGAAATATGTTATAGACAGTGAATTGGGAGCGGTCTCTCATTCGTCTTTAAATGATGTGCTAGTTCCAATGTATGTGGTTTACGATAATTATATTATTACAAGTATAATTGCAATGTTCGATGATTCAACGGATGACGACCCATCGGAATTATTCTCTAAAAAATGTTACGGATGTAGATATGAATGCTCTGCACAACGTGACCATATGGAATGCCCAAATGGGTGTCTACATGATGAAAAAACCTGTGATGATTGTTAATTCGCTTGGTTTTTCTAGATTTTAATTGTTTTTCTTCTTTATCAATATTAAAAACTGATGGTAAGAAGAAGAAAAACAGCCCCAATGTCAAGATCGAATGGAGAATATTTTACAATGGTGGGAAATTCCGAATCGGATTCGGAAAGTATAAAAAGATATACCCGCTACTCTTTTGCGGTGTTGGTAACCATTTTAATAATATTTATATTAACATGTTTATACGCCTATTTTAAAGAATTTCCAATGCAGATTAGAGCTTGATTAATTGGCGTACGCTAGAATCAACGAAAGTCTATTCCACCCAATCCTAATACGGGTTGGGGGGTAAAAAGCTTTTCTATATTTCTTTCCTTTATTAAAATCATTATTAAAACGGTAAGGATTATTGTTAGAATGATAATATAAAATATTACAGAGAAGAATGACATTTGTCTCGCAGATTTATGCGGATCTTGATATGGATCGTAAAAGGGACCCAACATTTTTAAAATTATGTAAGAAAATTCTTTTCGTTAATAAAATGGTAAATGATCCAAAAATTTTAACTCCGGTAAGGATTGCAGATCTTGATGGAAAACCCATACGGTTATCCTCAAAGTATTGTGAGGGGAAACTTTTAACCATTGATAAATTTGGAACCGCAACATTGGAGGATAAAAATACCGATCTCGATCGTGCTGATCATGGTTACGATAGTGCTGATCATAGTTACGATAGTGTTGATCATGGTTACGATAGTGCTGATCATAACCACGATCAGCACTGGCGACTGGTTCCAGATGCAAAAAAAGGTGGATTTAAATTAATTTCTGCAAGAGATGGATATATGATTTGTCATTACATTGAGGACGGGGGAGTTGTTAAAACAAGGCAATCCTATTTTGGGGAATGTGATGGGTGTATATGGAAAATTGGAAAAGGTGGTGAAATATATCAAGCTCATCCAAAGGGAGGAGAGCGTTATTTATGGTTGGCGGACGATAAACTATTCGTTACATTGGACGGCTATCTTGCGGAAAATTGGGAAGAGGTTGAAGAGAATGTAGAAAAATTTACTCAAGACTCTTTTGGTAATGGGATTATGATGGCCGTATTTGTAATAATTATTATAGTCGCAGCGATATTTATCTATCAATTTTATAAATCATGGAGATAAGTTTTCATCTTTTTCGAAAAAGATGAAATAAAGACCAGCCCAGTCGTGTTTGAAGCTTCCGAGTGTATTTCTAAGTAATGTGCGTCTCCGTCATGTGGTTATCAAACGAGCTATATTAAAAAGATTTATGAAAAACTTATCTCCATTCCAAATTTTCTACACAATTGTTACGTTGATTTTTATCTTTATGAAAAACTTCGCCCTTACAATCTTTTGGTCTTGGAATAAAGGCGCTTGCGACCAATCTATGAACAAGATAACTTTTTCCACAGAGCGTAACATTTTTCCTTCCATACATACGAACACATGGTTTTAATACTCGATGAGTTTTAGTGGAATATATCCTACCAAGATTAGACGCTTCATATCCATCCATTTCTTTTATTTTAATCCAAATTTCATCGGCATTGTCTTTACTCCTAATTCCCCCGGCATATTTAAGAGTATATCCTCTACACGTTTTATACTTTCCCCTACATGCGTCACATACAGATCCCCTGCTAACATTTAGAGCTTTGGCCGCCTCCTGAAGACTAGGATATGTCACCATAAGTTTTCCCTCCTTAGAGTATTGTTCTACGGGTTTAAAACCTCTTGCCTTGATCCCTTCACGAATAGCATGATTCATACTCTCTTTATCTGTAACCCATTCCAGATTCTCAATGTTATTATTTTTAACATTTCCATCCATATGGTTAACTATTGGCTTGTTATCTGGATTTGGAATAAAACACTGAGCCACAATACGATGAACATATATTGACCATCTTTTACCTTTTTTATCTAAGACACCAACTCTCAAGTATCCTTGAGAATTTTGAGTTTGCTTTAGATAACGATTTCCTTTTGTTGAAAATATTTTTCCATCAGAAAATACATAATAGCTTGAATATTCCGGATGAACTTTCCCTCCTTTATCTCTAAAATGTTTATGGTAATCTTCTTTAGAGAAGTTTTCATCATATTTCCATGTATAACCCCCTGCAGTTTTTCTATTTTCCTTACACACCGCATTTATATTTTGCGCTGGTATATTGCAATCATTTGCGGCTATCTTTATACTTGGATATGTTTTCAACTTTTTCCCGGTTGCCGAACATTTCATGACAGCCCTAGAATTATGAGTTGCCATGATAATTAAGTTTACTATTTATATAAGGGGTTCTTTACCTTTAACCCAATTTTATAAATCATGAAGATAAATTTTCATTTTTTTCGAAAAAGATGAAATAAAGACCAGCCCAGTCGTGTTTGAAGCTTCCGAGTGTATTTCTAAGTAATGTGCGTCTCCGTCATGTGGTTATCAAAATTTGAATCCAATATATACGGAGTGAGCTCGAACGTACAAAGCGTTTGCTGATCAGGATCGGCGTCATCGGGAGGTGAAGTGTCATGACCGGGTATGGTTGTTCCATTTCTTGTTGTAATCTCCAATTCTACAGGCACCCCTCTTCTAAACCTCATTACCTGCTCCATATTACATTTATAATGAATCCATGCAGGTCTTATGTCCTTATCCAATTGTATTTTATCAAATGTGCATATAAATTTGGCATTTGGTTGTCTTCCATCTATAGCGCTTATAAGATGGATATCCTTATAGGTCTGTGACCTAAAATTAACATATACTCTTGGTAATCCTACAATATCTTCATTGAATGGAAGGGTAAGATGTCTAATATTTACAGATGTGGCAAACTCCAATGGCTGAACATTTGCATTTTGAGGATGGGCTCTTACAGATCTTGCAAATTTAAACCATGTTTCTACCTGACTTGGTTGAAGATTATATTTGAAAGGATTTGGAAATGCTTCTCTGTCTCGCCAAAAACTATCTAAATCGATAAATGATGACATGTTTTATTACTAGTCAATATTTTCTTTATATAACTATTCAATCTTGAGAATAAAATTATGAGGCGGAGAATTAATATATTTTTTAATAGAGGAGATTGTGGTTGGTATGGTTCCGGTAGGAATTTTATTATAAACATTGTAAGATATATACATCCATGGTAACCAACACCATGCTGTCATCACCAACGGTGATGCAAAATACAATAATACGGCTAAAGGAACTCCCTTGTATACTATATCGGGGTTTGCCTTGACATACATTTTGGCGCCCTCATAGGACATTGATAGAGCCTTTTTAAGATGTTCTTTCTCCATTTAATTATTAAATGACTATATTTAAATTAATTTCTTTTGGCATAGCCAAAAGAATGTTGACAAGACCATTTAATCCTGAATAAATTTATACCCATACCAACTATTTTTAGTTTCATGGTAGCCATAGAAATTTTCTCCTGGGTCGTCTTCATAAATGTAGTATCCTAATATTTCTTTTAGTCCTGCTATCATCTCGAATCTACTTGTGGGAATATCCAACGAACAATTTCTAAACCATTCCTTAAATTTGGAATACATATCGATTGTTTTTATCACATTATCGTTTGGTGAAATAATTTTTTCCAAACACTCATCAACAAACACAGAATAGATATTATTTTTCTCTTTCAGTATAGATGTTGCGAGGTGAACCTCCGAAGGTTCGAAATCCCAGAATAATAGTGATGCAGTATCGGTCGCGATTCTCTCGAAAAGTCTCCATAAAAGAACCGGAGCCATCTTTGAAAGAGTTTCTGAACATAGATTTGGATCGGCCTTAAATTTCTTTACCTTTAGCTGTTTCTCAAATGTATCTGGAACAACTTCATTTGGCCCAACAAATGTCGATTCAAAGTTTAATAGCCTAATTCTATTCCAAATCGAACCAATATAACCTATAAGAAAACGACCATTTGTTTCAAAGATTAACGAAAGTCTTGGTAGGAATTCTAACTGAGAACGACGGCATGTAAGGACATTTAAAAAGCCTACATTAATTTTATTATTCCCCTCTCGCACCTTCATAATTCTCTTTCCTCTCAATTTGATCAATGCATGTTCGAAATTATTCTTTGTTAAACATTCTCTAGAAAGGACTCCAAAATAATCTCCAAGGACAAGCTCCAATAACAATAATGTTGTGGTTCTTCCGTTATTTCCGTTCCCCCCGGCGATTAATATAGTGTTTTCCTGTCCACTCAAAGAGAGAGCAGCAAAATCTAGAAAATATTCTCTAAGATGTTTATTTGGAAATATCTTTAATAGAAAGTTATCCAAATCTTTTACCTCCTGATCATCTTCTGAGAATGTTTTATATTCGATTCCCGTACTCATGGTAATATAGTCTTTAGGTTTTCCATCCCTGAATATACCCTCCTCCAAATCAAATATTCCATTCTCGCATCCGACAAGCATTCCATTTCTATCGCACTCTTTAAGAAAATTTGAATTTGTCATTGCTTTTCTAAGTGAGTCGAAAGAATGGTTATCTATAAAGCGATGTTTATCTTTGATCGAGTCCAATATTCTTTTCTTTGCCACATTTAAAGGAAGTTTTCTCCACCTCTTACGATTATGAAATTCCATCCATCCCGTAGTTTGATCTGTGTAAACGAATTTATCCTCAAGCTGTTTGCATATTTTAGTAATGATATCTTGTGTATCCATTTTGATAAATTATAAATGTCTAAATTATAAATTTCGTTTTTCTTTAAATCTTGACCCATTGAGTCAAGATTTATCACAAGTATTGTATATATATTTAATTTCTATTCTTTTTGCAAGTCCAGGAATTTGTATAAATCATTGACAATGATTTTATCTCCCCCCGAAATTTGTCTCAACAGTTCTTCAGGAATGTCCGGGAATCTTGGACAGGGATCATCCAAGGAAATTTCTGAACGAGGATTAAAAAATATAGTCATCGGACCTCCATCATAACTATATTATTTTCAGGCATCTCTCCATGTACCTCTAACAACTATGACATCATATCCAAAA
>SDBT01003854.1_pt1 | contig 25756 bp, 23 predicted proteins | sample 2277101 | NCBI WGS metagenome assembly SDBT01 (sample SAMN10404973, study PRJNA504765) | marine sediment metagenome | isolation source: marine sediment core GS10_PC15, 103 cmbsf | place: Arctic Ocean: Southern Knipovich Ridge | collected 2010 | reverse complement strand
GGGACACTCAACAGGAATCATCAGGTTGAAAATTGGATGCTCCCTATATTCAACGTTATCAAGTTTGCCTTCCAGGGCAGCAGTAACCATGGCACGCGTGAGTTTGATTGCCATGCGTTCACCTGTTCCGTACGGACCGCCTGACCAGCCGGTATTGATAAGGAATACATTCGTTCCATACTTCTTCACGTAATCGCGGAGTAGATTCGCATATACCATCGGCTTCCCCGGCATAAACGGCTCGCCGAAGAATGCCGAGAATGCCGCAACCGGCTCCGTAATCCCGCGTTCGGTTCCGGCCAGCTTGCTCGTGTATCCTGACATGAAGTGGTACATCGCCTGCTCATATGACAATTTTGCAATCGGTGGCATAACACCAAATGCGTCTGCCGTCAGAAAAACAATTATTTTTGGATGCCCGCCAATGCCGGACACTTCCGCGTCAGGTATGTGCTCCAACGGATACGCTGCCCGAGTGTTTTCTGTAATGGAGGAATCTGCGTAATCATACTCTTTGGTTTCCGGATCCATGACGACATTCTCAACAACGGCGCCGTGCCTGATCGCGTCATAAATCTGCGGCTCATGCTCGCGCTTGAGATTGATGCACTTCGCATAACACCCGCCTTCGAAGTTGAAAATACCGTCATCCGACCAGCCGTGCTCGTCATCACCGATCAATTTGCGATTTGGGTCCGCTGAAAGGGTTGTCTTCCCCGTTCCGGATAATCCAAAAAATAACGCAGTACTGCCGTCCTTGCCGATATTTGCCGAGCAATGCATGGGAAGAATTCCGGTCTCCGGAAGCAGAAAATTCATCACGGTAAACAGCGACTTCTTCATTTCACCGCCGTATAACGATGCGCCGATGAGTATCAGTTTCTTTTCAAAACTGATAACGATAAACGCCTCTGAATTTACACCGTGTTCCTTTGGATCTGCCTTGCATCCTGGTGCTGCCAATACGGTAAATCCCGGCTCATGATTTTCAAGCTCTTCCTCCGTTGGCCGCCGCAGCATCTGGTGGATAAATAAATTGTGGGTAGCAAGCTCATTCACAATCCTAACTTTGAGTGAATGATTCGGATCAGCACCGCACATCCCGTCAAATATAAACAGCTCTTCACTCTTGGACATGTGCGCTTTTATATGTTCATGCAGTTTTTCAAATTGCTCCGGCGTTATGGATACGTTAATCTTTCCCCAGTTGATCTTGTCATGAACCGACGGTTCATCAACGACAAAACGGTCGTTCGGTGAACGGCCGGTGTACTTTCCTGTCTGGACAGTGAGTGCGCCACTTTTGCTGATCTCGCCCTCCCCGCGGTCAACGGCTTTTCTTACTAAATCATCCACGCCAAGATTCCGGTGAGTCAATCCCCTGTGTTTTATACCCGACTTAGAAAGTCCGAAGTCGTTTGGATTTGTCATATACTACTCTTTCAGATCGTTACATGCTTTATATATATTTTCAAAAACTGCTTCGAGCTTATCCGCGCTGATAGAAGAGAATGCTACCCTGATCGTCGAGCCGACGGAAATCGTTCCTGTTTTGTATTTATCCAAAAGGTGATGCCGAACCTCTTCAGCATCAAGCCCGCCGGATAATTCAAAGCACATGAAATAGCCCGAATTGCACGGCAGCTGCGTAAACACTTCCGCATCCTCCTGATTATCCGCGATAATCGTTTTTATCTTATCGTAACGTGATTTAATTAATGCACGTTTTTTTGCTTTTTCCTCGTTGTACCCGGGTGATGACAGTGCCTTTAAAATTAATGCTTGTGATACGTTCGGTGCATTGGAAACGGTTGCACGGACCGCGCCAGCCGTTTTATCTTCAAGCGCGCGGTACAGTTCATCAGTCGCGTTCTTTATTCCAAAAGTGACAAAGCCAACCCGCAATCCCCACGCGTAGTCTTCTTTCGTAATGCCGTCAATTTTTACTGCAACGCACTTTTCCGACAGGTTATATAATTTTGAGAACATTGACTCACTTAGTACTCCATCCTCAAACACGAGGCCAAAATATGCATCGTCGCAGATCACAATAAGTTGTTTCTCAGTACAATATTCTTTAATTACATCCACGATTTTTTCGGCATCCTGTTCTGTCGGCGTGTATCCGGTCGGATTGTTCGGAAAGTTAAGGACGAGAATTTTTTTTGCATCACCGTCTGCAAGGGCGGCCTTCAAGCCATCAATATTAAAGCCGCCGTCTGCGAATAAATCGAACGGTTTGATGCGAGAACCGTATGTTGCATCAAACGTCAGTTTATAATTGCCCCAATACGGATTCGGTATGATAAATTCCGTTTCCGAGTCTGCAAACAGGTAGCCAATCATGCTCAGGCCGTGGGTCAGCGCGACCGTCACATTCGGTAAGCTTATATCCCCGGTTATTGATGGATTCTTTTGTTTAATAAGCTCCTGCCACTTTTCACGAAGTTCCTTTTTACCAAAGCTCGGTGCGTATGGAAACACCTCTCCCTTTTCAACATCAATACTGTCTTTCAACGTATCAAGCGCCATCACCGTTCCGTCGTCCTCGCATGCTATCCCAATCGTCGCATTCAACTCTGTTCCTTTTGCCTCTGCAGTCTGCCCGAGTATGCCCTCATGCGGAAAATAAATCTGCTTGCCGCGGTCTGACAGCAAACCAAAAACTGCCGCGCTTCCGTCCGAAATCGCCTTGTTAACCTTCTCTGCTTGTGGAGTTATTGTCGCCATATATAAACTTTAAGTAACTAAAAACAGCTGCTACTGTTTACATAGGATTTACAGTATAGCGTACCTTAGGGAATTTTTCAAGATATATAGATAAATTCCTACTACAATAACTTCTAACTATTCTCCTCACAATAAACCCTCATCCCAAAGTCTTCCGGCCATGTGTCAGCACATTCCCCACGAAAACTGCTTTCGGTAGTATGAAGTGTATTCACGGCTTCAAACTGCGTCTCCTGGCAGTACTCCTCCATTGAAAAATCCAGCGGCCATTCAGAGTTGCAATAATCTTCAATAACTAAAAATTCGTCGTCAGTAACATATGAAGGATTACCTTCATTGAGCGTTACGATGGCATCTGATTGTGTTTCCTCACAATACGCCTGCATCGAAAAATCCAGCGGCCACTCTCTCTTACACTCTTCTTTATAAATGGCATACTGAGCATCAGTAACATATGAAGGCTTACCCTGATTCAAAACAACAAGTGCATCATTCTGTTCACCGATGCAATACTCTTCCATGTCTGCATCACTCGGCCACTCTCTTTTGCAGTGCTCGCTAATAATTGCATCATTACTCGTAGTTTCAACTGCAGTAGTATTAGTTGTCGTTTCTGTATAAGTATCTTCAACAGCCGTGTTTGTTATCGTATTCACATTTTCATTAGTTGCCTCAGGCGCCGAATTTTGATTTACAACTTCGTTTACAACTGCGGTATTTGTTTGTTGATCAGTTTCTGGTTCTGAATTTTGATTTGTGACTTTGTTTACAACTTCTGTATTAGCAACGGTATTCGTTTTTTTATTAACGGTCTTTGTTACATCACTGTTCATATTCTCATTTGAACTTGTCGCTGCCCAGATTATTAAGGCTACTAATAAAATTCCTACAACAAATATAATATTCCTTACCTTTTTCATTAACCCCCTGCCATCACTTTTTGGTTGCCCTTGTTGTGGTTGTTGATCATTCATATATTTTTTTAAATCATCCCTTAACTATATATTCCTCAATAGGTTTCAGAATATCGATGTCAGTTTGATACATCGTTAAGTTACGAACTTCGTCAAGTGTAAACAACTTCATACTCCGTCCTTCTCTTTGCTCCATCTCTTGTAAACCGATCTTTAGCGGACCAACAAATTGCCAGATCTTATTATACGACTCACCATCAGGCAAGATAACTTTATGGTTATTAAGAAATTCAAATTCCTCAAGATTAAAGCCTAGCTCCTCTTGTATCTCTCTTTTGAGTGCCTGCTCGGGCGTTTCTCCTGATTCGATACCTCCCCCGAAGAATCCCCATTGGGCTCTCGTTTCTGTGATAGCGTGCCGGTCTTGCAAAAGGATTCGGCCTTGATCGTCATAAAATGCAATGACCGCTTTTTCACTTTTCTTTTTCATGTTTAAAAATTATTAACCCCAGGGTAACAATAAGTTATATGCTCCAAGCAACAGACAACAGATAGCCATGAGTATCACCAATATTTGGACTACCAAATAATGATTAAAAAATAATTTCTTCCTGAACACAATTGGCACTGCACAAATTACCAAAAAGAACACCCCCATATACGGTGTCACGTCATCAATTCCTTCCTCATTACCGGTCAACCACACAAACCAAATTATAACCCAAAGTATAAATAAATAATAAAAAAGGCCAAGCAAAATTACTCCCAATACATATAAGAGTCCTGGCAACCACCTTTTGTGTATGATATTATTTGGCACTGATTGATCCATAATAATTACTTTATACTTCTTCCCAACGAGCTTCATCCGGAAACGCGCAGGTTATTTAATCCTCGTCGATTTCCGTCTCGTCTTCGTCGTCGCTTATTACTCCTTTCTCTCGAAGCTTTTCTTTTATCTCATTCTTTTTAATAGTACCGAGATTTTCAATGGTGTTTTTCAATTTATCCTTAAATGCTTTTGCCTCATCCGACTTCTGCATATTCTCCAAAGCATTTTCTAATCCTTTCGCAGATTTTTCCATTGCATTGAGCACGCCTTTCTGTGCACTTTCAGGAACCTTGTCATATACTTGTGCCAGCACTTCCTGCTGCTTCAACAGATTGGCTTCAAGTTTTTGGACCAGCGCCTCAATATCCTTGCCTTTTTCTTTTGCTTTCTCAGTTTTTTCAAATGCTGCCGCGAGCCGGTTCTCGAACTGCAGGAGATGTTTTTCCGCCAGCTCTGATTTACCATTCTCGATCAACTTTTCTGCTTCAGCCATTCTCTTCATTGCAAGCTTGGATTCGAGCTCGGCCTTTTTAACTGAGTCAAACGTAAAGAACCGTTGCACGCCTTCCCACCAGAGCTCAAGCGTAAAGAGCTTTGAGTCCGGCAGTACGCCGGCGTCCGGCAATTCTACGGTCTCGGCTGCGTATGAAATGCTGGTTGCCATAGCGGAAACCAACACTATAGCAATAAGGATAAGTGACACTTTTTTCATAAATTTCGCGATTACTAATTATATCTCAATAATACTGAAAAATTAGCGGGAAATCAACTTATGCAACCTTTTCCGCTCTCTCCTCTTCCAACTCCTGTTTAACAATAGAGGTCAGTTCTGGATGGAAATGCTCACGTACTTTCCCGCCACGACTATACCCCTGAAACCATTCGGGATGAGATGCGCGATACTGATCTGTTATTTTAATTATACTTGGCCTCGCTACTTTTATCTCTTGCGCGAGTTGGCTGATGATCATCCATCCGGCTGGAGCCTCTCGCTTCTCCCCAGTGTGCCGTATTTCCTCTACAAGATCAGGATGAAAATGTTCGGTTACTCTTCCAGAATTGTTCTCATAGAAATAAAACCATTCTGAATTTTTAGCTCGAAATTCCGCAGCAGTTCTCGCAATAAACATCATGCTCCTGTCGAGCTGCTGTGCCATGGTAGCAGTGCTCTCCCAACCTTCGGGCGCTTTCTCTCTCGTAGATAATGAATCACGAACACTCTTTACTAAATCAGGATGGAAATATTCTGTGGGTCTTCCCATCAGATCGTCATATTGTTGAAACCATTCAGAATGATCTGTCCTATACTGCTCTACTAATGGCATGAAGACGCTATGGGCACGTTGGAGAATCTCTCGTAAGTTGCTTGCGTTCTCCCACCCATCAGGTGCGCTCTGGCGCTCCGAAAACTGCTTCTCGGTCAAGGCAACCAAGTCGGGATGCATATATTCGCGGATATGATGTGTTGCTGATTCATACTGGTGAAACCATTCAGGATGCTCGCTGCGGAATCGTTCAATAAAGAAAGAGATTGACTGATAGTACCGAGAGTTATCATTGGCTAGATCCGCTAATTTTTTCCATCCTTCGGGAGCTTTATCATATTTACTATATTCACTTACAATAATTTCCATACAGTCTGGATGGATATACTCAGTGAGACTCTGAGGATGGGTACGATACTGTCTGAACCATTCTGGATTTGACTCACGATAATCCGCAACCAATGCTCTTAATGTTTGCGGATCTCGATCAGTTAACTCTGCCATTTCGATCATTGACATCCACTCATCTGGTGGACTACCGGGGGTTTCAGCAATATTTGGATTACTACGCTTTTCGTCGGTATCTTGTTCCGTGGGGACTGGTACACCTTCTTGAAGTAAAAGGGTTGTTATTTTTTGCTTCCACACGTCAGGATCGGGATGGTAAATTAGTTGATCAACTTGAAGCTCATCAGTCGTTTTCAACGCTTCCTTATCCATGGCTATTACCTCACTAATATCTTTTCCGCTATCCGAAAAATTATGAATTATAAATGTTCTGTTCCCCGACTCATCATTGACCATCACTAATTTATCAAGACCAATTATATGATACATGACATAGCTCTCTCCACGAACAATATTTGGCGGTGTTATACCTTCCAGCATCGTGTATTGCTCGCCGAGCTCTGAAAGCACCTCACGCAAATATTTTGAGCGTGGTATGTGCTCACGCTCGGGACCAGGGCCGTCCCCATGTCTTATCTTACCCTCATCTGGCGGTATGATAACAGTGTCAATATGTTGGTAACCAGATGGGATCTGTAAATACGTACCCGTCTCTATTTGATGATCGATAAAACCTTGGATATCGAAATGTACAGTGGGCTCCTGTTTTCTGTGCTTCTTTTCCATAATAAAATCACTCGCACCTATCATGTGAGCTATCTCAACAATACTGACTCGTGATTTGGTCAGTTGGACAATTGCTGCGCTGGTTCGTTGTCGATAATCATTATTTTGCTTCTCTCGAATAATTTCTGTAGCATCAATAACATTTGAATTGTCTTGTTGATCTGTGTCTGTATATGCTGGGCATGTCTTTGTATGCGCAGGCGATGGTTGTCCGCAATGCTGGCAGATTTCACTTTGTGTGCCACGTTCTGGCATAAGACATTATTCTCCTTAATACTTGTTTACACCTCTTCCCACTCCACTTCATCCGGAAACAAAAGCTGGAATGGATACCCTAAGTAGTTACGCTCAATTTTTCCGCAGCCGGTGCTTTTAAGAAACTGCGCCATTTCATCGGTTACCTGCTTTGGATCCGGCTCGCCCGAACCCTTGTACTCTATTTCCACAAAATCACCGAGGTCCTTGATCGCATCGATTGAAACCTCCCAATCCTTGTACTGCCACGCCTTACGCTGCTTATCCACGGTTATAATTTTCTTGAAATCAATCGCGCCGTACATCCTGCGTATCTGCTCAATGTTATCTATTGATGTTTCGTACTCATCGCAGTAGTTGCTTTTGCCGTTCTCGTCGTAGTGCCAGTTTTTATACGTGATGGAATAACTCCCCTCCGCATCACGCAGGCGGAGCCACTCTTTGATCGGACGGACGGAAATAAAATCACGGTGGGGCGGAGTGTAGTATTCGTCCAACTGCCGGCTATCATACTGAAAACTCCCTTCTTTCTCCAGGAGCTGAAGAAGGGGCTGTACGTTCCCGACGCGTACTTGTATTTCGATTTCTTTTCCCATGTCTGTATCGTACCGTTATCCTTGCGGAAAATCAACTGGGGAGAGATCCTGAAACGAGTTCAGGATGACAAGAAAAAAATAAAAGGTTGTCACCCTGAATTTATTTCAGGGTCTCATACCAACCGTCAGATAAATCCGTCCAATCAGGGTTACTTTTTTGAATCTGGTTTATTTTCCACTGGCGATGCCAGTTTTTAATCCGCTTCTCACGTTTGATCGCATCATCAACGTATCGATACTCCTCGAAGTACACAAGCTTGTTGACATTGTATCTACAGGTAAAGCCGAGTATTTCTCTATTCTTATGTTGAAGCACACGCCCCCATAAATGCGAGGTAACGCCAATATATAATACATTTCTCCTTTTATTCATCATGATATAGACATAATATTTTCGCATAAAAAAATTCCCGTTCAAAGTGGGGAAGATTTCTATATCTACTATATATCACCATGAGCAGGAAATCAAATAAAAAAGCGGTCCGCGAGGTGCGAACCGCTTACAGTACAATCACTGTAGATTGTCGTCTACGACGCAGCTTCGATGAGCTGCGACGGATTCAAAACCCGAAGCTGAGAGGGCTGGAAGATACCATTCTTCCGTACGAGCCGGTCGTCGAAATATATTTCGCCGCCGCCATAATCCTCTCGCTGGATCGCGATCAGGTCCCAGTGCACCGAAGAATCGTTGCCATTTGGTGAGACATCATAGCACTGACCGGGAGTCAGATGGTAGCTGCCGGCGATCTTTTCGTCGAACAACGTTTCCTTTATCGGGTGCAGGATAAACGGATTCACGCCGATTGCGAACTCGCCAAAGTAGCGAGAACCCTTATCAGTATCCAGAATCTCATTGAGCCTCTTCTCGTCACCGGACTCGCAGGTGGCTTTGACGATTCGCCCGTTCAATACGACGAAGCGGATACTGCTGAACTCATGACCGCTCTTGCTGACTGTCGGCGTGTTGTAGTGGATCACGCCATTCGCCGAATCACGGATTGGCCCAACGTATACTTCCCCGTCAGGAATATTCCGAGTTCCGTCACATTTGACGATCAGCTGATCCTTGATGGAAAACGTGATATCCGTGTCACCAGGACCAACGATGCGGACTTTGTCGGTCTTCTGCATCAGCCGAACGAGCGGATTCATGGCATCACTCATCAGCTGATAGTTGAAAAGTACGGCGTCGAAGAACGTGGTTTCGAACTCACTGGTCGGTAGGCCAGCCATATTTGACATGGTATCGGTAGGCCAGCGACCCAGAATCCATCGAGTGGAATTGACGCGCTCGTCAATCATCATTCTACCGATGCTCTTTCCGAACTGCTGCATGTTTGCATGCGGCACATTTCGCAGGGCGTACACATTGGTAAACCCGCGCAAAATGATGTTCGCATCCACTGCCGACATCTGAACAAGACGGCCCATGCTCTGAATACGAAGCTGCCGCTTATCCGTCTGCATAAGCATTGCGGCTTCATACTCCCATGCGTCATTCCAGATGTCTGCGACATTTGCGCCGGCTTCCCGGACTGCATCAACGATGGCCAAAACCATCGGCTTTGGTATCATGTCGTACACATGAATGATCACATACTCGCCTTTTTGTATTTTAAGGCAATAGTTCACCAATTGACGGGCAAACGCTACATAGTTTGGATGGGGTATCATTCCCAGCCTCCTTCCCTTGTGTTTTGAGGATTAAAATAGTAAGGTCTTTATTTGTTTTTAATTGATGAATCTTACAATATAACCTACAAAAAATCAATTAATAAAAGAAGGCCGAACCACGAGAGTCCGGCCTTAGTCTACATGTTGACGCGAAACGGTAATCAATTCTGATTGCTCTGCATCGGAACAAAGAAGAAAACTTCTTTCGCTCCATTATCGCTTTGGCTGAGTGCAAGCACTTTCATGAGTGCAGCAACAATCCCGATTCCGCGGCCGAATGGCTTGATCTGGTTATGATCATCACTTGGATCATCGAACGTCAGCGAGATGTTGCTCACGTCGAGCCGGCCAAGCTCATCGGTAATACCGATCATCAGAATGTCTACCTCAGGCATGTATAACATTGATACCGTGAGTTCATGAGTGCCTCCGACCTCCAACGACTTTTTGATCACGTTAGACAGTATTTCCGTAACGGAGATGCCAACCTCCGCTCCATTGACCGGAAGTTCTGAAAGAGCTGTCGCAATGTGCATCTCCATTGCCTCGAGGTTGTCGTAGTCCGCTTCTACCGTAAAGTGGAGGTTCGCTGTCTGGTCGGGATCGAATGTGAAGCTGGTCGCCGTCGTGATCGGACGACCTGAGATTTTCGTAGCGGTGCCAGTCGCCAAGTCGAGAACGTACTGGTCAGCTTTCGTAATGTTGATCGCGAGACCGTCAGTATTAAATTGCGTGATCACCCCTTCTCCACTCAGTATCACAACACCGTTTGGCATGACAAAAAACGGTTTATTCATCTGAATCACTTCCTTTCCGGTTTATGCACTTGTATATTGTGCGGTTTTTGATTTTCATATAAATATACTCTAAATACTAGCTGATGTCAATGCCTGAGAATAAAAAAAACCGGAGCACGCAATGCATGCTCCGTTTCAAATGTCTGGCGACCGCTTAATGTCCCATTGAACTAATTACACTGAGAGTCAGTTCTTCAACGCCTGACTCATCAAGTCTACGACTCGCCCGAATCGCTTCACCAAATACCGCCCGTGCATTACCTCGGTGTACGTTAGTAATTGCAGTCATTATCGACTGAATTGATACGTTATCACCATGACTGTCAACCGCAGTACCCTGCAATGAATCTCTCATAAAACCTCCTCAACTATTCAAAAAATGAAAGTGCATTTTCATTGACTATATTCGAAAACGGTAGTCGTGTCAATAATAAAAGCGCCTTCCTCTTACGGAAATGGTTGGTGCCCCTAGAGGGAATCGAACCCCCATCTTAGGCTCCGGAAGCCTACATTCTATCCATTGAACTATAGAGGCACGATATATAGTATAGAACACATTGTCCGCCACAGGCGGATCCGCCTTTGGCGGAAACGATGAGGGCCGATGTTTATGAGCTCATCCGTTTTGCCATGACCTGGCTTGCGTACTCAAGCTGCTCGGGCGTGTTTATGCCGATCCACTCTTCTGGATTGGTAATCTTATGCGGCGCAACTTTCCGGCTCTCTTCAACGGCCATCGCTATCAAATCCGGAATGATGAGTTCGCCCTTGCCCGTCGCAGACGGTCTGAGCCGAGTGATGTGTTCCCATAGCCAGCGCGCCTGAAAGCAATACGTACCGGTATTTATCTCGCGGATCGTGCGCTCCTGATCTGTCAGTACTTCTTTTTCTTTAATAGCGATAATATGATCATATTCATTCCTGATAACGCGGCCGAGTTCACCGGGGTACGGATGATCGAGTGTCAGAACGCTCGCTGTAGCGCCGCTTGCCGCATGACCGCTGATGAAATGCTGTATCGTTTCCGGCCTGTAAAAAGCCGAATCGTCTCCCTGCAATACGAAAATGTGTTCAGCTTTTGGATCGACTGCTCCCTGCGCACACTGAACCGCGTGTCCTGTCCCATACTGCTCTTCCTGAATCACGTACGTAAACGTATCACCAAAATGTTTTTTAATCACTTCAGCTTTATACCCGACAACAATTACAATATCCTTAAACCCTGCTTCTTTAAGTAAATTAAGCGTGTAGCTCAGCATTGGCCTGCCGTTAATCTCATGCATTACCTTTGGCAACTCTGATGGCTCACCCTCATTAAGACGGGTTCCCTTGCCGGCCGCTAAAACTATAACGCTTGTTTTTTCTATGACGCTCATATAGTATCTCGCTATTTATTACTATTTTTCTCGGGTCCCTGAATTATCACTTGGAGCACATCCTGAATTCGTGCGTCTGGTCGAAGTGGAATTTTCTGATGAATCAACCGTTGTTTGTTTTTTGAAAAAAAATGCATCGGCACATTAACGGTAGATCCATCCTGACGCGTAGCTTGACGATACCCAAGCTTTTTAGATCTATTGCCCTCCTCATTTTTCCATGGCATTTGTTCAATCACTTTAAGTTGTCCTGCAAGTGCGACCGCTTGCTTAATCTCATCTTTCGATAGTTGCGCTAAACTAATATAATATCCTTTTTTCTTACTATCTTTTTCTGTTACCTTGTTTAGTTCAAATAGTGCGCGCTCAAGCTGACTAGCAAATTTTGCCACACTCCGATCATCCTGTTTAATTTGTCGATCAATCCTTGAAGATTCACCCTGATATAGCCGCCCATCCTGATTATTCGCCGTACACTTTTGCTCAATATAGTGCAATGCGTCATCTATCAACTTACGATATTGATCCGCATGCTCACTATGATACTGTTCAGCAAACGGAATACTATCTGGCGCTATAGTATCATCTTCCGGCTTCTCAGCCCATAAAAGTTCATTATCAATAATTCCATCAATCTCACCTGAATATGGTGAATCCTCCTCCTCGTTTGCAGGATGCATTTCAGTCGCTTCAATATGTATCGCGCGTTCACTACACATATATTTTAATTAATTTCGAATCCGATGAGCCATTCGATACAGCTTATACCAAACCATTTGTAAGGGCAAGTCATACACACCAACGAATGAGACGCTCTCTCCTCCAAAACCTTTTTTAAATCGCGTGATGCCTTCCCATTTGTGCTTGGTGGCATTTTCGGGGGCGACGCCTCCAAAATCGTACAGCGAAAATCCGCCGTCCTTCGCATCCGTAATCTGCTTCCATTGCAATAAATGGGGAGCCATCAGATTCCGCTGCTCATTCGACGAAGCGCCATGTACATAGGTTACGGTATCGCCAAACGACGCAACGTAGTTGGCGACAAGGACTATTCCGTTATGCTCCGCGATATACAATTTCATAAGGCCATCGGCAATAAGAGTTTTAAACATCTGCTGGTAGTAACTTTTCGGGTGCGCCTGGAAATTATCCCGCTGAGTCGTTGCGGTATTGAGCTGCCAGAACTTTTTGAAATCCGCTTCTTTGGTGCCAATTCTGACCGTGACCCCCTTGCGCTCCGCGAGTTTAATATTATAACGCGTCTTGTGATGCATCGCGCCCTGCAGCTCATCTGTTGTTTTTTTCAGATTAAGGTGCCATGTATCCTGCGGCTGTACAAATGGAGCCGGTGCTATTGCGTGGTCACCAACAAACGTATCGAGCAGTTGATGCTCTTGCTTATAAATAGGCGGCTCAATTTTTAGAAACAGCGCTTTCGCTTTTTTAGCGCGGCCTACGATTTCGCTTACCAGAACCTTCCATGCTTCCGTATGCTTCTCGACCGGCAATGCGACGTCGACTACCGGGCCGCGCGGACAGTACCAATACGATTTCCCCAGCGGCAACCGCTGTTCGATAATTTGAGCGCTGGCTAATAATATATCTCCATCAAAAACTCCAATCCGAATTACATTCCGGCCGAGTTCTTTTTGAAACTCCCCCCATTGCCAAGACTGCAAAAACTGCGCCCGTTCCTGCGAACCGACGAAAGAGTCAAGATGCTCTCGATTTGATACGTCCTTTACATCCATACTAACGCTCCTTGCCGAGTGATTTAAGGGCCGCTTTCAGACGTTCACTGGTGTCCGTAATATCGCCATCAACCTGCCGAAGCGCTTCACGAGCCTCCCGCGCAGAATAGCCAAGACCGATCAGTGCATCGATCGCATCACCATCGCCGGTTACCGTGCCGCCGCCCGCACTGTCAATAACACCTTCTGATTCTATCTTACTCTTCAGCTCTACAACGAGGCGCTCTGCCGTTTTCTTGCCGATACCGGATACTTTCATAAGCAGGGATGAATCTCCCTGTGCGATCGCTTTTTTGAGATCGGCAACCGATGCAAGTGAAAGTACGAGCAGTGCCGACTTTGGGCCAACGCCTGACACGTCTATAAGCTGCTTAAAAAACGTCAGCTCCTCAAGTGTTGAAAAACCGTACAGCTCCATGATGTTTTCCCGGATATACAAATGCGTATACAACTCGAGAGCAGTGCCGATTTTCTGTTTCTCAAGCAGTAAGGATGGTAAAAATATTTCACGGCCAATATCGCCCGTATCAAGAATTATCGAACGGTCGGTAATCGCGTGGATCGTCCCCTTAATATGCGTTATCATATGCTATCAGTATACCAAAAAGGCCGTTACCGTGCACCTGCAACGACCTTTAAAAAAATGAATAATTACGCTACTAATTCTGCAACGGCTTTCTTGAAGTGATCAACACCGGAACTTACAACTGCATCAACATCCGCAACAGATTCATTACTGCAGTCAATCGTCAGTTTATGCTTAGTAAACCGAATGGTTAATAGCTTGTTACTGTCTTCACTATGTTCTATTTCAGTAATACCACTTACCCGATTATCACGAAGGATGTCAAATCCGCGCTCTTCGAATGCTTCAATAAAGTAATCACGCATAGCGGTAAGCATGTGCGTCGACTGTTCAAATGTTTTGTACGGTTCAATAATCTTGACCTCTGGTTCTTCCGGCGCGTGCTTGAGGCCGGATTTTGGATTCTTGAATAATGGAACGAGGATCATAGGTGCCATTAACGTTGTTATGACCGTCATCATGATTGACACGCCAAAAATCTCATTACTGATAATCCCTGCGGACAAACCAATTCCAGCTATAATCAACGCGACCTCGCCACGCGGTAGCATGCCGATGCCAATTCGCATTGAACCTAAGAAATTAAATCCGGAAAAGAACGCTGGAAATCCCGAGCCAATAACTTTAGAAATTATTGCGAAAACGGAAATTACAAGACCGAATACGAGGACTGACTTCATTGCCTGAAAATCGACGAGCGTTCCCATGATTGCAAAAAATACCGGTACGAGCAGATGTGAAGCACCGGAAAGTTTTTCTTCCAGATTCTTGCCAAGTTTAGTTACAGACAGGAGAATTCCGACGAGATAAGCACCGATAATCATAGCGAGTCCGAACATCTCGGCGACGGCCGCAACCGAAAGACAAATCGCTGCTGCAATGGCTGCGTACGATTTTCCGTCAAGTTTGAGCAGCAGATTAGAAAACTTCTTGCCGAACATCACGCCTATCAGCGTCATTACGCCCAAAAATCCGATCGCTTTGACGCCGATCATGCCAAGCTCTCCCCATGAAACACCGCCTCCTTCTCCCTGGCCACCTGTAGCCATAGATAGAACGAGTGCAAGCACCAAAATACCCAGCACATCATCAATGACGGCTGCTGCGAGTATAGTAACACCCTCCCTGGTATCCAACTTATACATATCAGACAGCACACGTGCGGTGATACCTACTGAGGTTGCCACCATAATAGCACCCATAAAGAGTGCTGGTATATCAGTAAAACTGTCCGCAAAGCCAAACATTATCGTGCCCCATGCACCGAGAAAAAACGGCAATACCACGCCGCCGATTGCTATACCAAGCGACCTCAGGCCGTACTTCATGAACATCTTCGCGTCTGTTTCTAGGCCAACAAGGAATAGCAGTAAAATTGCTCCGATCTGTCCGAAAAAGTATAGCTCACTTGAAATCGGCAAGGTTGATGCATGCTCTCCGACCGATTCAATGACCGGGAATAATCGTCCAAGCCACGGCAGCTCAATTGCGCCGAGTGCGAACGGACCGACAACCATACCACCGATGAGCTCTCCGAGTACTTCCGACTGCTTAAATTTCTTAAAAATGAGGCCTATCAGCTTTGCCGCGAGAAGCAGCATGCCGAGTTGTAGCACGAGATGTGCAAGTTCTTCTGGATCCATTACTTTTTTGTTTAATAATTCTTAATATTTTATATAAAAAATTCGCGTGTGCGATCTATTTAGCGTTTATGATAGTACTTTTTTTGAAAGTGTCAAGTGAGGAGAAAATTAACACTAGACAATTACTGAATATAAGACCATAATGTATATCGCTATGAAATTCAAACTCCAGTCACCATTTAAGCCGAAGGGCGACCAGCCAGCAGCGATTAAAAAACTTGTTGCCGGACTTAATCGTGGCGACCGTGATCAGGTGTTATTGGGCGTTACGGGATCTGGAAAAACATTCACCATGGCGAATGTCATACAAAAAGTGCAAAAACCAACGCTTATTATCTCGCATAATAAAACGCTCGCGGCGCAGCTCGCATCGGAATTCGAGGAATTTTTTCCGGAAAACGCTGTTCATTATTTCGTATCATACTATGACTACTACCAGCCGGAAGCGTACATTCCAAAAACCGATACCTACATAGAAAAAGAAACCTCAATCAATGAAGAAATTGACCGGCTTCGCCATGCATCAACAACGTCCCTCTTGTCACGGAACGATGTGATTATTGTTGCGTCCGTGTCTTGCATTTACGGACTCGGCTCACCGACAGAATACAAAAAAGACGTACTCACACTTGCAAAGGGACAGAATATCAAACGTAATCTCCTTTTGCATTCATTAGTCAATATCCACTACCAAAGAAATCAGAACGATCTGTGGCGCAGTAAATTCCGGGTTAACGGAGACGTACTTGAAATTTTCCCGTCATACTCCTTACAAAACATTTATAAAATACAATTTTTCGGGGATACGATAGAAAAAATTACCGAAGTTGACTCACTGACGCAGACGGTTATCAGTGAGCCACAAAGTGTTGACATCTATCCCGCACGGCATTACCTTGCGCCTGATGAGACGATGGAGCTCGCACTCACGCAGATGAAACGCGATCTAAAAAAACAGGTCGGGAATTTTAAAAAAGAGAACAAGCTTATTGAAGCGCAGCGGATCGAACAGCGAACAAAATACGATATTGAAATGATCAAAGAAGTCGGCTATTGCAATGGTATCGAAAACTACTCCCGCTACTTTGACGGGCGGAAAGAAGGAGAGCCGCCGAATACCCTGATAGAATTTTTTCCGAAAGACTTCCTGATGTTCATCGATGAATCACACATGACCGTCCCGCAGATCAGAGGTATGTATAAAGGCGACCGTTCCCGCAAGGAGACGCTTGTCAGTTTCGGATTCCGCCTTCCAGGGGCGCTCGACAACCGGCCGCTCAAATTCGAAGAATTTGACAAGCGGATCAATCAGGCAATTTACGTTTCCGCAACACCTAATGAATACGAACGGTTCAAATCACAGCAGGTCGTTGAACAGCTTATCAGGCCGACCGGTCTCCTTGATCCTACTATCGAAGTCCGACCGATAGAAAACCAGATTGATAACCTGATCGCGGAGATCAAAAAAACTGTTGCAAAAAAACAACGGGTTATCGTTACAACACTCACCAAACGGATGGCCGAGGATCTAACCGATTATCTCGCGGATCTCGATATAAAAGTCCAATACCTGCACTCTGAGGTAAACACCTTTGAGCGGCTTGAAATACTGAGGGACCTCCGTACGGGAACCTATGACGTCATAATCGGCATTAATCTTCTGCGCGAAGGCCTCGATCTTCCGGAAGTCACGCTTATCGCAATCCTCGACGCTGATAAAGAGGGATTCCTGCGGTCCGATACCGCACTCATCCAGACCATGGGTAGGGCAGCCCGCCACGTCGATGGCCATATAGTTATGTATGCCGACAGGGTTACTGGATCAATGAAACGAGCTATCAGTGAGACTAACCGCCGCCGCTCTGTTCAGAAAAAGTATAATAAAAACCACGGCATTACTCCTCAATCTATTAAAAAGGCAATAAAAGAAACACGACTCTCTGGCGCAAAAACAAAAAAAGCTGATGAGCATCTACTGTCAATCAAAAATATTCCGGAACAAGAAATTGATCATGTAATTACAGATCTCGAAAACCAGATGGAGATGGCGTCGAAAAACCTCGAGTTCGAACACGCTGCCATGCTCCGCGACGAAATTGATGCGCTTAAAAAGAGAAAGAAATAAAAAATCGGCCTGCCTATGGAAAGAACAGACCGATTGCGTATCGCACAAATTCATTCTAAGCTGACTAGCAGCCGACAGAATCTTTGTACTGTATATAGTGTCCCTCCAAATCCATGGGAATGACTCCCATCTCATGGAGCTTTTTCGCCGCGCCCACGGTGCCACCACCGCTTTCGAGCGTGGCGAAGATCGCACTCAGTGAACCTGCGCCCACTTCAGCCGCATACGTGATTAGTGGCTGAACGTGAGCTACTGCAACTGCATTGTTGCCTCCCAGCTCAGCTGAGAGACCCATACCGCCGCCGCTACCGCCTGCTGGTGATGTTGGGGGCTTGCTGTCTGATCCGCCAGATCCGCCAGACTTACCCGTGTCATCATCCAAATCACCGGCGATCGCCGCCCTGGTGCTCTTGATGCCATACACATCCTTCAAGATATACCGCATATTCTGGTTAGTCACGTCGGTTTTCAGCGTTTTCGCGAGCTCCGGAACACTGCCTGCCTTCTTCAGCGCGGAAATTGCTGATGCTCTGGTATCACCGATTTCGGCAACAACCTTAGCAACCGTTGACCCGGCCCGTGGCTTAACCAGCAGGTCTGACTTGTCATCATCGACGGCTGGAGTAGAACCAGGATCATCGGGGCTACTGCCAGTATTGTCATCATCATCGGCATCGCTCTTACCAGCAGCTTTCGCTTCAGCAGGATCGATTCCGAATGTGATGGCCCATTTCTTGGCCTGCGCTGTACTAACACGTACATTGAATGTCGTCGTGATGTAATGCGCCGCATCGACGATAGTTCGACCTGTAAAGGCTATGATCAACTTCTGCTGCATGGCCTCATCAGACTCATCGCTTCGCTCATCGCCTCCATACAACTGGCGGAAAGCTGCCGCACTACTGTGCTTCAGCGACCCGTCAATCTCTCCGCCATCGACTTCACCGGGCTCATACGAGCTGGCTGAATCGGCAGACGGTGTCGTGGACTTTCCAGCGGTACCAGTTGAACCAGTGGTAGCACCCTCATCGTCATCGGTCGTGCCAGCAGCCTTCGCTGCTTTCGGATCGATTCCGAATGTTATAGCCCATTCTCTGGCTTGTGGTCCACCAACTTGTACCTCGTACTCGGTCTTGAGGTAATGTGCGGCATCACCAATAGTTCGGCCGGTAAAGGCAGTAGTCAGCTTCAGCTGCATAGCGGTATCAGCGGCGGCGCTCCGATCCCGACTGCCATACAGCGCACGGAATAATTCAGCTCGGTTATGGGCCAGCTTCGCATCAACCGCATCACCGTCGATATCACCGGGCTCATTCGTACTCGTTGAACCAGTTGAATCGGTAGTTGGCTTCGCGGCCGCCGGCTTCTTCTTTTTCTTCTTTTTCTTCCCGGTCGTCTGCGCGTTGAGCCTGGGCTCTTTCTTGACCTTCGTCACTCTCGGCATTCTCTTCTTGACCAACTGATACGCGGCCTCGAAGTGCTCGAGATAGTACGCGAAGGTGAGCATGATCTGCACGATGTACGGTTCGTTGTCGCCATCATCGAAGATCGACGGGTCGTGCTCATACACCGCAGCGATAAACGCTTTGCGGTCGAGCTTCTTGTCCATGATCAACCGGAGAATGATATTCTCCAGCCAGTCGTTCTCGCCGATGAAATCGGCGTAGTCATAATCCAGCCGCGCAGCAATCACTACGTCGGTTAGGCCGACTACATCCATCGCATGGGCTACTTCATTTGAAATACGCATCCGTGCCACAGGTACTCCTTTGTTTTGGGCTTCGTTCGTTTACAAAAACTCTATTATATTGGTAATAATGCTATTTTTATTTTCAAAAAATATTCGGTTATCTTAGCAAAGGTGTTGTTGCGCGTCAATTCGAAAATAAAAAAATCAGGCCGCTCACGGATGTGGGCGGCCTGTCATTAGAACATGGTTTTCTACGTAGGCGGTTCCAATAAATCAATCGGGCTTTCAAACGGATAGTTCCGGTCAAAGCACGCATAACAAAAATCCTCTGGATTAAGTCCGAAAGACATGACAATATCCTTAAGATCCTGTACCGAACAATGGAGAAGAAAATCAGCAGTCAGATGCCTCGCTACCTTTTCCGGATCTCCTTTCCGGACGGCGATGAGTTCACCGAACGTCGGCGTGTCAATTCCCAAATTGCATGGGCCTTTAATCTGCGGTGAATAAATAACGACATACACCGCAAGCGCGCCGAGCTTTTTGAGTATCTCCACCATTTTGCGCAGCGTGGACCCCCGAACGATCGAATCGTCCAACAGCACGACAACTTTGCCTTTGATCTTTTTTTTGATAAAGCTGAACTTCAGCTTCACTTTAAGATCTCGGATGAGCTGTAACGGTGCCATGAACGTCCTGCCGGCAAAGTGACTCCTGATAATCACCTCATCATACAAATCCATTGTGCCGAGTTTCCGGCAGAATGAGAGTGTGGACTCCCGTGACGTATCAGGGACGGGACTTATAACGACCTTATCACGACCCCACTTATCAACGATCTGATCAAAGGTCGGCTTGAACAGCGTTGCCATGCGGGCACCCATCCTGTCCTGAAATTCCCAGACGGGGACGTCAAAGACGATACTCGACGGAAATGCAAAATATATCGGACAGAAAATACAATGGCGACAGCCGTTGCACTGAAAACCATTGAAAGACTCGAGGCCTCTCTTGGTAATCCGTACTATTTCACCCGACTTGATCTCACGGACATACCGCGCACCACACTTATCAAGCGCACACGTCTCAGAAGCGATAAAGAATGCTTCGCGCTTCTTACCCAATACAAGTGGCCTGACGCCAAAACGGTCACGGAAAGCATACATACCGTCAGGAGCCATCAGCACGATGGAAAAAGCACCACGAACTTTCTTCATAGCGTATCGAATCGCACCGACAATGTCATGATCGTTCTGTTCGGCTTTCCACACGATCAGATTAAGCATAAGCTCCCCATCGTTGGTTCCATCGAAACCAATTCCTTTTTTCGCGAGAAACGCATGCACCTCATTATAGTTTATGACGTGCCCGTTATGAGACAAAGATATAGTCCCAAACGTCGTTTCCCTGACAAAAGGAGCCGCATTAACAATGGATATCGATCCCTGTGTCGCATATCGGACATGACCGACAGCATGCCGTCCCGGCATTTTTCTCGAGAGTTGTATGTCAGGAAATGCTTCATCGACCAAATCCAATGCCCGTACGAGTGGTTGTCCAGGAACCCCAATACCGCACGAATCTTGACCTCCGTGCTGTTGAGCAAATAATAGCGTTCTGACCATGCTCGCCGCATAACGATGCCCATAGACACCTGCAACTCTACACATTCAGTACCTCCATTTCTATTTTTTGCTATCAATATCAAATAGCGTTTTTTCTTTGTGTATATATGTTGAGAGATCGTTCATTTTAGCTGAATAAATGTTTGCTGTCAATCGTCACCCCCTGTCTACTATCTGCTATACTGTACATATGAAAAAAGTATTGTTTACGGGTACATTTGATATCATCCACCCAGGCCACCATGCTCTGTTCCGGCAGGTGCGGAAGCACGGTGATTTTTTAGTCATCGTTGTTGCCCGCGATGCAACTGTAAAAAAAGTGAAGGGGTATGCGCCGTATTTCTCAGAACTCGAACGCGTTGATAACCTAAAAAATCTGCATATCGCACGACGGGTACTGCTCGGCAACCGTGGTGACAAACTGAAAATCGTGGAAGCGCTCAAGCCGGACGTAATTTGCCTCGGATACGATCAGAAAATATTTACATCCAAACTTAAATCGAACCTGCAACGACGTGGTCTTTCACCGAAAATCGTGAGACTGAAAAGCTTCAGGCCCACACATCATAAAACTGGTCTGCTGCATAAGAATAATCTCGTCGCTATAAAAAACGTGGATCCGACGATCATCACGGAACCGCTGTACGCGACAAAAAATAATTTTCTGAACAAGCCATTGTACAACAACTATATAATACTCACAAAAAAACATATTGCGGAAAAACTAAAACGTATCCAGCGCAGATTGCGGAAGAAAGGACTTGGACTCAAAATCTGGGACTGCTACCGTCCGCTGTCGGTTCAGAAGATGATGTGGAAATTCATGCCGGACGAACGGTACATAGGCAAACCGGATTGGGGACCGTTCCATACACGCGCGGCCGCGGTTGATTGCACGCTCGTCGATAAAAAAGGCAGACAGCTCATCATGCCAACCGCGTTTGACGTTTTCTCCCGCCGCGCGCATCGCGACTACCCGCACGCGCCGGAAAAGAAAAAAAATATGCTTACCCTGGAACTGGCGATGGTCACAGAGGGTTTTGATCCGCTCCCGACGGAATGGTGGCATTTCTCGGATCCAAACTGGAAACAGTACCCTATTCTTGATATCGCTATTTAAACTTGATTAAAATTCAAACTCCTGATACACTGGTTCTACCTAACGAATAAACGACATTCACTAAAAATATGCCGATCAAAAAAGCAGCATTTAAACATCTGAGGCAAACAAAGAAACGCACCGCAAAAAACCGAAGTGTGAAAGAAAAAGTTCGGGCCACGGTTAAAGCAACGCGAAAAGCTATTCTAGCAAAGGATAAAAACAAAGCAGCTGAGTCTCTGAAAAAAGCCGTAAAGGTACTTGATAAAGCGTCACAAAACAAGGTGTATAAAAAAAATACAACTTCACGCCTGAAGTCGAGGATGACCAAACAGATTAACGCGCTTAAATAAGGCTACACACGCGTGTAATCAATAAATCGAACAGGAGCCGCGGGCTGTCCTGAGTCGTTTTTATTTTTACATCAATATCAAGAAGATTTTTAAAGATATCTCGCAACTCATTGAGGGTAAATTTTTTTGCATCACGAATAGCTTTTTGGGCTACGAACGGGTGCAATTTTAACCGGGAGGCAACTGCGTAGTGATTCGGCTCTTTATCGATAAGCTCCCGTACCTGCAAAAGTATTCTAAATTGTCGGATCAGCATGGTTAGGATATACAGTTCATGACTGCCGGATGCGATTTGATCCGAGAGTAGTGAGAAAGACCGCTTCGCATCTTTGGCTGCAAGCGCATCAGTGAGGTGAAAAATGTTATCATCAAATTTTGCCCGCACGAACTCACGGACATCTTTTGCTCGAATCATCGTACTGCCACGGTACCCAACAAGCTTCTCAATTTCAGATGACATACTCCATAAATCAGAACCAACAAAACTCGCAAGCCCAAGCACTGCCGGATCTTCAATGAGTCCACCAATCCGTTTTACTTCTGCCCTGATCCACCGGCTCAGCTGCTCTCCGGTAAGAAGCGTAAACGATTCAACCTTTTCTTTTGACAAACGCTTGAAGAGCGGTTTCCTCGAGATGCCGCCGCCCTTTCCTTTGGTGCCTCCGGAATCCGCGTCTTCTTCCAGGAATACTAAAACATTATCATCTGACCAATCGGTATCAAGATAATCAATCACTTCCTCCTGAATTTTTTTGTTTGAATTCTTGCTGATGAGATTCTCTACGACGATAAACCGTTTGTCGGCAAGAAAACCTATCTGACCGACATTTTTTCTGAAGTCCTCAGTGGTCAGTTTTTCACCATTGAGAAAAGCTACATTAAGCCCCTGGGGGTCGTATTTCTTCTTGAACCCGTCACGATAAAAGTGTACCCGCTGACGGGCTCTATAAGTATCTGGACCGTGGAGTAATATAATCATACTTGACAATATCTTTAGTATACGTTATTGTACACCGTAAACTCGTAAACCTCAAACAATACATAAACAAAGAAAGTGCAGGTGAAAATGCCAGCGACAAGATTAGTTATCGCCGCAAAACTCGCAGCGGTAAATACCGCGCTTAACGCTCCTACAAAACCCCTCGCAACGGATACAGCCGTTAGGAGAGCAAAGGACGTAATTAGCTCCATCCCCTTCACCAAACCACCTATTGCGGTAGCAGTGAGCGTTCTCACAGCTCTTACCGGAAAGGAACCAACTGTCGATGACGTACATCGTGTGGTATCCTACAGGATATCCAGTAAAGATTCACTCGAAGTAATTGTCGACTCCATGTGTGGTGACGAACTCCTTACAAAGTCCAGAGGGAAAATCTCAATCCACCCAAAAGTGGCCAGCGCGGTTTCAGCGGTAGTCAACAGGACCGACAAAACATAGCATCTTTCGCGTAAATATACAGAGCCTGTCCTATTCCACGGACAGGCTTTCCATTTCTCCCCAGCTGCGGCCGACTTCAACGTCGGTTTTTATCGGTGCGCGAAGCTTATACACTGTATTCATCTCTTCCGCAATAAATTTACCGACTTTTTCTACTTCTGATGCTGGAACTTCAAATACCAGCTCATCATGCACCTGCATGATCATTTTTGTTTTTGGACTTATCGCGGGAAGCTTGTTGAGAATATTAATCATCGCAATCTTCATGAGATCGGCCGCCGTTCCCTGTATCGGCATATTGATTGCCATGCGTTCTGCCGCAGCACGCACCTGTTGCATTGAAGAATTAATTTCCGGCAAGTACCGGCGCCTACCAAACAATGTTTCAACGTACTCCTGCTCATGCGCGGTATTGGTGGTTACCGCGATATATTCCTGTATCTCATGGTGGACCGCAAAATATTTTTCAATAAATGCCCGCGCCTGCTCGCGTGTCATATTCTTGCGTGATGCAAGTCCCCATGCTCCCATACCGTATATAATTCCGAAGTTTACCTCTTTTGCCTCATACCGCTGCTGCTTCGTTACCTCTTCCAATGGTATTCCATAAATATCAGCCGCTGTCCTGCTGTGAATATCCTCATCTTTGTTAAACGATTCGATCATTTTCTCGTCATTTGCCATTGATGCGATTATCCGCAGCTCAATCTGGGAATAATCAGCGGCAACAATCTTGAACCCCTTGTTTGCAATAAATGCGTTGCGTATCTTCCTTCCCTCTTCAGTACGAATGGGGATATTCTGGAGATTCGGGTCTGATGATGACAATCTGCCGGTAGCCGTTATTGTCTGGTTGAAACTCGTATGTACCCGTCCGGTCTTTTTGTTTACAAGCTTTGGCAGTGCCTCAAGGTAAGTAGACTGGAGTTTGGAAAGCTCTCGGTAATCAACGATGAGCGGTACTATCGGATGGGAATTTTTCATTTTTTCTAATTCCGCTGCCGCTGTAGATAAACCAGTCTTCGTCTTGCTGATTCCTTCTGTTGAAATCTTTAATTTTCCGAAAAGGATCTCTTTCAGTTGAAGCGGTGAATTGATATTGAACGTGGTTTTCGCATGAGTATAAATTTTCTTTTCAATGCTGGTCAATTTACCTTCCACTTCACGGGACATGGCATTGAGAAATTCAGAATCGATTCTAACACCGTTTATTTCAAGAGTTGCGAGTACTGGAATGAGTGGCAACTCAATTTTTTCCATTAAACCGTGGATATTTTTCTCTTCAAGTTCCGGTATAAAATAGTTGCACAACCGATATGTATAATCCGCATCCTCACACGCGTACCATGAAAGATTATCGAGCGGCACCACTTCCATTGAAATCTGCTTCTTTCCTTTTCCGATGAGATCGGTAATCGGCTGCATCTCATACCCGTACGTTTCAAATGCCAAATTATCAAGGCTGTGTCCGCGTGAACCGGGATTCATAAGGTAGGACGCCACCATGCTGTCAAACGAAATCGGTTGAAGGTCTATTCCCGCCTGCCGTAGTATCGTGAGGTCGTACTTCAGGTTGTGGCCGTATTTTTTTACCTGCTTGTCTTCAAGGATAGGTTTAAGTTTTTTCAGCCATACAGGATTATCTTTTATATTTAAATAGTATGCCTCCCCGTCCTTCCAGCAAAAACTTATGCCAAGTAATTTTGCTCTCATCGGTTCAACGTTTGTCGTCTTGGTATCTATCGCGATAATCTTCTGCTTATTAAGTTTTGATAAAAAATCAGAAAAATCAGCATCACTGTTAACTAGCGTATATAATACCTTTGAATCACCTTTTTTTTCTTGGGGCGTCTTGGCTGTCTCTAACGACTGC
>SDBT01003853.1_pt1 | contig 25758 bp, 19 predicted proteins | sample 2277101 | NCBI WGS metagenome assembly SDBT01 (sample SAMN10404973, study PRJNA504765) | marine sediment metagenome | isolation source: marine sediment core GS10_PC15, 103 cmbsf | place: Arctic Ocean: Southern Knipovich Ridge | collected 2010 | reverse complement strand
CTTTGCCGCCGTGCGCGGGCTGAACATGGACTCGGCCGAGGTGGTGGCCAGCCGGGTGGTGGAAAGCTCGCTGCTGATCCGGCTCCGGGCCCGCGTGCCTGGCAGCGCCGGCAACGCCCTGGCGCTCTCCACCACCGCGGCCAACCTCTCACTGACCGCCTTTACCAACGGCGCCGACGGGCCCCCTCCGGTGGCGGCCATCGGCAGCATCCTGGTGACCGGCGACGGGGCCGACGGCGAGACGGTGACGGTTGGAAGTCACACCTACGAGCTGGACTTCGATGCGCTGCCCAACGTGACCGCCGGCAACGTGCCGGTCCGCCCGGCCACTATCAACCAGCCGGACGTGGCCGATGGGCTGCTGTCGGCCATCCAGCAGACCGAGGCGCGCCTGCTGATCGTCGACCGGACCGCGGACGCGGTGGTCCAGTTCGGGCCGTCCCTGGACGACACCTCGGACTGCTTCTGACGGTTCCGCCATCGGAAGACCTCGATACCACAGCGGAGTCGTCATGAACCGTCCGAACCAGGCCATTCTCGCCCTGTATGCGCTCGCGGTCGCTTGCCTGCTCCCCGCTCCGGCCGCCCACGCCCGCAAGGGCAAGGCACTGCGTCCGGGGAAGCTCCAGGTGGTTGGCCAATACCCCAAGAAGAAGATGAAGGAGGGCAAGAAGCAGTTCCGCTATTCCCAGGTAAAGGCGGGCGAGAAGTTCCGCCTGCGGGTGGGCGGCCCGACCGCGGTCAGGATGCTCACCCGCGCCGCGGGGAAGAAGCGGGTGACGTTCAAGCTCGAGATGGATGGAAAAAAGACGGGCGAGGTGCAGATCGACGTGCTCAAGGTCTCCCGCGCGTTCGCTTTCCAGGTGCCCGAGGGCACCCACCTGGTCGAAGTGGCGCCATCGTCGCCGGTGCTGTTCCGGCCGGTGGCGACAAGGGGCAGGCTCAGGAAAGTAATTCCGGTGGTTTCCTGGAAGGAAGCGGCCGACGACGTCGGCGTGGTGGCAATCGCCCCGCCGGCGGATGAGAAGCCCGAGCCGCCTCCTTCTACGACCGGGGACGAGACGGCCACGGGCGGCAACGTCGAAGTGGAAAGGCTGGAGATCGTCACCGGGAAGGAGAAGGAGCCCGAGCTGCCGCCCGCGCCTCCGGCCGTTGCGGAAAGACCACCTCCTCCCGAGCCGATCGACGAAAAATTGGCGATCACCGCCGAGGCCGAGAAGGCAGCAGAGCGGTGGTCGATCGCGTTGGGGCTGAAGCTCGGCGGGGTGATGCCACGCACTGAACTGGACTTCAACGCCGGCTACGCGCTGGCTGTCGAGGGCGGCCTCGACCCGCTTTTGCCAGGCCTTGGCGTATACTTCGAGGTCGGCTACGCGTTGCTGAAGAACCAGGGAGACAAGATCGTCCCCGGCCGCGGTCTGACCAGCGTGATCCAGAATACCCACACGGTTCCGATGGAGCTTGGGGTGCGTTACCTGTACGCCAACGAGGACTGGCCGGTCTGGCCGTACGGCCGGGTTGGGCTGGCGCTGGACGTCAGCCGGACCACCTTCGAGGCGTTCTCCACCGGGCCGGTGGAGGAGAACGACCTGTCGCCCGGGTTCGGATTGACGGCCGGGGCGTTGGTCCCGCTCGGCCCGGGAGGCATCCTGGTCGAGCTGCGCTACCGAGAGGTGTGGGCCGAGATGCACGAGATGGGCGACGTCGGTGAGGACATGCTGAGCCTGTTCTCTTTCTGGGCCGGCTACCAGCTCTCGTTCGATCTGTAGCCTCGGAACGCGCGCTCAGCGCACGGAGAAGCGGATGCGATCCTCAACCTCGAAGCCGCCGTCCGGCCAGTCGTGGTAGAGGCGTGCCTCGTAGTCCCCGTGCTGAAGACCGCTGACGACCAGGGTGCCCTCCTTCTTGCCGCCGGTGTATGCCCAGTCGCCCCACTGGTCGTCCGGGAAGCCCACGGGAACCACCGTGACCCAGTCCTGGGGGTTGCCCGGCGTGTCGAACCAGCTCACCCGGACGGTGTCCCCGGCGGTGTAAACGGACGCCGGCAAGGCGAGGTGTTTGCCGGTCGGTCGGCCGGGACGCAGCATCCCGGCCGGCGCCTTCTCGGCGGAAGCCGTGGAGACCAGGACCTTTCCCGTCGGTGCCCTCTTGGGCGCCTTGGCGGGTTTTTCGACCTGCGCCCTTTGCCCTTGCTCGGGACCTTCGTCCTTGCAGGACCATGACACCAGCGTCGCGACCATCAGGAGTACGCTCATCCGCGCCATCGCTCAGCTCCACTTGCAGAATATGGTAGTATGCCCTTCATGGCCAGTGTCTTCGTCGAATTGCCGAACTCGAGCGGACGCTCCAGATGACAAGAGGCCTTACCATCCACAGCATCCTGGTGCTCGCGCTGATCGCCGCGGCCGGGTGTTCGAAGAAGCCGCCGCCGGAGCCCCGGCTGATGATCGAGAAGCTCGTGGTGGGCCGGCTCCACACCAACTGCTACGTGGTCTGGGATGAGAGGTCCAGGAAAGCCATGGTCATCGACCCGGGCGCCGATGCCAAGCGCATCCACGACTTCGTGCGCGAGCGCGGGCTCGACCTCGAGGCCATCGTCCAGACCCACAACCACCGGGACCACACCGGCCACAGCCGGCCGCTGCACAAGCTCACCGGCGTCCCCGTGCTCCTCCACCCCCAGCAGGAAGTCCTGGCTGCCGACCGCCTGGTAGCGAACCTGGATGGCCTGAAGAAGACCTTCGTCGAGGACGGCGCCCGGATCAGTCTCGGCTCCTTTTTCTTCGAGGTCCTCCACACCCCGGGCCACTCACCGGGAGGCATCTGCCTCCACAGCGACACGGGTGTGCTGTTCAGCGGGGATCTGCTTTTCTCGGGCGCAATCGGCAGGACCGATCTCCCGGGCGGCGACCACGTGCAGATCATGCGCTCCATCCACGAGCGCCTCTCTGAAATTCCCGACAACACCCGCGTGCTTCCGGGACACGGGCCCGAGACCAGTCTGGGACGTGAGCGCAAACGTTAACGGGCTCGGAAATTCACTTCGGTTCGCCTGAACTTGGCGTGCAGCACCCCGTCCCGGTGCGCCCAGCCGGCATCGGCCTGGTCGAGGTCGGCGGGCGAGTCCACGCGGGCGAGGTCCTGGCCGTCGAGGGTCACGGTCGCGGGCGGGCCGTTGTCGAACGCTCGGAGGATTTCGAGTCGCCAGGTTCGCTCGATAGGTGATGCGTCGGCGCTGAAGGCGATACCGTCGGAGTCGTCGAGGACCAGGCGCGTGCCGTCGGCGAGTTGGAGGCTGCTCTCGCCGTGCGGGAAGAGCTTCAGCTTCAGCCAGTCCGCCCGGTCGTCGAGGCTCGTGACCTCGGGGTCGGTGGCCGGGGCCAGGGTGTCGATCTCCGGGTGGCCCAGTGCCACGATGGCGCCCTGGCGCAGGAACAGGGGCAGGCTGTCGAGGGGGGCGTCGACCTCGACCTGGGCCGGGCCCTGGTGCGACTCGCCGGTGAACCAGTGCACCCAGGCGCCCGCCGGGAGGTAGAGCCGACGGGACGTGGCCCCGGCCTCGATCACCGGGGCGACCAGCAGGTGCTCGCCCAGCATGAACTGGTCTATAGCGGCGATGGCCTGCTGGTCTTCGGGAAAGGCCAGGCCCATGGGCCGGATGACGGGGACGCCCTGCTCGCACGCCTTTGCGGACAGGGCGTAGAAGGTGGGGAACAGGTCGGTGTGCAGCCGGGCGTAGCGGCGGTAGACCTCGAGGGTCTGCTCGTCGAAGTCGGATTCCGAGAAATCCCAGGGGTTGTGGCTGTTGCCGCCTCCGCCGAGCTGCATGTGCGGGCCCAGGGCGGAGAACTCGGCCCAGCGCAGCAGGGTCTCCGAGGTCGGCGCCCCGTGGCGGAAGCCGCCGGTGTCCGAGGCGAAGAACGGGAAGCCCGAGGCCGACAGGCTCTGGACGGCCATCAGGGCCGAGCGCAGGCCGCCGACCTTGTGCCTGCAGAGGCCATTATTGCACATCAAGCCCTCGTGGCAGTCCGGGTCGTCGTGGCACGACTCGCCGAACCCCTCGTCCGTGGCCCGGAAGGTCGACAGGTCCGAGTCCAGGTCACCCGGCCAGATGGCGGTCGAGTACGGCGGGTCGTCCCGGTTGCCGGCGCGCGAGATGATGAAACCTGAAAAACCCTCCTCGTCCAGCACCTCGCGGAACGACTTGTGGAAGAGCGTGCTGTAGCGGGCGTGCATGGTGCGCTCGTCCGAGCCGTCGGAGAAAGCGAAGGTGTTGCTAACCTTGATGCCGCCCACATCGACGTAGGGAACCACGTACTCGTCCCAGTCGCACTTGAAACCCTCGATGCCCGCACGGACCGCACCCCGCACCATCTCCTTCCACCAGTCCATGGCCTCGGGGTTGGTGAAGTCCACCAGCGCGCCGGCGCCGTTCCGCCAGGGGAATATCCACGGGCTCCCACCCGCCATGGTGACGAAGTAGCCGTGCTCGACCCCGTGGGCGAACAGGCCCTTGGCGTCGCGGCCGGGCAGCATACCGCACTGGTCGTCGCTGTCGTCGGTGTTGTTGATGAATGGCGCGGCGTGGGCCAGCACCCGGTAACCCAGGGCGTGCAGCCGGTCGATCATGTCCGCCGGGTCGGGGAACTGGACGCGGTTGAAGCCGAAGTCCGAGTAGGTCTCCATCCAGGGCGCGTCGAGCCAGATGCAGGACCCCGGGATGTCGTGTCGACGCATGGCCTGCGCGTCGTCGAGCGCCTTGTCCCGCCCGGTCACGGACGGGTCGCAGCCGTCCTCGCAGGCGATGGTGCACTCCACGTTCAGGGCGTTGCGCCACTGCATGGGCGCGAAGGTCCACGGGTCGGGCAGACGGGGCCTGCCGGTGAACTCGGTGACGCGCGCCGCGGCCTTCAGCGGGTCGGCGGCTCCGACGAGGTGGAAGCGCATCGAGTCCGTCGCGAAGGCGAACGAGACCATGTCGGATCCGGTCGCTTTTACGTCGAAGAAGCCCACATGGTCGTCCTCGACGAATATGCTCCAGCCGGCGGTGGATGTGAGCGCCGGGACCGGCACGTGCACCTCGTTGTAGCCGGACTCGATCGTGGTGTCGATCAGGAAGGCGAGCTGGCGTCGCTTGCCCGTATGGTCGGGCGTGTCGAAGTACTCGCCCAGGCCGTAGAAGTGTTCTGCGGCCGATGCCTGCAGGCGGGCTTCGACGAAGACCACCTGGTCCTTGCTGTCGAGCCGCAAGTCGAGCGAGAAAGTGTCTTCAGAGCCCGGCTCGATGGTCAGCAAGGCCGTCCCGTAGGTTCCGGCCAGGAGTAGGCGCAGTTGATCTCCCTCGCGAGTCCACCCGGCCAGGGAGTCGAGAGCGTACAGTTCCACTCCAGCGGGCGGGTCCATTGGATCGACGAACTCCGAAGGTGTGGGATTGGCAAGTTTTCCAATTCGAAACGGTGGGTTGGCCATCTCGACGAGGGTCCTTCCGTCCAGGCCGAGCTCGATCGCGAACGGTTCTTCGGCCACCACAAGGACTGCGGAACCGCTTTCGATCTCTAGATCATTAGGGCTGCCGCTGCTTGCGCAGGCACAGGTCGCCAGTGCGGACAACCCAACGATCATCCAAGGAAAAGCTCTCATCCTGCCCTCCGCGTTCATACTAGCGCCGCGGACGACAACGCACAAGACCGGGCCGCAAGCGCCTGAAATCTTCAGATTTTCGTTGACTTCTCCACGGCCCGCGGTGTAAAAAGTCTCATTTATACCGTTGCTTGTACCGGAATTGAACGGATGTAACCGGATAGGGGGTCGAGCATGGCGACATCCCGGAAGAGTTCGAAGAAGCCCGCGAAGAAAAAGCCCGCGAAGAAGAAGCCCGCGAAGAAAAAGCCCGCGAAGAAGAAGCCCGCGAAGAAAAAGCCCGCGAAGAAAAAGCCCGCGAAGAAGAAGCCCGCGAAGAAGAAGCCCGCGAAGAAGAAGCCCGCGAAGAAGAAGCCCGTGAAGAAGAAGCCCGTGAAGAAGAGGCCCGTGAAGAAAAAGCCCACGGCCAGACCGTCCCTGGCGTTCAGGTTGGTCCGCAAGTGCACGGACATGAAGAAGGGCGCCCGGGAGTTTCATTCGCGACGCAGGAAGATCGCCCTGGTGCCCACCATGGGCTTCCTGCACGAAGGCCACCTGTCGCTCATCCGCGAGGCGCGGCGGCTGGCGTCGGTGGTGGTGGTCTCCGTGTTCGTCAACCCGTCCCAGTTCGGCCCCCACGAGGATCTCGACCGCTATCCGCGCGACCTTTCCGGAGACCGCCGCAAGATCCGCGCCGAGGGCGCGGACGTGATGTTCTGCCCTGACACGGCGGAGATGTACCCCGATCGATTCCAGACCGTGGTCGAGGTGACCGAGGTCACCCGCGACTACTGCGGCGAGTCCCGGTCGTTCCACTTCCGCGGGGTCACCACCGTGGTGGCCAAGCTGTTCCAGATAGTGCAGCCCGACGTGGCCGTGTTCGGCGAGAAGGATTTCCAGCAACTGGTCACCATTCGCCGCATGGTCAAGGACCTGAGCCTGGATGTCGACGTGGTCGGCATGCCCACCGTGCGCGAGGAGGACGGGCTGGCCATGAGCTCGCGCAACACCTACCTGTCGCCGGCCCAGCGCCAGCAGGCCACGGCCATCTTCCGGGGTTTGCGCAAGGCCAGACGGCTGTGCGAGAGTGGCGAGTACGACGCGGCAGAGTTGGCGGCGGTGGTTCTGGATCTGCTGCGCGAGCAACGCGACATGGAGATCGAGTACGTCGCGGTCTGTGATCCCGAGACCCTGGAGCGCATCCACGAGGTGGAACGTGACGCGGTTTTGCTGGTGGCCGTGCGGATTGGCGACACCCGCCTGATCGACAACATCCGGCTGGGCGTCAGGCGAGGAAGATGAGAACCCTGGCGGCGCTGGTCTGTCTGGCAAGTCTGATCTTGATGGTCGGGTGTGCGGATCGCGGGCAGAAACCCGATCCGCAGCCCGCGTCCGGAGACCAATCGGCCGGGGCCCCGGAGTACAGCCCCGGGGACCTGCTTCGCATCGGCAAGGCCTACAACGCCCGCGGGGAGAGCGAAAAGGCGATCGAGGTTCTGAAGCAAACCCTCGGAGCCAGGCCCGATATGGCTGAAGCCCTGTTCGAGCTGGGCCTGGCGCTGTCGCGTCTTCAGCGCAGGGGCGAGGCAATAGCGGCGCTCGAACGGGCCCACGAGCTGGACCCGTCCCATGTGGGAACGGCCCAGTTGCTGGGCATGGCCTATGACCTTCAACGCCAGAGCGCCAAGGCGGCCGGGGTCTACGAGACCACGCTTACGCACCACCCGGATCACCCGGAGCTGTTGCACGAGTATGGGCTCAGCCTGATAATGCTCGGCCGGATTCCGGACGGGCTGGCCGCGCTCGAACGAGCGCAACGTAAAAAGCCCGATGACCCGGGTTTGCTGGGCGATCTGGGATACGCCTTTCTGCTGGCCGGTGATGCCGACAAGGCGCGGCGCAGGCTGGCCGAATCGGTCGATCGCGACCCGCGCCAGCCCGAGGTGGTCTTCAACCTGGGCAGGGCCTGCCTGGCCGCAGGAGACGCCGAGGCCGCCGCCAAGGCTTTCGAGATGCTGGTCGAGCTGGTGCCCGACAACCCCAACACCCACTTCCAGCTCGGCCTGGTCCTCGACAAGCTGGGCAGGCAGGCCGAGGCCCGCAAGTCCATCGAACGCGCCCTGAAGATCCAGCCCGAGCACGGGGGTGCCAAAAAGTGGCTCGAGGATCACCCCCGTAAATAACCGCGTCCCTGCCACGTAGACGTAGACGTCGGCGTAGACGTAGGCGGCTTTTCAACCAGCTCAAGCTGGAAAGACCATTACCTCCTGGGCCAGTGTGCGGACGCATCTTAGGCCCACAACCCGCCGACGACTACGCCGACGTCTACGCCGACGAGAGGATGCGCTCTGGGCTTATCCGTAACACGGCCCTCCCCGGAGCGGCTCGGCCAGCGAGGCTATCAGGGCCTCGTGCAGGTGGCCGTTCGTCGCGCAGGTGTCCCGCCCCGAGCCGTCGAACGGCCCGCCTGCGCAGTCCGTGACCCGGCCGCCGGCCTCCTCGACGATCAGCGCGCCGGCCACCACGTCCCAGGGAAAGATGCGCATCTCCCAGTAGCCGTCCAGCCGGCCGCAAGCGGTGTAGCACAGGTCGAGGGCTGCCGAGCCGCCACGGCGCACTCCCCGGGTGCGCATGGTGAGGGCGGCGAAGCGATCCAGGTTGGTCATGTCCTGCTCGCAGCGATCGGCCGGGAAGCCGGTGGACAGCAACGCCTGGGTCAGCTCCCTGGTGGGGCTCACCTGGATGGGCTGGTCGTTGAGCCGGGCGCCGCGGCCGCGCACGGCCTCGAAGCGTTCGTCGCGCAACGGATCGTACACCAGGCCCAGCTCGGTCACACCGGCCTTGCGCAGCCCCAGGGTGCAGCAGAAGGACGGGTAGCCGTGGGCGTAGTTGGTGGTTCCGTCCAGTGGATCGACCAGCCAGACCTCGGGGCCTTCCCGGTCCTCGTCGGCCGCCGACTCCTCGGCCAGCAGGGTCGCGTCCGGGTACTCCCGGCGCAGGATCTCGAGGATGGCCCGCTCGCACCGGCGGTCCACGTCGGTGACCAGGTCGTAGCGGCCCTTGTGCTCGACCCGCCGCGCGCTGGCCAGGCCCTCGATCATGATCCGGCCCGCGGTCCGGGCCGCCAGGCGGGCGGTGTCCAGTGCCCGCTCGATCAATAGTTTCTCCCGCGTAGCAGCATGAAGAAGGAGAACAGCAGCAGAGCGAGCCAGCCCGACTGCGCGGACGTGACGCCGCACCCGCAGCCCAACTCGCCGTCCTCGGCCCCCGGCCCCCAGTCGTAGTCGGGGTCCGGCTGAAGCTCGAAGTCTACCGACCGGTTGGCGTCTAGCGAGAACGGTTCCTCGACCCGGGACAGGTATCCCTCGCGGGCCGCGCCGATCCGGTAGGAGCCTGCCTGTGCTCCGTAGATGGCGTAGCGCCCGTCGATGTCTGTTGCGGTCGTGCGGACGAACTCGCCGTCGGTGCTGAACAGGCTGACCCGCGATCCGAAGGCGACCACCGGGTCGCCGCCGGCCGGGTCGGCCAGGTACACGGTGCCGTCCACCCGGTAGGTGGGATCGTCGCCGTTTCCTCCCTGGCGCTGCAGCACGAAGTCAACGACGCTGTCGTCCGGGACGAGCACGTCGATGCGCAGGTGCCAGTCGTAGCCCTGATGGGTGGCGGCCAAGGACAGCAGGCCGGCCGGCACCCCGTCGAGCCTGAAGGCGCCTCCCGGGGTGGTCGCGGCGCTGATCACGGCGGACTGGCCAAAGACCCGTACGCTGGAGCCGTCGAGGTACAGGGGATTGTCGGACAGGCCCACGTGGCCGTTGAGGGTATAGGTGCGCGGAGCGCCGGCCAGGTCCAACTCGATCACGGGGGGCGGGTCGGCGATCACCTGCACGCCGGTTTGCTCGGCCGGTAGATACCCCAGCGCCACGGCCCAGAAGTCGTATTCTCCCTCGGAAAGCCCCGGGATCGAAAAGGCGCCATCCGGTGCGCTCAGGGAGCGGGCCACGGTCCGATTTTCCTGGCGGGCCAGGACCAGCACCCCGGCGCGTCCGACCCCGTCGCCCAGGACCGTCCCGCTCACGCTCAGCGTACCTTCCGCGGGTGAAACCAGGGCGAAGTCGTGAACCGCATCCTCGTCCAGGTCGACCGCAGCGGTGGACACGCCGACGAGCTCCGGGGCCGAGCAAGTGATCCCGTACCAGCCGGCCGGCACCAAGGGGATGGAGTAGTACCCGTCGGCGTTGGTCGTGACGTGCATCCCGGTCCCGCGCACCAGCACCCTCGCATCCGTCACCGCCTCCCCGCCGTCCGACCGCGTCACCGTGCCCGAAAGCACCACCGCATGGGCAGTGGTCGCCCAGACGACAAAACCAAAAGCAGCCCAGAACAAGAAGGGCTTCATCCGTCTCAACCGGTCTCCTCGGTCTTTTCCTGTAGCGTTCATGTTCGTTCCGGAGTGAGCTTTTCGATCTGGATGTCGTAGCGGATGGCGGGACGCTCCTGAAGCCTGGTGGTGATGCCTCCACGCTCGAAAGAGACCGTCTTGATGGTGACGATCTTGCCCTCCTCGACGGTGAATGTGTAGCTCGAGGTTACCTTGAACTTGTAGCCCTTGACGTACGAGAAGAATCCGTATCCCGCGCCCTGGAAAACCATCAGCACGGCGATGTTGTGATTGCCGGGCACGATGTTGCGGCTATATATCTCGCGTTCCTCGATGCCGTCGAGATCGCCGCTCACGTCCACCTTGTACACCTTCTTGTAGATCGGCGCCGTGTCCAGGGCATATTGCACCGAGAGCAGCTTGAAGAAGCCGTCCATCTCGTTGCGGTGGATGATCACGAACCGGGCGCCGGCGTGGATGGCTCCAGAGGCCACCGTATCCTGTAGCTGCAAGATGTTCACCTTGGTTTGAAAGATCTTCTCTGTCAGCTCATCGACGTGCTCCTTGAGGCCGCGCAGCTTCAATTCTAGATGCCCCGCGAGACCTTCGGCATGGCGTCAAGCCTGACGTCGCCCCGCGCCTCCGAGTTATATTCCAGCTTCAGCCGGACCAGGCCCCTCCTGAAGCCGCGGGTCCACAGGATCAGGTCCGCAGGTCCGCTCGCCCGGAACCGGAACTTCTTGCCCTTGTCCACCAGGTGGTACTTGAAGATCTTCCCGCCGTCCCTGCGCGGTTTCTTCGGGTGGGGGCTGATCACCGTGACCCTGTCGGGCTTCGGCTGCGCCAGGACGGCCGACTGTGGGACCAGAAGGGCTCCCGCCAGGCAGCCGGTCAACAACAGACGGCGAAAATGACTTTGGCGCATGGTCGAGTTCCAATTTGGAAATAGACCACTATTCAGACTTCTGAGTCAAGCCCTGCGACCGATCAACCCATCTGGCCAATCAGACGCTGCACGCTTCACACCCCGACCGACGTGAACCCGTCTTCTTTGACAAGCGCCTTGTCGAAGGTTGCTACCTCTTCGCAGCCTTCTTGAAGTGCACGTTCCCGGATGAGGTAGTCCGCGAAATCCGCACGCCCTGTCTCGAAGGAGCGGATCGCCCTGGCGATACAGTCCGGAGAGGAGAACACCAGGTTGCGGGATCCGTACAGACCGCGCAGTACTTCGGCGATTCGACCGCGATCTAGCCGATAACAACTCCGAAGCACCCACACCAGTTCCGCCAGCACCAGGTCGGAGACGAAGCAGGCGTCGTCTTGGTCGACAATTCGTTCGAAGAACGTGCGCACTTTTTGGTATTGCCGTTCGTCGTCCCGGACGATGTAACGTACCAGCACGTTGGTATCGACGCCGATCACCGCTCGCTCCCCACCAGCCCTGATCTGACGGCTCCGGCGGCGATTGCCTTCTCGAAGTCCTCGAGGGTCTTACCCCTGGTCTCCGGTTCGATCATCCCCGCCAGTGAGCGCAGATCCACGGTCCTGGGCTGCATCTCGACCTTTCCGCCCTCCAGCAGACGGAACGCAACCCGATCGCCGGTCTTGAGTCCCAGCGCGTCACGGATTTCCTTCGGAATAGTGATCTGCCCCTTGCTGGTCATGGTCGCGGTCGGCATCTCAACTCCTTACCAGTCTGTTCTTCGATCAATTGTAAGGACCAGAGTAAGGAAAGTCAACCACCTTGCTTTTCCACCTCGCTGGGCTCTTTCAGGACGGCCGGGCGGTCGTCTTCGGGGGTGAGCTTGGGGCGGATCCACAGGAAGGCGCCCAGGGCGGTTGCGCCGAGGACCAGGCCGATGATGGTGCCGAGTGTCGGGTCCAGGCCCAGGCAGCCCTTGGCGCGCTGTTCGACCAGGATGAAGGTCGTGGTCATGATCGTCATGAAGGTCGCCGGGAGCGCGGCGATCCACCAGCGGTTGCCCCGGCGGGCCAGGAACACGGCCGCGGTCCAGAGGGTGACCGCGGCCAGGGTCTGGTTGGCCCAGCCGAAGTAGCGCCAGATCACCCCGAAGGGCACGAACATCAGGATCGACGAGATGCCGAACAGGGGCAGGGCGATCTTGTAGCGGTTGACGATCTTCTTCTGGGACAGCCCGAGGTAGTCGGCCAGGATCAGCCGGGCCACCCTGAAGGCGGTGTCGCCCGAGGTGATCGGCAGCACCACCACACCCAGGATGGCCAGCACCCCGCCGAAGGCGCCCATGGTGCCGGTGCAGACGGTGTGTACCACCACGGCGGCGTTGTTCAGGTCGGGCCCCAGGGCCGCGGCCAGACCTTCGACCCCGCCGTAGTAGCCCTGGGCTGCTACGGCCCAGATGAGCGCGATCAGACCCTCGGCGATCATGGCCCCGTAGAACACCGGCCGCATGTATTTTTCGTTTTTCAGGCAGCGGGCCATGAGCGGGCTCTGGGTGGCGTGGAAGCCGGATATGGCCCCGCAGGAAACGGTAATGAAGATTATCGGCCAGGCCGGGATCTTTCCCGGGTGCAGGTTGGCCAGGGTGAAGGACGGCGGGTTCGTATCGCCGAATATCATCGCGCCGGCCAGCCCGACGACCATCACCAGCAGGGCGACGGCGAAGACCGGGTAGACCCGGCCGATGAGCTTATCCACCGGCAGGAGGGTGGCCACCAGGTAGTAGGCGAAGATGGCCGCCATCACGATCCACTGCCAGGCCGCGATGCCGTGGAACTCGGCACCCAGGAACTCCACCGCGCCGGGCCCCAGCCAGCCGAAGGCATACTCGGCCGGCGCCAGGTTGACGATCAGCGCGGCCGGAGCCTTGACGAACACCGTGCCAACCAGCACCATCAGCAGCAGGATGAAGAACGTGGCCGCGTGTCTCGGGATGCGGCCCAGGTAATGGCCGATCAGCGACGGCAGCCCCGCCCCGTCGTTGCGCATGGACATGGCCCCGGACAGGAAGTCGTGCACCGCTCCGCCCAGGATGGCGCCCAGCACCACCCACAGGAACACCTGCGGTCCCCAGATCGCGCCCATGATGGGGCCGAACACCGGCCCCAGGCCGGCGATGTTGAGCAGCTGCACCAGGTAGACCCGCCAGGTGGGCATGACCACGTAGTCCACCCCGTCGGCCAGCCGCACGGCCGGGGTCGGCCGGGTCGGATCCGGCCTGACCGCGCCGGCCGCGAGCCGGCCCCAGAAGAGGTAGCCGATGATCAGCAGCGCGATTCCCAGAAGGAAGACGAGCATGCCGAGCCCTCCAGACTTGAAGACATAAAAGTAGAGACCGCCCCAAGGGGGTTGTCAACCCGCAGCAATGGGGCTTAGTGTCAATAAGCAGTGGATCACAACACGATGAAATGGAGCACGTTATGATCAAGACCGCGGTGTGGGGAGTGCTGGTGCTGGCGCTCATGTCGGCCTGCCAGGACGAGAAGAACGATCCGGCGAACCGGAAGGCGGCCCTCGGCGCCGGGACCGGCCTGGCGCCCGCGGCCACGGCTCCCAGGCCGTCGATGAAGCCCGTCGAGGAGCGTAACCTGTGGACCTACTCCAAGGACGACGGCTCGGTGCCGCCCTGGCAGCCGGGTGCGGTGATCGTCAAGTTCGCAGAGCCGTGGGCCTCCAGGGTGGACGGCGTTCTGGCAGCCGAACTGGGACTCGATCTCGACCTTCGCAGCAAGGTGGGCGTGCACCTGATGCGCCTGAGGCGCGCCGAGACGGTGCCCGAGGCGGTCGAACGGCTGCGCACAGACCCGCGGGTCGAGTACGCCGAGCCGAACCACCGGATCCGGTTCCTCAACGTCCCCAACGACCCGCGCTTCGACGAGTGCTGGGGCCTGGACAACACCGGCCAGACCGGCGGCACCGCCGACGCCGACATCGACGCGGTCGAGGCCTGGGACATCTCGATCGGCTCCTGGGACGTGGTGGTGGCCGTGCTGGACACCGGCGTGGACTACACCCACCCGGACCTCGATATCAACATGTGGACCAACGAGGACGAGATCGCCAACAACGGCGTGGACGACGACGGCAACGGCTACATCGACGACGTGATCGGCTGGGACTTCGAGCACGAGAACAACGATCCCATGGACGACTACAGCCACGGCACCCACTGCGCCGGGACCATCGGCGCGGTGGGCCACAACAACCTGGGCGTGGCCGGCGTGAGCTGGCGGGTGACCATAATGCCCCTGCGCATCATCGGCGACCAGGAGCTGGACGCCTATTGTCTGGACGCGGCCGAGGCCATCCACTACGCGGTGGACAACGGCGCACACGTGATGAGCTGCTCCTGGTGGACGATCGAGCACTACAACCAGACCCTGGAAGAGGCGGTCCAGTACTCCGAGCAGCAGGGGGTCATCCTGGTGGCCGCTGCCGGCAACGACTCGCGCGACGACGACGACCCCGGCTACAGCCACTGGCCCAGCGAGTGGCCCTACGACAACATCATCGCCGTGGCAGCGACCAACCACGACGACGGCCGGGCATCATTCTCGAACTGGGGTCCGATCTCGGTGGACGTGGGCGCGCCGGGCGAGGACGTGCTCTCGACCATCTGGCCGGGTCACGGCTACGACACCATGTCGGGCACCTCCATGGCCGCCCCTCACGTGGCCGGGACCGTGGCGCTGATGCTCTCCATCCGGCCCGAGCTGACCGTGGCCGAGGTCAAGCAGTTCCTGTTCAACACCATTGATCCCATCCCGGACCTGCAGGGCCTGACGGTCACCGGCGGGCGGATCAACGCCTTCACGGCCCTCCAGGCCATCAGCGGGATTCCCCTGCCGCCGGTGGCCCTGGCCGGAGGCAACCAGACGGTCATGACCGGCACCACGGTCACCCTGGACGGGTCGGCCTCGTTCGACCCCAACCAGGACCCGATCACCTACTTTTGGGAGTTCTACCCGCCCGGTCACTCGGGCGCGACCCTGGACGACGACACCATCGACACGCCGAAGTTCTTCGCCGACGTGTGCGGTGAGTACCAGGCCTTCCTGGCCGTGACCGACGACGGCGGCCTGGAGTCCGATCCCGACCGGGCCCGGGTGCAGGTGATGAACTGGACCGATCAGGACCCGGTCATCGAGACCACGCACCCTTACGCCGATAACATGGACGAGACCTGGACCATCACCATTCCCGGATCGGTGGTCATGGGCGTGCACTTCGCCTCGTTCGACACCGAGCGGGGATGGGACTTCGTCCGCATCCTGGACGGGGACGACGTCGAATGGGCTATCTACGACGGCGCCCTGGGCGAGTTCAACTCGGTCGTGGTGGAGGGCAACACGATAAAGATCCGCTTCACCTCGGACGGCAGCGTCACCCGGGACGGGTTCGCAATCGACGGCGCCTGGTGGTGCGACGCGGGCAACTGCCCGCCGGGCCAGGGCGACTGCAACGACAACCCGGCCGACGGCTGCGAGACCGACACCTTCTCGGACATCGACAACTGCGGCTGGTGCGGCCACGCCTGCTCGTTCGCCAACGCGTCCGCCCAGTGCAACAGCGGTATGTGCGAGATCATAGCCTGCGACGCCGGGTTCGAGGACTGCGACGGCGAGGTGGGCAACGGCTGTGAAGCCGACCTGGCCTACGATCCGCTGAACTGCGGTGCGTGCGGCGATGCCTGCTCGGACGTGTATCCCAACGCGGGCGTGGAGTGCCTCGTCGGCGCCTGCTATATGGGCCCGTGCGATCCCGGCTGGGCCGACTGCGACTGGGAGGAGATGAACGGCTGCGAGACCAGCGTGGTGGCCGACCCGGACAACTGCGGCGGCTGTGACATCCAGTGCGTGCTGCCCAACGCCACCCACACCTTCTGTGAGGACGCGGTCTGCTACGTGGGCGACTGCACCGTCAGCCCGCAGAACATCGAGACCGACCACCCCTACTCCAACGACCAGGACCTGAGCTGGCAGATCGTCCACCCCGGCGCTATCGAGGTCACGGTCCACTTCGCCATGTTCAGCACCGAGCGCAACTACGACTACGTCGAGCTTCGCGACGGCGGAGACAACGAGATCGTGCAGTACTGGGGCGACCTGGGGGCGTTCACCTCGGATCCGGTGCCGGGCCCCATCGTCAACATCGTGTTCCAGTCCGACGGCTGGTACGTCATGGACGGCTTCGCAATCGACTCCAGCCGCTCGTGCATTGGCACCGGCTGCGCGGCCGGCTGGGGCGAATGCGACGGGGATCCGATAAACGGCTGCGAAACCGACGTGCTGACCGACCTGGATCACTGCGGAGCCTGCGGCCAGATGTGCGGCGCGCCGCACACCGACGGCGATTGCACGGGAGGCGTCTGCACCGCCGGCGTCGACTGCCTCGCCGGCTGGGGCGACTGCGACGGTGATCCGGTGAACGGCTGCGAGATAGACCTGAACAACGACCCGGACCACTGCTCCACCTGCGGCAACGCCTGCTCCGACGTCTACCCCAACGCCGACGTGACCTGCGCCGGCGGGACCTGCGAGATGGGCGAGTGCGAGCCGGGATGGGCTGACTGCAACCTGGACCCGGCGGACGGCTGCGAGACCTCGCTGATCGCCGATCCCGACAACTGCGGCGCCTGCGGCGAGCAGTGCGTCCTGCCCCACGTGGACCACCCCTACTGCGAGGACGGCACCTGCCAGATCGGCGAGTGCCTGGTTTTCCCCGAGAACATCGAGACCGACCATCCGTACGACAACTACGCAGACCAGCAGTGGCTAATACAGCACCCCGGCGCGAATGCCGTCGAGGTCCACTTTGCCATGTTTGATACCGAGTCATATTACGACTACGTTCAACTCCGCGACGCCGGAAACAACCTGATAGTACAATACTCGGGCAACCTCGGCCCGTTCACCGCAGAGCCGGTGCCCGGCGACACCGTGCTGGTGATGTTCCACTCAGATGGGTGGTTCACCGAGGAAGGGTTCGCGATCGACTGGTCGCGCGCCTGCAGCGGGACCGGTTGCGAGGCCGGCTGGGACGACTGCGACGACGATCCGTCCAGCGGCTGCGAATCCGACGTCTCGGCCGACCCCGACAACTGCGGCGCCTGCGGCGCGTCTTGCGTGTTCAACCACGGCAGCGGCTCTTGCGTAGACAGCACCTGCGCAATCGACTCCTGCGACGTCGACTGGAGCGATTGCAACGCAGACGGCTGGGACGGCTGCGAGGCCGACCTGGACAGCGACGTGGACCACTGCGGCTCCTGTGTCAACGCCTGCTCCGACTTGTATCCCAACGCGGACGTGACCTGCGTAGGCGGGACCTGCGAGATGGGCGCCTGCCACGCAGGGTTCGTCGACTGCAACAGCGACCCGGCCGACGGCTGCGAGGTCGACACCAACGCCGATCCGGTCAACTGCGGAGGTTGCTTCCAGGTCTGCGACCTGCCGAACGCCACCGCGGGCTGCGCCGGCGGTTCGTGCACGGTGGCCGGTTGCGACGTGGGCTGGGGCGACTGCGACGGTATTCCGGCCAGCGGCTGCGAACAGGGCGTGCTGGACGACGACTCGAATTGCGGCGGCTGCAGAATTACCTGCGACCTGCCGCACGCCAGCGCCCACTGCGCGGGCCTGGTGTGCGTAATCGACGCCTGCGATGGCGGCTGGGACGACTGCGACGGCAACGAGCGCAACGGCTGCGAGGCAGACCTCCAGTCCGACCCGGACAACTGCGGCTCCTGCGGCTACGACTGCACCATCCCGGGAACCGCGACCATCTGCGATCAGGGCGAATGCGCCGTCGGAGATTGCGAGATCAACTTCAACGACTGCAACAGGGACCCAGACGATGGATGCGAGTCCTACCGGTTGAGCGATCCGGAAAACTGCGGGGAGTGCGGATTCTCGTGCGCCGCGGACCACGCCGACAGCAACTGCATCAACGGCATGTGCTTCATGGGCGATTGCCACGAGGGCTTCGCCAACTGCAACCACAACAACGCCGACGGCTGCGAGGTCAACGTCGGCGAGGATGCCGGCAACTGCGGGGCTTGCGATCGCGTCTGCGAGCTGCAGTACGCCACGGCGGCCTGCATCGGCGGCGATTGCGTGGTGGCCGATTGCGCTCAGGACCGGGGCGATTGCGACGGCGAAGGCTTCAACGGGTGCGAGGTCGACCTGACCGTCGACCCGAATCACTGCGGCGGATGCGGGCAGGCGTGCGACCTGGCCCACGCAACCTCCGAATGCACGGCCGGCGGTTGCTCGATCGACCGCTGCGACAACGGATTCGCCGACTGCAATGACGGCGACGACGACGGTTGCGAGGTCGACAAGCTGACCGATCCGGCCAACTGCGGTCACTGCGGCGTGGCCTGTCCGGATGGCCAGGCCTGCGAGATGGGCGTGTGCGTGTGCAGAGACGAGGACGGGGACGGCCACGAGGACGTCGGCTGCGGCGGAGACGACTGCGACGACGCCGACGCCGAGGTCAACCCGTCGGCCGACGAGGTCTGCGAGGATGCGGTGGACAACGACTGCGACGGCGAGACCGACGAGGACTGCGAGGAGGAGGAGCCGGAAGTCGAGGGCGGCGGCTGCGGCTGCGGAGTCGGCGCCGGATCCGCTTCGGCCTGGTTATGGCTCGGCCTGGTCGGCCTTCTGGCCGTCCGCCGGCGTCGCGCCTGATTCCTGGAAGATCAGCTTCTGGGCGTTGGTGACGTAGATCTTCCGCAGCACCGCGGGCGGCAGGTCGATGCCGTCGATGGTCCAGTAGCCCTGGATCGGGGTGGGGTGGTCGATGCCGCGCCGGCCGGTCTCGAAGAAGAGGCGGTGGGCCCGGTAGAAGCGGTCGGCGTCGGACTCGTCGTCCGGCCAGATGGACAGCGAGCCGAGCTGGTAGCCGTCGGGCCGGATGATGATGTCGGAGCCGAACAGGATGCGGTCCTGGTGCTTTACGAAGAGCGCGCGGACCTCGTCCGCCGGGTGGCGGCCGATCTCGCCCAGCCGGGCCGAGGTGTCCAGGTACAGGTTGGGGTGGGCGTCGAGCAGCCGGTCCGCGTAGTCCAGGTCCTCGGGGTTGTTGGCCAGGTGGATGCCCAGGAAGGTGGTCTTCGGGTGCCGGGAGATCAGCCGCTCGCGGGCGTCCAGCAACTTGCGCCTTGAAGGGATGTCCTCGCCGTGAAAGCTCCACGAGGGCGCGAACAGCAGCTCGAAATAGCGCTCGTTGCGCGGCCCCGGGGACTCGAAGAAAACCTTGGGATCGCCGGTGTGTATGGCCACGATGGCGCCCAGCTCGGCGGCCCTGGTCATGATGGGATCCAGCCGAGGGTCGTCAACAGCAAGAAACTTTCCGTCGCCGGTCCGGACCCCGAGGCCCAGGGCCTTGAATATCTTCACCCCGCGGGCGCCCTGCGCAACGGCGCTTTCCAGCCGGGCGGCCTCCCGCTCGGCCCAACCCGGCTGGTCCACACCGCGCCAGTCCAGGTTTGCGAAGAACGCGAAGCGCTCGCCCAGGCGCCGCTTGATGGCCAGCGTGGCGCGGAACCGGCGGGTGCCGGGCGAGCCTGCGCTCTTGGTGCAGAAGCGGGTCACCCGGTTGCGCTCGAACAGGCGTAAGGCCCGCTCCAGGCACTCCTCGGTGGGCGCCAGGTGCACGTGGGAATCGATGATCTCCACCAGGCCGGGCGGGGCGACTTCGTCCTCGGCCGGCTTGGGGCACGCCATGAGCAGCCAGAGCACGGTCATGTACAGGATGCGTCTCATGGGTGACGCCATCATAGCCCAATCCCCCGAGTGTGTGCTAGTATTCAGCGCGGAGGTGATCCGATGAAAAGCCGTTGGAACCCGGGTGCTCTTGTGCTCCTGTGCGTGCTTCTTCCGGTGGGCGGCTGCGGAGGGGGCGCCGAACTGAACCTGGTCGGCTGCGAGTCCGACGAGGACTGCCCCGCCGGCGAGATCTGCAATCTTTACACGGGCGGCTGCATGGAGGGCTGCACCTCCCACCAGGACTGCAAGCGCGGCGAGATCTGCAATCCCTACACCGCTCAGTGCGTGCCGGGCTGCCTCGACCGCTCCGACTGCGGCGAGGGCGAGATCTGCTCGGTCTACACCGCCCAGTGCGTGCCCGGGTGCGAGACCGACGCCGACTGCGAGGCCGGCCAGGTGTGCGCCGCGGCCACGGCCCGGTGCGTGGGCGTGGACCCGGACGGGTGCGAGACCGACGCCGACTGCCCCGCCGGTAAGGTCTGCGACCCCGTGTCGGGTACATGTGTGCCCGGGCCCCGGTGCACCTCCGACCATGACTGCCGTTTCGACGAGGTCTGCATCGACGGCCGCTGCGAATGGGCCGGCCCGATCTGCCGCAGCGACGCCGACTGCCGGCTTGACGAGACGTGCATCGACGGCCTGTGCCAGCCGGTGGTGGCCGGCTGTCGCTCCGACGAGGACTGCGATCCGGGCGATGTATGCGTCGACGGCCTGTGCAAAGAGCCGGGCCCCGAGTGCGTCGTCGACGCCGACTGCGGGGACGGCTTCGCCTGTGTCGACGGCCAGTGCCGGGAAGTGGTGCCCGATTGTGTCGACGACGGCGACTGCGCCCAGGGGGAGCAGTGCCTGGACGGCTCCTGCGAGCCCATCGAAGGGTACTGCAGCACCAGCGCCGACTGTCCCGAGGGAGAGCGTTGCAACCTGCTCCAGAACGTCTGCGAGCCCGTGCCCAGCGGCTGCGAGAGCAGCGCCGACTGTCCGGCCGGGCTGAACTGCATCATCGGCTACTGCGTGGGCTGCGCGGCTGACGAGGACTGCTTCCCCGGCCAGACATGCTTCCTGGGCACCTGCTTCGGCGACGCCGACATGTGCGCCGGGGTGAATTGTCCTCAAGGGGAACACTGCGACCCGGGCACCGGCGCTTGCGTGCCTGACGGCTCGGATTGCACCGTGGACGAGGACTGCGATCCGGGCATGGTGTGCGAAGGAGGCCAGTGCGTGCCGGACGCAGGCGTCTGCGTCTCGGACGCCGACTGCCCGGCGGGCGAGCGCTGCGAGGGGGGCGAGTGCGTGCCCGACACCGGCTGCGTCGACGACAGCGACTGCGCCTTCGGGCTGCAGTGCCAGTTCGGGTTCTGCATCGGCTGCATGTCCGACGCCCAGTGCAAGCCCCTGGAGCAGTGCGTGCTGGGCGTCTGCGTGCCTCGCTGGGGCCCGGATCCGTGCGGAGACGCCTGCGGCCCGGACGAGCTCTGCGACGCCGAAACCGGCCAGTGCTACCCGGCCGACGGCATGTGCGAGACGGACGAGGACTGCCGCCCGGATCAGACTTGCGGCCTGTTCCGCTTCTGCCTGGGCTGCGAGGACGATACCAGCTGCCGTTCGGGCCAGCGCTGCATCCTGGGCGCCTGCGTGCCGATCGAGAGATGATCCGCGCTCGTCCGGAGCGATATGGGGTGATCGCGATGTTGAGATTGGGCTTGCCGATCGGTCTGCTGGCTGCGGTGCTGTGGTGCGCCGGGATGGCCGGTTGTTCGGGAGGGACGGACGAGCCGGACGGCGCGGCCTGGGATGCCGGCGACGGTGGAGATACGGACGGTGACGACGGCGGAGGTGCGGGCGACGACGATGGAGGTGCGGGCGACGACGATGGAGGTGCGGGCGACGACGATGGAGGTGCGGGCGACGACGGCGGAGGTGCGGGCGACGACGGCGGGGAAGTCCAGATCGAGCTGGCCCTGGAGCCGGTCGAGGGCTGGCAGCGCGGGCCGGTGCGGCTGCCGTTCGTGGTGTTCGGACCCGCCGGCCGGACCGCCGACGTGTCTTTGGCCTATAGTACGGACGGTCAGGCCTTCGAGCCGGCCACAGCCCTGGCCTCGACGGAGCACGAATCGCGCGACCTGCCCTTGTCGCCGGACGGAGCGGCCGGCCGGTTCGTGTGGGACTCGAAGAGGAACGTGCCGAGCGACGAACCGGCCGTTTTCGTGAGGGCCACGGTCCGGGTGGACGGCGTGGTGGAGGCCGCCGACGAGGCCGGGCCGTTCGACCTGCACAACGCCCTGGACTTCGACCGGGCCCTGGTGGTGCCCCACCCCTACGTCACCGACGCAGGCGGCGGCGCCGTGCCGGGAACATACGCGTCGCTGCTTCTGCTGCGCGCGGACGGCACAGTGGATGACACCGGACAGGACATCGATTGCGGCGAGGGGCCGGCCCTGAGCGCTTTTTCGGCCGACGGTCGTTTCGGGGTCGTGCTGGGCGAGGGCTACGGGCACAACCGCCACACCCTGGCCGCGTTCCAGGTGGACCGGGACGGCAATGTAAGCCGGCTAGGCGAGGCGATCGATCTGTACGCCCTGGGCTTGAGCGCCTCGGACCTCGTGCCTGCCCCGGACGGATCCGGCATCTGGCTGGTGCACTACACCGGCGAGGGCGGGCTGTTCTTCCTGTCCTTCGAACACGGCGCGCCGGCACTGGCGACCGGCCCCGGGGGCGGGCATCACCTGATGGAGATCACCTTGCCCACGGCCATGGCCGTGCTTCCCGACAACCGCCGGGCGATCCTCTCCGGCGGCGCGCTGGCCATCGACGACCCGCCCTACGACGTCACCCTGGTGGACCTGCAGGACGGCGCCGTCCTGGACCAGGCGGTGCTCGGGCTGGAGGCGCTGTCCGACCGGGTGGCGGTCTCCTCGGACGGCTCGCTGGCCCTGATGCCCTCGCCGAGCTGGTCCGGCAATTCCAGGCTATGGGCGGTCTCGATCGACGGCGACCGGATCGGGACCGGGCTCGCGGTCGACGTGCCCGCGCCGGCCTGGGTGTACCTCCACCCGGACTCAACCTCGGCCCTGCTGACGAGTTGGGACGCGGACAGCGTGACGGTCCTGGACGTCTCGGTCCAGCCGCCCGCAGTCACCCAGACTATAGCCCCCGTCGGTCTGGCCGACCATCTCGACTGCGTCGACGAGGGAAGCCTGGCCGGCTTGTGCCTGGTCTCGAGCATATCCGCCAGCACCGGCGTCTCGTCGCTGGTGCCCATCCGGCTGGAGCCCGACGCCAGCGCCAGCCGCGGCGCTTCGTTCGACTTCGGCAACGGCTACGACTCGATCACCTCCGGACCGGCCATCCAGCCGTGACGCGAGTTGTTCGCCCCAGAGGAAGGAGAACTTCCCATGGACCGGAGTTGGTTTGCGTGCCTGGCCGTCCTCTTTGCGGTCGCCCCTGCCGCGGGACAGGATGAAAAACCGCCGATGAAGGCGGCGGTGTTCCCGGTGGAGAACCGCGGTTCGCCGTTGAAAGCGGAGGAGCTGGTCGGCCTGACCGATCACCTCGCGAAGAAACTGGGCGAGGGTGGCCGATTCCGCATCGTGCCCCGCGCGGACCTGGAAGCGGCCCTGGGGGGCAAGACGTGCGTAGAGCGGGGATGTCAGATCGAGGTGGGCCGCAAGCTCGGGGCCGACTTCGTGGTCTCGGCCAGCCTGGGCAGGGTGGGCGACCTGTGCATCGTCAACGCTGGCCTGTACCGCGTGGGCGAGGCGGCCGCCCTGCGGACCTCGAGCGGGCGGGGGCCGTGTCGGGCGGATGCCCTGCTCGCGCCCCTTCGGGCGGTGGCCGACGAGCTCGGATCGCTGGACATGGGAGAGCCGGGCCCCACGGCCGAGCCCCGTACGGTGCCCTCCCCGGACGGGATCCCGGAGCCCGCCCCTGATGTCGAGGCGCGGCCCATGCCGCTGGGCCCGGACGGGCGGCCCACGCCCCCTGAGCCGGAGGTCGAGGCCCTTCCGCGCATCATACCCATGCCGGTCATACCCATGCCGGTCGTACCGGACCGCGCCCTGGCCCTGGAGCCGGAGCGGCCGGCCCGGCGCTTCCTGTCGGTTGCGCTGGTCTACGGGCATCCGTTCGTTCAACAGGAAGACAGCGCCGACCAGTACCAGGAGCCCGACTGGTTGTTGGGCGCGCGCATCTCGCTCGACTGGCTGCTGGGCGACTGGTTCCTGCTGGGACTGGGGTTCACCGGCCTGGCGGGCGGCGAGTCGTCCCTGGCGGATCTGGCCTTGCGCTTCGGCGGCGCTTTCAGGATCGGCTCGAGCTTGATATTGCTGGTGTTCGCCGACGCCGGCCTGGGCGCCTGGATGCCGGACGAGAGCGACATCCTGGCGGGATTCAGCCTAGGCGCTGGAGGCCAGGCTCGCTACATGATAACCAACCACTTCGGCCTGGCGGCCGAGATCGGCGCCGGAGTCCTGTTCATGAACGACGGCTACTCGAGTCTGGATTTCTGGCGCATCCACGCGGACCTGTGCGTGGTACTTGGCTGGTAGGAGGAAATGGTGTATAATATGAAGAGTACAATCAGTCGCCGGTATTGGCGCCACTATTTCAAGGACGTGTGCCATGGATAAATTCGGACACATCCACTGGCTAGGTGTGGGTATCCTGACCCTGGCCATCCTTTTCGCTTGCACGGACTATACCGCGCCCGATCTGGTGCGTTGCGCTACCGACGCGGATTGCCCGGAGGATATGGGCTGCGACGAGGACGTCTGCCGGGACACATGCGATACCAGCCCGGACTGCACTGGCGGCATGGTGTGCATCTCGCACTTCTGCCGGCGGCAGTGCGATGAGGAGAACGACGATTGTCCAGAGGGAGAGCACTGCGAGAACGGGTACTGCGAGGCAGACGAGGTAACCGACAGCGGCCAGGAAGACGGTGACGGCGGTGGGAACGAGTGCGTGGACGAAGACCGGGACGGGTACGGGCGGAACTGCGAGCGGGGTCTGGACTGCGACGACGGGAACCGGTCGGTCAACCCGGGCGCGCCGGAGGCGTGCCACGACGGGGTGGACAACGACTGCGACGGGCAGACGGACGAGGCGGACTGCGGGTGTGCGGCCGGGGACCGCCGGGCGTGCTACACCGGGCCGTACGAGACCGAAGGGGTCGGGCTGTGCCGGCCCGGGATAATGGTGTGCGGGGATGACAGGGAGTACGGGCCGTGCCAGGGGGAACGGTTGCCTGCGGAGGAGGAGTGCAACGATGAGGACGACGACTGCGACGGGGAGGCGGACGAGGGGCTGCTGAACCGCTGCGGGGAATGCAGCCCGCCGGACGACCAGTTGATGGAGATCTGCGGCAACGGCCTGGACGACGACTGCGACGGGGAGGTGGACGAGAATTGTCTGTGCGATCCGGACTGTCACTGCGAAGATCCCGAGGCGGGGACCAACTGCACGTGTCATCCTCCGACGGGGCAGCCGTGTTACTCCGGGCCGCCGGGGACGCTGGGTTTCGGGATCTGCCGTGGTGGGGTGCACGACTGCGAGGCGCAGGCCGCCGGAGGCTGGGCGTGGAGCGATTGCGCGGGCGAGGTGCTGCCCGGGGTGGAGTGTCAGGGAGGAATGGCCAACGGGCAGGACGACGACTGCGATGGGGTGGTCGACGAGGATTGCCTGCCGGACGGGGACGGAGACGGGTACGCGCCGCCGGTGGACTGCGACGACGACGACGCCACGGTGTATCCCGGGGCGGTGGAGGAATGCAACGGGGAGGACGACAACTGCAACGGGCTGGCGGACGAGGGAGTGACCAACACGTGCGGGGAGTGCGAGGATCCGCCGGAGGAGGTGTGCGGGGACGGAGTGGATAACGACTGCGACGGGTCGGTGGACGAGGGTTGCGGGGGATGCACGGGCAACGAGACCAGGCCGTGCTACCGGGGGCCGGACGGGACGCAGGATGTGGGGCATTGCGTGTGGGGGGAGCAGACCTGCGACGGGGAGTTCTGGGG
>SDBT01003852.1_pt1 | contig 25761 bp, 37 predicted proteins | sample 2277101 | NCBI WGS metagenome assembly SDBT01 (sample SAMN10404973, study PRJNA504765) | marine sediment metagenome | isolation source: marine sediment core GS10_PC15, 103 cmbsf | place: Arctic Ocean: Southern Knipovich Ridge | collected 2010 | reverse complement strand
ATAAACATTGCAACCAACAAAAAAATCGAGGTGGACAAAGCGATAACGGCTCTCTCCGACCAACCCTATTACAAGGATATTCACGGAGAGATGAAAGCAATCGCTCATGAAGCAGTGGCTAATGGCTATCCCCCGGACGCAGCCGTGAAACTTGCCTATAATCAGGCAAAGGGAGATCATCTTCAGCGCAAGATGGATGGTGATAATCCCGGCAGCGGTGACCTTGACAGGCTTCCCGGGGGAACGCGGCAATCACGCCAGACGAAGACTAAACTTGCCCCTGAATTCAAGAAGGCTTGCGAAGAAGGGATAGCAAAGGGTCTTTTTAAAGACGAGCAGGAATATATTAATTATTTAAATCCTGCCATTAGACAGCAGTACGGAATGTAAGGAGCCCCTTCGATGGCGAAGACAAGGCGTCCGATCGGCAATGAAGATGTCAATTTTTTCCGATGTAAACGGTGTGGATTTCCCTGCGATTTAGCGCGGGATAAAATTTCTCCCGGTCTTGGATTAAGTTACACGCCACTCGCCGGAATTACGCAGGATCAGGCCCCCGATGATCATACGGTTAAGTTCGGGTGTCCCCAATGCGGAAAAGGTGAGTATGACAGAGAATGGTAATTCAAAACTAAGGAGATACTATTATGAAGGTTATTAAAGACCTTATCGGTGGTATCAAACCTGCGACTCTTGAAATGCTTTACAATGGTGATACAGACGTTGATTCTGTGACCAAAAGGTATAAAGGGAGTCTAGCCAAGGTCGTAAATTTGACCGATATTGATCACGGCAGCGACTTTGTTACATGGGCAGGAGAGACAACCGCTATGGTGAATGTCTGCGGTATATTGGAAGAAGAGCAGGGGATAACCGGCAATTATATGCTGGATGATGCAACCTTTGCGATGAGGTATCGGAAAATCACCCCGATCTTTCCTTCCACGATTATCCAGGCAGAATATGTACAGCAAGACGCAGCGGGGACCGATAACACGGACACCAATGCGTCTGTCGCAGCAGCCGGAGTACAGTTTGTGTGTGGCGATGCCCTCGGTGCCGAAGATCAGATGATCGGTGGGTGGATCTACATGACAAACGGTGCAGCGGCAGGTGAACTGCATTATGTGTTTGATCAGGATAACAGCAGTGATTATTTCGAATTCACCACGGGCGTGACGAATGCCGTGGTTGCTGCTGATAATTACCTGGCCATTCGCCCGGCAATGACACCGTTGATTGCGTTTAATGCCACCTTTACCGACATTATCAGCAAATCGGTTTATGGAGACCTGAGCCACACAATCAACGGACTTTCAACGTGGATTAGTGCCCCCGGGATTCGTATGCAGCGGTTGGATTTCGAGAAGCATGATGGGCTTAGAATAGCCAACGCTCGCTTCTTCCACCAATTCACAATACCCAACAACGCGACTCTGTTTAATTTCTGGACAGAGGGACGCTAAGAAAGGAGGTAAATTATGCCACAGGCAGCAATAATTGAAAATTTTGGCGACCTCCTGGATGCAAGAGTTCGCAAAATTTATGACAAGGAGTTCGAGGAAAACATAAACGAGTCCATGGTGCCCATGCTATTCGGTATGGAATCATCCACTCGTAACTACGAGATCGTCAGTGGTGTCGGCGGGATGCAGGACGTGCAGGATTTCGACGGTACGATATCCTATGACAGCATCGGGCAGCTCTTCAACAAGACCTTTACGTTTCCCGAGAAAGCCCTGGGATTCAAGGTCGAGCGCAAGCTGTACGACGATGATCTTTTCGGGATTATGGATAGACAAACCTGTCCCACTTGTGATATGGTAGCATAATGATACGAACACTGGCTGAAATTAGAAAAACAAGAACTCCGAATGTGACATGCAAAACGTGTGGAAAAGCATTTTTTAAACATGCCTGTCATATTAAAAGAACAGAGCATAGTTTTTGTTCCAAGGAGTGTATGGACAATTTCACTGGTGGTGGTGGACATTTTGAATGTAACATTTGTAAAAAAGTCGTGTGGCGTAAACAAAGCAAAATAAACAGAAACGCTAATTTTTATTGTAGCAACGAATGTTATGTTCAATCTTTTAAGAAAACAGAAGATTCGGCAAAAAGAATGTTGTCAAACAGGTCTTACCGAAAATGGAAAGTTGCTCTCTTGAATGATGCAGTTTGCATTCTGTGTGGTAATTCGAAAAAATTGGAGCTCCATCACATAGAAGCCAGAAAAGATAATCCTGATAGGGTAAGAGATGAATCTAATGTTTGTCCCATGTGTTTTAAGTGTCACGATGTATTTCATAGCACAGGTAGCAAAGGCGAAGAATTGCGGGAAAACCTAAACGCTATTTTGGCGCATGGCAATCCGCAGCCGAGCCGTCCGAATGTAATAAACATTGTAGGACGGAAGGTTCAGAGACTAACGGGTGAGGAAATTACAACCAATAAACCCGACACGAGTATCGCCCCGGAAACGGATGAGATAGTCCGAGCTTGCCCGAAAGGGTAAGAAGCAAGGCTTAAACGCTGAGCGGTAACAACACTGAGGAGACCGTGGCAAATGGCGGTATCTTGCGCCAGAAGTCGCGAGAAAGAGGGGGCTAGTATCTGGAACGGTGCCTTTACCGGTACTGACGGCCCCGATAGTAAGTCTCTTTGCCATGCGTCACATCCGTATTCACCGGATGATTCGACCACGCAGAGCAACGCAGGGGCTACGGCGATGAGTCCCACGGCTATTGAGGCCACTCGTAGAATCGGTCACACCGATATCTTTAATGACCGGGGTGAATTGATGTTGATTAACTACGACACCATCCTCTGTACCGTGAAAAACGAGGAAACAGCCTATGAGGTAATCAACTCAAAGGGCAAGGTGGACACGGCCAACAACAATCGCAACTTCCATTACGGCAGGTATAACTTGGCGGTATGGGATCGTCTTACCGATTCAAACAATTGGTTTATGATCGATTCCAAGCTGTGCAAGATGTTTCTGTTGTGGTGGGATCGAGTAAAGGACGGTATCAAGATGGACCGGGATACCGATTCGCTGGTCGCTAAATGGTACATCTACGAACGGTATTCCGCATCGTGGGCAGATTGGCGCCCGATTTATGGACACAATGTTTCATAGTAAAATCAGGCACTTACGATAGAATAAGTTAACCTCTTGGGGGGTATGGTGAAGAGCCTGCCCCCTCAATACAACAGTGTAAGTGGATTGTGCAAATCATCCGGGCAGCTTATTGAGATGATAAGATGTCACAAGAAGGAGTATTATTATGTCTTTAACAAATTTTCCGAATGGAGTTACAAGTTTTGGTCAAGTTCTTTATGGCGGTGAAGCACCTGTCATGGGTAAGGTTTACCATGTCAGGAAAGAAGCCGATGCGAATTATGATGAATGGTTTTCGCAGATGGATTTTCGGCATTATGATGGCAGTCGGTCTGTGCAAGCTACGATTGAAGGTGCGGTGGATATTGCTGATGATTTTGACACGATTTGGGTTTATCCCGGTCAGTGGAAACCGACAAAGACTGTTGCTATCACGCAAGATAGTTTGAGATTGCTTGCTGTTCAGGCTGGACCGAGGAGAGCGCTTACCAGAACCGAAATTCGGCAGCATGGAAATATCGACACACCTATAGCCAGTGTTGAGGGCGCACATAATGTAGAAATCGCCGGATTCAGGCTTACGCCATATGCGATAGCTGGAACAGCCATTAACGCTGGTCAGGTTAGCGCTTCTTATGGCTTGTATATCCATGATAATTATTTTTATGGTACTGGAAGTGGTGCGACAGGGCCGTGCATGATTCGATTAGGTGTTGATGCTGGCATTGACTGTGATTCCGCTTATATTTCAAACAATGATATTTACCTTGGCGGCGCTTCAAATACTTCAACAGGTATGATTGAGTGGAATTCAGCGACAAGAGCACAGATTGTGGGTAACAGCTTTTGGCAGCACGGAAATGTTGCTACTGCTTTTGGAATCAATATCTATGATGCGCTTGCTTTTCGAGGCGGTATACTCGACAATATATTTACCAATATCGAGGTAGGACTCACAGGCTCGGAGGCTATTGCAATTAACAATCCTACACCGGCTGGCGGAGATGGAATAATAGACGGTAATCATTTTGTTAATTATAGTGATAAGAACAACTGTATAGCCGTGACGACTGTTACAAGCCTTGGAATAAATTATTTGAATGCTACAGTTATTGCAGTCACTTAATAATCCATAATAAGGAGAAATTATGTTTATGGATTGTGCTTCTTGTGTCGATGGAATGACTTCGGCAAATGAAACTTGCACTGTTTGTGCTGGAACCGGTGAAATAGACCTTACTGATGATGCTTTCAAGGATATTAGACACGGGGCTATGTTATCGCTAACCGGCATAGTATGGTCGGCTCTTCTTACCGACATCGCGGATATCAAGAGTAAGCTCGATGCTCTTGATGTTAAAATGGACACGCTTGACAGTCATCTTGATATCATTGAGGCAAAGATAGACGTATTATAATAAACGTGTGGGTGGGAAACTGCCCACACAACCCAAAACAGGGGGAGGGGAATAAATGCCAAACAAAAAATCAGCACTTGACCTTGTACACATCACACCGGGCAGGGTTGCCGAACTAAAGCAGGAAATCAATACGCTTGAAAGAATGCTTAAAGCTGACAAGGTTTCCAAGCATCCGAAGATACAAGACGAGGTTGAATTCGTCGGTAATATCAAGAAGAAAAAAGAAGAGCTTCGGATTCACGCACCGGTTAAGCTAACGGGGCAGAATGCTAATAAGGCGTATGCTTTAGCAAAGAAGTTGCGCGGCATCCTTGAAAAGCACATGCCTACCAGCAAAGCGTATTTTCAAGATCAGACAAGAGATAAAGACAGCCATGATAAAAAAAGGAATTTCGAGAATGCTGTTCTTCAGCAAATAGCATTTCAAACCAACCCGAAGCTTCAGATGGTAGCACAGCGTTATAAGCACTTGATGCGAAGAATTGATCCAGATGATCCAAATATCTCTAATCTTGAAACGATAAGGAGATGACAAAATGTATATATTTGATCGTGACAGGGCGGCTGGTGGTTATGAGGCCATTACCGTAAGCAACACATCCGGCGGTATTGGGTTTTCAAAAACAGAAAGAGAGCCTGTATCGGGGCTGTATAAGGGTAGCTCTGCGCAAACTGTTTTTTGCACATTGGAAACTGCACAGATTCGGTTTACTCTTGACGGAACGGCCCCGACAACTTCTGTGGGGCATCTGCTTGAAGCAGGACAGACGTTAACAATTAAGAACCCGGGTGATATTAAAAATTTCAGGGCTATTAGAACCGGTTCGGACGCAAGCCTTAAATGCACATATAGATTTTAATGAGAGTTTACCGATACAGACCGGAAGAGAAAGATGGTTCGGGTGCGGTTACTGTTAGTGGCGTATGGTCCGGCAATACCGAATTGCTGTCTGGAAGTTTGTGTCACCAAGTGCTAGTGAAGGCCACAACTTCTTCGACTACTTTTGATTTAACCATTACGGATAAGCACGATGCGGATGTGCGTAAATTCACCGATATAACGGGGACAATAAACGACTTAACCCCCTGGTTGGCAAAGGGGATTTACACAATATCAATATCATCGGCATCAAAAAATGAAGCATTCACGGTGTTGTTATGTTTCAGAGACAGATAAAAAAATACCGAGCATGGAAAATGAAACGCGAATACCGAAACCGCGTGGCAAGGCACATTGTCGGGGTGGAAGAAATCATTGACCTGGCAGCGGAAGCTCATGCCAAATATCTTGAATACGAGCGCAAGGAAAAAGAGGCTACCATTGTGGCTTATTGGAAGGGCCGCTGGGAAGCATATAAGGATTTGTTAAATGACTGAAGGTATTCAAATATCCCCACAATCTGCTGAAGTAGGGTCAATATCGGTGCAGAATGTTGTCAGGAAGTTTATAGGGAAGACTTCCGCACCTACTGTAAATGACGACATAACTGAAAGTTATATTGTTAGTGATATGTGGCTGGATGAGACGAATGATATAACTTATCAATGTCTTGACAATGCTGATGGTGCAGCGGTTTGGAATCAGGTTATCTCAAATGTTGTTTTGATTGATGATTCGATGGCAGATGCTTTGCATAGGCACTCTGAATTATCAGCAAGTGACGGTGATCCCAATCCTGCCGTGAGTGTTGATGCTGACGGGAAGGTTGGGATAGGAATAACAAACCCAGCATCAGTATTGCATATCAAAGGTGGTACTCCAGGAGAGATAGGAACACACCAGGCTGGACAAATAATTATTCAGAACCCTGCTGAGAGTATGTGGTCGAATGTAGTTATTACTGCTTATAGATCAGATAGTAATGGAAATCCAAGCGGACAACTTTGGTATCTTGGAAGTGCGTCAAGTGGCAATTCAGATATTATTTTTTTAAATCGAAGGACTTCTAATCTTAGGCTTGGGACAAGTGGTATTACACAGGTGACTATTGATCATGCTGGTAATGTAGGCATTGGTACAACAAGTCCAACAAATCCTTTAAGTGTGAAAGAGAAAGTTTCTATGACTGCAATAGGTGGAATTGCAGTTAAGCTAACAAATAAAACAGGAGTAAACAGCGTCGCTGGTAAATTAGTACAAGCCGATACAACTCAAAATGATGCTGTGAAATTAACAGGAACAGATGAGGAAGAAACTATTGGGGTATTCCTCGAGGGAGGAGTAAGTGATGGTAGTGAGGCTTGGGTTGTAGTTAATGGTATTGCTGATGTGGCTATGGAAGACAACACAACAGCGACGAGAGGAAATTGGGTTAGGTCATCTATTACAGAAATAGGATATGCAGATGCAACAAATGCAAGCCCTCCATCACCCGCATCTTTTACACATTTTAATGAGATTGGTAATTGTATTGAAACTGTGACAGCAGGTGGAGAGGGAACTCATATTTTAGCAAGATGCGTGTTGCATTTTAATTAAGGAGATATAGTGAGCACCACAACAATTCAGCAGACTGAATGCGCCCAATGTGTGAAAAATGGCAGATAAATTAAAAAAGATGTTGACCACATAATGCCCTTGTGGTATATAAATTATATGCCGTATAAAGACCCCCAAAAAGCTAAAGAGAACAGAAAGCTCTATTATCAAAATAATAAAGAAAAAATGAAGTTGCTTATTCTTGAATGGAGAAAAAATAATCCAGAAAAATCAAAAGCTATTTATGCTCGATATAGGAAAACAGAAAAAAGACGACTAATTGCGAGGGATTGGGCAAGAAAAAATCGGGTGAATGGGTTAAAAAGGTTTGTGGAGAGATACAATACAGACCCACAGTTTAATTTAGCGATTAAGTTTAGAAGACGTGTTTATATGGCTGTTAGAAATCAATTTACGACAAAGGCTAAAAAAACTATTGAGTTGTTAGGAACTACATACCCGCAGTTTAAAAAATATGTTGAAAACAAGTTCACTGAAGGGATGAGCTGGAAAAAAGTATTATCTGGCGAAATACATCTTGATCATATCAAACCGGTCTCGCTTTTTAATCTATCAGATGTAAATGAGCAAAAAAAAGCCTTTAATTATAAAAACATGCAACCTATGTGGGCAAAAGATAATCTAAAAAAGCACAATATCCTTGAAATTCATTTTCAGCCGTCTTTAAGATTGGAGGTATAGTGTCGACTAGTACAATGCAAGCTAATTGCCTTTACGGATTAGGGGAGGGTGTCAATGTCGCCAATGATGATTATTTAACATATGCGCTGCGTTGGTTAAATAGTGCCTATAGGGATATATTCACCCGATACCGACCGAAGCATATCCGTAAGCGAACTATATTCCGGACGGCCAACGGGCAACAGACCTACCAGGCACCGGCTGATTTCGCAGGGTTTTTGACCCTAAAAGATGAAACCAATGATGGGATTATAGACCAGGTAACGCCGGAAGAGTTTGCGCGGGATGTTTCCACAACGGCTATTACGGATGAAACGTGGACATCCGATGAAGACGTGTTTGTTTCTCTCGCAAACAGGGCAATCCTGCAATATTCCGAAACAATAGCTGATGACGCTGATGAGACTACGACATACACCCGTGATACGGATTACACAATGAATTATACTACCGGGTCAATCAAACAGTTAAGCACCGGCGCCATGTCGGATGCTACGGAATATTATGCCAATTATCTGCATTACCAGACCGGGCCTCCTCTTAAATTCTGTCTTGAATACGATGCTTCGAATGAAAAGTATGTGTTCAGATTAGATCCAGTACCGGATGCGGTGTTGATTGCAAGCCTTGTTTATCCTGATTTCCCGGATACTCTATCCGGGTCGCAAGATCCTGCGTGGGATAAGTTCGAGTTTGCGCTTGAACGAGGAGGGATTTATTACGGGAGCTTGGAGCTGATACAAGATGTGCAGTTAAGGAAGGAATTCAAACAAAATTATGAAGTGGCACAGCAAGCGTTGATACAACTTGATCAGGACTTGGTGCCGAAACATGATCGGATACAGGTTGTTTTGCGGAGAACGGATTATACCAACAGACCACTTCGGCCTGTGGGGGGGAGGAGGTTGCGGTAATGGAGAGGATTATGAGAAAGCCTGGTGGGTGCAAATTGGTTTATGATAAAAATACTAAAACAATACAGAAGGTGAAAATTAATCGGTTTAAAAGATTTGTTTGGTGGCTAAAATGGAAAAAAAGGATATGTAATGCCATCTGAACCTTATGGACATACGTTTTTAGGCGTGGATTACAGCGTACCGCCCCATGAATTGAACCGGAATGCGCTTGCAGACGCTTCAAACGTCCTTCCTGATGCTTCGGGGTTGCCCGTGGGGCGAAAGGGTTCTGTGGCGCTTAATAGCACGTCTCTGGCATCCAGAATAACATCCTTCCATGAATTTCGGAGCGGGTCCACCAGGAATCAATTAGCATCTTACACAACAAAGATAGCATATTATAATTCCGGCACCGGGGAGTTTGTCGATTCAATCGTAGGATTAACCACCGGCAAGATGCTTCAGTGGGTCAACTTTGCAGGTAAGGCCATATCCGTGAATGAGGGGGCCAATGTGCCCCAGTATTGGACTGATTCGAGTACAAAGGGCGATTTGGCCGGCAGTCCCGTGACGGGTCTTACAATCGCTGAATGGTCGAATAGGTTATGGTTTGGTGGGGATGCTACCAATGTTGCGCTTTTATCCGGCACGGATCTAAATGATCCGACAACCAATACTGGTGGGGGTGGCGCTGCGCAAGCGGTGAGTCAAACGGTCGGAGACTCAAAGGATAGGATTACGGGATTATTCGGATTTTTTGACCTTCTTTTAGTTGGCAAGTTGAATAACATCTATAAAGTCTCCGGGGCTCCGACAACAGACGCGACGACTCTGGGAATAGAGCCGATTTATTCCAAATCCACTGATAATGTCGGCTTTACATCACCGTGGGCCATTACGCAAGTTGGCAATGATGTCATATTCATGGATGGTTTTGATATCAAAAGGCTGTCCGGTATTCAAGAATTCGGGGATGTGGAATACACTTCGATTATTCCGCATTTCAAGGACTTCCTTCGCGATACGGTTGACAAGGATTACCTGAAATACACACAGTTTTTTCATTATAAAAAGAACCAACAAATATGGGTGTCGATTCCCACGGCGGCAACCACCCATTATGTGTTTGTATTGGATTACAGGTTTTTCAGGGAGACCGGGAGGTACGCTTTTTATCCGATTGGCAATTTGGCTATCAATTGCTTTGGCGGGGTTGAGGATGGCGAAGTTGTCAACATGTATTATGGCGATGAAACCGGATATGCCCACCAGCTCGACACGGGAAACGATGATAACGGCGCGGCGATTACTCGATTTTTTACAAAGGTTTTCTCCGGCAATGATCCCGAAAACGGTATTTTAACCAGGCATGTATACAGAAAGGGCTTCTTAAATTCGGAAACGCATATCGTGTCTGAGCAAGCCGCCCTCTCAATGGTTCCATACTATGCGCTGAATCTGATGAACAGTGCCCAGATAAGGACGTCCGGGAATTACACGGCTCTTGATACAGAGGTTGTGACCGGGTGGGATGGTACCGGGGTGAAGGAAAAGAGGGTGCCTTTCGTACATAAGGGTTTGGCCGGAACAACGATGGCCTTGAAATGGTATCACAGCACTGTCGGTCAGAACTTCACTTTTTATCCCAGTGAGTTCAATTTTAAATGGAAGTCAAAAAACAAGGTGACGTAACATGGCACTTACAAGTGAACAAATAACTCAGATGACGAGTGCGGGAATGGAAGAACCTTGGCACCTGAAGAACCTGGAGTCCCAACTGGCAAGTGGCGGAAATGTATGGGGTAAGTATAAACAAGCGCTTGCCGGCCAACCAATCACAGGCGGCGATACGCCGGAAGGTACACGAGGTATATCTCAAATCACCCAACAGTTATTGGATATTGAATATCTTCAGAAGCTAGGATCCGATGCGGGGGAATTGTCACAGGCTGAAATCGACCAGTTCGATACCATAAGGCAAAACGCGATCGGTAGCCTGAGAAAGACCATTATCGAAGATACTCAAGGTGTGTGGGAATCAGAGATTGCCCGCATGGTTGACAAGGGGGTGTTTCAGGGAACAATAGGGCAACGAGTTTTGGGGGATATAGTTGAACATTCTCAGGATGCCCTGGCTACTGGCTCGGCCTCCATTGAGTCTGAAAGTATGCGCAACATGCTGTCATATCAAGCCGAAAAGCGCAGGTTGGGGCAGGAGTGGGGACAATCGTTGTTAAGTGCTGGCACCCAACTTCGCGGTCAGGATCTCAGCTATGAAAGTTCTCGGCTAGACAGGGCAGCACAGGAACGGATGAATCAGGCCCGGATACTTTCCACGGAAGGTATTAGCAAGGCGGATATAGCGGCCAGGTTGCAAATCAGCGAAGCCCAACTGGATCATGAATGGAATATCTCCCAGTCTGAATTGGCTTCTCGGTGGGATATCAGCCAAGCGGGGATTTCTTCTCAAGAGGGCATGCAGACCGCCGGTTTTACCTGGTCGGAGGGTGAAAGTGCGCTAGATCGTGCTGCTCGACAGTCGCTGCAAACGGATCGCCTGGGGTCCGAATGGGATATAAGTCAGGCCGGGATTTCTTCACGAGAAGGAATGCAGACTGCCGGGTTTACCTGGCAAACGGGTGAATCGGAAGCTGATCGCGCACTGGAACTTCAGATTGCACAGATGGAAAAGAGTGCTTCTAAATCAGCATCTAGATGGGGAGCGATTGGAAACATCGTTGGTGGGGCAGCGACAATAGGAGTAGGAATTGCAATTTAAAGAAAAAGTAGTTAAGGCGCAAGTTTTTATCAGGGATTGTTTGTTAAAATATAACAATCCGGCCATAATGTGTAGCTTTGGCAAGGATTCTACGGTCTTGCTCCACTTGATTACAACGACCATTGATTCCAACCTGCCTGTTGTTTTCTTCAGACATCCGGGGCAGAATAAGAAGTATGAGTTTGCAGATACAATCATCCATAAATTAGACCTGGAGGTTTACAACTACCCACCATCTTTCAGTTGGTTTTTGTATCGTGCCGGGCGAATAGATGGATATGATTTCATGGACATGGGCGGGGAACCAATGGCAGTGGCAATGGAACTCGTAAAGCCCACAGGGGGTAAGTTTTATTGCGCCCTGAATGAAATGGCTAACATGCCGACAGCAAAAGAGGTTGAATATCCGTGGGGACTTACATTTCATGGGCATAAAAGTTGTGATTGCGACCCTATTGTTGAAAGTGTACCGCTCAAACAACAAGAACTAAGGCTTGGTTCAACGGTAATTGCATACCCTTTAAAAGATTGGTTGCATGAAGATGTCTGGGAATATACAGAGCGGTTTAATGTGCCCTATGAGGCGAGGCGATATGATAAGACTAATGGGTATGAAGAATTTGAGAATAAAGACTATAACACCGACTACCATTATGCTTGTACGGATTGCCTAATGCCCGATGCCACCGATATGGTATGGTGTGAACGTGTTAAAAAGATGGTTAAAAACATATCCCACAAAATGAATTACGAGGAAAATCTAGAATTACTAAAACAGAAAGCGACCTATATTGATTTCAAAGGAGTGCAGAATGCCTAATTTTCCAGTACATGATTACGGCACAGGTTGGATACCGCAGATGGCGCAAACGTATATGAGAGAGACCATGCGGCAACAGCGGGAGGATAAGAGAGAAAAAGAAAGGCAAGTTGCCAATCAGAAGTCATTACAGCAAAAACGTGATGGAATCATAGTCGGGTTTCAGTTGGACAAGGTGATGGATACCTCCCCCGCAGACTTCAGGCAATGGCTGGATACAACGGATATTTTTGATAAGGGCAGGCTTTACGAAGGCATGGGGGATCAATTTTCTGAATATTCCACAACTGCGGAGTTAAACAAAAAGATAGCTGAATATCAAGAACAACGGATGAGAAAGATACAGTTGCAACTGCAAGATCCGAAGTTCCCGGAAAACCAAAAATTGGTGCTATTGGAAAGATTTAATGAAGCGAACGGGTTGTACCAAAGACATGCCAAGAAAAAACATGAAGCAATGTCCACCTTTTATAAAGAATATCTTGAAAAGAAGGCGAAAAAACTTGAAAAGGATCAACTCCCGGGCGCGAATGAACTGGAAGCTATCAGGCGACGAGCAGAAGCAAAAAGAGCACTTGCTAAACCACCTAAACAAACTTTCAACGAAAAAACGTACCAAGATTGGGTAAAGCTGCCAAATAATAAAGGTAAGAATCGGTGGGATTACCTGCAAACAAAACAGGCGCTTTCAGACACTCAAAAACAACCCGCTCCCGTGACTTGGACCACTGCGACAAAAGAATTAAGAATAAGGTTTAGCAAAATGGACAAGACAGGGCAGTGGTTCATAACTCCGGAAGGACAAAAGAATCACAGAAAGGCCCAGAAAGAACTTGCACGGATACAAAGGGAAAACAAACGCCTGCCTGAGTCTGAGAGAATTACACCGTTAGAAGCTGTCAATATGGCTGAGGGATATGCGCTTGGCGAAACGGCGGATACAGCGCTAAGGGCACAAGCCATAGCAGAGCTTAAAAGGAACAACAAGGTAGTATCCCCCGCCAGTATTGAACAGATCGTCAAGCAGTTAAAGAAAAGGCAGCAATAAAATAAAATGGCAACACGTTTCAAATTGGATTTTACCGGTATTCCAGATGAAGAAAGCCCACTTGACTTCACTGGAATTCCTGATGTTGGTACGGACCTTGACTTTACCGGGATTCCAGAGGATGTTTCGGTAGGGTCACAGCAACCATCCGAGCAGCCCATGACACAGCAGTCTTTTATGACAAGGCATCCGAATGTCTACGGTGCTACTGCTACTGCTTGGGATTTTACAAAAGCTGCGATCCCGTATTCAAAATATGTTGACCCGAACGAACGTGAAAAGTTTATGAATCTTGTGGGTCATGGAGAAGGAGCTAAATGGTATCAGCCGAAAACAAAACTCCAAGCGCAAGTACGGGACATGCTTTTGCAGAACCTAGAGGCTGTCGTTGAAATTGGAACTGCTGGGTCATTGCCATTCATCAAGGGGGTAGAAGCTCCTATAACAAAAGCCGGACAAGCATTAGTGAAACGATTTCTACCTAAGACTTACGAGCGGTTGGCTGAGTTTGGAGCCAAGCGGCTTCCTGCGTTTACGGGGCAACCAAAGATTGGTGCGGCAGGCGATGCAATAAAAACAGGTGCACAGGCACCCTCGGCAGTTGAAACGGTCATAACCGCATTGAAAGAAGCGAAGCCAAAACGGGCGCAACAGGAAGCGCTGTATACCTTGGAGCGAGGGAAAAAGATAAAGAAAGCAGTTGCCGCCGGAAAAAAACTTTATGGTGAGGATGCTTACCGTGCTAAACTGTCCAAGATGGGCGGTCCGATGGAAAGGGTTGAATACGATTCCATTAGAAAAAAGGTAGGACAGGAAAAGATTCACGAACTATTTGCAATGATTGATAATAGCAAGGTGGTGACAGATGAATTTGATAGGTTAACGGCAGGCAGAGGCTTGGGTAAGATGTTCGGTGAATTCGGCGGGGGTGTTCCAACAGAATCAGAGCTTGCATTCTTAAATGATATTTTTGGAGATGAATTTGTAAAGACGGTCTTATCTAAAAGATCGTTATTTGTTAAGGCAAAAGAAGCAGGGCTGGAACTTGCAAACATCCCAAGATCATTGATGGCCTCCTTTGACTTGTCAGCGCCCCTCAGACAGGGGGTGTTTTTTATTGGCAGACCAAAGCGCTTCGCTCCTGCTTTTAAGGATATGTTCAAATATTTTGTGAGCGAAAAGTCATTTGCGGCCTTGAGTAAAAATATAACGGCAAGGCCAACATATAGACTAATGAAAGATTCCGGCCTTGCTATAACAGAACTTGGCAAAAGCATGGCAAAGCGAGAAGAATCTTTCATGTCCAGTTGGGCTGAAAAAATTCCTATCATAGGCAAGGGGGTAAGGGCATCTTCTCGCGCATATACGGGGTTTTTAAATAAACTTCGAGCAGATGTGTTTGATGATTTTGTAAAAAAGGGTGCCGAGCTTGGCATCGATGATCCTAAGTTTTTAAAAGATGCGGCAAATTTTATAAATCATGCTACTGGAAGGGGGACTCTTGGAGGGCTTGAAAAATCTGCCGTTCCTCTAAATGCGTTGTTTTTTTCACCACGCCTTATTGCTTCAAGAATAAATTTAATGAATCCTTTTTTTTATGCCAAGTTGCATCCAAAGGTTAGGAAGGAAGCTCTGAAAGACCTGTTTAAATTTGCTTCGATTGCATCTTCAGTTGCAGGTTTAGCAGCTTTGGGTGGAGCAAAAGTTGGAACGGACCCAAGAAGTGCTGACTTTATGAAGCTGAAATTTGGCAACAAAAGATACGATGTCCTTGGAGGCTTTCAGCAGCCAATCAGGGCCGCAGCACAATTTGCAAGTGGTGAAGTGGTGAGTTCCACGACAGGAAAAGTTATTACTTTGGGCGAAGGCTATAAGCCACTAACGGCACTCGATATCGCACAGAGATTATTAGAATCTAAGACATCTCCTGTTGCCTCTTTCGCAATAGCATTAATGAGGGGACGAACTGCGATAGGCGAAAAGATGGATGTTCCCACAGAAATAGCCAACCGATTTATTCCCATGGTTATGCAAGACATGAAAGACTTTTATGACGAAGAAGGCGCAAAGGGAATTCCAATGGTAATTCCTGCCATCTTTGGAGTCGGTGCTATGTCTTATGGCGGTGTTCAAAGTTTTGGGCTGAAGGGTAAAGACCATTCCAAGTTAAATGCAGAATTAAATAGGCTGAAGACTTCAATGGGTTATCCAAGCACATCTGCTTTCGGACAGGAATTAACGAATAAAGAATACAAGTTGCTAAAGGAAAAAACAGGCAACGAAATAGCCAAGGCTTTAACCGAATTCATTTCACGGCCCGGATATAAACCCCTGCGGGATGAAATGAAAATTAAATTTATCGAAAGATTCGTTGACTCCATAAAAGAAAAAACAAAGATGGAACTATTTCCAGACAAACAACGAGAGTCAAAAACAACGGCTATGCAGGATATTAGAGGATAGATAATGGCAACAACCCATACTGACATATCTTACACATCCACAACTCAAACCGGAACCAATGCGGGTTTCGGGATACGGTGCGACAACGAGGATATATACTGTGATTCAGAAGACTATTATTGTGACGGTTCGGTGGTCCAAAAAGACATTGGCTACACATCCACAACCCATACCGACATTGGATATTAAGGAAAACCTATGGCACTAACAAAAGTAGATCCAAAGGCAACAACGACAATATCTTCGGGGTGGGATGCGTTTAACAATCTCATAGACGCTCTTGTATCGGTAGCCAATGCAAAGGGGGCCTCACAGGTAGGCATCCAAGACTCGGCGGCTAACATGGATGCTGTTAATGTTGAGGATGCGCTGGCCGAAATCTACATAGACCATGCCAGCACCCGGACGTTAGCGGAGATTCTTGATGAAAATCCAGCCACAACAACTGGTTTAACGTGGGGATATAAGGCGGGGGCTATCAGGGATGGGGCTACAGTTACAAACGTGACCGCTGGGACCGTATCTCTAACAAATAGCGCTGTAAACTATGTGGAAGTCAATTCGGCGGGAACCATTAGCCGCAACACAACGTCTTTTACGTCAGGGCGCATACCCTTAAGACAAGTAACCTGTGCGGGGGGTATTCAGACGGTTTCAACAGACAAACGGGCTTGGTTTGCTTTTGTAAATTTGACAGACGACTCCTCCCCTCAATTGGCTGGATTTCTTGATACCAACGGGAACTATATCGAGATGGAGAAGGGTGGGGATTTAACCGCTGCCAACCCCTTGGTTATCGATACTGATGGGGATTACTTTGATGTCGCAGGAAACACCAATTTTGCTTCAATGACGGTGACAGCCAACAGGCATTTCTTCTTGCAATTTGATGGCACTCCGACAATGACCCATCACGCTACGAATCTCGACTTGCCGGGAGAGGCTAACATAACTGCGGCGACGGGGGACGTTGGTGAATTTTTCAGTACGGCGGCAAATCAAGTCCAATGTGTAAGTTTTACAAAGGCAGACGGGACACCAGTGGTCCCGACTAGCAACTTTCAGGATGGAACGATTCAGAGGGCTAATTTTCTTGACACTGGAACGGTCACAAATGCGATTGGCGCGATTGGCGGCGGAGCCCAAACGATTGACTTGGCGCTTGGAAACTCAGTTACAGCCACGGTTGATACCGCAGAAACAACATTCACATTTAGCAATCCAACAGCAGCAGATGAGGAGTGTGGGTTTGTTTTGTACCTTACAAACGGTGGTTCTCAAATAGTTAATTGGCCAGCATCAGTAGATTGGAGAGAAGGAGATGAGGCTGAACTTATTGCAGCAGGAGTGGATATATTAGTTTTTACTACAGTTGATGGTGGGACAATTTGGAATGGATTTCTTGCTGCCAGAGATATTAAAAGTCCTTAAGAAACAAATATGAATAATATAAGAAGAATGCTAATGGCAACTGCTGGTGTGGTGGGTTTTGATTACCCTCTTAACATCCCTTACTCAATGATGCTGGATGGGTCTACGGATTACACGATATGGACACCAGGCGACTCTGGAGATCAGAAGATATGGACATTTAGCTTTTGGGTCAAGCGTGGGAATATAACTTCTCAGCAATGCATTTTTTGCAGCTTTGATACTGTTGATGGTGATTCTATACGAATTGAGTTTACTGCCGCAGATAAGTTGCGTGTTTATGCAACAGGTTATGCCGCAGGTAATTTTGACTATCTCACAACTGCTTTATATCGAGATCCTACTAACTGGTATCATTTTGTTATAGCTCTTGATGCTGCCAATACACAACTTAGAATCTGGGAAAATGGAGTTTTAATATCTGCTTTTGACACATCCGTTGCTCCGACAAATCAAAACTATGATGTCAACAATGCCATGCCAAAGACCATTGGCAGAGATGATGTCGGAAATGATAACTACTTTGATGGCTACCTGGCCAAGGTTATTTCCATTGATGGCACAGAATACACAATGGATGATTTTGGGGAATCATATCGTGGAGTGTGGGTAGCTAAAAGTTCTCTATCTTTAACTTATGAAACTTATGGTTTCAAACAGGATTATAGCAATGCTGGTGATCTTGGGGAAGATTCATCTGGAAATAATAATGACTTCACAGTAAACGGAACTCCTGCGCAAGTCATAGATACGCCAACAAATAATCACTGTGTGATTAGTCCCTTATCGCTATCCCCCGGCACATTGTCTAATGGAAATACAACTATATCCGGTGCAGAGAATGGCGAAGGAACATTCTTCGTTAGTCAGGGCAAGTGGGCATGGAAGGTTACATCCGCAGAAAATGGTAACTATGGTATTATATCTGATGATTTAGCGAGAACTCAATACGTGGCCGCAGATGTGAGCGGTGAGGTTATAGAATTTGAACTTGACCTGACTGGAATGACTCTTAAAAAGCGGGTTGATGGTGGGGGGCTTGAAACAGTCCAAGACCCCATTGCTTCGGGTAAAATGTGGAGTCCTCACTTTGAATCGGCGGCAACGGTGGATTTCGGTGCAAGCGGTTTTACGCCTACGGATAGTGATTATTTAACATTAAATTCAGCAAACATAGCAGCGCAGGAGCAGAACACTATTCTTGATGAAATAGACCAGCCTAGAGAGGCGATCTATGTAAACACCCGCGAAGGTACAGGGGCGGAGGCTACGATATCTGATGTGCTATTTGATGTGAGCGCAGGATCTTTAGTAATAAATAAAAACATGGATGCAGCCGGTGATCCGGCCGATGAGTGGAAATGGACGGATACTTTAAGAGGCGCTACTGAGCATCTAAGTTCGGATAAAAATGCGATAGAAGCAGCTGAAGCACAGGGAGTAAAATCGTTTACCGCCACAGGCTATGTACTTGGGACCTCTGATGGATACAATACCAATGGAGAGACCTTCCTTGACATGGCCTTGCGAGAAGGCGCAGCTTTTGGTTTTGACATAGTAATATACGAGGGAACTGGGTCAGCGCATAATGTTTCTCACGGCCTTGGCAGGGTACCTACTTTAATTATTGTTAAGAACAGGGATCAGGCGGACAGTTGGTATGTTTATCACGTATTCGGTAATGCAGTGCCGGAGGATTATAGCGCCCAGTTAGATACCACGGCGGGATTCGCAGATGATGCAACCGGTTGGAATGACACCGCTCCGACGGCTTCAGTATTCACGGTTAACACAAACGGGGCGGTTAATGCAATTGGTGAGAACTATGTTGCGTATGTCCTTACCGACATTCCGGGCTTATGCAAAGCCTTTGTCTACCTTGGCAGCAATGACACTATCGGTCCTTATGTTCCGCTCGGTTTTAGACCAGCGTATTTCTTTTCAAAATCAACTGGTGCGGCGGTTAACTGGAATGTTTTCGATGAAAAGAGGGTGGGACACAACGTAGAGAACGATCAGCTATTTTTTAGCTCCCCTTCTGCCCAGGCCACAGGAGATTCTCTTGATATTCTTTCCCAAGGATTTAAGCCAAGAAGTGTTATCGTAAATACTGCCGTGGCTCATGTGGGCTTCGCCTGGGCGCATCAATTTGGAGCATATTCAAATTCTCGCTGATAAGGAGAAATAATTGTGTGGAAATTACCAGAAGGATGGCATCAAAGATTAGCAGGAACATGGAGGCCTCATAGAGAAATAAAATTTCCTGTTGAAGTTCGAGCGCCAGATGGTACTCCATATCGAAAGGATATCTTTACAAATGGTACTGCAATCATTCTTGGAATTAAACCCATAAGACAACAAGGTTATGACAAAGAAAACTATACTGCTACTCCTATAGAAACTGAAACTGAAACTGAAGTAGTAAGAGACTGGGAAAATATTACCCCTATCCTGACAATAAGTAATCGCAAGAAGAAGTTTGATGTTTTTATTAAGACAATGGGGAAGGGCCTCATTCAAACAGCCAATGGTTGGATCAATGATTACTTTGGAGAATTCGATTCGAGCAATCCGCTAAAAGCAGAATGGGAGCAATATAAAACCGCCTTAAAATCAGCTTATCAAACAATTAAGGGTGAAGTCCTTTTGATTGATGGCTATGATGAGCTAATAGTGTATATCAAAACTGGGTGGCAAGAGAATTTACCCGAACAGCCTGAACCTGAATAGGAGTTGTGTCTATGGTAACAAAAAGCAACGGAAAGGAGATGCCAAAATGTATGTGAAACGATATGTTTTACCAATCCTGGTTTTACTCGTTCTTATTCCAGGGATAGCTTTTAGCCAGATAGGAGGAGGTATAATCGGTGGCGATACGTCTTTGTTTACATTCGACCGTACATTTGCCGACAATATTGCTGCGATATTCGGTACGGATGGTGATTTTCATCTGGAATATGATTCGGCCAATGGATATCTGCAGCTCGGGGATGGTACGAATGACTTCCTTCAAGTGGTAGACGACGGGGCCACGGCGACATTTACTTTCTTGGGTGCTATAGTCGCAACCGGCTCCATCACCGGATATCTTGAGGGAGCATCGGTTGCCGGTGCTCATACTGTAACCACAGCTCAGGCCAAAGGCGGGTATATTCTGGTGACCGCTGTGGGCGATGTTGACCTTCCAGATGTATGTGATTCAGCAACATTCGCCAGCCTTAAGGTTGTTGTCCGAGACGCCGCTGAAACCGTAAGCGTTACGCTTGCAAACTCTCAGGAGGATACAATTAAATATCCTGGCTTATCTCTCACCGCAGGCGATGAAATCGATAGCCCTGGTGGTGAATTAGATGAATTGACGCTTGTTTGTTGTGCAACCAATACTTGGTGTGCCAATGGTACTCTTGGCTGGACAGATGGAGGGACTGACGACTGATGAAGAAAAAACTTAGCATAGCATTATTGGCGCTGCTTATCCCCGCAATGGTTTTTGCGTGGGGCGTTGCGTTGTTGGGGTCGCCGGGTGGATCGGCCTTTAGATTCACGATCACTACGGCGGCTGAGGACGACTCTTTTACCCTTCCGATATACGATGGTGGCACTTATGATTTTGCTGTCAATTGGGGGGACGGAAACTCAGATACCATCACCGCTTGGGACGATGCCGCTGTAACCCATACCTACGCCGATTCAGGCGCTACGACCTACACCGTCAGTATCACCGGGATTATTACGGGTTTTGCATTCAGAGCTGTCGGGGACAACTTCCTGATACGGGTTATCAAATCCTGGGGTCCGCTAAGGCTTGGGAATCTAAATGGATATTTTTACACTTGTACAGGCTTGACAGTTGAAGCTACGGATGTTTTGGATTTAACAGGAACCACGGATTTTGATAATATCTTTAATCTTACTGCGCTAACAACGATTCCGTCTATTAATAGTTGGGATACTTCAGCTATTACAAGTTGGATCAATTCATTTCGCAACTCTTCGATTGACCAAGATCTTGGTTCTCTTGATATTTCTGGCATGACAGCAGCAGCTAACATGTTCCAAAATGTCACCTTCTCCACCGCCAATTACTCAGCCCTTCTGGTCGGATGGGAAGGACAAAACCCAAATAATACTGTCACTTTCAGCGGAGGCAATAGCCTATACGATGCCGCTCCAAGTGCAGCGGCCACGGCAAGGGCACATCTGGTCTTGGCGGTAGGCAGTGGTGGGCACGGTTGGACAATCACCGACAGCGGGGAGGCACCCTGACGGAGGTGAAGAAAGTTGTTGACATTCTTGCAAATATTAATTAAAATCTCCTTAAATTTTATGAAAGGAGATGCACATGACACACTTAAAAGAGGAGTGGAAATCGATTGAAGGACACGAAGGGCTTTATAAGATTAACAATTCTGGGCACGTGATATCGTTAGCAAAAGAATGGACGGCTGGGAATGGTGGGACATGCAAAAAGAAAGATACGGTTTTAAAAGAGAAGGGGCTGAAAGGTAAGGATGACTATGGGTATTATACCCTGTGCAAGGAGGGTAAGCGAAAAAATCATACCACCCATACATTGGTTTTTGATCATTTCGGAGTTGGTAAAAGAAATGGGCGTAAATTACAGATAGATCATATTGACGATGATAAAACAAACAATAGAATAGATAATCTTCAATTATTAACACCAAGAGAAAATGTTTCAAAAGCAATTCAAAAGACACAAAAGCCGAGTAAATATGTTGGGGTTTATTGGCATTCAAGAGATAAGAAATGGGGTACTCAAATTTGGTTTAATGACAAGCGTATTTATTTGGGTCTCTTTAAAAAAGAAGAGGATGCTTATAATGAATATCAAAGAGCCCTAAAGGAATTTGAAGATACCGGGACCGTTACATCTAAAGTGATAAAGCGAATGCGAACAAACAAATACAAAGGTATTAATAAAATAGGCAATAGATGGCAAGCTCGTATTACCATTAATGGCAAAAGGGTGTATCTGGGCTGTTTTAAGACAGAGTATGATGCTAATTTAGCTTATATTGGAGGGAGGCCCCCTAAACCTCTTACAGAAAAACAGAAAAGCTCGCTAATTAATGCGGGATGGACGGAATCGGAAGGAGCAGCGATACCATGAAACTTCTAATTATAATTGTACTGACAGTTATATTCTTTACGACTCCATTGGCTGCAGAAGTTAGCATTGATCTCGTAACAGTGGATGGCCAGGAGTACCCATTTAAAAACATGACCGGAGCTAAGTGGAGATTGGTACATGACACCAAGAAGGTCTTAGCTCTAATCGAGGGCACGGAGAAGACTGTCACCAGTACAATGCATGAAGTCGAGGAGTTTGAAACTAAACAGGCTGCGTTGGATCGGATTGAGGCTTTGAACCTGGAGTATGTTGGAGTTGATGTGGATTGATTTCTGATTGGGTAGCACCATAAGGAGTTTTTATGACTGATGAAAAAGAGATCGAGCGGAGAATCAATTATGCGGCGATGCAGGGCGCTTTAGACCGGAACAACGAACTAACACAAAAGGTTCACGACATGTTGATGGGCAATGGTGGACCGGGGATTTTAACTCGCCTGGCCTTGCATGCCAAATCAATCAAGATTCAATGGTGGTTTATCGGCGCCATAGCTTTGTCAATTCTTAGTTCGGCGGCCTGGGTAGTTAAGGCGGGACTGACTAAGTGAATGAAACGCCCCCGTCAAAGGTGTCATGGTTGCGGCAAGCGAAAATGGTGCTTATGGTTAATAAAAGGCAAATTTCTTTGCTTTAAATGTAAAAATGAGGAGAATAATCATGGGAAACAGAATTCGAGACATACCTGAATACCCGACAGGCGGTGGCAATAGATACCCGTCAATACCGGCTAAAGGCTGGTTTCCGAAATAAACCCAAAAACAGCGAGGTGACGAAATGAAAGATTATATCAAGATTAAAATCTTCACAATGATCATCGCAATCGGTTTTTTGTTCATTGGCTGTGCAGGCGTGCAGCCAAAATTTTCCGCCCATAGCCCCGCTCAAGATTCATATTGGATTCATCCTTATACTGGCGACATGTGGATATGCCCCGAAGGTATGTTTGATGAAGAAAACAGGGGCCGAACCTGGTGGACCTTTGAAGATTTGGAGAAATTACAAAAAGAATTGGAAGGGCATAGACGAAAACAAGGAACCTAAACAATTAAACGCGAGGTGACGAAATGACTTTTGCACAATTAAAAAAAAGCAAAACCATTGACGTGAACGTGGCGGCCGGGGTGATCATTGGGGCTTGCTCCTTTTTCGGCTACACCCCGCCAGCGGAGGCTGTTACGGCGTTTTTCGTTGTGGCCAACTTTATTCTTAGGCTGGTTACAAAGGGGCCTATTTCAGAAAAATAAGAAGCCCGGTGCCCTGCGTTTCAGGGTTAACTTATAAGGTCGGGGGAGACTCCGGCCTTTTTTGTTTCTGGACAGGATGTTATAGTTCTTCTATAGAAACGGACACGATTTATCTATAAGTTTAACTCTTTTTGCTTGACAAAGAGTCTTGACTTGTTTATCTTGATATAAAAATAGAAAGGGGGTGCCCTGATGGGTGCATTACATATCAAAAACTTTCCAAAAGAGTTAAAAACTGAATTGAAAATAAAAGCATTGGAAGAAAAGATGCATTTTTATAAGCTTGTCATTGAGATTTTAAAAAAGGCGGTCGGCAAATAATGTGTGATTGCTATAATATCCCTTTTCGGCCACCTGTTGAAGCCGCCGCTCAAATTGGAAAACGAAAACATACTTATCGGAATCCAAGACAATTTTATGTTTATATTCTGGGCGATGAAAATGGAAATCCTATTTATATTGGCAAGGGGCAGGGATCTCGAATATTTGCTCGCCGTAAATATGTCGTATCCAAATATTGTATTCATTCATGGCATAAATCAAAAATATTAGCTTTAGAATGTGAAAGGCGGTTGATTGCAGAGATTGGCAGCCAATTTGCATTAATGAATAGTGTTGGCGGAATGGCTATTTCTGGTGAACCCGAAGTTCCTAAAATAAAAGACGGGGCTATGAAACCAACCCAAAAAGAAATCGCAAAAAAATTAGGCATATCAGACAGCCAGTTTTCAAGAGTGCTGTCTGGTGATCAACATCTTGATTATCTAATTGCCAAACATTTTATAACAGTCATTCTCAAGGGCCAATCAGAAGATGCAACAATCTGGATCAAGGGCGGCGGCACTTCCGCCCAGCGCCGGGAGGCGTGGTGGGACTATCTTTTAACGCTGGAAAAGAAGGAGGTATAACTATGCCAGTTTTTAAATTCAAGGGTTGCGATCAGCTGCAATACGGGGGATTTAGCGTGCCCAGGCAGGCCATATCTTTAGGCGGCGGCACTGCCATTTGCTTTGCCCGGCATGATTACGACAGGAATTTGCAGTTGGTTCAATTTTGCAAACGCGGCCGAATGAACAGCCCGGAATCCGGCATAACACTCAAGTGCTGTTCTGACTATAAAGAGGTTGATCATACCGTTGAGGTTTCGGATGCGGAACTGGAATCGGGACCGTCTAATTTTGGAGAATTGAATGAACAAAGCAATCCAAATCATCCTTGAAATCATCGGCCTTGTCATTCTGGAATCGGCGGGCCTGTTTTGGGCGCTGCTGGGGGTGGGGCCGCTGTGAACAAAATGAAATTACATTTTTCAATTCATCAATGTGGCAAAGCTAACGGTCGGAAACGGTTTTTTACTCACTGGCCGTTGTGGTGTAATAGAAAATTATACTATGTGATGTGGCATGATCGTATTCACCTTGAAATTGGTTTTATGAAATGAAAAGCCCATGCCGCAACTGCGAACACATCAACCGTGATAAAAATCATCCGGGGTGTGTCAACTGCCCGGAGCGAAGCAGGTTTTTAAATGGGGTAAGGGGCCTGCCTGAACCTGTCAACCATTTTGTACCCAAGCCAAAGGTGAAAATTATGGAGCCGGAGACCACAGAACAGGAAAAAAGGGTTTGTGCTCAATGCAAAGTGCCGAAAGACATCCTGGAATTTCGTAGGGTCAAGGGCGGCCACCATGCCAATACCTGCCATGTTTGTATGAGCGATAACCTAACGGCCAAGCGGGCAGGGGCACTGGCGGCCAAAATCGCAGAGCCTAAATCCGATGTTGTGGAAATCGACTTTGCGAAATGCCCGAATCTGCTGGCCGGGTTGGAAAAAGCGGCGGTTGATGAACTGCGGACTTTCCACGATCAAGTGCTTTGGGCGCTGGTAACGTACTTAAAAAACAGAGGGTAGGCCATGAAGTCAGGAAGTACAACATTTGAATTCAGGGCGGCGTGCTTGGAAGATTCGAGGGAGGTGTGACGATGGAAGATAATCCAGTAAAATTAGACATCCCGTTAACCGATCCGATTGTGATCGGGCCGTATGAAGTGGCTATGCTCGCAGAGTCTATGCGGTTGGATATTAAAAAGTTGCAGAGCGATCTTGAAATGATTCAAGACGATATAGAATACGGGGAGGGATAGTGATATGATATTCATGGCTTATGACACCGAAACGGTGCCGAACCAATTATTGCCAG
>SDBT01003851.1_pt1 | contig 25761 bp, 51 predicted proteins | sample 2277101 | NCBI WGS metagenome assembly SDBT01 (sample SAMN10404973, study PRJNA504765) | marine sediment metagenome | isolation source: marine sediment core GS10_PC15, 103 cmbsf | place: Arctic Ocean: Southern Knipovich Ridge | collected 2010 | reverse complement strand
ACTATAAATTATGCTATAAACAAACTAATAGTAGCTCGTTTTGATACCTGATGGGGATGAGAAAGATTGGCGCTTTTAATCTTCCAGATATAGTGATAAAACATTAAATGACAGTGGAATGTCATAAAGAGAGGGCACAAGCCCTCTTTTTATTTTTCTTTCTCTTTCTCGATCTGCCCCGGCGCACACGCCCCTAAAATCTTCGTGTGGAGTCACAAAGTCCATCGCAAGTTTTATGGTCAATTCTGTCTACAAATTTCTCAGGGGTATAGTAGCAGTAGCCGGGGCAGTTCGAAATTTCCCCCGGCGAAGAACGCCCCCGTCCTAAATAAGGTTTGCCAATCGAAAGAGATTGTTTCGCGGTTTGGGATATAGGCCAGTGAGGACCGAGTGGGCGGGTACTTCCGACCGCCCGGCCCACGGACAATCGGCAAGACGCCCGTAAGGGCGCGCCAGCGAAAAGCTGAGCGCCAGGCCGGCGAAGCCATGCCTGGTCCAGGTGATGAGTCGGGGCAGGCACTACAACTAAATCGGGTGGGTGGGGGTTAGTGGTGGCCCTAGTGCCGTCCTCCGTTTAGAAATAAACTTTCAATTTTCTGAAAGAAAAATGAAAGTTTATTTTAGGAGGACGGTATTCTTCAAGTGTGGTGTTTTTAAAGCGGAAAAGGGCGTGGCTTTTCCGCTTCTTAAAACTAAAGATAAAAAAACTATTCAGACACGTCGCACCTATGGTCCATAGTGCGACGCCACCTTTTTGTCCTGCCTAAAGCGTGTTGCACAAAATATTTGTGCGATGCGCCTCCTTAAAAATATAAATAAAAAAGGCAAGACAAAAGGTGGGTATGGCTGAAAGTTTCCCCCTTTAGGGGTACAATTTAACCACACTTGTTTGCCCGCAAAGAAAAAGAAGGGGGGTCCCACTTTTTCTTTGTTAGGGCAATAATTCTTTCTCAGGGAAGTACCCTCCCCAGAGCAAAGCGAAGGGGAGGGGTGGGGCTGAAAGCCCCTATAAATAATCCGGAGGCCGTACTCGGCCGAAGGACCATTAATAGCTCCTGGAATTTAGGAAACTATTGGTGTTTTTGAGCAGCCTACTTGGGCCCGAAGGGCCCAAGAGGCAGCGACCATCCGGCATTTATCCAGAGCTTTGGTTTTAGGAAACGACTATAAATAACGGCCTATTCTGTGGCCGAAGGCCACAGAGAGGCCATCAATCTAGCGCTAATCTAGCGTATTCCTTCTTTACTTCTCTTATCCTCTTGGTTGTTGAGTGGCTGATGTAGTCTCACGTTATCGTCCAGCCTCCCCTTTCCCCTTCTTATTGATTGAGTGTCTTATATGAAAGACGGCGGTGGTTATTGTTGTTTTCACTTGGTCTTTGTGTTATATTTTCCTTGATGTTTGACTTAACTGATCTCAAATCCTTTATCGACTTAGGCGCCTCATTCATCTTCTCCTGTCTCTTATTGTGGATCATGTTCAAGAAACTAGATGGGATTGAGACTACATTAACCAAGGTGCTTACTCTCTTGACTGTGGTTGTGAAAGAGTCGACCACCTTCAATCATGTAAATAAGGTTTTGGGTGATCAAAAGTCAGATGTCAAAGATACCTTGAAATCTGCTGGTGTTAAATAATAACTATCTTTCTTCTTTCTAGTAATCTCCTACGCTATGTTGCCTTTTTATATAGTCTTGATGACATCTGGGTCAAGTCGTGGCGTCGTCGTGAGCGTGGAACTGGTTGGAAGCAATATGATTTGTGGTTTTTTAGAGGTAGGTTATAATAAGGGCATGGTCACTGTAATCGCTCCTTGTTTCAGTCTATCTGCTTCTGGTCTTCTGGGTAAGGCTCTATTTTATTATGATACTAAATTTGGTGCCCGGGTACGGATTCCGAAAAGAACTTTTGTGCCTCCGGGGTCTATTTGGGAAGTAAACAAAGAATTTTTCAAGCTGGCTAATACTCGTTCCAAGAGCTTGACCAAAGAGCAAAGGCTGGCGTGGCAAAAAGCTTATCCAGGAGAATGTGACGCCTGGCGTGATATTTTCATGGGAAGGCAAATAGAAGCTTGGACACTATCCCCTACTAATAATCTTACTTGGCCCCTGATCCATCCTCCATCTGTCGGTGATTTTACTCTCGAGGGGTATGCGACTGGTTATGCTTTTGAATTTAAGGGTTGGTTTGTTGACTATGACTACGATTTATTCAGGAAATGGACTGTTGGTTCTTTGTGGTGGGATATTTTAGATAATCCTCGCGCTCCTATTGCCAGTGATCCTTATGAATTCAGAACTTTTCCGGCGGCCGTTTGGGAAGGTGTTGTCGGCCATGACAACTATTTTTGGGGCGGTGTAAGGTATCTTGATGGTACTTTTGCGGCAGTTTTAATAGAAAAAGAGGTGTGGTGATGACTAAAGCAGATATGACTCAGATCCCTCCGGAGTGGGAGGCTTTGATGGCTAAAATCCAAACATGGTATGATAATCAGATCTATCCTGTTTTCTCTTCTTTTAATTTTCAAAAGACCCGGTCTGCTAAAAAACGAAATAAAGCAAAAACCCTTATGCCTTCATCGGCCGCGGCTTGGGGCCTTTTAAATCAGGGCGTAAAAGACGCTTGGCATACAGCCTCGGATTTTGGGACCCTAAATAGATATCAGCTTTTTATATCTGATTATTGTTATCGGTGGAAAAATGGCTTGAGTTTGCCGGGCACGCCAAACGCTTTTCATCAGTTGTTTGGTCTTAGGTGGGAAAACCCGGAACCGCTTGCTACGTGCCGGCTAAGGCGTGACTGTAAGGACTTGGTGGGGCCGGTCACTATATCTTTTAATTATAAGAAGACTGAAAATAACCCAACCGGCGATTTGCCTTTTTCTTTTCTGGCCACTCTTTATTTTTTCAAGGATGGTTTGAATCAAACTGTCACGAAATCGTGGTCGGCCGGCGCCGGCAATAAAGTGTGGCAAACCGTCTCAGAGGCTTTTGGAACGGCCGGTCAAAAATACTTTCATCTGACTATTTTGTGGTACTTGGACGGCTATGACGCCACAATAGATTTAGACCGGCTCTTAGTTGAGGATCAAGCCGGTGATATATATAGAGAGTGCTGGCAATTCAAGGCCGGCCGTACTTGGGAGTATGAAAACCTTTATCGCAAAGAAGGCTGGCTTTTTACTCCTGGCTATCACGTTCCTTATTTTGACGTGGTATACTTGGGTTAATATTATGCCTGAGCCTATTATTTGGGATCCACTAACAAAAAAAGTTGATGATTTGACGACTATTGTCGAGCAGATCGGGGCTGATATTTTGGCTCACAATATTGATCCTTCGGCCCATGGTCAAGTTGACGAGGCAATCGAGGTCCACCGGGTAGATGATGACTTGGACCATCCCTCTGAAAGCGTCAAAAACGACAAAATCCTCAAAATGGCCCGGGCTTATAAATTTATTGTTGACTCGGGCGGAGATGGTGATTTTGCCACTATTCAGCCGGCGATTGACGCGGCTGAGGCTGATGGCGGCGGCCGGGTCTTTATGAAGAATGGGATTTATACTCCGGTTGCCGATATTGTTGTTCCTTCTGATGTTTGGGTCGAGGGTGAAAGCATGGAAGATACAATTATAGACTTTGAAAGCGGGAATTTTCAGCTTATTGCTCAAGGTTCTGCTGATACTGCACCTTCCGGTACTATTTCGGTCGCAACCAATGACGCGACTGTGACGGGTGGAGGAACAAATTTTGACCCGGAAGTTTCGGCCGGAGATTATATCCGGATTAATGATAGTTGGTATGAGGTTTTGTCAATAACTGATGACACCCACCTTGAGCTTGTTGTCACTTATAGGGGTGAGGCTCTTACTAATCAGGTTTATGATGTAATGACCCCAAAAACAAATATCCGGCTTGATAATTTTGCTATTCGTGAAAGTGGTGATAATTATGGTCTTTATTGTCAGTATTTAAAAGATTGCTTTTTTAACAATATTATTTCAAAGGTTAACACTAATGGAGGTTATTGGTTTAGCTGGATGTTTGACTGCTCTGCTCGTGATATTTATGCTCTTGGAAATGGAGGCTCCGGTATTCTTATTGACAACTGTCAAAGCGATTACTTTATTGGTTGTTCTTCTTTAAGTAATGCTAGTTATGGTATTCAGGTTCAATCGGCTACCACAAATGGCATTTTGGTAATGGCGGCTAATTGTTCCCATAACGGCGCCCACGGCTTGAGAATTATTGCCGGCGATAAGTGTACTTATCTTTCATGTAGTGCGATTGCCAATGATGGTGATGGCATAAATGTTACCGGGGTTGATTTTGCCAATTTACTTGCTTGCTGGAGTGAGAAAAATGGTGTTAATGGAATAGCATTTTCTAATAATGTGGACTATAGCAAAGTTTTAATGTGCACCGCTTTAAGCAACGGGAATGATGGGATGGTGATTGGTGGTGGGGCTTCTAGTAATGATAAAAACATTGTTACTAATAATGTTTTCTTGGACAGCGGCGGCTTTAATTTTGTTGACGGCGGAACCGCCACAGAGAAAGCTAATAATATAATAACCCCTTAAAAAATGATTGTAAAATATATATTCAGTACTCCCCTACCCTATTCCTGGACGGGTCAAATAGGCTGTTAATCAGTTAATTAGTGTCAGGCTCCCAGATAGGGTAGGGTGGGGGATCGTCTATGAAAAAAGCAGAACGTCAGAAAAAATTCGATAAAATGCTGAAAAAGCAGCTTAAAGAAGCCTATAAATACCCGTTTTGCCGGAAGTGTAAAACCGCTTTGACTCCAAAATGGTGTGCTATAATGAAGAAAAAGAAAATGATCCCGCTTTGTAAAGACTGCGTCGGGCCTATGCTCGCGCAATATAAAAAGTGCATGGAACTATGGCAGAAATTCAAGCAATAATTGCGTCTGATTATCCCAAAGTAGTAGTGCCGTTAATAGTCTCGGCCCGATCCAATATTGAGATTTTAATGTATGAGTGGAAGTGGTACGGCCATGAGTCAGCCGGGGGTGTGCAAAAGTTAAACTTGGCTCTAGTGGCCGCCGCCCGGCGCGGGGTAAAGATCCGGGTTTTGATGAACTCCGAGGCGATGGGTCATGCGATCACTAAAATAAACGGCCGGACTATGTCTTTTCTTCAAAGGTACGGCATGGAAGTAAAGATGGGCCAGTTTGGCGGGGTTGTTCACGCCAAGATGATGATTTTGGATGATGACTGGCTGGTCCTTGGCTCTCACAATTATTCAAAGAGCGCCTTTTCCCGTAATCAAGAGGCGTCTATTGCTGTCCGGGGCCGGGAGGAAATTAAAAGGTATCGGGATTTCTTCAAAAACCTCTGGCAACAATATTATTAGAGGAGGAGCAGAAGAATGGCGAATGTATACGGGAAAAATGTTTGTGTAGGTGGAACTGCCTCGGCAAGTGTCGAAAACCAGCCGAATGAAGGGTCAGACGAGGCTTTTGATAATAATGAAGAAACTAAGTGGTTTGCCTCGAATGATGATACTCCATGGCTTCAATATCAATTCGCCGGCGGTGCTAAAGAAACAGTCAAACGTTATTCTCTTGTTTCAGGAAATGACGCGGTTGACAGGGATCCTAAAAACTGGCAATTTCAAGGTTCAAATAATGGTGTTGATTGGGACAATTTAGATACAAAGGCAGGTGAAACTTTTCCGGCCCGGAGACAAAGAAAAGATTATGAGATTAATAATTCTACTGCTTATGAGTATTACCGGCTTAATGTCACTTTAAACAATGGTAGCTCTGATAGCCAGCTTTCAGAACTGGTTTTATGCGAGCTTATTGGGGATACTAATGATTATACGGTTGATAAATGTACTGGTGGGACAGTTACCGCTGAGTGCGAAAATGCTCCAGCCGAGGCTAAAGAGAAGGCTTTTGATGATGATCTAAATACCAAATGGCTTTGTCTGAACAATACTAATCCTTGGATTGCTTATCAATTTCCTGACAGTAATCAATATGCGATTAGGTGTTATTCTCTTGTTTCAGGAAATGACGCGGTTGACAGGGATCCTAAAAACTGGCAATTTCAAGGTTCAAATAATGGTGTTGATTGGGACAATTTAGATACAAGGACAAATGAATATTTTGTCGGGAGGAAGTATAAAAGGTATTTCCTTTTTTCAAATGTTACTGATTATGAGTATTATCGGTTAAGCGTAACGGCTAACAATGGGAGTGGGAGTTTTCAACTGACTGAAATTGAAATGATGGAAGTTGTTGTGTCTCCTCCTCCGGAACCTTTTATTCCCCGGCCTGGATCCGTCCGGCTCCGCGGTCCCCTCTTTTCTCTTGGGGCTTCTGGCTGGCTCGGGAATTATTCTTATAAACTCCGGTATTGGTGCCGGAATCCTTACCCGTTTGCTCTTCTACCCACACTTCACCGCGAGTATTCCATGCCGGCTTTTTCTTTTCGTCCTTATCCCAATTTTATTGCTCAGTATTATTCCACGGCCGGCTGGATTTATCAGCGCCGGAGAACATGGCACGGGATAATTTGGATTGCCATGGCCGGCTATCTTACTGCTCTTTCGGCCACGGCTCCGCAAATTGCTAACCGGGAAAAGTTTGCGGACGCTGTAACTGCTTGGCAATCGTTGACCGGTACAGAAAAAGCAGTTTGGAACAATTATAGTCACCCGGTGGTCCCGGCCGGATATGGTCGATTTATTTCCGCGTATTTAAAGGATAAACCGGGGTTGATCAAGTGAAAAATTTGACAAAAGTATAGAAAATGTTCTAATATTTAAGCTTGAAGGGAGGTGAAAAGATTAAATGGTTCGTTTAACTGGTCCGTGTTTCTCGCTAGACGCTAGAAACACCATGGGTAGTGCCATTACTTATTCGTTTTGGCGTGGCATTAACTATGTGAGGGCTCGTATTGTTCCCCACAACCCTAATTCTACTTGTCAAAGTAGGATCCGGGCTGTCTTATCTATTGGAGTAAGTAAGTGGCGTTTCGGTTTCGTGGTCCAAGGTGATAAGAACTGGTGGAATACTTATGCTAAAGGTTTGGGAGAAAGTGGTTTCAACAGATATATTCGAGAATATATTGGGAAAAACTACGCGTCTTGTACGGTTGTTTCTCCTCAACAGAGTGTAAGTCCTCAGTAGAGACTCGCAATAAAATTTGTTGATATGGATAAATCTAAAACCCATCTAAATATCCAGAACAAATTCACTCTAATCCATCATCCAGATATAAAGGGTGACTTGGATTTAGTCGGCCGTTCTTTGGCCAAAGATCTTTCTCAACTTCCAAAAGACTCAATAATTGCTCCGATCCTTTTTGCCCCGGATAAGACTGTTTATTTTGCGGGTGGTGATTTTCTTCCTTATTCTCATATGCCTATGCCTTTTCATTCAAACCAGCTTTGGGTTGGTCAAGTACCAGAAGTTAAAGAAGTGGGCTTTATTCCCCTTCATTGTTTTCTGATACCTGATCATCTTTACAAGATTTTAAAACCTGCCGAATTTTATGGGGATAATATTATTCCTCACGGCGATTTTATAATGAGGGCCAAAGCCCTTGGCGTCAAGTGTTTTGTTACCCCGAACGTCCACGTTATTTATCCGTATGCTTATAAGCCCCAGAAGGGTCCGAAAGCTTTTACCCGGGAAGTCAGGAGAGGTTTAAAAGGTTTCCGGGAGCGGTGGGGAAAAGTAATTGACGCTCAATATCGGCTGCCGGTCGTGCTTCATTCAATTATTGTTTTTGGTGGTGGCTATAATCTTCATTCTTATAACGTGGCTGATCAGTTATTTAAGAAAAGGATCCGGACCTATTATTCTTTCATTGGTGGTACGAATGATGATGAGGGAGAGTCAGATAATCCTTTTATTGATGATTATAAAACTCGCAATCCTTCTCAAAGGTTTCCTCAGATTACCATTTGCCACGGGACCAATAACTTTAAGAATTCCGGAGATTATAAGGTTGCTTTTACCACGACTGAGGTTGACGGTATTCCCGGAAATTGGGTCAAATGCCTGAATGAAATGGATGAGGTTTGGGCCACTTCCAAATTTGCGGCCAAGGCATTTAAAAAATCCGGGATTATAAAACCTATTCATGTGGTTTATGAGGGTGTTGACCCAGATCTTTTCCATCCCGGTATTGCTCCTTTTGCTAATCCTCCGAAGGAAAAGTTTAGATTTTTCACTAATTTTGCCTGGGGAAAAAGAAAAGGTGTTGATGTTCTTTTCAAGGCTTTTAGAGAGGAATTTTCGGACACAGAGGATATTTGTTTGATGGTCAAAACTCTCAAGTCTTATCACGGACACAAAATAAAGGATGAGTTAAAATTGGTTTTTGATCGTAAAGGCGCGGCCCCGGTGTATGTTTACGACATTGAGGTCCAAAAATATGAGTTGGGTCGTATGTATAATATGGGAAATGTGTTTGTCTGGCCTTCCCGGGGGGAGGGTTTTGGCTTGCCTCCCTTAGAGGCTTTGGCTTGCGGTATGCCGGTTATTGCTTCCAATCACTCAGCTCACCTCGAATATCTTTTAAAAGACGGTAAGCCTCGGCCTGGGGTTATTTTGCTCGATGGCAAGGTTCAAAAGTATGATGAGGGTGATTCACTTTACTACCCGGGCTTTAATTGGTTTAATCCTTCGGTGACTGATCTCCGGAAAAAAATGAGATGGGCTTATGAGAATTACAAGGAAATTAAAAAACAAGCTATGATCACAAGTCCGATTATCCGGAAGGAATGGTCTTGGTCAAAAACTCAAGAAGAATTGATCAAAAGAATTGAAGCAATTTACTCCCAGAGATGGGGTAAGTATGGAAAAACATTTAGCAAAGACTAAATTGATCTGTGTCAACAAATCGAATTGTTGACACTGGCCAGTGTCTACATTATAATAGAAGGTAATGTCAACAAGATCATCAGTCATAGTCCATAGCGACGAAAAAAGGCACAAGTGCCATCTTTGCGGGGCTGTTAGATACGAAAGTAAAATGATAAAACTGGCACCTTACCAAACCCATGCGAGCTCTCAGTTTAATAATGATGAAAAGTGCTGGCGCTGTCAGAGGGAATGTTGGAGATTATAACTTGAGATGAAGTATACAAATAAACAAATAGATGAACGGATTTATCATTTAGTTTTGCGAATAGAAACGGAAAAAAAACGGTTGGATAAACTACAAGCTCAGGTAAGTGAATTATGCAAAGTGGTTTGTAGAATAATGACTATTTTGGAAAAAACTAGCAGTAAAGACTAATTAATGTTTACTTTTAAATATTTTTGCTCGAAATGTGGATCTGAGGCTACATATACTAGTCGAAGTCCTAATCCGCCGAAAAATAGTAGTTTTGAGTGTAATAAATGTGTGTCTAAAAGGTGGCTTGATGAATGTAATCGTCAATCTTATCAAATGACTTTAATAGATGTTAAATATCAAGGATTAACTAGTGCTTAAATTAAAATCCTATCCTGTTTCAATAAAAGGGGATCGAGATGTCGAACTTCCGGTCTTTCTTGAGTTTGTTAAAAGAGTTGGGGGTAAGATTAATTCGGTTCTTGATGTCGGCTGTCAATTCTCCTCTCATTATTACGCCCATGATTTGCGGAAGGTTGTTGGGGTATACCATGGCCTTGATCCAATACCGGACCCGGATGTGGAGAAAATTGTTGATAACTATATTCACGCGGACGCGTGTGGATACAATTTTGCCCTTTACGATCTGGTAGTTTGTCTTTCGGTCCTTGAACATTTTGGTCATTATCCAATTAAATTTAAAGATTTTAAGGATAAGCGCTTTGCTGTTTTTAAAAGTATGCTACTATCTGCCCGAAAGTATCTCTGGTTTTCTATTCCGGTCGGTCAAGAATTTACTGATCCGGGCCAAATGACTATATTTGACAAAGAAGAATTTAAAAATTATCAAGAGGAATTGAAGCCTTTTAAAACCACTTATGGTTATTTCTGGTCTGAGGGACCGCAAGCGAGCCACCCCTGGACTACATCGACTTATGACAAGGTATTTAATGAGCCTTATTCTATACCTCTGGGAAACCGGGGTATTTGCGTAGTCGAGGTTGAAAAATGATAACAAATAGTCAGATTAATAGATTATTGGCGATCCGAAAAGTTGAGCTTGTCTTGTCAAAGAATTTTAGTGATTTTTCTGGCAAAAAACACAGCATAACTCTTAATCCTTTGACAAGATTTTTATTAAAAGAAAAGCCTGAGTTAATGAAAGAAATCGACAAAATTTTGGAGAAAATATAAAATGAAGCAATTATGGTGGGCGTACCTTCACACTAATGGACATTTACAGATCAAAAGATATTTTGACTATAAAGATTTTGTTGATGCTGACAAAAGCCCTTTTGTTAAAAAAAGAACTGGTACATTTTTAGCCAATGGTAGAGATGAAGCTGAAAAAAGAGCAAAATTATTGCTTGGAGTAAAATGAGATGAAAATACTAACTATTTGTCAAGCTGGCTTGTGTCGCTCGGTAGCCGCCGCCGCCTATTTTAGTAAAGAAAGACTAGAGGTTGAGGTTATTCCGGCCGGCGTTGGTTTAAGTAGCCCCTATACTCTTTTAGCGCTTTATTCTTGGGCTGATAAAATCGTTGTAGTTGCCGAAGAACATATAAAAAAGGAAATTCCGACTCAATTTCAGGATAAAATAACCCATATTGATATTGGTCCTGATATTTGGGGCGCTTGGAATGATCCTAAATTAACAAAGCTACTTGAAACTAGATTAAAAGAAATTATGTGGTAAAGGATCCGAAAATTAATGAAGCTATTTATAATAACAAACTATAAGATAAAAGCAAGAAACGCCGGCGCCGGCAATATCCGGAAGAGGCTTACTCTGTTAAATAACTCGAATTACGTAGAAACAGCATTTTTTACAATTTGCTATAGGGTTAAAAATTAATGAAGCTATTATATCTTAGCTGTCATTCTGTCTTAGAATATGATGAAATTAAACTTTTTAAAGAAATTGGTATCGAGGTTTTTTCGCACGGAGTGTATGCTAATCCAAATACTCCGTCTGATGTTAAGCGACCTGGAATAAAGAGCAAAACAGATCATCATTTGACCTATTTAGCTTATCGGTACGGAAAAGAAAAACTACCCCGGGAATTTATAGAGCCTTTTGATGTGATTATGGTCCAGCATATCCCGGATTGGGTAATAAATAATTGGGAGGTAATGAAAGATAAAATTGTTGTTTGGCGCTCGATTGGTCAAAGTACGATTGATGTTGAGCGACTTTTAGAACAAGCAAGGCGTGAAGGATTGAAAATAGTTCGTTATTCTCCTCGAGAGCAGACTATCCCGGGCTTTATGGGACAGGACGCCATGATCCGGTTTTACAAGGATCCGGCTGAATTTGGTCCCTATACCGGTTCAAAAAAGCAAGTCTTTAATGTTTCTCAGTCTTTTAAACAAAGAGTCGACTTTTGTAATTATAATATTTGGGACCAGGTCACAAAAGGACTTCCACGCCAGGTGGCCGGTTCGGAAAATGAGCCTCTTGGTGATGATTGGATGGGGTGTGTTGATTACAAGACTCTTAAAATGGCTCTAAGACAAAGTAGAGTATATTTTTACACCGGAACCTACCCCGCTTCTTATACTTTGTCCTTTATTGAGGCTTGGATGACCGGGATCCCGGTTGTGGCAATCGGGCCAAAATTAGGAAACTCCCCTTTTGAATTAGGCCAAAATACTTATGAAGTGCCTGATTTGATTGAAAGTGGCAAGAATGGGTATTGGAGTGATAATATTAAGGTTTTGAGGTCTCAAGTCTTTCATTTACTCAATGAACCAGAGATTGCTAAACAAATGGGCCGAGCCGGCCGGAAAAGAGCGATCGAGCTTTTTGGCAAAGAAAAGATAAAAACTCAGTGGAAGGACTTTTTTGATGGTTTATAAGCTAGACAAAAATACTTTTGAGGCCCCGAATGGTAAAAGGATGGATTTTTGGTATCGGGAAAATACCAATGATCTTGATTTTATCCTAGATGTCTTTTGCAAAGATAAGTATAAAATATGTAGCCTTGATCTTAAAAAAGATGATGTAGTAATTGACCTTGGCGCCCATATTGGAACGGCTACTCTTTTACTGGCAAGCATGAGGTCTGATCTTATTATTCATGCTTACGAAGCGCTAAGATCAAACTTTGATTTGCTTGTAAAAAACGTCCGGGAAAACAATATCAAAAGTGAAATTACCCTTAATAATCAAGCAGTCTGGTTTTACGAAGAGGATGAGGTTAAACTTTACTACGGGGATAATAGCAGAGAAGGGAAAATCCACAAGTTTAACGGCTCCCTTTTTGTTCGAGCAAAGTATTATGACTGCCGGGCCTTAAAGGTCGTAGAGGCCACTAATTTGTCTGAGCTTTTTGAGCTTAACCATATTACTGATTGCAAGTTTATTAAAATGGACATTGAGGGGTCTGAGTATGGTGTCTTTAAATCGGCGCCACCTGAGATTTTAAAGATGATTGAAAGAATACAGGGAGAGTATCACTGGATTAAGCCTCTGTCTCACAAGACCTTGCGGAAAACTCTTTTAAAACACACTAAGGGAGTTTATAATGATACTACGCCCGGTGGGGAGAAATACCCGGCTGGGCCGTTTATTTTTGAGAGGAAATGAACAAAAAACGGGCAATTAGACTAGCTGAAGACAATAAACATATTTCTATTGAGGAGATTAAGAAAGATATTGCTGACACTCAAGCAGAAATTATTGTGATGAAGCGTGAAATAAAAGGATTTAGATTAATAGGTGATAGGTGGTCAATTTTTAGAGCTGATGGTAGGGAAAGTGGAATAAAAGAACGCTTAAAATTTATAGAAGATTTAAAAGCTATTTTGGAGGTAAGGACATGATTTGTGGACCAGTTTGCTGGATTCAGGAAAATATTTTAAAAATAATTACTGCTATTCCTTTTTTATTTGCGTTTCTCGTTAGTTTAAGTATAAAGTGGGAAAATAGGAAGAAAAAAAGAAGGTTAAAAAGAGAGGAAAAATGCAAATAGTTGAGAATTTCCGGCAAAAAGCAAACAAAGATTATAAAGATGTCAAAGAAGTTTTTGACAAGCATGGGCTGGTGTTCTTTGCTTTTTGCGGAACGGCTCTCGGGGCGGTCCGGGATAATGACTTTATCCCTTGGGATTATGACATTGATTTAGTCTCAATCGATCCGTTTTCTGCGGAAAAGAAACAAGCAGTCATCGTGGATTTAAGAGCAAAAGGTTTTGATATTATTCTCCGGAACCCGGACCCGGACGGAAATTTGTATTTTCTAAGAAACATACACGGAGATCTTTATTGGATGAAAAAGGTCGGGGATAACTATGTTTTTCGTTTGAATGATGGTAGGGTAGTTCTTAGAATACCAGCGAAATTTTTTGAAGAATTTAGAGAGTTTAAGTTGGGTGATAGTACGGTTTTTGTGCCTCATTATCCGGGTCCTTATTTGACTTGGACCTATGATGAGGAGTGGAAAACGCCGAAAAAAGAGCAGCAAGGAAAAAGATTTTTTGAAAGTTGAGGTGAAAACATGAAAAATAAAAGAATTATTGGCTATGCTTATGTTGTCGGAGACATTCTCCACTTTGGCCATATCCAGCATTTAAGGAATTGCCGGGCTCTTTGTGACAAGCTGATTGTAGGGGTGTTGACAGATGAGGCTTGTATGGAAAAGAAGCCTAGACCGGCCATAAGATTTAAAGAAAGATTTGAAATAATAGCTGAGTTAAAGAGTGTAGATGCGGTGGTAGCTCAAAAAGAATATTCGCCATATCATAATATAGTGTTAATTAAGCCTGAAATAATATTTGAAAGTGACAGTCATCGCTATCCATTTAAGACCCCTATTTCAAGAACTATAATCATGCCCTATTTTCCGGATCAATCATCAACTAAAATAAAGGAAAAAATCCGTGGTAACTCGTAAAGAATCAATGTTTAAAAGCTTTGTATGGCGTCTGATGGGCGTTTTCGTTCTTGGAGCAGTGACTTTTATTTATACTAGACAGCCTGTGATAACGACCCAAATTACCCTTGTTCATCATGCCGTTTTCCTAATTGTTTATTATCTTCACGAAAGAGTTTGGCAGTGGTATAGAAGAATTTTAAATGATCCGTTTGGAAAATGGCAGAGTGTAATAAAATCATTGTTTTATGAGTTTGTCCTTGGTATGGGTATAGGTGGCTTGATTGTCTATCTTTTTACCGACAGTTTTCCCATGGTGACAAAGATCACCGGGACCTATACGGCGATTAAATTAGTAATGTATTATTTTTACGATCAAATATGAAAGTCTTTGCTGATTTCCACCACGACGATCTTTTTAATTCTTTCCATCTCCTATTTGAAAAGCGTTTAGGTTGGGAACTATACGCTCCCTGCGGTCTTGAGTGGTATACGAAAGGCTATTGGCAATACTCAGTTGAACCCAGATTGGTTGATGAGTTTTTAGGCTCGGGGAAAAAGTTTGAAAACGTGGGAAAATATTGTTTGGTGGCTAATCCGGCCCATGAAAGAAACATCAAGGCTTTGACTCTCGACCAATTCAAAGAGACGCCTATTGATATTATAATTTCTTCTGTTCCGGATCATCTTTATATCTACCAAAAACTTATAAGAGACTTCAAGCCGAAGGCTAAACTCATCCAGCACGTAGGTAATGAATGGAAAAAATTTGATTATAATATTTGCCGAAATCTGATGGTGTCTTGCGCGTCTTTTCCGGTTGATAAAGGGGTTAATACCATCTTTTATCATCAAGAGTTTGACCTTGACTTATTTAATTACTCGCCCGGGGAGCCGGATAACCCGATTAAGTCTTTTGTTAATGATCTGCCTAATTTAAAAGATTGGGGTTTGTTCCAAAGGTTTGAAAAAGCCCTGCCTAGTTATAAATGGAAGTCTCACGGGCTGGGTTGCCGGGACGGCAATATCCGTCCGCTTTCAAAATTAGCTGCGAAAATGAAAAGCGCCAGCTTTATCTTTCATGCAAAAAGCCTCGGTGATGGTTTTGGCTATATTATTCACAATATCTTTGCGCTTGGCCGTCCGGGGATAATCCGTGGCCATTGGTACGAAGGGAAACTGGCTAAAGAGCTGATTGAGGATGGGGTGACGTGCATTGATTTAGATAAAAGGGATTTTGTCTCGAACTGTGCCGAAATTCAGCACTATGCTATTCCCGAAGAATACAGGCAGATGAGCCAAAATGCTCGCATGAGATTTGATAAAGTGGTAAACTATGATCAGGAGTTTTTCAAGATAAAAGATTTCTTGCGAAAATTGCAGTAAATAAAAAAGGGGGTGAGATTAAAATATGGCTGGTTATCAAATAAAAAGAACTGTTGGTGAACATTACGAGGACACCTCGTACTCTTGCGCAAAATCGGCGATTGCTTATTTAAAGACTTTTGTTAAAGCTGAAGCAGAAGCAAAAGAAAAGGTTGAAAAAGATGAAAAAGTGGAAACAAAGAAAAAAGAAAAAACAGAACCGGAAAAAGTTGAAGAAAAGGAAAAATAAGCGTGAAACCTGATGTAATAGTGACATGGCCTTCCTCCATGGACTATCCTTTATGGCGGTATCAGATGACGGCCCACCGGGAAAAGTTTGGCCAAATCTATGTTATCTTCCATAAACAGGGAGTCCCGGATATGCGGAAGTTTCTCAGAAAATCATTTTCCACGGCTCGTTTTATTGATATGTCTGAGCCGGGGAATTTTTGGCGCCAAAACGCCTTGAATTTGGGTCTTGCCTTTTCCACAAGCCCCTGGGTTTGGTTGACTGAAATGGATTTTTTTGCGAAAGAAGACTATTTTTTCGTCAAGATGTTTGAAGAAGCTGAGAAATGTGACGGAGTAGTTTTTGATGTAGGTGATCGCTTTCACCCAGCCTGTATGTTGTTAAAACGGGAAACTCTTAACAAGACAGATTGTTTTATAGATCCGGCCTATCATTTTGCGAAGGCCGGCAAAGTGCTGATTGAGGCTTTGCTGGACCACGGGGCAGTGATGAAATGGCAACTGCAAGAAGTGGGGAAATTCAAGAGCCTTAAAGAGCTTGGATTAGTGAACGGAGAGGACTTTTATCATATGCAAGATTTGACCCACAATTACGACCGGGTAAAGGTGGGAAACATAGATGAGCAACACGCGGTCAAAGACTTTCTGATTTATAATGGGATCTCCCGGCACGCTCCGGTCCCCCAAAGTAAAGAATGGCTTGAAATTTGCTATGTGGCTGAGTATTTGTTGAGCCCGTTCGGGAAGTTTTTAAATAGGTAACTTAACGTGTATTTAACACGTTTTTAACACGTTTAAATAGGTGATCAACCATTTTCCTGATATCGGGAAAATGGTCAATTAGCGGCTGGTTCTAGACAAAGAGGTTTTTTTAAAGGATGATTATAATTAATGCCAAAGCTAACTGGTCCCTGTTTTAGTCTTAGCGCCTCGAAAACTTTGAAAAAGTTACTTACCTTTCAAAGAAAAAAAGGTCAAAATTTAAGTGTTAAGTACCATCAGCCTGGGTCCCGAGAACCCTTTAATTTGAATTTTGCTCAGGCTTGTCAAAGGGCTGATATAGGGTTTTTAGTAGTAGCTTGGCAGGATTTAAGCGCGGAAGAAAAAGAAGGATGGGATGATGATGCAAAAGTTGCACAATATATCGGAACAGGATATCATTATTTTATACATAAACATGGAGGTCAACCGATGAGCTTTTTTAGAAGAATTAAAATCTGGGATGGGGTGACTGAATGGTTAATAGATAAACTCCGTGGGGGCGTGACCATAGATTTTGATCATCACAAGGTCCATGAAGGTGATTTATTTACGGCTGGCGATTGGCAAGATGGAATTGCTGACGAAGCTACTCAGGATTATCTTATAAGGACCCCGGATTCGGACCAAAGGTGCCATATTAAAATATTGGTAGCGGCGGCGCTGGCCGGCAAGTTAGAACTTTTTGAGTCTCCGGATATTACAGATGATGGTACGGTTGTTCCTTCTTTAAATAATAATAGAAATTCATCAAATATTGCTGGCTGTCTTATATTCAAAGGGCCGACTGTTGGTGGGGGTGGGACAGGGACTTTGTTAGAACCTAGTCAAATGCCGGCTGGTTCTAAATCAAAGCTAGGTGGCGAGGCTCGAACAGGGGCTGAGTGGATCCTTGGAAAAAATAAAGAATATCTGGTCCGATTCACTTCTCAGACTGCTAATAATATTATTTCAATAATTATCCAGTTTTATGAGGCTGACGCAATTTTATGATTAACATTATAATGCTAACAATATAATGCCCTCAAGAAAAATGAAAATCTTTGCTGACAGGCACCACGGGGGCCTTTATAATTCCCTTCATCTCTTGTTTGAAAAGCGCTTGGGTTGGGAGCTGTTTAGACCTATTGGAATGGATTGGGAAAAACAGGGATATTGGCGATATTCCCAGCTTAAAGACACAATTAAACAATATTTAGAGCCGGGAAAAAGCGATAAGAATTTGGGTACTCATTGGCTTTGTGGGGATGAGGATTTCGCTTTTTGCCAAAAGGCTTTGACCTTCGATCAATTCAAGAAAATGGACATTGACGTGATCTTAGCTTCGGTTGGTCCGCACGAGGACGCTTATTTTGATCTTCTCCAAAGAGAAAAGCCAAAAGCCAAACTTATCCGGCAAATTGGGAATTGGGATGAAGAGGTTGACTTTAACAAAAGCAAAAACTTGATGATCTCGGTTGGGCCTTTTATCTGCCCGGACTTTGTAAACTTTATTTGCTATCATCAAGAATTTGATACTGATATTTGGAAGTACGAAAAGTTGACCAATTTTAAAACGATCCGGACCTTTATAAACTGTTTTCCGGATAGTGTGGACGCTGGCCTATGGAAAATCTATGAAGGCTTGCTACCTGAGTTTGATTTTAAAATGCACGGGATCAGTGGTAGGGATGGGAACGTCCACCCGCAAGCTAAGGTGCGGGAGGCGATGGCTGATAGCGGTTTTATTTGGCACGTCAAACTAGGTGGTGAAGGCTTTGGCCACGTGATCCACAATGCCTATGCTCTTGGCCGGCCGGTAATAACAAAGGGAAGCTATTATCATGGCAAGATGGCAGAGCCTTTGCTTATAAATAACAAGACGTGCATAGACTTAGAGCAAGGGACCTTAGACAGCAATATTGAAAGAATAAGATATTATTCAGAACCGAAAAGGTTCCGGGAAATGTCAAAGAACGCGTACAATCGTTTTCGTGAAGTTTGCAACTTTACCCGTGAAGAAAAAGAGATAAGGAATTTTCTGGGAAAACTTCTTTAAAAAAGAATTAATTTTAAGGAAAAACGCACCTCTTGACGTGAATTGCGAAAATTAAATATCCTTGAACGAAGTGAAAGAAGCGATCGGCTTGCCGAAATAAGTCAAATCCTGCGCCAGCAGACATTTGATTTATTAGCGTCAATGATGTTTTATTGAAGCAAGAGGGGGTCAAGTGTTGCGAAGCAAAAAGGGAATTTTGCTAAAAGCAAAACAGACCCATTGAGGTTTAATAACCGAAAATAGAGCTGCCTTTTTGCTGATTTTTTCCCGATTTAAAATGTGATTATAAAAAAACCCGAGCTTTTTAAGCCCGGGTCTTTTCTAGGTTTATTTTTCTAAACCTGAGAGAATTTTAACTACTCTCTCGTATGTTGGACTAAGTATTGGCGTTCCAGGATCGGAAAATCTGCCAATCCTAAGTTTGCAGATTTCTCCTGACTGTGAGTAGAAATACCCGCTCAGATCGAACCAATCGCCAGTGCTGTTTACTATTGTAAACCCAAAGCTATTGACGTTATGGAAACGTTTAACTATTTTTTTTAGGCCTGTTGCCTTTTTTAGCCCAGCGCCTTTTAAGTCTTTAATACTTAACATGATCGTATCCTTTCTGAAGCAGGGCCGGAAGCTCCGACCCCGCCTCTATAATTTAGTAATTGACCGGGACTGTATAAACAATGCCAGTTTTCGGATCTATGGCAATATCTTTGCCATGTTCTAGCAACTGTCTAGCCTCCCAGACGTTGCTTTTTCTAACTCTCTTGAATTCCTTTATTCCAAGATTTTTTAATATTGAGGAAGTCATCTTAACCTCCCTTTCAGTCAAGGCAGTGTTTATAATCGGCAAGAACCCGCCTTGTGAAGCTCTTGTCATTTACGAATAAGACACACGAAGTCAAGCCAAATTTTTAACGTCTATTAGCAAGCCTGCTAGAGACTTCAAAATTTCTCGCTGAAACGAAGTGGAAGGGCTTGACCGTGTGGTAAAATGAGAAAATCAAGAGCAAGCAATAATGAATTAAATCAGCCCAAAATGGCAATCACGTTTTTGTTACTTTTTGGTAAAAAGTAGAAAAGAAAAAAAAAGTACCCCTGTTATTTAGTGCTTGACAAAGTATTACTTTTGTAAGACAATAGAAATATGAGTTATAAAGTAGATGTTAGAAATTACCGCGATGAGATTGAGGTAGAAGTAGAAGATTTCAAAGTTTGTTTGGCTCGGACTGATTTGGTAGTAGCACAGGGGTTTTTCACTAGGCCGGAAGCTGAGAGTTGGATTAAAAAATATAATAATATGCAGGGAGAAAAAATGTTGGAGCTTGTAGACCATGTTTAAAGATAAAAAGATGAGCTTTAAGCTAACCGGCTTTGACTTTGAATATATCAGAAGGCAAGCCAAAGAGCGTGAAATAACAAAATCCCATTTTCTTCGTAAAATAATTAGGTGGTTTAGGAAAAGGAAATGACTAAAAAAAAGCTTAATGATTTTTTAACTAGTTGGGTGGCCTCTCTCGGCTTTGTTTCTTTCTTTCTCTTTTTTGTAGCCCCTTTTCTCCATGAAGGTCTTACCCCGTTTGGAGTATGTATTTGGGAAGGTACTCTGTTTTTCCTAGTTGCCGTTTTTTCATGTTTAGGATTTGAGGATTGAGATGAAGAAACTTTGTATTTTTGTTTTTGAGCAAAAAGAAATATATGCTTGCCCTGTTTGTTTTCATCAAACTGATATTGATAACTATTATTGCTCAAATTGTGGGGAAAACATTGAAGGAACTGAAACGATTGACAGTATAGATGATTTTAAAAAAGTAGCTTTAAAATTTGAAAGAAAATAAAAACATGAAATATAAAGTAGAAATAGAAAAAATGGAGCATACAGATATAAGATTGCCTGTTTATAGAGCTGTTTTCCTTCTTGGTACGAATTTACTTGTCGCTCAGGGATTTGAAACAGTGACAGCCGCTAGAGAGTGGATTGATAGTTATAATAAGAAATATGGTCGGGAAGTTTTGGAGCTAGTATAAAATGAGTCTTAAAAACATGGGGATGATTACTTGCATGAAGCAATACGGCAGTTCTTTTATAAGAAGGATCGGCGAAGCCTTGGCACGTGCTGACCTTACTAACTATCAGAAATTAGAAACTGCATTTCCTGAGTATTTTAAAGAGTACACAAAGATTTCAAAAGCCAGAGAGAAAGACAGGGAAAAAAATGCTTAAAAAACCAAAGCTACTATTTCGTCTTAATTGTAAAGCTTTTGATTATGGCAATAAAGTAAGAATTAAGAGGGAAACGAGGATTTGTGCTTCTATGACTCGCGAAAAGCTTTTATATATAAAATATTTAATTGATAAAGATTTGAATAGTATTGTTTATGAGCGCAAAGGAGAGTAAAAAAATGACTAAAAAACCAAAGCGATTATTTCATCTTAGTTGTAAAGTTTTAGATTGCGGCCAAAGAGTAAGAATTGAAAAGTCAATGGAGGTTTGTTCTTCTGTGACTGTCGCAAGGCTTTTATATATAAAACAATTAATTAATAAAGATTTAGATAGTTTTATTATTCAGCATAGAGAAGAGTAAAAAAATGGATCAAAAAATAACTAAAGAAGAAATAGTAGCTGAAAGACTTGAAGAATTACATCGGTGGTTAGAGACTAATGATCCTGAACCAGAGCTTGTATATGAATTTTTTGAGATGTTGCTTAGTTGGTTAATGAAAAGGCACAAATGAAACCAAAAATACCCATAAAAAGTAAAGAAGATTTGTTTGATTTATATTTAGGACCGGAACATTTTTTAGACAGTGAAACCTATGATCGCTATTTAGATAATCCGGCAAGTATGGAGTTTTTCGATTTACCGGAAGAACCATGAACCCAAAAACACCCATAAAAAATAAACCAGAATTGAAAGAGTTAATATTGCGTTTGGTAACTTTAATGGGATATGATGGTTTAAATCATTCAGATAGAGAGACATTAAGAAGAGCCATTGAGCGTTTAGTAGAGGATCTATGACACCAAAAATTAGAATACCATTTAACGGCAGAGCAAATATATCTTTTAAGTTTGGCGCGGACCCGGATTGGTATACAAGAGTCTTTGGTTATCCTCACAATGGCGTCGATTGGGGAATGAAGCGAGGCCGGGTGCTTTTGGCTTGTGATGATGGGGTTACTTCCTACGCTGATTATATCCCGGACGCGGATGGCTGCGGAATTATCTTAAAGCACAAATGGGGGATCAGTTTATATTGGCATTTGAGCCGATTAATCGCTAAACTCAACCAGAGTGTAGAAAAGGGTGATACGATAGGCATTTCCGGAGCCACCGGATTCGTCACCGGACCCCATTTACACTTCGGCATTAAGGTTAATGGGGTGGAGAACCCGATCATGAGGGGCTGGACTAATCCTTTACCCTATTTGGACAAAGATGTTCCGGAGCCTTTACTTCAATTAACTGAACCGCAATATTATAGAGTTAGATTAGGCGATAGTTTGTGGAAAATCGCCCAAAATATCTATGGGGATGGTGCTCTCTGGTCCAAGATTTATAATGCTAACAAGGAAAAAATAAAGCACCCGGGTTTGATCTTTCCTTTGCAAAAATTATTGATACCTTAAAATGATAATTACTGTTATTTACATTTTATTATTTGTACTCCTAATTTCTGCTTTTTTAGTTCTTACGTTATTTCTTATTTGTTTATTAATTGATCTTTTAAAAGGGGTTCTCCATGGCTAAAAATAAAGGTAAACAGACTGACATCGTTTTTGGAATGGGGCCAGTAATAAATAAAAAGTTTGTTAAAACCTTTAAAGCTTATTGTCCGAGGGCTTTTGGATTTGGTGTAACTTGTAAAGAGCCTGAAGTTGGTAGGCGGTGTTTCTATTGCAATATTGCTAAGCTCCAATATGGAGATCAAGACGTTAATGATCAACCATCTGATCTTCCCATTACTACTAAATGTTTAGGAATTTATATTAAAGAAGTTAAAAAGAGAAAAGAAAGTGAGGTGAAAAGTGGTTAAAAAAACAAAGAAAAAGAGTCAGAATATAACTCGGTCAGAGTTGCATATAATGGGGTTGGATGCTCCAATGCTTTTAAGAGAGTCTTATTTAACAGTTAATAGAAGAATCTATGATGGCATGCAATTTGTAAAGTTAACAGCGAGCAACGGACGGCCTTTTACTATAAATAAAGGAATAGTAAGGATAATCTATCCGGTAGCTTAAAGGATTGAAAAATGGATTATTTTGATCATTGGAAGATTGATAGCTGTGGATCAGATTTTAGAAGTAAAATAAGAAGATCTATAATAAGAGGTTTTAGTGAAGAAAAACTGAGGTCTTACACTTGGAAAGAACTTGAAGAACTTGAGGACAAAGTAATCGATAAACTTTTTGATAATGTAGTAGAACAAATCAATGGATGATATAAGCGAGATAGTCGAGCAGAGGTTAATTAAGCTGGGTGTCCAGCTTTACCCCTGCTCAAAATGCCGGCGCAAAATTGTCTGGTTAAAAGTAAAAGGCGGTCACAGCGTTCCGGCCACAACAAATTTAATATTTCATTTTGATGATTGTCCGAAAGCTCAAGGGTTTAAGGACCGGGAAAAGTTCAAGAAAAAAATGGGATGAGTATAAAATGGACACCGAAAGAATGGAGTCAGTTTTTAAAGAAACAAGACCGGCCTGATAATTTGACAAATAAGCAGTTGACAAGAAAAGTAAGGATTTTAGAAAAGAAGGTAGAATTACACAGAGCTTGGATGGCAAGCATAGTAGCAAAGTTAAAGAAGGGAGCGTTTTAAAACAATGGCATTATCACTTGAACAAATCAGAGAGTATTTATCTCATGGGTATTTTGGCGGTAAAGCTAGGATCTCGGGCGGGGTGGCAATCGGTATTACTTATTGGGAACCTAAAAATAAAAAACTAGAAGGGAGGAAAAAAGATGGTTAATTTAAAACAATGGGCCAAAAATCACCAAACCTATTTAAAGGTTTTGGAAGGGGAGCCAGTAACTTGTAAATTCTTGGGGGCTGAGGATTTTGTGGACAAAGAAAATAAAGATCAGGATAAAATCAGATATTTTCTTGAAGTAGACGGTGCAGAAAAAGTAATGGAGAGCCAATCAATCGGGTTGGCTGAGATAATGGCAGCGTTTGTAAAAGGTGATTGGATAAAGATTTCCAGAACCGGCCAGCAAAGAGCTACCAGGTATACAGTCGAAAAAATAGAAGCAGCAAGGAAAAAGGTTTAAATGGATGATTATAGAGATCCCGGAGTGGGAGATACGATTGCTTGGATTGTTATGGGTTGTGTTTTCGGGATAATTTGGATGGTAGGTACTCTTTTATTCCTAGCAAATATCTAGGCGCCGAGATCAAAACATGAAAACAAGAAGGCATACACTTAAACAACTGGCAGAAACTAAGGTAAGCGAGACATTAAGCCTCGGATCGCTAAAATTGTGCTTTCCCTATAATTGGAAAGCAAAACTCGAAGAACTACGGAAAAGTAAATTTATATCAGTAATTTTTCCAAAGTAGAGTGTCGAGACAAGCATAAAATGATCAAAAAAGTAAAAATAACAGTACCAGAGCAAATGGTAGACTCTCTTGAGTTTATCTTGACTCAATTTATTAACACTCATGACCAAGTCACAGTCACCTATAGAAAAGAATTAAAGATAGCTCGAAGAATCATTAGAGAATTAAACAATGACTTACAATTTAACTAGTCGAGACAAGATAACAAAAAAACATGACAAAAAAGAAAAGTAAATATACTCATAAAAACCTTGAAAGAGATTTGAAAAAAGGGACGGTAACTGTTAAGTACGCTGATCCCTTAAAATCTTATATTAATGTTTATCGCAAGGGAGTACATATTGCTAATTTTTGCGTACCTGGATCATTAATGCCTACAATGGCTGATTTCTTTCTAGCTCAAATAAAGAAAAGTAAAAGTCTTAGTGATCGTAGAGAGTGTGCTCGAGCACTACAGAAAATCTGTCATTATCGTTGGGACCATAATTTTATTTGATTAAATAATTAGATTATAAAAGTAGTCGAGACAAGATAGCAGTCGGCCACCGACTTTAAAAAAAGCCGACGACCCGGGCAACTGATTACATCAGTCGTTAGATTAAAAAATCTATAAGGCCAGGGGAGGGAGGGATAAACCCCGGACTATGACCTAAGAACCTGCGCAGGGGGTTATAGGGGGGTAAAGCGGATAGTGGTAAAAAACTATCTGGCTTTTTTAAATTGCTCGGGCTTTTTTACAATCGCCCGTTTTTTGATATAATGATCAGGAAATGCCAAAGCTAACGGGTCCATGTTTCAGTCTTTCGGCTTCAAAAAGCCTAAAAAAAACTCTTACTTTTCAAAAACGGCCCTCGGGATCGTCAACATATGCGTATAAGAAACCGGGTAGTCGTGCGCCTTTTACGGTTTCGACTCAGCAAACAATACAACGGGATCATTTCAGGCATTTGGTTGATGATTGGAACAAATTGACCAGGGCGCAAAAAGATGAGTGGAATGAAGCGTCTGAGGGGGTAGGATATGCTGGTACTGGATTTAACTATTTTATTCATAAAGGTGGGGCTGGATTACTGCCTAGTGTTGGGCCAATTAGCGATGCTCGGTTACTTGAGACCGGGGACTATTTGCTACTTGAAACCGGAGATTATCGTTTGTTAGAATAGAACTTAGAATGTTCGGGCTTTTTTATTAAAGACAATGGCTGATCAAAAGATAACTCGACTTGCAGAATTAGTGACTCCGGCTGTAGGGGATTTGTTTGAAATTGTTGATTTAGATGTACTCACGAATAAGAAAATTACCCTTGCTAATTTAAAAACGGCTGTTGATCCTACACCGACTATTGAAACTTGGATTGTGAATGATTTGGCGAACCGAGGAGGTTTGACGTCCGGAGGTTTTATCGCAAATACAACGGCATTGTTTGGAGCATTTAAACTTCCTTTCAAAATTGTTGTTAATAAGCTTACTATAAGGTGTCAAGCTGTGGCGACACCTAGTACTCTTGATATAGCTGTTTATTCTGAGGATGGTCAGACAAAGTTGTTTGAAGTAACTACGCCTAATTTGGCGGCCGCCACTACTTTTTATACGACTGTTGTTGATTCAGTTACCCTTCCCCCCGGAATTTATTATTTGGTTGCCGTGGCTAATGGGACTCCTGTGAACCTTGCAATAAGAACGTATTTAGGAGATATTAGCACGCCTCAAGGTGTTCCGGCCGGGGAGCCTGTTTTGTCAGGGACGAAAGCAGTGGCGGCAGGGACACTTCCTGATACATTTGATCCCTCTACTATAAATTATGCTATAAACAAACTAATAG
>SDBT01003850.1_pt1 | contig 25762 bp, 21 predicted proteins | sample 2277101 | NCBI WGS metagenome assembly SDBT01 (sample SAMN10404973, study PRJNA504765) | marine sediment metagenome | isolation source: marine sediment core GS10_PC15, 103 cmbsf | place: Arctic Ocean: Southern Knipovich Ridge | collected 2010 | reverse complement strand
TTCTTGGCAGTCTACAATCCAAGCTTATTATGAGAATCTTCCTCCCATATCAGAGAGCAGGGAAATATTAAGGAGGGCCCAGAAAATCAAGGATATTCATAAACTTTATAGAATTTTAGAAAGGATTGATTCCAATAACTTAGATGGTAAAATGCACAACTTACAAAATGCAGCAAATATTCTAGAAAGAAATCCTGAGCCTATTAGGGGATATTTTCAAGAACATCCTATTGTTATGTTGGGGGTTATAAATGTATTTAATAATCTGGAGACATTGATATATAAAAGATTGAATAAGTGTGCTTGAAATTATTTATCTTTCTGGTTTTTGGATTGATTTAGGCAAGTCTTTTTTCCAGCTTCATACTTAAATCCCAATTTCTTTCTGAATTCATATGCGAATATAATATGTTTTTCCCATCCGGGGAACCTTTTGGTAGGATATTCATTAAAGATAGGTAAGATGTCAATCGGTTTAATTCACCATCGTTTTTAATCTCCCAAATATTCTCATTTCCATACCTATCAGAAGAAAAAACAATTCTGTCTGCAAGTAAAAAAGGATATCTATCCCTATAATTGTCTTTTGTTATTTGTTTTATATTCATGTTACCAGGTTCATTTATCTCCATTGTATCAAGGTTCAGAATATTATTTATTATATAAATATTAATATAGAATTTTCAAACCTAATTGTTTATCATATTCTTTTTCTTACATTGTGGGCTAGGTTTACCAACCATTCATTTGACATATCAGTAGAATATAATAACCAATCATACTCAGGATGGAATACTGGGTCTTGGCAACTTGGATATTCGCCTAATACTTTAATTAATTTTTTTAATTTACTATCATCATTTCTCGTTGTGTTGTCACTTCTCAATATATCATCATTCTTTATTGTATAGATGTAGTGTTCACCATATTTGCTCGTTCCATCAGCATTTCCATTAGTATCCCTGTTAGAATCAAATGCAATACGGTATGGATAATAAGGGGCAAAGGAGGGGTTATTGTCCTGGAAAGGGCCTTCTGTTATTTGAGTTATATCTTCTGAATAAACATCCATAACATAAATATTGGTTCCTTCCTCTGTTCTTGCTGAGAATGCGATTTTCTCTCCATCTCTGGACCAGCTGTACATACCCACCCATTCACAGGTTTTGCCTATTTTTTCGCTTATATCTATCCATTCGGGTAATTGCTGTTCCATTTGGAAGGTATTTACTTATATACATCTTATTGTTAAAGGTAAAAACAAGGTCTCTTCCATATGGAGATAGTGTTGGATATTCATACTTTCCTTCTGGTAAATCTTCAAAAAGGAGTTTTTTTGCATCGCCCCCAAATGCTTGTTTAGAATATATTTCTGAAATATCGTTTGAGTGGTCTACTTGAAGAATTATACTCTTAGCAAGCTTTTCATAGTTTGGATGTGATGCCAAGCTATTTTTAGCAGTAATTGGTATTAATCTTTCATTTAGGGTATAACCATTGGTATCTGCTGAGCCAATATTTCCAGATATACCTAATAAAATTATATTCTCAAGGTCCTTAAGGGGTCCCCATGTTGCATCAGGTCTTTTATCTAATCCTGTGAGAAGTGGTCCTGTGTAGAAATCTAGATTAGCACCTGGGCCGAATATGCCTTCTTCCTTTATACCCCCTCCACAACCAAGAGCTCCAGTTGATAAAACAGCAGCACCTGATAAAACAGCACCAGTTTTTAAGAATCCTCTTCTACTCCAGGGTTTTTCTAGGTTCATTTTATAATGTGTCTTTAAAAAATTATTTTGTAAATAACCCCCACTTAACCTGGGTAAGAGCGATAACTATATAAACTTTTCTTTACTTACTACTCTAAAGTTTATACAATTTTATAACAAAATTAGTTTATTGAGAATGGAATTTGGAAGCTCAAGCAGCATAACGGGTGTCTTTGATTATAAGATTTTTAATCTGTTGTATTGCATTAGAGATTTTGTATTGCATTGGAGATTGTATTGCATCAGGGATTATGTATATACTCCATCCTGCTACTCTCTCGCCAGAATATAATAAATCATAATTATCATGATTGAATACAGGATGTTTGCCTTGACCTTTGGCTAATTTTTTTAATATACTGTTATTTCCTTCTATTTTATTATTACTGTTTAATATATCGCTGCTTTTCATTGCATAAATATAATGATCACCATATTCTGTATACTTACTATTGGACTTTTCTTCATCATATTCCATATTCCTGTCAGTATCAAAAGCAATCCATTCTCCACGCCCTAAATTAGGGGAAAAAGAGGGGTTATAGTCATGGAAGGGGCCTTTTGTTATTTGAGTTATATCTCCTGAATCAACATCCATAACATAAATGTTGGTTGCTTCTACTCTCGTGGTTCCTTCTTCTGTCTCGATTTCTTCTAATGTTTTTGCTGAGAATGCGATTTTTGTTCCGTCTCTGGACCAGCTGTACATACCTGCCCATATACAGGTTTTATCTATCTTTCTGCTTATATCTATCCTTCTGGGTATTGCTCTTCCATTTGGAAGGTGCTCGCTTATATGCATATCATTGTTAAAGGTAAAAGCAAGGTCTCTTCCACCCGAAGAATCTGGAGATAGTGTTGGATATTCACACTTTCCTTGTTGTAAACCCTCAAAATTGAGTTTTTTTACAATGGACTTGTAAACCTTACCCCCTCTAAGATGTATTTGGCTAGAATATATTTCTGAAGTATTGTCAGGGTAGTTTAATAAAAATGTTATAGAATCATTTTCCCAGTTTGGGTGGGAGGCAATTTTATATTCATTGGTAAATAATATAAATGTTTCGTCTAGTCTGGGATTACCAGGGTTATTATCCATTTTTCCGATATTTCCATCAATAGATAATAAAATCTTTTCGAGAGGTCCCCATGTTGCATGAGGCTCATCCTTTAATCCTCTGATAAGAGCCTCTTGACCTGGGTAATCTCCTTTGTCGTCAGGGTCTGTAGGTGAATAACCACATGATAAAACAGCACCAACTACAGCACCAACTACAGCACCAACTACAGCACCAATATCTTTAAAGAATTCTCTTCTTTTCATTTTCTTTAACTTTAATTTTTATATTAGAGTAATATCACCATATATAAAACTTTCTTTAACTTACTACTTTAAAGTTTATACAAATAGAATTCTGGGGTTATAATCAATTTTTATTCTTAGGTAAATGGATTTTATTTAATCTTTGGCGTATGATTTTCCAAATGAAAGTGATAAAGTTCTTTGTCTTAAATCTTAAAGAAAATCTGTGTTTGAAACCATTATTGTTGAAATTTTTCTTTAAGAAAACAACCCAACCGAATTCCCCCAAGAAGCCTTCTACCCCTAGAATTCAGCATATTGCTGTCCAGAATCCTGTGTTTAATAAATTCTTATTTTATAATAATAAAAAGAGAAAAAAATTTAAACAGTTTTCTTCATTTTAAGCAGTATTGCGAACATAACAAGTATCACAATTACTGCAACTACTATTGCTCCTGTTAATAATATCATGTATGTGTTTGAGCTTAGTAATCCGCCTTCTGTTAATTCTGTGTATGGTGTTGTTATTATTTCTGGTTCTTCTTCGTCTTCATCGCCTTCTGGAGGGGGTGTTACTACAATAACGTCTTCCTCTTCTTCATCTTCCTCTGTTGCGCACTTCTCTACTATTAAATCAATGTTTTCTGTATCAGATAATGTGTCTGTATTATAATATGCTTTTAGTGTGATTGTGTAGGTTCCTGCTTTTACTTTATCATCGACTGTGAATGGATATGTTTTTTTGTATTCTGTATCCTCATCATAAGCTCCACTCTCTAATTCAGGTATTGATATATCTTCAAAATCAATGCCTAAAGCAGAACTTTCTATTCTTAAAACAACGTCGTCTTCATCCTTTTCTCCCTGGTTTTTAAGCTCAATATTTATATCTATATCTCTTGAGCAGCTTACTTTTGATGGTGAAGCGCTTGCTTTTGTAATCCATATATCATTCCTATCTTTTTCTACTTCAAGGGTCAATTCCGTCCATTCAATATAATGTGTTGCTCCGTTTTCATCTTCTCCTTCTACAGTGATTATTACCTCATATTTCTCAGCTTCAATATCTTCAGGGATTTTGAATTCTATACTAAAGCTTTCTTCCTCCTCAGGGTTGATGTCTCCTACGTCTTCACTATCATCTACATCTTCACTGCCTTCATCATCAATACCCTCAATTGTAATTGTTATTTCTACATCCTCCAAATCAATGTCTTCGTCATCGCTATCGTCATAAAGATTTTCAATCTCCCCTGTGAATTTCACTGTATCGCCGGGCTTAATCTCATCTGTGTTCTTATCATAATCTAAGCTGTTTCCATCTGCTTTTATCTTCTTAAACTTCAAAGCACTTTCTGCAATTATATTCAACCTTGTTGATCCTCCGGATACTGTTGTTGTACCAGATTTTACATTTATTGTACCGGAAAAGGTTGTACCATCTACAGTACCTGTTCTTGTAGTTTCTACTTTCCTATAGACTGTACCGTTTACAGTGATAGGTGCAGATGTTGTTCCATTTTCTATGAAAATATCTATACTAGGAAAAAAATTGATATTAAAGTTGGATAAGCCATCTACTAATTCAATATTTAAAGTTAGATTTTCATCTCCTGTATTCTTAATTGTAAAAGTTGTTTGAAAATCAACAGAAGGCTTTTCTGTTATGGTTGATATTGTAGAAAGCTCCACACTCTTTGTCGCACTCACACTTAGAGCTAATATTGTAATTAAAAACAATCCTATTGCAAATAATCTCTTCATTTTATCTACCCCACAATGTTTTTATTAAATTATTAATTGTTATCCTAGAGTGGTGTCGAGTAGTATTTAAATATTATTATAATTTGATATAGATGATAAAGTATCTATTTTGAAGTGGTTAATAAGTATAATAGTCAACGACATGAATAATTGTACAAATTAACACCCCACTCTTTCTTCCTAACATATCATAACTTAATTTATTACATAATCATCATAGAGTCGATGGTTATGATTTTAGGCCCCTTTTAGCCAACAAGCGATAATAAAATATAATTTTGTGACGAAACTTTAAAATTATTTTATGGAAGTTTTTTCTGTTTTAAAGGAATAATAAAACAAGCAAATATTAAAACAGCAGGTTATTAAAATTCAATAAAATCATCATCATCATCCAATAGAGTGCTTTTTTTCTTTTCTTTACGAGATTCCAGAAAATCCTCCTCTAATGGAGCATTTCCTTTCTTTACTTTAACATTAACCCATTCAGATTCAGCAATCACTACATCATCCGTATTGAATAATACTGCCTTTAATACTCCTTCTTTACCTAGGACTCTCTTAAATTTTGAAATGCTTTTAAATTCTGCCACATATCCCAAAACTCCATCTTGATATACTCCCCTTAGCCTCATATTAACCAATTCATCCACATTTTTCAAAAACTTTCTTTCTTTATAGAAACGTAGCTTTATGTAGTATTTAGTTCCAATCTCATCCATATCTATTCCTTCAACCTTTAATCCTATAGTAGTCTCCCCTTCTGAATAGACACCACCTCCATTCTCAGGATGAATTATCTGCACAGCTTCCTTTTCCTTCTTTAGATGTACTGGGAAAGTTGTAGTTTTGGATTCATCGAAATCCTCCTCAACAAACTTAAAGACATAACCCTCCACCCTAAGTTCTGAGCCATCCTTGATTTTCTCATTAAACTTTAATTTTCTGAAATTAATATCCCATAATCCTTTTATTTCTATGGATTCCAGTATACCACTGAAGTACCCTTCTTTATCTTCTTTATAACCTATTCCTGGATTTATCGACCCAAAAGACGACTCAAAATCGAGATCCACGTCTCTTAAGACTATGCCTTCCTTTTCATACTCAAACTCAATCTTTCTGTCAAACGGCAGATAAATCTTATTCTTCGGTTCAGAATTAGTCGGTAGAAGGCATCCTATTTTCTTCTTCTTTTTAATCTTTATATTTATGACTGGCGTAAACCTATCTTTTTTATCAACTTCATCTGAGACGCCTGCCAATGCCCCTATCAGCTCAAACTCTTCTTCTTTAATATTATTTGCGGTTAATATCCCTAACAAATCATCTTTATCAAGAGTATCGCCATAATAGGCCATTTTCCACTCCTGCTCTCCTTTATTCCAAAAATACCAGTTTACACCAGATCCACCAACAAACTCTGCCTTGAATTTAGCAGCTTTAAACTCATCAAGCGTCGCATATTCTAATTCTATTGGCTCATCATTCCCTGGAGTAGATTCAACCGGTGAAATCAGCTTTATATACGGCTTATGTTTAATTACTATTTGCCCTCCTTGTTTTTGCATATTTTTTGTTTCAGAAATCTCGCTTGATCTTCCAAATCTAAACCCAAATTCTTTGCCTCCCTCACCAATTACCTTTATTTCATTTCCTATACTTAGTTTAGTTCTATTTGTCACTTCATTATCATCAATCTTTACCTTGATTCTCACTTTAGGGGGCAGCAGGTAGAATTCACCATCTTCATAATCTATCCAGCACATCATAGGGTGACGTTCAATATTTTTAGCCAAACCTAATCGAAAATCAAGTTCAACAGTAGCAAGATAACATGTAACCGAAACAACCTTATCAGGATCAGGATCTAGATAAACCTTACTCGTAGATGTTGGCTCTATATCATACTCTTCTAGCGGTTCTAAGATGCCGACATTTATCTCATAAGTGTATCCATCCTTTTTCTTATAATAAAGGCTATCATCTCTATAAGCAGTCACATCACAAGGCCCTTCTTCCCCTTCTGGAGTCTCTCCCGAGATCTTATCAGAAGTAGCTTTATCAATCTTCATTCCCCTTCTACCAAAAAGAATTGTTAGTACCCCATCTAGGTTTTTTCCCTTAATAATTACTTTTTCGCCGCCTTCTGGCCTACCACTGCTACGCTCTATAGATTCAATCACTGGCATATCAGATTTTATCTTTATTGGGAAACTATTCTCTTTAGCATCATACTTTTCTTCAAAAACCTCAAATTTATAACCTTCTATTTTGATTAAGTTGCCGTTTTCCAGCTTTTCAGATTGACTTACAGGTTCTTCATCTGTTTCCTGTTCACCTATTTGATCTCTATCGAAATGTTCTGGGTCAAAAATGCTAGGAGTCTTATTTTTCTCTCTGATTTCAGGCTCCTTTGGATTCCTATTTATTGTTATATTTTTCATTGCCCCATAAGATGAACCAATTGTAGTATACAATAAAAATTCTCCATTTTCATATGATATTTTCGAAACTTCATTCTCATTAAACATTGCATCAATGATAACACTACACCCTGGTAACTTACCAAATGTAACATCACCATAAGGGTCTAGATGAATGATTTGCCCATCATTTACAGATTTTAAGGAGAGTATCTTTTCTGGCGGTTTAATATAAGTAAACGCATCCCCATATGTTCTACCCTTATCATCCCTCCTATTTTCCTCCAACGTTATTACTGCAGGCCCTTCTTCACCTGCTGGAAGAATACCTTTGATTAAACCATCTCCTATCTCTTTTATCTTCATTACCCCATCATTAAAAAGAACCCTCTTTATTTTATTAAGATGCTCACCTTTTATTGTAATCTCTATGCCTCCTTCTATTGGCCCTTTAACTGGATATATCGTGATTGGATCTAACCCTCTTTCTCCCAATCCAAATTGCGGCTCAAGAGTTGTTCCAATCGGAATATGTTCTCCCTCTTCTATTTCTTCAACCTCTTCTTCAGGAATTCCGTTTTTTAAAGCTGTGTTTATCTCATCTACAAGAAAATTGATTATATCAATAGCTACACTCAGAAAATACCAAGTATCCCACCATGCATCAACATATTTTAGATCAACATTTTCCTTTTTTAATTGGGAATAAAACTTCTTTCCTTCTATTACTGTTACAAATTCATCTCTATTTTTCTTTTCTTTTATTTTGTCCTTAATCGCTGTTTCCCATTTACCCCAATTATTTTTTAATATCTTATATAATCTCTCTGCCATTCTTATTTCTTCAGATAAATTCATTCCTCCTAGCTCATTTGCATACCCTAATTCCCGAGTATACTTTACATTCTCTATGAATCTCTTTTCTTTTTCATCCAGTGTTCTGCCTTTAATCTTCTTTTTCAACTTTATAATGCTATTATAAGCCTTTTTTACATTCTTTATGGTAATTCCATGTTTATCTGCCTCTTCATTCACTGCCAGCCCAATCATCTTTCCCGGAGTATTTACCAACTCCAATCGCGGCTCAACTTTAGGTAATTGTTTTGGTTTCTTCGGTTGCCTCTTCTTTATTTCCTTAAGAATATCTTTTAATACTTTCAAGTACTCGTTATCATCAGCCTCTGCGTTAATCTCTCTTGTAATTGTTTCATCCCCTTTCCCTCTAAGAGACACAGTAAGAATTATCTTCTCTATCTTAAAATCTCTATTCTTTTCAATCTTAATATCTTTTATTTTAAAAATAGCACCCCCATATGTGCCCTTTTTTACCTTATAATTTAGTAGAATCCTCTGAATTCTATTGATGTACAATTTTTTTATTTGTTCTTCATTCATCATATTCTTTAACCCTCTTTGTAATCTTCCTTACCTGCTTAATGCTGTAAGATTTATAGTAAGTATTATCAAATTTAGGCTTTACCCCCTTAAGAATTTCGTCAACTATCTCATCATCTGTTCTTTCCGGACCAATCTTTATCTCTACAAGATCTTCGTTTATTAGCTTATCTTCTTTTGTTAGAATCGCCACAATAAAGATTTTATCCCTTGCAAAATACCATACCCCATTCCTGAATTCCTTATCTTTACCTAAGAAACTTTCCAGCAACTTCTCTGTTATTTCAAACTCACTTACAGTTTTCTTTTCTTCCCCTATCTCAACACTTGAATTCCTCTCGCCTGTTGGAAAATAGCTTCTTCGCATCTCAAGAAGTAACTTCTCTAAAGCCTTCCTCTTTTCCCAATCTCTTTTATCTTCAGTAATCGTTTCCGTACGTTCTTTCCTAAGTTCACTCCATTTATCAAAATCAGCAATTGTTCTTTTAATGACAGCAATCTTCCATATTACCTTATACTCACTCTCGTCTTCTACACCAGTTACATCAGCAACCAATCCCCCAATCTTATCTCCAACCCTATACCTTTGTTGCGGATCAGGAACTTGTATAGTTATATTTGGCCTGTCACCCTTTATTATATCTATTATCCTTTCATTAGATTGTGCTATGCCTTTTCCTTCTTGATCAAAAAGCCTGGCTATTATCCTGGCCTTTCCAGTAGGGCAGCGAGTAGGAATCCAGGCAAAGATATGCTCTCCTACTGCATTTCCTTTCTTGACCTCATCTATTTTCTTTAATTTTTCTAGATATTTTTTATAAACCGCAATTCTAGCTTTACCCTCTTCACTAATCTTTTTCCCTCTTAGACTATCGAAGTATATCCCAATCTCACCGCGAATCTTATCAATGTTTTCTTCTTTATGCCCCCATTGAGTTCCCTGCAAGGTATCTCTGCTCTCAAAGAGCTCTTGATATAATCTATCAACCTCAGTTGGATGTGCATTATCAGCCCTAGACTGCCCACCAACCTTAGGATTAATCTTCTCTAATTGTTCTGCTAAACTTCTCTCAGAAATAATCATCGGTTTCCAATCCCTTCCAGTTGGAAGTTTAGGATGTTTGATAAACCACCTTATACTATAGGATTCTTTATCAATCTCTTCTTCCTTGCCCTTTACTTCCAACTCAATTTCTCCTCCCTGAGCTACTTCATAACCGTCCTCTGCAGGTATAGTAATAATAATCTCCTTTATTTGCTTCTTTCTCTCTTTCTCAAGTATCTCGATAATTTTCTGAATTATTTCATTCTCCTTCCCTACTAATGCCTTAATATTTGAAAACTTTGCAAATTCCTTTGGAATTAATTCCTTAAGTCTTTTTTCACTTGTAGCTAAAGCCATAATCCACCCTTCTTTTACTCTTTCTTCCAGATGTTCTTTTTTTAATAATTCAATAATGTTTTTTTCAGCTGAACCTTCCTGTTTTTCTATAATGAATAGTTCCCTTAATAATGAAATAATCTGGCTAGATACACCATTTAAATTGCTTAGCAACCTTATTATTTCCCCTTTATCCCTGCTATCTGTTATAATATTCTGAAGATTATTTTTTTGAATTGTATTTAGTAAACCGTTCTCTACGCTTCCAAATATTCTTAATACATCAAATATGGCATAATTATATTCCTTTAACTCCTTAAGATTCTCATTCTCATCAACTCGCCTATTGAATTCATCACTTCCCAGGCTCCTCAGATATGGTGCCACATCAGCCATGAATTCCTCTATACCACCCACTCTTTCTATTTCTAACCTAAGAGTTTTTGTTTTACCTAAAATCTCATTTTTCTTCTTCTCTAGACCAATAAGACCATTATCTACATTCTCTTTTTTGTTAGAGACCCATATTAAATACCTAATCCACCTGCTAATCAAATCTGCTCCCAACACTTTCTCTTCTTCAGGAGCTTCCTCTTCTTCAAGTCTCTCTTCAGGTGGTCTCCCTCCTTTTAACTTAAGGAGAGCTATTAATGCAATAATACCAAGCAGCCCCCCACCTCCAATACCACCAATCCAACCCCACGGCAGTCCCTTCTCGTCTACTATTTTCTTTTTGTCCTCAACCTTCGGCTCAACTTCAAATTCTTCCCTGCCAAGCCCCTCAAACCAGTCACCAGTACCCTCAAATGGCATACCCTCGCCCCAAAGATACCATATCAGCCATAATAATAATGCTGTAAGGATCAAAACTAAAATCACAATCCAGAACTTCTTATTCTTCAAAAGCTCTAATTTCGACAGTAGGAAATAAAGCAAAAGCAAAATCAAAAAACCAAGTAAACCCCATGCAACATACTTTAGATTAATCCAATCAAACCTCATTGAAGTAACAATAATAAAAGCAGACAACATAGCAACAGTAAACGCAAATACCTTATGCGGCCTTGTCAGTTCCTTAAAGGCATTCTTCATACCTATTAAGTAAGTTGAAAAGAACAGTATGAAGAACACTATAAAAGCAACTGTTTTTTCATAAGCCATCCACCCTCCTGTAAGAAACTCTTCCACTACACTAAACCCTCTTCCAAAAGCATCACCTATAGCATCTAAAGGGCCTGCAGCATTTACAATAAAGGAAAATAAACTAATGAGGAAAATTGCCAGCAATGGTAAATTAATTAACCTCTTGTTCATTTTACAACCTTCCAATGGCCGCCTTTATCTGGACCAGCCCTCTCTAGTACTTTTTCCACTTTCAATTTCTTGATGTTCCACTCAACCCCCTTTTCAGAAAGGTTTACTTTTTCAGACAGCTCTTTTATTGTAATTTTATTGTTCTCTTTGATTAACTGTATTATTTTCTCCCTAGTTTTCTCCCTAGTTTTCTCCCTAGTTTTCTGTGTAGTTGCCCTAGCATTTTCACCCATTTCTATTAACTTTAAATAGTCTTTACTTTTGAAAAATTCAATCCTGAAATACTTCTCATCAACATCAAGATTAAAAAAAGGTGCATTAACCTCTTTGCAATAATTCTTCATTCTAGCAAATCCGGAACCAATCTTCTCAATTAGTTCGATTCTAAAGAACAAATCTGCAATTATTTTGTTTCTCCTAAAGGTGTCTTTTCCTAGCTTAAACCAGGAAGGTTTTGTCCATACATTAGTAATAGCCAGTTTATTAGGAAAGATTCTCAAAATATTATTATGTCCTGATTCCAGATAATCCCTGTGTATAACAGAATTGATAACAGCTTCTCTTATTGCTTCCAGGGGATATTCATAAACATTTTCTCTTCTGGGTTTTCCAGTAAATTTATATGCAACCCTGATATTTTTATTCACAAATTTCATAACATCTTCAACTATTTGAATAAGGCTTCCATTAACCTCCTGCCTGTCAATTATATCACTTCCTTCTTTATCCCTGAATAAAACACAGGTAAATACCGAATGAGATATAAATTTCTGAGGGTTTTTTCCAAAAAATAGCACCCCCGCATTTGTAAAGGCTAAATTTCTCTTTTCCTTAGCAACATTCAAATCCAAGAGGATTTTTTTATTAGAAATTAATTTTGATATCTTAGCTTCTTTTAGATAACCATCAAGTTTTTCTTTATCAAAATCATCAGGATATCTAAATTCTCTATTCAATGATTCATCAAACCTAATTTTTCCTTCTTCATTAATCAAATCAATAATCTGGTCTCTGCTTAATTTGACCGATGAAGCCCCCTGCCTTAAATAAAATCCAGAAGAGCATTTATGGGGTTTATTATTAGACTCTTCTGTTGATATAATTGTGGCATCATCAACTCCTTCTATATTTACTTTTATGCTTGGATCACAACTTTTTGCAATATCTAATATCTTAGATCTTAATTTATTTGTTGGCTTGCAGCCAATAATCTTATTAGTATCATCAATACCCAGGAATATTCTTCCTCCGGACGTATTGGCAAAAGAAACTATTGCAATTGCCAAAGATTTAGGATCAAAACTTTCTTTAAATTCTATTTTCAGCCCCTCTCCTTCCTGCAAAACAAACTCTAATTCTTTTTTATTCATTGAAATTTCTCCAAATTTCAATGAGCCAGAAATCTTTGATTTCTAAGCTCATCTCATTACCCTCTTTATTAAATCAACAATCAACTCTTCACCGTACAATACATTACCATGTTCTAAAATTTCTAAGACCTCTTTTTCTTTGTTCATCAAAGCTTCAATTAACTCTTCCTCTCCTTTACAGACTACTTTAATCTCCTTAAAGCTTCTATAGCAAATATCCTGTACAATATCAGCACTGCTCGTTACAACTAACATTCTCTTGCCATCAAACACAGCAGCCCTGCTTTCCTTCTTTATCTCCTTAGTTTCAATTCCTTTAATATCAAAATGCTCCAATAAAACAATAGCAGCCAAGTGAGTAGCAACTTTACTGGCTAAATTGATATGATAAAACAAACCAGTACCCAGTTTTTCAGCCCTTACAACATCACCCTTCTCTAATTTCTTCAATACAGCATGAGCACCAGCAGCACTTATTCCTAACTCAGCAGCAATATTCCTTATGGTAAATCGTCTAGAGAAATTTCTAATTAAAAAGCTGATTACACTAAACTCATTCTTACTCAGCGATATCATTGTTCGAAAATATCTACTATTCATTAACTTTTATCTTATCATATATAAATATTTCTATTTTATAGTTAACTTTTATCTAATTATAATACAATTATTTTTAATAAAAAAACAGAAATAATAAACAAATGTTAGAAAAAAGTTAATATTCTAATACCTGCAATTCAGGAATATCACTTAAATGTTTATTTCTGGTTATTATTTTGCTTACATCATTAGTTAAAAGAATCCCTGCAATCATACAATCAAATCTCCCTGTAGTTTTACCTTTTTTCTTATTAAACCAAAAAATCTCAGATGCTTTTTTCGCAGATCTGTTGGTTAAGGAAAATACCAATAAATTATCGAATAACCTGCCATAGTATCCTTGTTCCCCTAAATACCTTGAATCTTTGTCATCAATACCAAAAACAATCTCCTGATAATTAATTAGTGTGCTCACAAGGGGCTCATTTACTTTCTTTAAGAGCGAATGCAATTCTTTATCTCCTTTGAATATGTCTATAATAGCAGTCGTATCGAGAGCAATCACTTTTCCCTTGCCCCCTTAAGAAGTCTAGCTGTATGCTCAACTCTATCATTAAATTCCTTTCTGAGTTCTTTCATATTTTTCTCTCTTTTCTCCCAGTCTATGTTCTTTAATGCACCAAAAAGCCCCATAATATTCTCTTTATTTCCTTTACACTCCTTAAATTCCAATATAACATCTGAAAAACTTTTATTCTTAGATTTTAAACTACTCAAAAAGTCATATGCATCTTCCTTAATTGAAATATTTATACTTGCCATATATGTACTCATAATGGGTACTCATATTTAAAACTTTCTATTATTTAGTAGCGGACTAAAATAAAGCATAATCAATAGCCGCTACTAAGTATAGAAATGTCGGAAATCTTCGATTTCTGAGCATGTTAAGAACTACGTTCTTAACAGACAAACTATTTTTATGCTTTACTTTTGTCTTTCTCTAATTACACCTGTATCATCAAATATGTTACACCTGTATCATCAAATACTAAATATAATAACTACTTTAAAGTAATAAAAAATAGAAAGCCTTATATACCAGTAATATTTCCTCTTATATAGTAATAACAAAATGAAGCATAGAATCAGCATAACAGTTGATCAAGATACACTTTTATCTATTCAAGATAAACTCAGAGCTAGCTCTAGATCTGGAATTTTCAGAAATAAATCCCACTTTATAGAGTATGCTGTAAGGAAATTTTTAAGGGGTGAAAAATAAAATGCCTGATGATGCCCCTGCACCAACAACTGCACCATCAAGCTCCTTAGAAGGCAGGATAAGCTTTTTTGACGAACTAGGCGGCTCTATAGACAGCTTGATAGAGGGAATTAAAGAAATTCCTAATGTAGCAAAAAAAGCAGCACACTATGCTTATTATACTGCAAAAGCTGGTTTAGGTCTTGCTGTGGGTGTTGCAATTGCCGGATACCCTGGACTTATACTCCCAACATTCATGTCCCTGGGAACTTATCTGAAGAATACTATAAACAAAGTAGAAACAAAATTCAGTGAAATATCAAATGAGCTTATGATTGGTGGTTTGTTAGCAGGATTTTTGCATTATATGTTTTCAGGAGCTGAAATCCTAGGCAAAATTGTCACTGGCACTTATGGAACAATAGCAGGCACAGCAACAAAAGCTGCCTATGGTATAGCTTCAATCCTACCTTTTGTAAGGCTTAACGAGTACTTAAATAGAGCCTTCATCAAAGAGTACGAAGCAAAATCATTCAAAGAACAATGGAAAGAATCCAAATGGATGTTAGCACTTCTTGCACCGGCTATTGGAGCAAATTACGCTTTAGAAGTAGCCAAAGGGGTTAAGATGGGTATAGCTGGAGGCATAGCTCTTGTTTATGGTTTACTAAAAGGAGGAAAAAAGAAAAAAGAAGAAAAAGCACCTGCTCCTCAAGCACCAGCAGGATATGCACCTCAGCCAGCTTATCAACCTACATAGGGTTGCTTAAAATTATAAGATTCAAGCAACTTTAGAAACATCATATCCATATTCTTCTTCAGGAGTTTTATTTCTTTTAGGAGTTTTAGGGAATTTCACGACCCCCTCATCTTCTGTACTTGTTTCAGCTTCTTCTCCTAGGTTCAATTCTTTATGTGTATCTTGGCAGAATCTCAAAATCTTTTGACTGAGTATATAACAACTATAAGCCGATGTTAATAATCTCCCCCCTATTTTTGCAATTTTATCTAAGCTACCCGATTTTTTCAATACTTTTACCATACCCCCAGTTTCTCTTTGGGATACTGTCCAAACATCTCTTATCCAAGGCAAGACTTTCAAATGCAAATCAGCAAAAGCTTCATCAGAACCATTAAACATTGCTGCATATCTTGCTGTTTCAAGGATCCTTTTCTGAATCGGAAGTTGTCTATCTAACATTTTCTCTATTTCAGAACCTTCATGTATGCTGTTCTTCGCTATCAAATCAAACCTCTCCATCAAAAGAACCGGATTTGCCGTTTCACTCGCCAATCTTCCTACCATTTTATCAAGTTCTTGTCTATATTTTTGCCAAACATCTATTATCTTCTGTTCTCCTTTTAGCAATACTCTCTCATAAGCTCTAATATCTTTTTTAAGTTCCTTAAATATACGCTTCTTCAATTCTTCTACTACCTCTAAGACGTCTCCTTTTGCTTTTTCTATAATCTCTTTTGCCCTTCCTGGCAAATCTCTCTTTAGAATCCAATTTAATACATCAACCCATTTTGTTGGGTATTCATAATACTTTTTTCTACAGGCAATTAAAGCAGCAGCAGTTCTTGCATCACCAAACAATTTAATAAATTCATTCTTTCCTTTTCCTTTAAATTTACGAACCATATCTATAAAAGGCTCCCAGTCTTCCTTTGTCTTCCCGCTATAAGCTTTCATAGCATTAAACATCATTCCTGCTTGCTCTTTACCGAATCTATCCATATATCTTTCAGCACCCAGGTATTGATATTCTTCTAATAAAAACATTAGGTGTCTTATAGCATCCTTTTCCATAAATTCATTATAATACTTTTCACCAAATACCTTTTTTATCTCTTGAGCATATTTCTGTAATGCCTTTATGTACTCATCTAAATTTTCTGCATTAGCTCCCCATCCACTAACTTCTTCCCTTATTCTATCAAAGAGACCTATGTTAGTTGGAAATTCCACTTTTTCTATATCATGTGCAATCTCTACTTCTTTATATTTATCTCTTATAACCTTTGCAAAATAATTCCTATGCTGTACAGCATAAAGAGGATTCTTTCCAGTTTGCCTAATAATCAATCTTAGATAAACTACTGACTTGCCTTTTTCTGTTTTTAGGAATGCCTCTTTTTCGTACCATTTCTCCATAACATCTTCAATTTTCCTTTGGTAATAAGCAACCCAACTAGAAAAAATAAATGCCTTTCTTCGATTATCCTCTATTTCAGCAGCTTCTTTTCTAGCTTCGGCTGGCAATCTTAAGTGATAATCGCCAATCTTTTCACCAATTTCAGTTTCAGTTAGTGTTACCATACATAATTCCTCCTCTACTATTTATGAACCTTCTCCCTCCTTTAAGTCACTAAATTCTTTTTGCATTGCTTCCTCTATTCTTTTTAATGTGGTTCTAGCAGCTTTCCAACCATCTTCTTTAGGCTCTATTGTTCTTTCTAATGCCTGAACTAGGAATTGATTAATACCTCTCATCGAGGTTGTTGGATCTGGGCTTTCAGTACTCCAACCCATTTCTCCATCATCCTGGGTCCACCATGCTTTTCTTCCCCAGAATCTCCATCCTTTAACCATTTTTTCCGGAACACACCTTCTATCAAAAGCAGGCAATCTTGATGAAGGTGCTGTTACAAATGCAATCTTCCAATCATTTTTCCATTTAAACATCTTCATACCATACTTTAGATAAACATTGAAATAATCGCTAAATGTTCTACTGGCTCCCCTATATCTACCATCTTTGAAACTATCCATCCATTTTACATACTCTTCTTTCATGTGTTGGAATGTCTCTGACCACTTTAAGTGATAAAACCAATAGGCAGAGGGATTGCCATGTTCAACTCCTATTGGAGGAACCCATCTGAAAGGAAGTTTATCAAGGAATTTATCAATAATCGTTATACAGAATTCCATTTTGTCTTTGTCTCCCTCTTCTATCTCAATTCTTCCCTTGGGCACATCAACTTGCTGATTTATTTTATGATGTACATCCTCCAAGTCTTGTTTGACCTGCCAGAATCTATATCTTATGGTCTTACTACCTTCTGTTTCCTTATCTACTATTTCCCCACCTACTATTTTCCCATTTTCTTTTTTCACATTTTTTATTATCAGATCTTGTATTATATTCCCGTTTTGTCGCAAATTATATGCTCCAGCATCACTAGATTTAAATAACTTCTTGGGTTCTAATTCAATCATGTATAATTGTGAACCTTCCACCAATAATAACAATTCACCTAACTTCTTCCTAAAAGTTTTTAATTTATTTGCTATCTCTTCTGTTTTAGGATGTGTACTTAGGACAATCTTGGTGTTTCCTGCATTAAACAGCTTTTCAACATCAGCTGGATTAACTCCTATTACTTGGTGAAGATCATGAGGAAGTCTCTCATTTATTTTTCCTCTAGTATACACTCTTTTTTCTTCAATTACTTCTTCACCAGACAAACCCTCTTTCTTATTCCAAGCATGAGCATTAGGCACCCAAACACTTTTAACAAAATAATCTCTTCTTCCAAATAATTTTTCAATCTCCATTTTTAGGTAATGATACATTCTGAAATCAAATCTTAAATCTTGCTCTTCCCATATGTCCATCATAACATACCCGTTTTCATCAACTTCCATTTCTGATTGGCTTTCACCTTTTTTAGGCAAGGGTCGTTTTGTTAAGTAATATGGATGTTGGTATCTAGGTCTTGGTATGTCATCTGCATCAAGCCCATCTTTTATTCCTTCTATCTCCTTATGTATTTTGGCATACCCCTTTAATGTATCAAAATGACTCTTTTTTCTTTCTTCTAAAGCTTGAATCCTTGCTAACACTTCTCTGGCAGTAGTTATTTTCCTCTGCCATTTTTCAGTAATAGTTGAAGCATCTGGCTTGCTTCCATCAGGCATATTCTCACCTCTCTTAAGACGTTCTTCAGCCATAGCCAATTCTTCTTCTTTTTTCCTATCATATTCTTCAATTCTTTGAGCATACTTAGGTGTAAGTTTTTGTAGTTTTTTCCACCCTATCTTATCTATAAGTTCGAATTCTTTTTGGTCAATATCTCTTTGTAGTCTCTCTATTTCAACTGGATTACGTTCCCGTTCCAATTGTTGTCTCTTTTCGTTAATCTCCTGCTCAATTATTTTATAACCCTTTTTATCCTTATCACCCTCTTCACCAAACTCATATTCTCGTATTTCTTTCCAAAGTAGTCCCCTATCGTGATATATATCAAGTTGAGCCTCTTTTTTCTTAGCTTCATCAGCAACTTCAACCAACCTCTTCTTATGACTCGTTGCTGCGTTTAATCTGTTAGCAAAGTTTAGCAACATAGGCATATCTTTTTCAAGTTTTATCTGTAGTTCAGATTCTCCCATTGATCTTAGGCTTTCCTTAAATAATGCAAATCCTGATAACCAAGGTACATACTCTTTTAATGCTCTCACGATTCTATTCCAGACAGCATATTTCAAGAATTTTTTTGCAGCACCTTCTGTTTCACCTTCCTTTTTCCCACCAGCTACTGACAATACTAGTGCACCCACCAACAAAGCCAACAATCCAGCATTCTTCAACCCACTAAAGAAACCATACTTTTCAGGCAATATAAAATTAAGTCCTATTACTGCCGCAATCACCAAACCAATAGCACCAAACCTTGTCTTCTTATCCTTATCTTTTGTAGCAATAATTACAATCACTATTCCTGCAACCTGTAAACCAAATGATCCCAATGATTTTCCCAACTCAGCTAATTGTTCTCCAGTGAAGAATCCATATTGCGGAAATGTCATAGCTGAAATCCAAAATACAATAACAGCTGATAACCCTATTGCCAAGAACTGACTATATTTACCTCCTTCTCCAACCGTCTTCTTAACATTAGAATATATTATTAATAATCCAATTAGTTCACCAGCTCTTACAACTGTTCCTACATCTGGTGTTTCTGCTGTAGCTAAGTGGAATCCAATTACCACTGCTAAAACAACATTTATCTTATTCCCAAATCCTTTCTCCCCTCCAACTTCCAGGAATGTAAAGAACCACATAAACAATGCAGTAGCACCTACAAAAATGCCAAATCTTGTTGGACTTCCTAAGACTCCAAATATAGTTTGTAAGAATCCAGTCTGCCATACATACCTGTTTCCAACTATATTTATAGATATGATTAACCCTAATAGTATAGAGATAATAATCATCATCACATTTCCTGTTTTAGTCTCTACTTTCTTACCCAGCAGCATAAAGCCAACATATAGAAGAGATGCTATTACAATAGTATTAATCAGGTATTTATTGCCAGGACCTCTTACCCATCCTCCTGCACCTCTTATGCTATCCATAAAGGCTGCTTCAGCACCACCTGCTATAACTGTAGCTATTAAGATCACAATTACCAGCATCCAAAGTAGTTTCTTATTTCTCATTCTTCTTTTCTTCACCCTCTTTCTCGAGTTCTTTCAGAAGTTTAAGCACAGCCTTATCAACAAAGTTCTTAACAGAAGGAAAATCAAATCTATTTTCCCCTTTAGAAATAAGTTCCTCTATTCGTTTCTTTAATTCAGCATCTATCTTTACAGGGACATCCTTCAATTTATAGCTAGTTACCAATAGTTACTATTTAAACCTTTCGCTTATTTTTTGATTACAAATAAGGATTAAAAGTAACGAATAGTTACTTAAGAAAAGGATATTTTTAGAATGGGTTGAAATAGAGGCGATTTCATAAGATAATGGAAGTTAATATACTCTATTTCATTTACCTGTTATTTTTGATTCCATCTTTCTAGCTCCACATAAAAAATGTTCCGTACCTTCTTTGCTTTGTGCTTCTTCCGCCATCTTGTGGTATATCCTAGCAACATTCTGCCAATCTTTTATATCCTGATAAACAAGAGAAGCGTATGTTCATTCATTATGTTGCTCATAAAGTTCAGCTGCCTTTCTTCTAGCGGGTTCATTATGCATACAAAACTTTAAAGCATCTGCTTTTGCTTTCAAATCAAGATTTGGATTTTCCATAATGTTTTCTAGTTCTATCTGATCAGCTTCCTGATGATATCCTGCTTGTCTTAATAAATATCCACCGAATCCTTGTGGTGAGTCCTCTGGATGAACTCCTCTTATCTTACGTGCTACCCTTATCATATCCTCCCTATCCCCAAGTTGTTTATATATTGCAAATAAATTCTGTAATCTACCATCTTGATGGAAAAAATCGCCACTATATGGATCAGTAATACTTCTAGGTTCTCTCCCTTCACATAAAGCATATATCCTTTCACATATCTGAACCAGCAATTCAAGATCAGCTCTCTCAGCTTTTTCTGCCAGACATTCCACACCTGAAGCGTGTTTGTATAAGAAAAGTATTGACTCTGCTGCACCTAAAGATTCAAGGACCTTTTCCCTATCACCTTCTCTTTCGTACACATCAGCTGCCTTCAAATAAACTTGCAAAGCTTCGTCCTTCTTACCTAAAAAACCAAGAGCTTCTCCTTCTTCAAGAAAATCTCCTTCTTCAGCAGCTTTAACAGCTTTTTCTTCCAACAACATCTTACCGTATTCATCTGGATGTGTAGCTTGCCAAAGAAGATTTTCCATTTCTGAATGACTATACGGAAATGCCACATCAAAACCTGCGATTTTCTGTTCGTAATAGAATTTTAATTTACTAGTTAAATTGGAAGACAATTGTTTATTTCCTAAAACTTGTTTCATAGCTTTCCTTACAAGTTTAATTAATGGTTCTGCTTCAGGATGATCTTCTGTAACAACTGTACTTCTTTCACTATAAATTTTTTCCTCATCAAAAGGAAACAAATCTTCAAAATAATCATGCATAAAATAGTGGTTTATTGGAATTGTTTTTGTATCTATAGCTCCTGCAATTCTCGTTATTTCCCCCAAACATCTTGTTTTAAATTCATGTGCTTCTCGTGCAGTTCTTACTTTATCCATCTTTTTAGAAACATAGTAAGTTCCTCCAGCAATTGAAGGTGAAAAATATCCTAAAAATGCACCTACTAAAGCACCAACAGGGTTAAAAGTTAATACACCACCAGCTACAGCTCCAATAGTAGCTAAAGACTTTCTGAAATCCTGTTTTGGTGACATAAGATGAGGTATAGGGAGGTGACCAGGATAAAATTGGGCTGCAAATAATCCAGCAACAATTTCTTTATCTTTTTTAGATAGAGAAGTATCATAATATTCACTAAATTTATCATCCAAGAAGTCTCTTGCTTCTCTGCCCCACGTTCTTATTTGATTAGCAAGAAAATCTAACAAATCGTCCATTCCAGCAGTATAAGGAGCATAAGAAACTACCCTTAGCTTTTCTATATTTAGCTTATCTCCTTCCATAAATTCGTCATACCACCTTAAGCCTTTCTCTTCAAGATCTAAAAAGCTTATTATTGATGAACCTTCCTCATCTTCTGGCAATATAACAATATCCAATGTTTTATCATTCATTTTTATACCTCATACAGAGCATCCTGAAAAGATATTCTTTCAACTACAAGCCTTGCTACTGGATAAATTGTATATCTATACTCATCTTCTTCCCTTTTTATTTGACCATTTAAGATGACAGGTATTCCTGACTCTGAAGAGGATCTTAATGTACACCATATCTCCCTCAACTTGAAGTACCAATAATCAGAATCACGTACATGCTGTGGTTGGTATCTCAAAACTGAGTGAAGAACATCCTGCCCATCTTGTAAATAGAATTCCAATGTCTCATTCTTAACTTCAGTAATACCCCTAGCTATTCCCTTAACAGAAACATAGCTACCTTTAGGCATTCTTTTTGCTTTACCAACAGATGCTCCTTTATAATCAGGCATTTTGATTTATAGATAGTAATTAAGTTAGCTATTTAAGCTTTTCTAATTATTACTACCCATAAATAGTTATACTATATTTGAAACTTTTACCTTTTGCCCAAACAATGAAGTGGAGAACTATCTCACTTAGGATTTCATAAAACCAAAACCCTTATATACTATAGCCACTATAGCAACTATAGAGGCTATAGAAAAATGAAAACAAAAGACCTAAGGCAAAAACCCACAACAATCTGGATAAAGAAAGGAACCAAGGATGAGTTAGATAGCTATGGTTCTAGAAAAGACACCTATGATGATATAATAAAGAATCTGTTGATTCAAAATAACCAACTAAAGCAGAAGCTGGAACAATTAGAACAATATATCCCAAGAGCAAAAAATATATTCAAAATAACAGAAAACAAACGAAGAGAAATAACCTTGACATTAGAGGAAAATACATATCTTGTCTTCTCTTATAACCCCCCTTCAAAGATCATTGATGAGAACTATAGAATGAACATAAATATGAGTCATATACAACAACCAGGCAAAAAAATAAGGCTCTTAGAGTATTACAAAGATAAAATCAAAAAATTAAAACATTACCTCAGAGCAGTAGAAGCTATAATAAAGACTCAAATTAATCCTTTATTTAAGATAGAAGAAGAAAAATTATTAGACATTCAGGAATGGAGAAGGTTGTTCAAAAACAACGGCCTTAGCGAAAGAACCCTAAAGAATGACGTGGAGGATGAATTCATCAAAGCAGGCCTGATAATATGAAATATTCTATTGATCTAAACCAGTTTAAAAAATACCTGAAAAACATAACAATAGACACAGAAGACACTGTAGTTGTGATTATAGAAAAAGAGGACTATAAGGCTGTAATCCTTATGGAATCAAGATTAGATTACAAAGAAAGAATAACTGTAGAATTCAGCATAAAATTCGAATACAAAAAAGAAGATAAAGAAAAAATATTTCAAAGAGAGTTTAAAATTGAACACTACCCAGAAGATAAAAGCACACATACTAAACCTCATGTTCAAATATATGGCCATGGTCCTGCAACAGAAGATAAGGTTGGCGAGTTATGGATAACCTTGCCCTTAGAAAAGGAAGAAGATTACATAAAATGCATAGAAGGTTTTCTTAATATCTTATCAAAGATGATAAGCCTTTGTGAAAAAGGATTAGAAGATGACATGCTTAACATTGAACTGATAAGAAATCTTGAGAAACAAAAAGAATTCCTATTAACAAAGATCAATGAAAGCCTAAAAAATGAGCTAATAGAATTCAAAGATACAAAAGGAAAAAGGCTAATAGTAAATCTTGGAAAACTACCCAAATTATTAGAGCAGGATAAAATGCTAATACCTTTATTCTCAAATGCAGAATAACAAAATTCCGATAAATTTATAGTTAGAAAAACTTATTTTTCTAAGTATAAAGCTCTCGAAAATCAAAAATACTAAAAAATCAAAGATTTTTTGTATCTCTTAGAAATTTTCAATTTCAAAGAGATTTTCGATAACTTTATATATCAAATAACCTAAGAAACAGAATATAACTAAAAAAGGTGATGTTAATGTTTAAAAACAAAAAAGCATTTATTTCGATGCATCCAGTAGTATTGATACTTGTAGCATTTATCCTTGGTCTATTGGTAATGTACCTAATAGCAAAAGGAACTATCCCAGTTCCAATTAAGGTTTGCTAATAAAAATATATTTAGATTTTACATGATTTACTCATTAAGAGATGTACAGGAAGCATATTCCTATTACGCAAAAATTCCATTTCTATGTAATTTACTTTATAGACTCTATTTTCTAAGAAAAAAGGCAATAAATAAACTAAATCTAAAACCAGGTAATAGAGTATTAGACATAGCATGTGGCACAGGTTTAAATTTTAAACATATAGAAAAAATAATCAGAAAAAAAGGGGAAATAACAGCGGTAGATTACACAAAGGAAATATTAGATATAACAAAAAAATTGATTAAAAAAAATAAATGGAAAAATATCAAGCTAATAAAAGCAGACGCAGCAAGCATTAAACTAAAATCAAACTACTTCGATGCAATTATATCAACATTGGGCTTTTCCTCAATCCCAAATCATAAAAAGGCACTAATAAATTCAATAAGCTCATTAAAAAAAGGAAAAAAACTGGTAATGCTAGATGGAAAATTGTTTAATTTCAAACCATTAAACTTACTTATGCCAATACTGAGATGGAACAAAAGCTGGGATAAAGATAAAAATTTAATCAAAGACATAAAAGAATTATTTCCAGATAAAAAAATAAAGATTGAAGAGTACAACCTAGGCTCTAAGTTTATCCTAGAATTAACAAAATAATCAGCTAATAACTACCTTATCTCCAATAGCCTGTCCAGGCATTCCTTTCTCAAAAAGAACTCTTACAGCGCCTTTATTACCATGTGCACTTCTTATTTCACCTTTAATCTCCTTGTCTGCAGGGCTCTTCCAACTTACCTTTTTACCAACTAACTTGGAAGCATCTTCTTTACTTTTAACTTCATTAATATACACAATCATCTGATTAGTTGTCTGTGTTTTTCTTCCTCTCTTGAAATTCTTAATAACTCCTTCCATAAAACTAAGAATTTTAAATTCATTTAAAAAACTTTGTTTTTTAAATCCCCCTCTGGGTCATTTAAAAAGCTATCGTTTAAAGTAAAATTTCAACAACATGGGTGAAAACTGCCTGAAGAGGGAATTTCCATACGAAGTGTGGAAATTACCTTTTGGAGTAGGATTTACAAAGTAAATCCGTGTTTGAAGTCCCTGAGGCGAAGCCGAACGGGATACCAGAAATTTCGCAGGAATGTCTGAGTACCTATGTTGTTGTTTAAATTTTACAAAACAAAGAATAAGATTACAGGCAAAAGCAAGCATCCCATCGCATTACTCCTCTTAACCCCGATCAAAGCAGGTATTATGCCAATTGCAGTTGAAGTAACCAAAATCAACAGCCCGATTAGCCCGGAAAAATAGATCACCATCAAAGTAATAAAAGAGATTATACTTAAGCACAATATTCTGTAATTAATCTTAACAATAAATTTAGAAAAAATCCTTGCAAAAAACAAAGCAAGCATTGTAGCAATACACCCAGCAACCAAAGCAGCAAAAAGGAATACAAGCAGCTGCTCCAAACTAATCTCCTTAATGATCTCCAATATAGCAACAACAGCTCCATTACGAGCTTTCTGTAATGTATAGAACGTAACTAATGAAAAAGTAAAATTAACAGTGTTAATCCCCCCAATCAAAATCATAAAAGCATAATTACCAATATTCCCAACTAACTGCATTGCAAGTATAGCAGCCT
>SDBT01003849.1_pt1 | contig 25764 bp, 28 predicted proteins | sample 2277101 | NCBI WGS metagenome assembly SDBT01 (sample SAMN10404973, study PRJNA504765) | marine sediment metagenome | isolation source: marine sediment core GS10_PC15, 103 cmbsf | place: Arctic Ocean: Southern Knipovich Ridge | collected 2010 | reverse complement strand
CAAAATGTGAATTAAGGAGGAGGTTTTGCAGGGTCGACGAGCACAAAATTTTTTTACCGCACAGAGTCACTTTGTGCTCGTCGACCCTGCGAAGACGAAAATAATTTTCGTCCTCGGGCCTCGGAAAAAATCCCCCACACATTCGTCCTCGGGCCTCGGAGAAAATCCCCCGCACATTCGTTCCCTCACTAACAGCGTTGGGTGTGGAAGGAAGACCCGCTTTTTTTTACCGCACAATCCCCGCGGTTCATGTTTTGAGCCAAAGAGATCCAAAAACCGGACCAATCACAATAAAGAGCGAGATAGAGAATTCACAGATCGCCCTCTCTCTTCCTTCTGGATGCACGCACGCACCCAAATGTCGTGTTGGCATTGGAAATCAAGATTGCCTCACCTCCAAACGAAGGTGATGGCGTTGGGACTCTTGTTTCTTGCGACGACGATGATTCCTGAGACAACAGCGGGGTTTGGTTCGTCGCCTTGTGTGGTCCCTGTGCAATTGGAAGGGTCGGAAGAAGGCTCAGAGGTTCCCGTGGCACGCATCAAAGTTGGGTACACCGACGAGACCCTCAGGTTGGCCCTGGATTTCTATTCGGTGGGCGTGGCGGTCTCCTCTCGCGTGCCTTGGCTGCGTAGCAGCACATACATGGCGGCTTCCGGCATCGATGTGGTGGAGATGTGCCACCGACGCATTCGTCTCCCGGTCCGCTACGATCCAGAGGCGGCCGGACTGGCGGGATGTCCAAGCTGCGATGGAACCTTCGGTCTGGGACGCTTCAATCCTCTCTGGATGGCCTGGAAGAGCGTGACGCTATCTGGCGGGGCCATGATTTTGGATCAGAATCGCAGGAATAGCCATGTGATTTCGCTGTCGCACGGAGAGCCAGCAAAGTGCGTTCGAGGACACCAAGGCTTCTGTATGACTGAAGCTAGGGTCGGGAACAAGACCTACCATCTGGATTTCGCCTTCCAAACCCAAGAAACCTACCTTCCTCCCGAAGTCTATGAGAAATACGTGGGCATCAGGAGCCTGGAAAAGGATCCACCCTCGTCTTGGAAGAATTTTAGGATGTGGGTGGGAGACAACGAGATCATCATAGGACGAGACCACATCATTCCCATGAGCCGACTCGGGACCAGGAGACTCCTGGTCAAACCCAACCTCGATGCGACCGGGGGGGACACCATAGTGTTGGGAAGAGCCGCCTGGAGAGCCCTGAGAGTTGTAAGGGACACCGAGGCCGAGACCATCACGGTGGTGAGCTGGAACTGCTGCAGAAGTCACACTGCCTGGGGGTGGTTGCTCCTAATCTTGGCTGGCCTTTTCCTGCTGCGATGGAAGACCACGCACGACGCTCTGTGGGTGCGAGGCAACGACGGCCTGTATCCAGACCGAGTTCTGATCGAGATCTTCACGGCGATCGTGGGATTCGCGTCCTATTTTTTGCCTTCGGTCAGAGAAGGGTTGGAGAATTTCCAAATGTTCTCCATCTATTCGATCGTGGTCATCTCCACCTTGGTCGCTTGGATGATATTCACGCTGGCAATCTACTACTCGGACAAGACCGAATGGATCGGGGACGTCTTCCTGGTCTCTTCGAAACCGACCCTGCCTCCGGACTGGAGTCCCCCACGACCCTCCTTTGGGACCCACGGCGCGCCCCTCCCCTCCGAGATGCGACGCAGGCCCCCTCCTGAAGGCACGCTCTTGCTGAGGTTTTCTCCTCGCGTGGCCATCATGCGCACCATGGCTGTGGAAACCATCCTGCTGTTGTCCACCATCCTGCTCCTGAACGAGACCAGAGAAGACACGTTGGCTAGTCTTTTCCCCTTTCTCTTCGTGGTGGGCTACCTGTTCATTATGTTCTACTGGGGATGGCTGGCTCTATACTACACGCCCAACATCTCCCCGTGGTTCATCTGGATAGTGTGGTGGGTATACTATGCGGCGCTGGTGGGCACCAGCGCCTGGGTCACCGCCGTAGAGATTGTGATTCCGTTCTTCGAGCGCGAGGTTCCGGAGCTGGTGTGGGCTTCCGAGGTTTCGGCGGTCATGGTGTACATTTTCATTGTTTATTGGGCGGCACGCATCGGTGGAGACTCTGTGAACAAGGAGAGGGCGCGTCTATACCATCTTGGCATTCGCTACATTGGACCCTTCAAAATCATACGGTCGGGCACCACCACCGAAGCCGTGGTGGCATATCCACCACCACGTGTGAACCGCGTCATAACAACCGCTACGTCGCAGGTAGCATCGTCAGGCAGGCCTGTGGCTCCTCAGTATGTCAATTATCCTAACCAAATGGTGGGGGGAGTGGGCGTTCGGCACCGGCGTGTGGTTCTTCCTTACCGACAGTAGCAGCCGTGCAATACATTCTCTTTTTTTTATTAAAAAACCGTTCCATGCACGCATGCACATGCAACCAAGGCTCGCCACGCGATATCAGCACTCGGGCGGTGTTGGTCAAGCGGCTGGTGAATGTGGATGGTGGTGTTTCTTCGGCGGCGGGCGATCGTGTTCCACCCAACGCGGAATGGCCACAGAGAATATCCCGCCAAAGTCGTTATGCCCCCGGGCGGCAATGTACACCACGCGCTGGTCATTTCCCATGATGGCGTACCGGTAGGCTTGGATGATGACGCTCGGCCACGATATGGGGTAGTTGAGCTTGTTGTTGCTGTCGGAAAAGGGGACACCAGTAACGAGACCCACGGCGCAGATCTCGTTTTGTTGTCCCAGATATATCCCAAACCTGCTGCTGGCGCCCAGTTTTAACTCTCCGGGGGGTCCAAATGGTGAACCCGCCAAAGAACCGAGGTGCGTGGGGGCCGAGCCACCAACGGACAGGGCCACCCAAAAGGCGATCTCCTGGACGGGATCGCCCAGGGTGGTCTCGTAGGCTACCCTGGAGGAATCCGGGGTGAACTGGATGGTCCCGGCCGTCACGCCCCTGCCTGCGTTCATGGTGCCGCTGATCTTTACCGTGGAAGACACGGGACCTTTCGAAGGGACGGCAAAGAGTTCTAAAGTCCCCAAGGCGGTGGCATCGGCGACGTAGGCCACCACGGAACCATCGGGAGACACACGAAACGACCGAACGCCCCCACTGGATGAGGACGACGCCGCCACATCGGTCAGGGCCAAAGGCGGGTAGCTGCCGTCGGCTGGACTCCGATAGAGGTCGAACAGGCCGTCGACGTTCGGATCGGCGGTGAAGAACACGTTGGATCCGTCCAAGGACCACAGGAAATCCTTGATGTTGGTGTTGGGACCGTTGGAAGTCGACAAGGGGTCATGGCTGAGGCGATGAGGAGATCCTCCGGCGAATGGGAGGCCAACGGAATAGAGGGTTTCGGCGGACGTGCTTGTGTTGCTGACCACGTAGGCCACACGCGATCCAGCCCCTCCGCTGCCTTCCGGAGAAACTCTCCATCCGGCTCGAAGCGTCTCTGCTGGGTTTCCAGGGGTGACCTGGATTGGGAGGGCACTACCGTCGATTGGCACGGCAAACAACTGCTCGGAAGATGGAGACCGATAGACCAGGAAGATACCACCGATAGCCAGCATGGTGGAAAAGGTCCCCTCCGGAGGGGTCAAGGTGATGCTGAGAGAACTGGGACCGTCAATGGGCACAGAGTGGATCTGGTAACTGCCATCAGTGTTCTGGTCGGAGCGATATAAGACCGTTGAACTGTCGGGAGAGATGACGAAGCCAGGAGCACATGGAGAGCAGCCAGCCGGGCCAGCTGGATCCACACTCGCCCACACATCGTTGGCTTCGTCGAGCTGTGTGACCGTGCCACCACCATTGCTTCCGTCGATGGCCGTGGAATATATATGGTAGCCATTGTTGGACTCGTACCGGGCTCGGTACACCACTCGCTGGCTGTTGGGTGACACCGAGAATTCACCCACGCTCCCATGCGACACGTCGGCTCGGCTTATGCGAACGCTGGCCGCCGTCCCGTCCGGTGGTGTCGAAAACAACTCCTCCAAGGCGGGATTGATCTCGTTTACGCGATAGACGACCCACCCATCATTTGGGCTGATCGTGAAGGCGGTGATGCCCTCTCCCGAATCTAGGTCGCCACAGAGTCTGATCCCCGGAACTTTGTCCGGAACTTTGTCCGGGAGTCGAATCATGGCGGCGGTCATTAAAATGATTATAACGACAAATACGAGGCCGCAGGCATCGCCCTCGCCATCGCCTCCTCGTCCCATGACTTTTTTTGTTTTTACGAGGTTCTCAGAGCGCTTTTTTTTTTGAGAGGATGTAATTTAGTCAGAGCACTCGTTTCCATTTTGTGTGTGTGCGTTAAACACAATGTAAATATCAGCAAACAAAAAATAGTAAACCTTTCCTCCTCCCCCAAAAAATGGGTCAAGAGATGTCAGAATTCGCAGAGGGCGTTCCGTCTATGGTAGGCAGCTCTCTCATGAAGATGGCGCATGTCGTGGCTGAGGATCTTCACGAAAAGTCTCTATACGATCCTGTGGTTGGGAGCGAAGGATGGGAACAGGAGCAGAACAGCGAACACATGGGAAGTTCCTCCTCCTCCTCCTCCCAGTACTCGCCTCTCTACATCGGTTTTTGGGAAGACTCCGAAGGCAGACCCTTCTACTATGACACGAGGCAACAGGCCTATTTCTATTTGGAAAGACAACAACAACAACAACAACAACAACAACGGGAGGAACCAGAGAAAGAAGACGCGGAGGGGACCAGCGAACGGAAAGACGAAAACGGAGATGACGGAGACTCAAAATCACGCGCAGCGGAGTCAACTTCCATCGCCGGTGCTGGTGGTGTTGAGACAGAAGAGATGCCGACTGCACGGCAGCATTCTGCCTTTTTCATGGACGTCACATCCAAGATCGCGGAGGACCTTCGAGTAATCTATGGAAACGTCACAAGATCCATCTCTATGCTGCTGGTGAGAGGCGATACACTGGAGGAAACACGGAGAAAGCTCGACGACATCATGGGCACGGCCTCAAGCCTAGAGCGAAGGTCGAGGTGCCTGACCTGCGCGCACAGATGTAACAGTTTCTTGCCTGGGACAGGGTTCAATTTCATCATGCGAATAGCCGATCTGATCCCCATGTCGGCTTGCTGCCGCGAAAACGGCGCATGCAGTCTCTACGTGCTCCTTTCCGACGACGACGACGACGGGGACGGCGAGGGGGATGATATGATGATGAATCACTTTGTCGGTGCTACTTTAGATCCCATCGAACATCATCTGGAGTAGAGTAAGGGGAGGGGCCCCGGAATGCGGCGATGACAAGGTCAATGTACTTCCACGCTGGCTACAAAGAAACCGTATTGTTCCATTGGTGGACCATCGAGACCGTGGTGGGCTATCTGTTCACCTGCTTGATCATTTTTCTGGCGGCCTTCCTGTTGGAATTCCTGATCAGCCTGCGTCACCGGTTTGAGATACAGAAAAAAAAGAAGAAGCAGAGGGCAAGGAGGAGACAACAACAACGCCATAACAGAGAGGGAGAGGCCTTCGCTTCGTCACCGCCACCACCACCCACTACCACCGCCGTAGAAAGAGTGCTCGGAGCCGTGGATTCCACCTGTTTGCACATGCTGTCCCTGACGCTGGCCTATCCGATCATGCTGGTGATCATGACGTTCAACTACGGCTTCGCATTTAGCGTGGTGTTGGGAGCTGGTTTGGGCTATTTTCTTTTCTCGGGCATGCGATCCTTCAGCGAAGAAGGAGATAGCGGAGCCGAAGGAGAAGGCAGAGAGAGCGGGTGTCATTGAGTCGCATACATACAGAGAGAAAGCACTCTGGTCGAAAAGGATAAAAACAAAAAAAAAATCACACATCGCCATGTCCCTGCGTCAATCGAGCAGCGCAGTAGGAAGAGGCAAAAAGACGACGCCCAGCGCACAGTTTTTCGAAGAATGGCTTCCTGAAGACAGCAGTGAAGAAAACCACGAGACGGCCCAGGATCGAGACAATCGCATGCAGAACGAGACGAAGGCGGAATACAGATTACATCAGAGACTCCTCCTGATGTACCAGGTTTTGAAGGGTCTCCCTGGATCGAATCTCTTGCTGACACAACGACAAGATGTAAAATCCAGGGAAGACCTGGTGAAGCGGGCTGAGAAAGTGTATCAAACGGCTTGCAAATCGAACGAGAGGCTCTGTGGCGACAAGTACTCCTGCCCCTGCATCATGCAATTGGGAGGCGAGGTGGCTTGTGCCGAGCTTTCCAGGCTCCACACCCGTTTTGACGAGTGGTTGCGAGACCGAGATCTGGCCGACCCGGATTCCACCCTATGTTTGGTGGCGCATAAGCTGACTTCCATCAGCGGACGTCGGGTGCATTGTATATGGGACTCCATGGACTCTGTATTTGTGCTGTTTTCAGAGTGCTCGACGCAGGACAAAGACTCGGGAGATTAAAAAAAGGAGCTTTTTTTTTCTTGTTGATACCGGGTTTTTTTAAATACAATTACATGGTGATGACGGCCATTGGCGTTGTCCTTCCCTTCTATTTGACTTCGTTAAATGTCAGACTCGCCATGATCAGGGTCACAATGAGCATGATGAAGTTTAGACCCACAAGACAGCCGATGACGATGTGCCACCACCACCATCGAGAGCCTTCGGGGAGTTTCATGCCTCCTCCTCCAGTTCGATAGAACTTGACGCCCGCGGGTTGGGGGTTCGCCATGTACGTCGGTTGATACCCGAACGGGTGCTGATTCGACATGACAGGTACTACTACCACTACTACTACTGCTGCTGCTGCTGCTACTACTACTACTACTATTACTACTACTACTACTACTACTACTACTACTACTTACTCTGTGCCTGCGTCTCTGAACTCCACCGTGTGCTTCCACGCTTGTTAGCGAGCCCCCAACATTTCATGCGTCGGCCAGGGGGTGCGTTATTTATCTACGAAGATTTTTACCCCGGATCGCAACCCGCAAAAAAAAACACACACATTCATCGCGCGCACAAGAAACAAAAAAAAATCCCAAAAAATGAAACGCCAGGACCCGGGCCCCTGCGCAGCCGAACGCCCGAAAACCAACAAGAGACCCAAAAATGACCCACTCTTTGGTGCCGGTGAAATGATGAGCGGCATGAAACGGTTCAAGCGCAAGGCCGAGGCTGCAGCATACGCCCGGAAGCATGGTCTCTGCATTGTGGGGTACGACATCTCCACGAAATTCCACAAGGCTTTCATCACCTGCACCCGGGAGGAATTGTATCAGATGGTGGCGCTACAACAGATGCAATACGTGCATGTCTCGGGGCTGCCTGGTGGATGGAGAAACATCTACGAGGGTCTGCTGTGGGAGAGGCCCTGCATCCCTTACTTTGATCTCGACGCCGAGACTCGCTACAACCCAGGCATACTCAAACGGATCGACGACATCTGCCTGAAATTCATGAAGTTCACCACGGCGCTGCTGAAACGTTTGTGCCCCATGAATCCTGCGGTGCAAAGCATCCGGTGTCCGAACGACTGGATCGTGCTGGACTCCAGCTACCGCAAGAAGGCTTCTTGCCACCTGTTGCTGCGGAAGCGAGGTGTGAAATTTCGAACCTTGGAGGAACACGCCAAGTTCTCGGCCCACCTGATGCAGGAACTGCGCCACGAAGCGCTGGTCAAGAAAACGGAGGTGGGTCGCATGCTCTACGTTTCGAAACAGGACAAGGACAAGCCGGCGGAGAGATGCCCCATCGCGGATTCGTCGGTCTACAGCGTTTTTCAGCTGATGCGTGCCTTCCTGTGCAGCAAGATGGGACAGAGAAGACCGCTGGTGGTTTCCCCCTCCTTTCCGGAACATCCAAGCGTTCGGGAGTGCTTCGAGAAGAACGGAGGGCCCCGCTCCGATCCTCCTACCCGGCGCCTCTTCTTTGACTGCCTCATTGCCAACGTGTCGCCTCGAGGACAAGGAATCTCCCTCCGGTGGCCCGAGTCTTTTGAAAAATGCGGGGGCGGCAACACCAAGATCACCACGATTACCATAACGACCACAATCAACATCGTTAGCAGCGGTGGCGGCACGTCTCCCGGATCTTCTTCTCCCGGAATCGTGACGGAGCCTCGAATGAAAGGAGCCGACTGGCGTTCCCACGCCCTGCTTGGCATCCTGAAGGGCGAGCCTTATCTCAAGGAGTGGATGTTCGGCAAGGCCTCGGTGCCTGCAGATTTCAAGATATGCAACACACGGAACGGACGAGGAGACTCCACCTTCGTGGTCATTCCGTTGCGCACCAAGTTCTGCCCTCTCAAGGGTGGAGATCACGACAAGGCGGGGAAGGTGTGGGTCACGGTGCCATCCATAGGCTTCATGAAGTTCAAGTGCAAGGTAGGTACCTGCCAGGCGAAATGCGATCCCAGACACAAGTCGGTCCTGTTGAGGTGCCTCAATAGGAGCCAGATCCGCAAGTTGTGGCCCGACAAAACGTGAGAAAGTTTATTCGCCGATCCCCTAGAAAAGCAAACAGATCTTTTTCCGTTTCAGTTTTGACTTATTTAAGCCGTTCTTTCTGTCCTTATGGTCGTTGTTGTTGTTGGCGGTCTGGCGGTGCTCGTTGCGCCGCCACACGATGCCTCGGACCAATTCCAGGAAGATGTCGTCCACGTTGATCCTCAGCTTTGCAGAAGTTTCAAAGAATTTGCAGTTGTTGTTAAACTGTTTCGCCATCTCCCCTCCTTGCTCTTGCGAAACCTCACGTACCTCGTCCGGGAGGTCACACTTGTTGCCTACCAGAATGAAGGGAATCGCGTCGCCATCACCGCCTTTGACGCCCAAGATAGCGTCATGAATGTCTCGGAGCTCCTCCAGGGTGGACGCCTTGTCGATGCGGTACACCAGCATGAAGGCGTCGCATTTGCGATAGTAACCATCCCGCATGGGCGCGAACTCGTCCTGTCCCGCAGTGTCGTATATATCGAGAATCACCTCATGTTCATCCACGGTAACCTGCTTGCGGTAGCAGTCTTCCAGGGTTGGATCGTACTTAGTGATGAAGCACTTGGAAGTGTATTGTAGAATGAGGCATGACTTGCCCACCCCACCCTGCCCAACAACAGCCAGACGAACAAGTGACGGTGAGTCGGTCATCTTCACACGCGGAAAACCCCGAAAGGGGGTACGGAGTTGTATTTGAAAAAACAATTTATAATCTCGCTGGTTCCAAAAAAAAGACCCCCACGTAACAGAGACACGCACACTCGATCTCAGTCCCGGAAATGGGCGTCGATCATGGCAGCGTGTCCTGGACACTGCCCGCTGTCGGTGAGAACACAGGAGCATCCTTCATCGTCGAGATCAAAACACCATTTCCTTCCCTCCTTCTCGATGAGGTGCCGGTGGAGCTCGCAGTATTCTCGGAGGAGCCAAGCGTCGTCGTAGTCAACAGATGTGCTCTCTTCGTCCCTTGGTTCTGTAGAGGCGGTGCTCAGCTTCGCACATCCGACGTGCAGGCAATAATCGCTGTCCGTGTCCCCTTGTCTGGCCTCGGAGTCGCACCAGAAACAAAAGATGTGGCCGTCCACCGTCTCGCCGCACACGGGCGTGTCGTATATTACGCCTTCTGGCTGATTGTGGTTCAAGGCGCCCTCCCGAAGCTCCAGTTCCGTGTAGTCCCCGCCGTGCTTCAGGATCTCGGGGCAGGTGTGCGTGCGGAAGCTGCATTTGAACTGCGGTGGTGGTGGTGAGGAATTGAGGCGTTGCTTTTTCTTGGGCGATTCGGTGTCTTCCAGCGATGTCATTTGGTCTTTCAAAAAAAAATGTTTTTTTGCTACTGCTTGTTTATTCGTTGTGCGCCTCGGGTGAAAAAAAATTTCGATTTTTTTTTTGCCGCCTAGAATCTTGCCTGGATTCGATGGGGTTTTGGCCGACAGGGTTTTGGCCGTCTCCGGCCTGGATCGATCGCTTTTTTTTTCACCGCTGAGAATCGATCAAGACCGGAGACGGCCAAAACCCTGTCGGGTCAGGCAAGATTCTCAGCTGCGAAAACGAAATTTCATTTTACACCCAAGAACCAAGAAAAATAATGCCGCCCGTGATCTTCTCAAGGATGCCACTGGCACGGGTTTCCGATTTGTGGTGTAAGGAATTTTTTATGTCGTTCTTCTTTGCCTTGGTAGCGCTGTTGGCAATCAGGTTTATGCCATCGTCATCGCCGTCTCCAGCGCACCAGATCGTGATTCCCAACGCCTCCCGAGAAAACATGTACGAAGAGTTCCGGAGTCAATCCACGAAAGACTGCCTCGGTCATTGGACCCGAGCCTATCAGCAAATCGACTGTTATCATGGAATCTACAACATTTGGGACAGGATCCTGTCAGGAATCCTGGCGTCCTCGCCCTGTGATCGCCACCACCGACGAAAATTGACCGAGTGCCCTTCCAAATGGGCACCGGTGGTGACCGATGTCATGGGGAGGGACCGGGAAGATTACGACCGCCTGATTCGCCTCTGGTACACCACGCGTGGCTACACATCTGGCAGACTCGGTTCGATTTGTGAAGGCGATTGGGGCTTCACGCCATGCATCCGAGACATCATGGAACGGGAACACAAAAAACAACCAGGCGAGGATACGGAGGGGAGAGGCCCCGAAGAGTGCCTGGAAAAACTCAAAGAGATTGGCAGGCGAAGCAAAGCATGTGGAGACTTTGTGCAGACCTCCATGGCACAAAGTAGCAGTGGGAGGCGAGGAAGAAAAGCGAAACTGCATTAATGAATAAAAAAAATCTTCTCTCTTCCGGTCTACGTCGCTTTCTTCTTGGTCCTGACCGCGAGAGCGGCCTCAAGCTGCTTCGTGGTGGTCTCAAGCGCTGCCACCTTGTCCAAGAACAAGTAGGCTTGTTTGATGATCGGTCTCGACGCCCTTAGGTGTGCCCTGGAGAGCTTCTTCAGTTCCGCCAGCTCTCGCCGGAGCTGTGCTTCATTCTTGGGTTTGGGGCGCGGCTTCGCCTTCTTTTTGATCGCTGGGGCGACCGACGGGCTCTTCTTCTTCGTGTTCTTCCTCTGTGCCGCCATGGCCTTGGAAATCCGCTGCAGTGGAGATGCCATGTCGGTATTTTTTTCGTGCTCAAGTATTTTTGTTTGTAGTTGTCTCAGGATGCCGGTTTGCTTGGGGGTGTACTGGGGGCCCCAGCTGCAGGTCTCGACGACGACGCCCTTTCCTCCAGGAATCTTGTGATAGCGATGATCGTCCACGGCTCCAAAACCTCGGTCTTGCAGGAATTTTTTTACTTGATCTCTGTCCATCGATCGATCGCTCTTTTTTTTCACCCGAGATCGATCGGATTTTTTTTTCACCCAAGCGACTCGGTCTCGAATCGCCCCAAAAAAAATTGTTTTTCACCCAAGACGTCAACAACAACAACAAAAAATGCACCGCGACGAGATGTGCATCCAGAGAGACATAAAGGTCATCACGCCGGTCCCAGCCGAGCTGAACTGGCAATGGATTTGCCAATTCAACTCGGCCGGGACCGAGCTGAATTGGCAATGGATTTTCGACGGCAAGCCCGACTCGATCCGTACCAAGGCATACACGTCAACCTGGGATCGTGTTGGAATTGCGTGGGTTGCCGACCGTCCTCGCATCAAGAAAAATGCAGAAGTCTTCAGACTTATGCGAAACGGCGTGCATGGTCACTACGTTCCTGAAAAGGACGTGAGAACAGCACGCCGTTCTGTACGGTCCGCCCTCCAGGTGGACCGCAGCAGCAGCATCAAGAAGAAGCGAGTCAGGAGGCAAAAATCTTCACGCCGGCAGCAGCAACGGGAAAAGCGAAAAGCTTCCTCCAAACAACAACAACCTGCGGAGGTGATTATGATACCAGACGACGACGATCCTAAAACCACCACCACCACCAATAGTGACATACGGTCCTCTCCATCGGAATGTGCGGTGTGTATGGAAGAACCTCCATGCATGGCGCCTATTGGATGCGGTCACTTGTGCATGTGCAAGTCGTGCAGTCTGACACTAAAAGCGTGTCCGATGTGTCGAAGGGCCTTTGACCCTGCCACGCTTCTACGGATCTTTCAGTGTTAAAAAGTTTTGTTGTTCGGATGCAAAAAAAAAGCTCCTCCCTTTCGCCCACGGAGCAGCGACGCAAAAAGTCGGATCAAACAATTAAAAAAATCTCAATGACGCAAGTAAATCGCTCCAGAGCGACAGAGGAGGCCCTGCGGTCTCTTGCGCTTTGTGACAACCCCGCGGCGACGACCGCTGAATTGGGATGGGAAGAGAAAGCTGAAGGCGACTGCGTCGTACGCAACGGATGCATCAAGGACATGAACGGCGCCGTGCTCGCCACGTGGACCGGTACCTGGTGGGAGCCCACGATGTATACCGATGACATAGCTCCAAAGCTCAGGGACTCGTACCTTCTGCTGATACTCCACACGGAAATTGCACGGGCAGCACCAGCAACAGTGATACACAGTCCTCTCGAGATGAATGTTCGGTGTGTTTGGATGAAGATTCGTGAATGGTGCCTCCTCTCTGCGGCCACTTGTGTATGCGCAAGACGTGCAATGTGTTACTAAAGGCATGTCCTGTGTGTCGGAGGGACTTTGGCCCTGGCACGCTTGTGCGGGTCTATCGATGTTAAAAGTTTTGATTTTTATCACCCGAGACGATCGCGATCGCGGAGCAGGCAACGTAAGAAGAGGTCGAATCAAACAATTTAAAAAAATCCCATACACGCCACAAGGAATGTATGTAACTTACCCCCCAAACAACAAGGGGGACACCCCTTGTTACCATGAACTGCCGGACTTCGAACCGGCTTTCCTCGACCCGGAGCGGATGTTCAGTGCTCGCCGAACGGAGCCCCCTATCGACTCGGACATGCCCGACCTCGAGACCTCGGTGGCATCGTTTGTTTGGACGCGGAATCGCTTCGGAAACGGATGCGGAATATGGTGCCAACACACCGTCTCCGAGCAAGACCTCGAACCGCATACTATGAAAATGATTGAGTTTGCTACCATCCATGGGTACTTTTATGTCGTCGAGGGATTACCCGATTCGGGTGAGTTCGAGGAAATCGCACTGCCGTGGGTGGAAACGAATCACGCCCAACCTCTTTCCGACGCCGATGCCGGCGCGCTGAAACAGTGTGTGGACAGCGAAATCTATTCAAACTACGATGAGCGGGAAGTGATTCTGCATCGTCGCGATGGCTCTACTGCCTCTGCGAAAGTCTACGCACCAACAAGCAAAGGCTTTACTTTGGGTTCCATGGACGTGGAAAAGATGATGAACATGCTGGATGGATTGGACCCCACCAAGCCGTTGAAGGATCAGCCGGTTCTGCGTGCAGACTGCAATTCTTGCGGAAAAATCCATGTGTCCGGAGTCAGGTGTTGTGGCTGTCCTGTGTTGTCTGACAGCGCGCTCAAAAACAAAGAATGGCTCAAAGTCAAGACGCTAGAGTACGACAGATCCAGCGACACGCAAAGGGCGAAATGAGGGCGATAACAAAAAAAAAACCGCAGCGTGTGGCAGTGTATTCCTGTGCCTTTCGATGATAAAATTTAGATTTTTTTTTCACCCGAGGCGCTCGCTTTTTTTTTCACCCGAGGCGCTCGCGATCTCACGAAAGAGAAAAAAATCGCGGAGATTCATCAAACCGAATCATCGTCGTCATGTCAGATCCCCGTGTCTTCCTGTTCGACTTATGGCCTCAGGAGATCTTGGAGCGCCTGGACCGTTTCGTCTCGTCCGCACCCACGGACTGTCACGGCTGGGTCGGCTTCCTCAAGGCTCACCACCGCTATCTACCGCTGCTAGATAAACGCATGGGGTTTGATTTGGGAAGCGCTGCCCGCCTGAAACGTTTCGTCCTGAACAACAGCTTCTGCGTTGGCTGCGGATCGGAGGAACTAGAAAGAGGATCGGACACATGCAGTACGTGTGACTGTGAAACGAGGTTTCGCAAGCTGGAAAGAGCGGTTTTCAACCCAGAGATTGAGAGACTCGATAAGAAGCGGAAGCGTGTGATTTCCGAGATCGAGAAGCTAGAAACGATGAGGGATCATCCCTGGCTGACCCCGAGGTCGCTGGACGGCTGGAAATTGGGCAGCACCAGGAAGAGAATAAGATGGGACGAGTTTCGCGAAAAAAGTCACTTGGAATTCCACCGCTTGATTGAGAAGAGGGGCGGCCGATGCACATGCACGCGAGACAGAGGCCTTTGACCCTGCCACGCTTGTGTGGGTCTTTCGATGATAAAATTTAGATTTTTTTTTCACCCGAGGCGCTCGCTTTTTTTTCACCCGAGACGCGCGGATCTCACGAAAGAGAGAAAATCTCGCGGAGATTCTTCAAACCAAACCATCGTCATGACAGATTACAATACATACCGGTTCCACTTGTTGCCTCTGGATGTCATGCTGCGCGTGGACCATTTCATCTCGTCCGCACCCACGGACTGTCGCGGCTGGGTCGTCTTCCTCAAGACTCAACATCGCAATCACTATCTGCTAACTCTGCTCGACATTCGCATGAAGTTTGGGTTGGGAAGCGACGCCCGATTAAAACGTTTCCTCCTGAACAACGAGTTCTGCGTCAGCTGCGGATCGGAGAGACTAGAAAGAGGATCGGACACATGCTTTACCTGTGTCTCTGAAGGCATCAGTCGCGAGAGGGAAAAAGTCGTTTTCGATCTAGAGATTGAGAGACACAATAAGAAGCGGAAGCGCGCGCTTCTCGAGATCGAGAAGCTGCAAACGATGAGGGATTATCCCTGGGTGACCCCGGAGATAAATCACGAATGGGCGCAAGGCCGCACCAAAAGGAGAAGAGAATGGGGCAGCTTTCGCGCTGAGACTCACTTGAACTACATCCACTTGAAGGTGAAGAGGGGCCTCTGATGTATATAGCGCATATAACAAGAGAGAGAGAGAGAGAGAGAAGAAATAAATAAAAAAAAATTAATAAAACTCAATGGAACCCCCCGCGAAGAAACAAAAAATCTCCGTTGGTGACGATGGTGATGATGCGAAGAAGAAAGACGCCAAAATAAAGAATGAGAACATGCCACCTACCTACGCACTCAACGCTTGTGCCATGATATCGGCAAAGCTCGCGTTTCCTTCCCTCTGCTTTATGGCGGCTCTGGAGGTTGTCCACAAAAATCAAAATAAGACTTTGAATTTGTCAGTGAAAGCGCTGGCGTATGTCCTGTGGATCGACAATCGCGAACAGTACACATTGTCCAATGGAACAACAACAACAAAATTCCGAGTGGTCCACGATCAGACGAAGGGCGAACCACATACGAGGGTTGTCTGGCAAGCAAATATGAAACTGACCAATGGCGGATGGTCACACACAAAGGAGTATTATCTATGCCGGAAGGACGGTCTCGAGTGGACAGGAAGTTACATCGACGAATGGACGACCTACGGGGGTCGCAGGACCGGCTGTACAACAACTACGGATGTCGATGACTCCCACATTTAGCTTTTTGAATGTGTGTTTGTCGGAACAAAGAACTGTGTATTTAAGATTTTTTTTTGGTCACAACTTATGCATGGTCGTGAGTCCAAAGTCGTCGTCGTCCTCTCCATTTTGGAGAACAACAACGTAGTCAATGTCGAGCGTAGCAAGGAGGTTAGGTTCTTCCCAGGCTTTGTCATCGTCATCAATCATGCGGGTGATCTCCACGCGCATGATTTCTTCGCTCTTGTTCTCCCCTCCCTCCCTTGCTTTCTTGTGAACATTGACCACGCCCACATTAATGGATCGGATGTAATCTCGCCCAGGATCGCCAGCGGCTTGAAGCACGATCGACGAGTTTTTTTTGATCGCGTTAAACTCCTCCTCACTAACTTGCTTTTGGAGCATTCGGATCCGAATGGGGTGTTCGAAGTAGCTACGGAGCGTGAGCAACACCGTTTCTCCCTCCCGGAAGAAGTACTGTCCTGGCCGAGCTCCGCCAACTCCTTGCTGAGTTTCTGAAAATTGCGATTTCTTCGTGGCACGATACTTCACATCGCATCGCAACTTGCATTTGCTGCGTAACATCGAAGTGACAAGTGCACACGCATTCTCCAAACGCAGCGCCCCAACTTCAGACTTGCCAAGGAAAGCGCTGTGGGCAGCAAAATGAGAGTTGGAATCGAACAGGGGGTTTACAAAGAGCAAGTACTCTGCCATTTTAGTATATATGACTTTATCAGACAAACTGGCGGAAAGGATATAACGGTAAGAATAGGAGGCGGAGAGAGAGAGAGAGAGAGAGAGAGAGAGAGAGAGAGAGAGAGAGAGAGAGAGAGAGAGAGAGATAGGAGAGGCCACAACGAACGAAGGGCGTACCTGGGCCAGTCTGTATTTTTGCGCAGCGCCATAATCTCGTCGTTGTACAGCTGCTGCTGCTGCCGAAGCTTCCTCCGTTGCTGATCTCGCTGCTGCCGCAGCTTCCTCCGTTGCAGATCTTGCCGCAGCTGATCTAGCTCCTGCTGTTGCAGCATCAGCGAATGATGCTGCATCAGCAGCGCGAGCTGTTGCGGCGAGCTCAGCAACAGAGGACGCTGCCCACTCGTTAAAATAGGAACGATCTGATCACTGGTTCTGGAGGGTGCGTCAACCGCGCTTTTCGCATGCTTGGGTGAGTCCATGCTTTTAAAAAAGTTGTGCGTGTGTTGGTGAAACACGGACGCTCTTTTACATATATATGCATATCCGCGATTCGCGAGGAAATCGCGAGGGATCGATTCGCGAATCGCGACGATCGATTTCCTCGCGAATCGCGACGAAAATCCCAAACATTCAAGCAAAAGCCTCCTGTGTCGTGAAGTTCACGGTTCGCAAAAAAACGAAGGGGGGAGCGGAAGAGAGCTTACCGCGCTGCCGACAAAAACATCTTCAAGTTCTGCATTGCAAACAGACGAAATAATAATAAATCAAGGGAAGAAACCCAAAGCGTCACTGTATTCGAAGCAAAAGAGAGAGAGAGAGAGAGAGAGAGAGAGAGAGAGAGAGAGAGACAGCTTTCCTTTGTCATCGTCAGGCCACGTAGCGGTCCAGCAGGGCCCCCATAAGCTTGTACTCGCAGTACCAGCGCTTGACGGCCGCCAGGCCATCCCCGCCAGAGATAAACTCCCGCATGCAGTCTTTGATGCCTTTGGTGCGAGGCACGAAACCGCGCTTCGTGACCCACCAATCTATCCACTTGTCTCTCATGTAGTCGCCGATGTTCAGGAAGGCGTAGGCAGCATACGCCACCGTATCCATGGAAGGGAACTGCGCCGAATCAGTGTCGGTCTCGCGAGGCTTCGACAAGAACATGGCCCGTTGCTCGGCTTCCTCCCCAGATTCATCATCGCGCCACAGGTACACCATAACGAAACAAGGGCTGCCCACGGCCAGTTCTTCGCCGGTCATGGCACAGCGGTGGTGAGCCGGATCCAGGCCTTCTTGGACCGTGGTGGAGCTGATGCGCAGGTTGACCGCCTTGTGGATCTCCCGCCAGAAGACCCAGAAGGGCTGTTCCACCAGGATGTTGTTTGATTCTCCCTTTGTGCCCGGGATGGGTGTGACCTTGCAACACCGTCGCCAGATCGCCTTGAAGGCGAACTTAGCGTCACAGCCGAAGTGTTCCTTCGGTCGGATTTCCTTGCACCCAGGCATTTTGAGGAACTCGCGGTCGGGACGTTCGACCGTGCGAGAGGCGTTCTTTTTCACCGGCTCCTTCCTGAGCCTGTCGTAGAGCAGGTCGGCCAGACGGGTGCGGAAACAGGCAAAATCCAACGGGGATATGTAGAGGAACTTCTTGGGATACTTTTCGGTTGGCGGCGGTCCCACGTGGATACGGTATTCCAAGGGAAGATTGTGGTGAAGCTCCAGGGCGGATTCACGGAACGCTCTGAGAACGTCTCGGGACTTGTCTTTTCCCATGCTTTTTTGAGCGCTCCAGATGTTCCTGTCCAGATCCTTTGCAAAGTCTTCCAGCGATGACGATCTCTTCTCCCTCTCCGCTTTTTCCGCAGCCACCGAGTCCTCGGCTTGATAATCGTGGTCATCCTTCGAACTCTTCTTCTTTTTCTTTTTCTTCTCTTTGGCCTTACGCAGCAATGTCAGACCATCGTCATCATCATCATCATCATCATCATCATCGTCGTCGTCGCTTTCCCGGATGAAATTCTTGAGATCGGATGCATCATCCGCCGCCTCGTCGTATGGTGTTTCTTCCTCCTCCTTTTCTTGCTCGACCTCTTCGTAACCTTTGTCCCCATCACCGCCGCCCTTCTTTTTTTTCTTCTTCCTCATCACCACCACCTTGGCTTCGTCCCCGCTGTCATTTTCGCGGTCCAGCATGCCGGCGCGCATGGCAGCCCGAGTTATCGCGTTGTGGCGGTTAATCCTGCGGTCTGCCCTCTTCCGGGAGGGTCTCTTGCGACCGTCAGGCTCGGTCATCAAGACACATCCAGAGTTCGCTCTGCTGGTCTTGAGGCTCTCCAACTCCGTTTCAAGAACTTTCTTGTAATCCTTCCTCGCCTTGGCTTTGAGCCTGCGCTCGAGTTCGTGATCGGAGTAGTCGGCTTCGTCGCCCAAAGACGATAAAGATTCGGAGTCTGAGTCGCTGAAGCTCTTGTCAGCAACCACTTCTGCATCTTCCATTTCTTCATCATCGTCAACATCCGAAGTAGGAGGAGATGACGAGAACAACATCAACGTCGGTTCGGGAGTGGATTCCCTGGTCGTTGCATCCCCTCCTCCGGCAAGGTTGGCTTCCTCCTCGTCCGGGAGGAGAAGTGCTTCTGGTGCCGGTGCTGGTGCTGATGGTGGCGGCGATGGAGGTGGTGATCGCTGTTCGCCACTTTTCCCGTCAGTCGGAGGGGCGACGAATTCAGGCCAAGGCTCATCGTCGTCAAAGTCCATACCGCCAAAGTCTGGCTCTAGATGCTGCATCTTTGTCTGTTTTTGCACCGCGTCGGTGGGGTGAGGAGGGGGAGAAGATAAATCGCCATTCGCCTCTAAACACTCCATCGCCTTCAACAGCTCAGAGTCAGACAGATCGCCCTCGAAGTCGTCCTGTTGTTGTTGTTGTTGTTGTTGTTGTTGTTGTTTGTCCCGAGAAGATCCATCCCTGCTGTTGTGCCTTACTGAGGCATCCAGCAGTTGTTCGACCAGGGCGTCACCGTCCTCCGGTGGTGGAGAACTGAGACCCGAAGCCTGGGTCCCTTTCTTGGCAGCCGTTGATCGGAAGTAGGTACGCTCCTCAGGGATGTTCACGTCCGATTTTTCTACCCCGTTGCGATCATTGAGCGCCGCCTTCAGCACCATGGCCAAGTCGCCGTTGTCCGGATCTTGGTGAAATGCGTCATCATTATCATGGTCGAAAGATGAAATGCGGTGCTTTGGCAAGGGGTGCTGGTGGTGGTGGCGATGTTTGGATGTCATCTGTTGCCGACGCACCCGCGGGGAAGGGATTTTTTTTTGATTAATATCCCAGGCGTAGGGTTTTTTTTTGCTCAGGAAATGGGAATGGTGGTACCTGGTTGTTGATGCTGATGCAGGGTACTTTTTATTGTAGTTGGTTTCCTGCGAGGGTTTCTTTTGTTCTGAGGCACGCGGTCGGCTCGGCGTTTTTGTTTGCGGTCGATCGCGAGCGGCTCGGATGGAAAAAAACGATCGGTCGCGAGCGGCTCGGGTGAAAAAAAAATCTTCGTTCGTCCAACAAACAGACACTGGTTGCCAAGCTAGAGAAACACCAGAGAGAGGAAGGCACTGACACCAGCGTCGGACGATCGAACGGCGAGTTCGACCAGGACTCCTGAACCCTCCTTGACACGCATACGTACACGGGCAAGTGTAGGTATACCCGGCATCCATGTGCCTGACAACAGCAGTATGTGCTTGTTTTCCTTTGCACTAACATTATCGCTGCGGTCGCATGGTTGCATTCCCAGGAAGGATACGATCTCAGCCACAGCTTGTTTGCAAGTCACCATGGCGGTGAAGGCGAATCGTTCGATTGCCTCGTTGTCGTCCCCCATGTCATCCCACTCCTCTGTCCAGCTGCTGGGCACAGTGCGTTGCATGTAATCCGACAAATTGACATACACGTCCTCCAGCACGTAATCGTCCTCGTAACTGCCTTCATCTGCCTCGCCTGTAGAAGGGTCCACATCCCACAACATGGACTTGAGGGAGGTGGAAAAGGTTCCGACAGGCTGTGTGCCTTCCTTGTAGCTGAACACCGTGTAGGCCACGCCTTGGACCTGAAAGGGCAACGAATCGATCTCCACACGTTGTTCAGCCTTGAAATCGGCAGTAGATGCACCCATGGTGACGCGGACGTGCTCTAGCAGCACATCATCCAACGTATTTGTGCAGTTGAACTGTAAGAGGAGGATTTGGTGGGATAATCAAATAAATGCACAAGGGCGGAAACGGCAGAGAAATGGGAAGACGAATGTTGTCGTAACCTGGAATACAATGCGATCTGGAAACATGTGTTTCACACAATTTACGACGTACTCTGTCTCATCTTCATCTTCAATTGGACATTTGTGTGAGCAGAACAGCTCCCCGAGGTCTGCATCAGCAAAGGCCGCCACCTTGGCCAATGACTTGCGGTGTGACTGTTGCGAATCGCCCGTGCTGGCCGTCGTTGCCAGACCTGGGCAACACGGCCCACGCGAACAATGTCCCCCGGCGTGCACTTCAACGTCGACCCGCGTGGACACACCGGAAAGCAGGGAGGACCCATCACCAGGTTCCATGGCGAAGGGGGGAAGGGATTTTTTTTTTGTTTAATGTTCGCGGCGTAGGGATTTTTCTTCGGAAATGGTAATACCCGGTTGCTGACACTGATGCAGGGCGCTTGGGTGCCAAAAATCAATCGGGTTACGACCGAAAGCTCCTCAAAGACGACACCTCCGTTTAAATACAGTTTCCCCTTTTCCGTCTACGTTTTGCTCTACACCTTGAAAACCCCCTGTGCCTTGAGTTCGGCGATGTCGCGCTCCGCCATCTGGAACGCCGCCGGATCGTCTTGGTTCCGACTCTCTATCCCGTACACCAGTTGCCTCCAGCTCTTTTCGGCGAACACCACATGTGCCAGGTCTTTGTCCTTGGCCTGTTGCTTCAACTCGTAGTACACCGTTTCGTCTTGGATGACGCTGGGGCCCCCCGTGGGTCTGTGTTGCTGAGGATGGTTCATTTTTTCTCTTTCTTGGAGACGGCAGCAGCAGCAGCGATCGCACGTCCCCTCCACAAAAAAAAACTCTGATGGGCGTCTCGCTTTATGTTCACGAGACCAGGGGTTCCTTTCAAGATAGCACTCGACAGAAAGCCTTTGCCATATATATATATATTTTTGGTATATCACAACACTCTCTCTCTCTCTCATGAACGACGGCACAGACGACTACGACGAAGAACTATGGGACCTCGAGCGGGGTCCTACAAAAGAGGCGCCCTCTTCAGCACCCCCCTGGTGCGATACTGCGATCCAGATTGGCATCGCGTTCTACAGGACTGCGCCCACTTCCCCAGATGGCAACAGAGAAGTTGGTGGTGGTGGTGGTGGCAACCCCCTGGAACGGAGACAGGGAACCAAAGCAACTACAACCAACCCTTGGAAACGTTGGGTGGAAGATCCCTTGATCCGCTGGTTCGCCAAAGACATGGTCTACAAACATTGCGAGATCGCCTTTACGAAAGACCTGATCGAAGGCAAGCCTATTCCGGAGGGGTACGTGTTGGCACACGGGATCATCCGAGATGGTGCCCTTTTTGGAAAGTATAGGACGTTCAGTTCGGATCAGTATGAGTGGAAATGGATCAGCGTGCCGCAGGAAGGGGCCAAGCGCATGCAACAATTCTGCAAGAATCAAATGGGGAAGCCTTACGACGCTGCTGCCGCCAAGAGGAGTGCCTTCTGGCCGAAAGCCTGCGATTATAAGAAGTGGTATTGCACCGACTTTGTTGTGGTGGCACTGCAACAGGGCGGCATCATGATGGGAAAGAACCCTCGCTCCCAGACCACCGACGACGTGTACGACATCATGTGCGACCAGGGAAACAAGGTGGTCCGCATGAGTCCCTATCAGCGTGTTATGAGTCGGCGCGGAGAAGCTGATCAGGATCCCTCGAGGACCGTTCGTGTGGAAAGGAGGAAATAAATTTTTGTCGATTGTATTTTTTTTGGGGGGGGGGTGGTTCTGTGCCTCGCACGCAACAAAGAGATTTTTCAGGGTTCATCATCATCATCGATTGCTTCCTGGGGCATGTAACAGGGTTCGCGAGAGCGACGTCGGAATCCGTCCTTCTCGTTCATGACAGCAAGCACATGCTTCCTGCTCAATGTGGCCACGCCGCTGGACATCCCTAAGTTGGCCCTGGTACAAGCTTCACTGACCATCCTGTGGATGTACATGTCCATGTCCTGGATCAACACTTCGGCGGCCGTGCGACTTATCCTGGGGTCTTCCCTGTAGTCGATCATGTAGGCGCGTGCCAGGCGGAGGATAGCAGGGAGCGCCTTGCGTTTGAGGACTGGCACCGTGTCCATCTGCGCCCGGCGGATGTTGGCGCGCATGCGGAAACGGGTGGAGAGTCTGCGCTTCGCCTTTTCCTTTGGAGGCATGCTGCGAGCCACCACCTTTTTCCCGGCGGAGGGGCGGCTCCTTTTTTTGTTTTTGTTGCGTTGACTCATGTGGATTTGGGGGATTTTTTTGTTTTCTGTCTGTCGAGCCCGACGGTATAGCAGTAGTAGTAGTAGTTGACAGACGCAAGGCGGGGACCAAACAAAAAAAAATTCAAAAAAACCATTCGCGCAATGGATGACGACAACACCAGCACGAAGAAGAGAAAGAGATCTCCACCGCAAAGACGCACGAAGAACAATAAGGGACGGGCAAGGCGCGGAAAGAAGACGAGAGGAAATGAATGCATCACCACCACCACCAACGTTCCGGATCTCAACGAAGACAATCACTTTCTGTGGCTGCCGCCAGAAATCCTCACCATGATCATGTCTCACCTCGTGGATCCCCGAGACATCTCATCGGTGGGCATGTCGTGCAGAAAGCTAGGCTCCATCGTCTCAGGGGAGTCCTCGATATGGGCGAACCTAGCCAAGGAGTTGGGCTACGACAGAGGCATCACTGGCGCAGACATGAACAACCTCTCCAAAACCTACTTGGTCCTGTGGTCGGTTACCGAGGTTCGCGGTTCTGCGATTCGCCACGTCCCGATTGTGGGCCTCGTCCACGGCGTCATGGATCCGTCGAAGCTTCGAGGCGTCCTGCTGACAGGGGGGAACCTCCAGCGATTCAAAAGACTGATAAGAAAGGCCGTGGCGTCCTTATGTGATGTTCTGCGATTGGAACACTTACCATGGGCCATCCTGGAGCTGCTTGTTCCTGAGGCGACAGAAGACGCTGTCGGAGATTATGATGATGATGACCAACCCTCTGACAAGTTCGAGCAGATGACCTCACTGTCGGACAAAGAGCTCTTGGAGGGAGCTCGTGCCCAGTGGGCCATCGGTCCCTTGGGTTGTAGAACTTCCCACATGGCAGCACTGGAATACGCTACACACAGCTGCGTCTCGGTGGTTTATTGGAAAAAGACGCAGGTCGGCGATGACCAACCCTCTCGACAAATTCCTCTTGCATTTGCTGAATCCTCACCCGGGCCGTCCTTCGAAATTGAAATGTGTGGCATGGCTCTGACGGCGATACATTCCCAACTGAAACAAAGGGCCTACTACGTCGGAGATGTGACCACACATCCTTTCAGTGGTATGGTGACTGCATGTCCAGCCGCCATGGAAAAGGTCAGCGGAGTGGTGGTTGAGGAAATGCGAAAGGAATTTGTCGAGAGGGACGCCGAAGAAAATCCATGGTGTTCCGGAGCGCTTCTTTGTTTCCACGATAAGGCGTGACACACACACACACACACACACACACACACACACACACACACAAAAAAAATTACACCATCGCAGTTTTGGTTGCCCCGCCCTCTATGAATAACATCGCCCTGTAGCAGTAATATCATAAAGGAAAAACCGTCCTTCTTCTACAGCACAAACGCCCCATAAGAAACTCGTGAAAGCGCCCCCGGAGGCTTAAAAACCCCTTGGACCAACTATGACAACAGCAATCGTTGCAACTGCGGCACACGTCGCAGGATGGGAGGGAGGGGGAGGGGAGTATCATGACAAACCTACCGCCGCGTCTCGCTTCCTCACCAATGGGAGGCGGCACCGGCGGCACCATCTCACCTTATGTAGTGGTGGTGGTGGTGGCGACGGCTCGAGCGTTTCGTCGCCCGGAAGCTCGTCCCACCAGGTTAGTGATCCTCCTTCACCTTCTTCTTCTTCTTTGTCGTCGTCAGCAACGGCAGCACTGTCTGGTGTTGTTGTTGTTGTCGATGGCAAAAGCGACAGTTGTTGTTGTCATCGTCGGTCCTCGCGGACCTCTGGGGGTGCTGGGTGGCTCAGCTGCTCATGCATCGACCCGGAAGAGATGAAAGAAGCCGAGGAATATCAACCGCAAGAGAACGACCCGTATTACACCTACATGTTGGGGAACGGAGACAAAACCGCCAAGACCCAGGCCTACGTGGGAAAGGGGCGCAATCCTTTCTGGAAGCGCGCCGGGCACAATTGCAAACGATTTCGCACCAAGAAAACTCGAAGTGCGGCAGGGAAGTGGTTCCTCGAACTTATCTGTGGACCCTTCCAAAGCAAGGAGGATTCCATAGCCTTCAAAAAGGCGTGGTCCAAAAGCCGCGGAGTAGATTCCAAACGGGCTCGAGCGCTGCGGCTGGCTCTCGAGTACCGAGTGACTATCTACGACTTCCGCCTGCCGTGTGCCAAACAACTGCCTTCAACCCCATCTGGGCACTGAACAAAAAACCAAAGCAGGTCTTGGAGAGGTTCTGTTATCTCCTCCCCTCCACGGAGTGATCGGATTCGGTCTCTTCTTTTTTTCCTTTGTGGACTTTTTCTGTTCCCTGCGAGAAACACACAACGAACGAACGAACGAACGAACGCAAGAACGTGAGAGAGTGCAAGACGGAAAACACCCCCCAACAAAGACTAATCGTCGTCGGAAATCGAATCCACGCCACCGTGATACTCTGGAACTCGCCATGCCATCCACTCGCTCCATGCGGAAAAACACAGTGAAACCCGTGAAAGGAAAAAGAGGCTACCGTTTCTCTCTGTCATTTCTCTTCCAACCGCGCCTTATGGAAGAGCTAGGCGGCTCCCAGTTACCGTTGGGGATGGAATTTTGCTGCATATGGCGGCACTTTCCTCCCTCGGAAAAAAATCCAGAGGCAGAGAAGATTTCTCTCGCCTCTCTTCGGTACCTGGGAAGCAAAGCCTTCGCTCCATGCCAGGCGCAACGAGGAGCAGGGGGAAACGGTGCGTTTTCGAATCACGGGTTTTTTTTCTCCGCGCGATCATAGCGAAATGAAAAAGGGTGATGGTGAGACAGAGACGCGGCTTCTCTCTTGATGCCATTTTTTCGAGGCTGAGAGATGGGTGCGCAAGAAAAAAAGGACTGGTTTTCGACGACAGGACTTCATCCGAAAAAAAAAACAACAACCGTGCTTATACAGAAGCAACGACACGCATGCACTCACGAAAAACCCTTTCGTGTTCTTTTATTTGCATTATTATTATTTCTAGTAGCTGGAGCGCACCAAGCACCCCCCAAGGGATCCAACAAGGACCAAACGGTGACAACAACAACAACAACAACAACA
>SDBT01003848.1_pt1 | contig 25766 bp, 27 predicted proteins | sample 2277101 | NCBI WGS metagenome assembly SDBT01 (sample SAMN10404973, study PRJNA504765) | marine sediment metagenome | isolation source: marine sediment core GS10_PC15, 103 cmbsf | place: Arctic Ocean: Southern Knipovich Ridge | collected 2010 | reverse complement strand
GTTATTATAAGCAACGCTATTGCCGCAAGGCTATTCTTCATCTTCGGTGACATGGACTAATTATCGTACTAAAACCCTTAAATAATCAAGATATATTGTGTTCCCTTCGCTCTCGCCACAAGTTGCGAAGGGCTCGATGTGAGTTAACCTGACGTAAATTTAATATTAAATTAATTGGTTGAAGTAATAAGGTTTCAGCCCGTTATGGAGCCATGACCATCAGGAAGCAAACCTCAAGACCGCTTCCTTGCCGTTCTATTGATAATGAATGAATACTCCTTGAGCCTCACCCGTTGCGCCCTTCTGCTTTCTGATTGACAAGGGTATCTGTGCCGGGGGTCACGGACACTTTTTTGAAGAACCTGAACGCTGGTTTCTTTGAGCTGATTGACCGTAGATGAAAGGAGACTAGCACCACTGCCTGTATAACTAAGCCCTGGGACTCCTGAGTATCAACGAGCACATCGGTACTCATTAAGAGTCTCGCGCTCGATCTCAGACCAGTAGACGTTCTCTTTACGGTGAGGATCACGCACCACGAGATAGCCACCTGTACGACCAAAGAATGCACAGTCCATAACAAAGCAACCATCTCTCGTGGAGTTATTGCAGGAGAGGGCGGTTCATAGGCCCGTAGCTCCTTGCGAATCCAGTGGGTTGAACGCTTATATTTAGAAGAAAGTAGTTTGACTGTGCAACGATTGAATACGAATTCTTGCCAGAGGATAGATCGAAGCTTTAATGGTCTCCTTGGGGTGGTAAATCCTTTATTACATGAGTGGCAAAGATAGCGTTGGATGCCTGATTTGAAGCCCTTCTTTTTTGTCTTGGAACTGCAAGATGGGCATTTTTTTGTGCATTATTCACCTCGCTGAATAATTATGCACTTAACTCTATGATTTATAAATGATAATCGACTGTTTGAGCAATACGTTTTTGTAATTAAGCCTGTATTTTCTGGTCATTCGGATATTTTCGGTGACACTATGGTGACACTGAGGTTTTATATGCATATTATAAAAGCTAAGCTTACCCCCTGAAGTTTTGTCCTCGGATTTGGCTACTTCTACATATCAGGAAGCAGAAATTGACTGCAACCTTCACCCGGAAGGCCGCACAGCAGCATAGGCAATAAGCCACCTGCTCCAGAGACTTACCGACCTGTGATACAATCTAACTTAACAACCGCATGGCACTAGGGGGCAGGTCAGTCAGGGTCGGTCCACACCGTGATCAGTTCGGGATCACCTCTTTTATGGCAGCCAAACATCCCTTGCTCACTTTTGCTTCATTCTTTTCAAGGCAGGCCTTAACTCTACCCTCACCTATCTTAACGCTTGAACAATATTTGTCGAAATCAATAGCGCATTCGCTGACCAGGTAGGTTATATTGGATATCACCCGCTCAAGCTGCACTGCCGCATCATACAGGGCATATTCACAACGACCCGACAGCTTGTCCTCATAGGCATACAAACATGCAAGAACACGGCCCTTACCTTGAGTCACATTGCTGCAGTATGATTTCAGTTCCTTTTTACAACCTTTTAGCACCGTATCCGTGATTTTATCCTCGACATCCTTCTTTGCAAAAGCGCTCCCACCAAATAAAATTGTTAGACACAATAAAACCAGTAAGCTGATTGCATATCTCATAAATCCTCCTTTTCTATAACCCATAGTGGCAATAGTATCTTGGAATTAACCCAGCCTTTATTAACGTTTAACTGCTTCTAATGTGTCCTATGTTCCTTATTACTCCCTGGAGAAATCGGGGTTAAAAGTGAATAAACCCCAACCTACTCGCCTCCCCGACCCATCACCTCTTCTGCATCGCGTGTCGCCTGTTAAAGTATCAGTTACACAGACGAATCCCCAACCATCTATAGCACTACCTGCAGCACCACCAGACGATGTAAATCTGCCAACCTTATTGTCATTCGGCCCAGCGCCAAGGAGCATCATGAACAGCAGTGCAATCAAAGCACCGATTATTAAATCCTTTACTGATACCTTCTTCATAGCAACACCTCCTGAGTGTTTTCAGAGCATTTTATGGAAACCTGCGGTAATGACCAGATAGTCTTCAGCCTTGGCTGTTCTATAGCTTGGCATTTCTTATGATCCCCTTGGGAAGCTCCGGCGGGGCCGGGCTGAGGGAGACATAAGTAATATTATGAAACGGTATTATGATCAAGTTCCCATCAACCTCTGCAACGATCTTGTCCGACTCAATAGCATTCCTGATATCAGCCGCATTAATGATCGGGTCATCACCTGCCTGCCTTGGAAAACTCAGGGGAAGCTTTGTCCCGTCAGTGAAATGCACAACCATTGAAACCTCTATCTTTTCCATATTTAGCCCCTTATCCACCTTATTCGAGTTGTTTGGCTACTCAATCCCATCGCCCCACTTGAGTCATGGTCTAAGTAGGGCGATGGGATTTATCCCTTAAAATGGGAAGTAATATTTAAGGGATGCGTAGTAGCTGTTCTCGTAATCACCTTCCTGAAGCACTTTATCGCTGTCATCATCTCTTATTTCAAATGTTTGTCCTAATATCGCGCCAGCGCTGGCCCTTAAACGCGTCTTTTCGGTAACCTTGAAATCAGCAAATGGGCCTACATATACCTCAGTATATTTCAGCACGCTGTTTTCAAAAGGCACCTTTTCGGTCAACCTGTACTGATAACCATTGACCCTTGCCTGGAAACCAGCATTGAATTCATCAGAGAATTCGTAAATAGCGTCAAGCTTAAGCGGCAAAAGTGATACGACCTTGAACCGATCGGATATGCGCCAGTTGGCTTTAAATAAAGGGAAAGCCTGCGGCTCGCCGAAAGCATCTGAGTATGCCACGCCGAATCCCAAAGTGTTCTCTTCATCATATTTTTTCTGCGCCAGGACCATGCCTGTATACATCACGTCATCTCCACTGATATCTTCAAAATCACTATGGAGCCCGGGTTGGAACTGGATTAATGTACTCCAGCCATTAGACAGTGAAAGCAGGTAACCTATTGAAATGTCCAGTGCGTGCAGGCTATCTGGCAGGTCTTCCTCCGTAACCGTGTTTCCCCTGAAGGTTTGGGTCTGGAAATCAGTGTACTTAATGAATTGTCCGTTGTATGACAGGCCAAACAGTAGAAGATTATCACCTATCTTCTTGGGAAGAGTGAAGCTCGCACGCACTATCTGCCTCTGGATCTTCGAACTACTGGCGTCATCACTGTTTTCCGATTCGCCAGCGTAGGTCACATCCAGATCAAACAACGACATGTCAGATGCAGAGGCTGACATGGGTGATACGATCAATGCCATTAGTATCAGCAGTGTCGTGACTATATAAGCCTTCATTTTATTCCTCCTAAATGGTATATAGTTAGTACTTTGTCCATCTGAGCTAAAGCCAATTAGCCAGCAGAATGCCCAGGCCAATTCTCTGTACTTTATGGTCATAGTCGACCAGGCTCTCTCCATATCCATTAAAGTACTGGATATATCCATTTACACGGTTTCCTAATGGGAAGCTCCAGTCGAGTTGAACAGCACCGTGATTGTCAGATTGCAGGTTGTTTCTGACCATGAAGCTCAACACATGCTTGTTTAGGTAATATGCGCCTCCAAGCTCCCCGTGGCCAAGGTAGTCTTCGATGTCCGGGTTGTTGTCATCTTCCTCGTCCTCGGGGATGCGATACCAGGGCTTGATGTAGAGAACAAGGTTGTCACGTTCAAAAACAAAGTTCATGAATACCCTGTTCCAGCTGCGCGATATGGGTTCCATGCGCCCGTTGGATTGATGATTGATCCCAAACGTAATGATCCGATTCTTAAAACCAAGTATCTCTCGCTCGGTAAGAAATGAAACGAACAGCTCAGGTTCATAGTTTGTTTCCCTGAATGGCGAGGAGTTCTCTGAGTTATATGCCTGCCAAAAGGACTGTTGCGTGTATGCTGCGAACAAATAACCGTTATCAGATATTAATTCTCTGGCAAGGAGGAACTTGAAGCTGATCTGATATTTGATCTCAACATTGTCCAGATCATTAAGGTTCTCATCTAACTGTTCATAAGGCCCACTGTTAGGTGAGCCATTATATGTAATTGGCAGGATATAGCTGGGCCTGTGTGGGGTGATGGAGAAACTATTGTCATAAGTTTCTTTTTCCGATCTGATGCGCCGCTCAAGAGCGGACAATTCCTCCTGATTGGAATTGTCATAAGCAAATCCCATATTGCTCATTATCAAGACGGAGAAGAAGGCTAAGGCGAGCAGCAGTATGTATAAATTGCCCGGATAGCTGTTATATATGATGTGTCTCAATGGTTTCACCTAGAGTTCCACTGTCTCGCCTTCTATGGCAAGAAAGGCTTCGGGAAACAGCTTCCTGCAGTCCTTTTCCATATCAAAGAGGAAGGTGTCAGTGTGCTCGGGGTCGTGGTGGAAAAGGGCCAGCCTTTTTACTCCGGCCATGTCTGCGACCTGGATCGCCTGTTCCCAGCTGCTATGTCCCCAGCCCTTCTTCCCTTTAAGTTCCTCAGGGGTGTATTGAGCATCGTGTATCAAAAGGTCAGCGTCCCTGGCCAACTCTACGACCTTGAGGTCTATCTCATCGCCGTGTTCAACATCAGTGCAGTAAACAAGGACCTTGCCGTTATCCTCAAACCTGTACCCATATGCACCACCTGGATGGTTGTGAGCGGAGAATGTGACCTTAATACCCTTTTCGCCTGTATAAGTGGGTGAATCCGGTGCGAAGAACCTGATATTGGCGCCCATTTTATCCAGGGGCACAGGGAAGAACTCCTGCTGCATTTGCGTGACAAAGATGTCCTCGAGCTTTGATACGCTCTTGTCCTTACCATATATTGATATGGTGATATTTCTTCTCGGGTCGTATGCAGGGCCAAAAAATGGGAGCCCCTGTATATGGTCCCAGTGAGTGTGTGAAAGCACAATATACATATTGTCAAACTGCTCGATGGAACTCTCTGCCATGTATTTTCCCACACCTCTGATCCCTGTGCCAGAGTCCAGGATAGCATGGTCACCACTATCTGACTCCAACAGGACACAGGACGTATTTCCTCCGACCTTCATCATTTCTTTATCAGGGACTGCGATAGAGCCTCTTGTTCCAAAGAACGTAACTTTCATTGGTCAGCCCTCCACCCTTTTTGCTTTAAATCCAGCAATTTAATACTCAGGGCAAGCATTAATATCGAGGCCGGCATGATCAATATTTCCCAGCTCAGGGTTTGAAGATTTATCCAGAGTACTCTTGCAAAAAGGACAATGAGCACAATGACAACTGTCTGGGCCAGATTTTCTTTCAGGCTCTTTATATCTTTAGGTATAAGTGTCCCGGGCACTTTTAAATCTTTTTCAGTGGCTGGTCCTGTAATAAACATGACGTAAACACCATAGCTGAACATTATAAGGATCAACGCTATAAGGATCAACGCTATAAGGAATGCATCAAGGGATTCAATGACCAGTGCAATGGATATATCATCTTTAGGCACAAGTGCCATTAGCTCTGGTGAGAGCTTTGGCACAGCCATGTGAGTGTCAATGAAAGTGTTCAAAAAGGCCTTATATATTTTCTTTGCCCCGATAAAAAACATCAGCAGTGTCCCTGCAGCCGAGGAAAAAACCGCAATGTAAGCTGCATAGCGCAGGCCTGAAAGTGTTTTGCTTATAATATGCACTTGGATATGCCTCTGTCTAAAGGATCGCCATTGTTGCGCAGTTTGGACAGGAATGGCGATCCTCTGGCAACATCTGCTTCATGATAGTGCTGCATCAACACTTCAACCATTCCCGTCCTCCTGTCCGCAAAAAATATTATTACGCCCATCTACCAATGCTCTCTTAGAATTTAGGGAAGATGAACGTCACTTGCAGCTTCCCTCCCCAATCCTTGGGGCCATATTCAGGCGATTCAGCCCAATAGCTCACACCAGCGCCAACCTGAAAAGGCAGCTTACCGACTTTCACCATCTGGTTTACCATTAAATTGACAAGTATTGACCACTGCTCGTTCTCCCAGTCGTAAGTGGACTCCGTATTCAGGGAGATCGAAGTCTTCGTCTTCGTGATGTAAACGAAGAAGGGCTGGATAAGTGTTGAGCTGACATCAGCACGGTCGTCGCTGCCTGCAACTGACTCGATATGGTTGGTAAGAAAACCAAAGGTCACAGGATCGCCCTGCTTCAGGACAACGGCAGTTGGCCCTATGCCCCATTTTTCCGAGCCCAGGACCTCTTCGGATGCCGTTGGCAGCAGGAAAACCGGGCCGACACCCCAGACCACGCCACCCGAAGTAGACTCCTTGGGCGAAAAGAAGAAACTCTGCACAATATCACCCATACCGGATTCACCCTCACCCTCGACAGGGATATTGTCCTGCTTGATCATCGTAAGAATGGTACGGGAGATCATGTTCCAGTCCTCATTCAGTGTGAAAGGGATTACCGGCTGGATGCTGTAGCGCAGCACAGAGCCATCCTCATCAGGACCGATGTTCTGATCGTAATTCACCGAGATCGGAACGCTGATCAAATTAGCCACTGGATTGGCCAGTGCCTTTGCCAGCTCTGCTTCAGTCATAGCATATGCTGGCAAAGAAAACAGGACAATACCTATCGCAACGGACAATATCTTTCTCATATCACACCTCATAACAACTCACCTCCATTTCTCTTCTGGATGCTCATGCGCCATACAGATCCATCTTCATCTTGTTACAGAACAATGTTACCGCCCATGTTCTGTATCCATTCCCGCCCTGAATCGCTTTGCATAGAAAGTTAATGTTTCACTTATCTCATCCCAAGAGGTAAGCGCCCCCTTTTTCTTCTCTGGGGAAGCAGATTGCCTGTCGATCAAAACCCCAAGACGCTCATTAGTCTGGGAATTGAGTATCTCAATCTCAATAGTGGCATCAGCTATTGAAATGTTTTTACCGGCAAGTTTTTTTATTCCACCGACTACCAGACCAATTGGGGTATAGTTACGCAAGCGGCGTTTCTTCTTCTGGGCGTATACGTTCGTAATAGCAATACGAAGAAGCATTACGTCTGCCCCAGGCTTTGTAATTACTGGATACTTGGGCTCAAGCTCATTTACAATTGTCGCTCGAAAAGCATCAGCCAAAGCCTTTAATTGATCTGGCTTGATCCCTTTATATTTGGCGTCAGGTGCATAAAAGATCTCAATAGGTGCAATCACCACCTTGTTATATGCTTTAAGGACAATGCCTGGTTTATAATAAACCAAGGCGCCCTTGCGATCTTTATCCACTTTAAGTGCCGGATAATTCTCTATAAAACCTGAATACTTCTCTGCTGTTATAGCCAATACAGGACTGGAGAACAAAAAACATCCCAATGCAACAAGCATAATTATTTTTGTTCTCAGAGCTTTCATGTCGTTTTCTCCTTACTCAAAAAACAAGTTAGACTGATTCTTAACCGGCTCAACCCGGATAACCACCCCTTTATTCTTTTCCATCAAACTTCTAACGATGCCCACTCATTAGCCTATCAATGGCTTGATTTACCGGGTGCCATGCGTATGCAACCTGCATCCGAATCATACTGGTGTCCAGGGCGTCGTCTCCAAATACGTTGGAACTGTAGCTGGTGCGCACTATGAGGTTCTGCGTTGCTTGAAAATTCAGAGTAAAGCCAAGGTTCCCTATTTCGAGCTCGTCCCCGATCTCCACGCCATTGATCTTAGACTGGAACCCCTTACGGTAAAGCATATCCAGGGAGCCGAAAAACGATCTCGTAAAATCATGGGTCAGATGACCTTCAAGCTGCCACATGGGGTCGTTCTCAAGTTCCTGCCCCATAAAGTCGGTGTTCGCATCGAACAACCAGACTGAGGGGATGAGCTCAAGACTTGACATGTTCCCAAAGTCAAACACGCCGAAATGGTATTTGACTGGAAGAGCCAGACGGCCATAGAAACGGTTGAGGCCCATATTAACCAGTTTATCGTTCTCGTACTCGCCGACTGGAAGCGCAAGCATCACAGCGGTGTCGACGGTCCAGGTCGGTTCATAATTCAACAGGTCGACACCGCTCCTGAGCGCCGGGGTCCCATAAAGATTTACCACATACTGTACAGCAGGGTCGCCGTAACCGGAGGCGGACTGGTTGAACTCTTTGCCTGGTGTTTGACCAGGGGGCAGGAACTGCCCTTGCACGTCGGCATCGAACTGGGCATCCACATTGCCACTAACAATGTTAAGGGCAACTGACGACGCCCTGTTGAACGTTGTCATGTGACGGACCCAGGTGGCGATAACTATATCGGCCTCCACGTTTGCGTTGGCATAGATGTATTGGCCCGGATCGAATTGTTTGGAGCCGGAGGCATTCATATCCAGGCGCAAACGCTGAAATGACACCGCTGTGGTGCCTTCTCTCATGTTCCAGTAGGCGCGTGCACCGTCGTCTACGGCAAGGACCGGCGCGCTAAACGATAAGACTATGGCTACGGTGGCAAGAAAGACCAGTAACCGTGTGATTGAGTTTGTATTATTCACAGCCAATCCCTCCTTATTTACTCATCATTTCTATGAGTTTGTTATGGGGAATCCGTTCCATGCCGCGCACTGGCGGATAGTTATCAGCTTCCGGCACTGCATCCGGAAGCCCTTTCCTCATCCCTTCAAAGGGTGATCTGCTTCCAATGATGACCCCGTTGGTCTTCACATACTCATCCCAAAGAGCTACAAGCTCAGCCCTTTTCTGAGGAAACTTGCCGGACAGGTCGAACTGCTCTCCGGGGTCTTCTGAAAGGTTGAAAAGCTGCCAGTCCCAGGTGCCGAAAGGCTTATAGTGCCAGGTGATCTTCCAGTCGCCCTGGCGAATCGCCCTGTTGCCGAATATCTCCCAGCCGAGCCAGTCAGTTGGGGTGCGAGGTGACTGGGTCTTCCCCTCAAGCATTGCAACCCAGGACTTGCCCTGCACAGGCGCTACTTTGCGCCCCTTGAAAGTTGAGGGATGCTCAACACCGGCCAGGTCCAGTATAGTTGGGGTAATGTCCATAACATGGAGGACGGCCTCTTTGTTAAGTCCGCCGACGTTCTGGACACCGGGGCCGCTGATGATAAGCGGAGAGCGGATTCCGCCTTCTGCGAGGAATCCCTTATAAAGCCTGAAGGGTGTCATGCCCACTTGTGCCCATGCAGGCCCGTACTCCGCAAAAGTGCCCTTTCGGCCGATCATGTTGTGCCCGCTTTGCGAGAAATTGTTCGCTGCATGCAGGAATCCCATTGTTCCGGCTTGTCCTGATACCATTGCCACCAGGTTATTTCCTTCAGCACCGTTGTCGGAGATGAAGATAACCACCGTGTTCTCGTACTGGCCAGTCTTCTTCAGATAATCAATAACCCGCCCGATCTGGTCATCCATGTATTCAACCATCGAGGCGTAAATTTCCATCGACCGCCCTGATGCAACACGTGCTCCGGGGGCGAGCATCGAGGCTCTCGGCAGGAAGAACAAACGGTCAGCGTCATTGACGCCTTCGTCCACAATACCCAACTCCTTCATGCGTGCAAGGCGCCTCTTGCGAATAACATCCCAACCTTCATCGTACTTGTTCTTGTAGCGGCGCAACCAGTTGTCCGGCACCTGGAGCGGGCCGTGGGGGGCAGTGAACGCCATGTAGGCAAAGAATGGTTTTCCGTCCTTCCTGCCCTCATCTATGAACTGTATGGTCTTGTCGGTGTAGTTCTTGGTGGTATACAAATCCTTGGGCAGTTATTTAACCGTGCGCCCGTCTTCCGTATACGGAACCCTGGGGATCTGCCATTCTACGTTCCACTGACTGTCGAAATGGCTCCCGCCCCCTACAAGCAGCGAGAAATCACGCTCAAAACCGCGGGCGTGCGGAATCTGGTCAGGCTTTATGCCCAGGTGCCATTTGCCGACCATGTAGGTGTGATAACCGTTGTCCTGCAGCAGCGAAGCGACCGTGACCACGCGCTTGTTGAGCACACCCTCGTAACCGGGTTTCCCCACCTGGTTGGGTGCAGTCAGCTCGCCCATATTGCCCAGACCGGCAATGTGTGTGTCCGTTCCGGTAAGCAGCATGGAGCGGGTGGGAGAAGATGTCGGGCTGACATAGAAGTCAGTGAAACGAACACCTGAATTTGCCAGCGCGTCCAGGACAGGCGTGTTGATCTCTCCTCCATAGCTTCCAATGTCAGAGAAACCCATGTCGTCTGCTACGATGAGCAGGATGTTCGGCCTCTTCCCGGAAAGATTTGTCGAGCGTGATGGTTCTCTGGCCTCATCCGGCGTCCCACTTTTAACCGCTTGTGAATGCTGGGCAGCATCACTAACAGGTAAAAATGCCGTTGATGCTATAAGAGACCCTGCTGTCAACCCCGCAGCTGTCTTCCTCAGCCGCGAACAGACCCTTTTGCTGAGATTATTTTTCATAGCACTCCTCTCCTTATCTCTTCGTTTTGTTCAAGTTTGAACACCAACGGCCTGTCGATCGCGTCCATCACATGTGATGCCGGAAGGCCGTGCTCTATAAGTTGAGTCATAACCTTTAAATATTTGCGGATATATTTAAAGTATTTCTTGTACCCCTGACAGAGATAATGCAGTCCCGGCTCACCATAATGGGTCTTTGTAAAGCGGTGCTTGGGGCACCCTCCGTAACAAGCCTTCAGGACCTCGCATTCCCTGCACCATCGAGGCAGCTGGGATTCTTTGTTTACACCAAAACCCGTGCTCAAAGATCTTTCAACCGCTTCCATCGGATCATCGATCAGGATATTGCCAAGCTTATATTGAGGGTAAACGCAGTGGTCGCATGCATACATGTCTCCGTTGTGTTCCATAACGATGGAGCGCCCGCACTGTTTGGCAAATAAACAGACTGGAGAGGAATTTCCTATCCAGGCGTTTAACGCCCATTCGAAGTTCATGACTGTAATCATCCCAACGTCTTTTCTTACCCATTCGTCAAAAACAGCGATAAGAAAATCTCCGTAGGCCTCCGGTTCCACCGACCAGGGAGTTACCTGTGTGTTCCCCTCTTCTTTGTCCAGGGAAGAAGGCATGGCCAGCCGCATTCCGTTTTGCTGTGCGCATGCGTCTGGCATGCGTTCGACAATAGGAAAGAACTGGATGAAGTTTACGTTTTCGTCCTTAAAGAAACGATAAACGTCCAAAGGCCGCTTGGCGGTCTCGCGGGCCACACATGCCATGACGTTGTAATCAACTCCATGTTTCTGTAAAAGCCTCAAACCTCTTTTGACCGTATCAAAGGATTTCCTGCCGTTTGCGTACCTGCGATATTGGTTATGAATATCCTCCGGCCCGTCGATGCTGATCCCCACCAGGAAATTATGATCCTTGAGGAACTCGCACCATTTATCAGTCAGCAGCGTTCCGTTTGTCTGCAGGGAATTGACAATGGTCCTGTTAGCAGCAAAAGGCTTCTGGTACGCTATGACCTTCTTGAAGAAATCAAGGCCCATAAGCGTCGGCTCCCCTCCCTGCCATACGAATTCAACGACCGGGGCGGGTTGTGATGCTATGTATTTTGAGATATACGCCTGGAGCACCTCATCGGACATGCGGTGGGTCTTACCGTTATCAAACAGCGCATGCTTCTCAAGATAGAAGCAATACTCGCAGTTGAGGTTACAGGAAGGCCCGGCGGGCTTGGCCAGAATGTGAAGCCCTTGAGGCTCTGTATTATGTTGTTTTGCTGATTTACCCATCTTCTTTACTTATCCGAAGAACGGCCCTTTCCTCTTGCTTTGTCCACAGATTCCATCCCTGCCGAGTATGAGATCACCTTGATCTTGATATCCGGATCCTCCACAAGGAGACTTTTTGCGCCTATTATCACGCTGAACATCTCAGACTTTAAATGGGCTTCCATTTCCTTCTGGGTCTCCCACTCCTCTATGAGATTAAAAACATCCATGTTTTCCACCTCCTGATAAAAAGTGCAGCTTATGCATCCTTTCTCTTTCAATATTTTCTTTGTCATTGATTGAAGCGTTTGCAACAATTCCTCGCGCTTTTCAGGAATCACTTTCAAAATTACCGTGGTTTGGATCATCGCCAACCTCTCTTTTGCATAGGCCCCCCCTCGCGAGGCCACCGGGGGGATGAACCTTGCGAGGGGGAAGAAGCTTTATGAAAAGGAAATGCAACCTTGCCCGCAACATGATCTGTCTCCTTATGACGTTTTGTTGAATCGTAAAACATGCTCCTTGTAATACAACTTCCGTGCCAAAGGAGATTTTTCCAATTTGATCGAATATAACTCCTTGAATTTATGAGGTTTATGAAACAAATGAGGCTCAATGCAGGAAAGGTTAATCCGTCCTCATTCCCGTGCTATTCCACGGATTCCTCTGTATTGCACGGATTATTCGAGCGGATGTTGGGATACCAAAGGATTCTATAAGAGGCTTCATGTGAAGGAATAGATGGCTTTACTTTTACTGCACTGGCTTTTGGATGCCAAGCTTGCGCATCCTTGTACGGAGCGTGCTGGGGTTGATCTGAAGCATCTCTGCAGCACCGTTTTTCCCTTCTATCTTCCATCTGGCCTGCTCAAGCACCTGAAGGATATGGGCATGTTCGATCTCTGATAGACTGTTGCTCTTCGATGTACTGTCGATCTCGGGCTCAGATGTCTCAAGATTGTCAGCCAGAAGCAGTGCAGAACCAGGGGAGACGATCATGGAGCGTTCAATTATGTTTTCCAGTTCCCTCACATTGCCGGGCCAATCATAGTTCTCAAAGGTTTTCATGACTTTAAGAGGCACGCTCTCGATCTTTTTTCCTATTCTCTTTCCGAATTTCTTAAGGATATAATCAATGAGCAATGGGATATCCTCAATTCGATCTCTCAGGGGCGGCACTGTAATCGGGAAAACATTCAAGCGGTAATAGAGGTCCTCACGGAACCGGCCCTCTTTGACCTCTTTAAGCATATCCCGGTTTGTAGATGCAATGACCCTAACGTCGATGGAGATAGTGTGAGGACTGCCAAGGCGTTCGAACTCACCGGATTGTAATACCTTAAGGAGCTTGGCCTGAAGTTCCAGGGGAAGCTCACCTATCTCGTCAAGAAATATTGTGCCTTTGTTGGCAAGCTCAAAACGCCCGATCTGTTGATTCGAACCCGTGTAAGCGCCTTTTTCACGCCCGAACAGCTCGCTTTCAATGAGGTTTGAAGGGAGTGCCGCGCAATTGACCTTTACGAGATTGCGGTTTTTGCGAGAGCTTTCACTGTGAATGGCTTCGGCAACCAAATCCTTTCCAGTCCCGGTCTCACCAAGAATAAGGACAGTGGTATCTGAAGGCGCTACCTGCTTTATCTTATAAAGAATATATTTGATGGCATCACTTGTCCCTATGATATTTTCATGTGCGCTCTGGACTGAGATCTGTTCGCGCAGATAGACGTTCTCCACCTCCAGGCGCTCTTTCAACAGTTTTATCTCATCGTATGCATTTTTAAGCTCATCATCAGTCTTCTTGCGCTCGGTGACATCACGACCAAAGGAACAGAGGAATTCCTTGCCGCCGAACACCAGATAATTAGTCAATATTTCCATGTCATGTAATTTCCCATCCTTGCTGACGTGCTGGCTCTCTATACTCATGTGAACAGCCTTTTTCATCTTTTTAAAGTGCTCATACCATATTTCCTGGGTGAAGTTCGGGTTAAGGTCGGACACTTTCTTTGATAGCATTTCCTCCCTGGTGTATCCCATTTCCTTCCATGTCGCTTCATTGACATATATGAATTGGCCGTCCTTATCGATCCATCCTATTCGATCCTTCGCATGTTCGATCGAGAACTGCATCATAGCCATTTTATCCTCAACCGCTTTGCGCTCGGTGATATCCCGGACATAGGAACATATAAATTCTTTTCCGCCGAACTCCAGATGGGACGCATCTACTTCAAGGGCTTGAATTTGTCCGTCTTTATTGATGGCACGGGTCTCAAACCGCATGGAACCTTTCTTTTTTACTTCTTTATAGAATTCTGCCCATTTCTCCGGAGGAAACTCAGGGCCAATATCTGAAATTCTCAGAGAGAGGGCCTCTTCCAGAGAATACCCTGATTCCTCGCGTGCCTTTTCATTGATGTACAGCATGTGACCGTCCGGTGCGACCCAGACTACCCTGTCCATTGCATGATCGACCGAGAATTGCATCATCTTCAAATCGTCTTCAGTCTTCTTGCGTTCGGTAATATCCACCGCATGGACATAGCATCCAGCCACATTGCCATTGGCATCAAGATGTGGTATTAGAATTGTTTTAAAATCTTTCCTCCTGCCATCTTCAAGCAGTATCTCTATATAATAGCTGGCCCTCTGCCCGGACAAAGCCTTCTCCATGTTTGGCAGTATGGACTCATATGCCTTCTTTCCTATTATCTCCCGGACATGCTTGCCCTTGATCTCATCAAGCGACTTCCCAAGCAATTCCTCATAAGCCTTATTATTGAACTGATACCTCTGTTCTTTATCAAAGTAGGCTATGTAGACAGGCAGGGAATTCAGCAGGTCAAGCAGCTTATCCGAGTCCTCCGGAAAAGACGCTTCCGTTTTCTTATTTATAGGAATTATCTTAGCCATAGCGCAAATACCAGTCTCATTAAACATTTTAGCACTACTTGGGGAAGAGTCAAAGAAATAAACTATATGCTTTCTGAACCTTGTAAATCAACTAGAAGCCTAATTTGCCCTGATTTCATTTGTTGGAGTACCGTATATTTGATGATAGAATAGTTGATATCGACTGAAACCGTGGAAAGGGAAAGAGGTAATGGATAACCTGCCTTTAAGCAGAAAGCACCTTCACAGGGCGCTGGCAATACGACTTGCCTTAGCCGGGGTGCTGATAGCGATTGCACTTGGTGTAACCGTGCTTCTGGTAGAGAGGCAGAGGGTTGGAGAGGCGGTGACCGAGCGCGTAGTGCAAGGGGCACTGACCTTCAACATCCTTGCCTCTCAAGTTCTTGAATCCCCCTCCGGCCCTGACCCGGAGAGCATGCAGCGCGCAGTTGACAGTATCTTTGAAAAGAGACTGGCGTACAGGCGCGTTTTCGAGGGCGGCGCATTCGTCCTTATGAGGATATTTGATCTGGGTGGCAGGGAGCTTGCGGTCTGGCGGGATGAATCATATAAGGTCGTCGATTCCGTTGACCGTAATGTAAAGGTGCCCGGTGCTCAAGCCCTTTTCTCAAGAGACCCCATCCTGAGCTCACAAAGATTGAGCGGCAAATCCCATGTTGTGGTCGTAGTGCCTCTGGTGACAGCCAGCGGCCAGCACGTAGCGTCTTTACAGGCCGTCTTTGCAGTCTCTTCCCAGGCGCTGGCCATGGCCGGAGGGAGGGCCATTAAAGCAATGGCTTACGCCATGGGCACAGTGCTCCTTACAACAGTGCTCCTGTATCCTGTGATCATCCTCCTGATGAGGAGGGTCACTGCCCTTACGTTTGACCTCCTTGATTCTCACATAGATACGCTCAAGATCCTCGGCAGCGCTATTGCCAAGCGCGACAGTGATACCGACATACACAACTACCGGGTAACAATCACGTCAGTAAAGATTGCCGAGGCTATGGGACTGGACCCCGAGAGTATAAGGGCACTCATAAAAGGGGCCTTTCTCCATGACGTTGGAAAGATAGGCATCCCGGACGGGATACTCCTGAAGCCCGGACGGTTGGATGAACGCGAGTTCAGTATAATGAAAAAGCATGTCAATATCGGTGTGGATATAATCGGGCGCTCCGGTTGGCTGAAAGACGCTGTGCAGGTAGTGGGCGGCCACCATGAGAAGGTCGCTGGAAATGGTTATCCCAAAGGCATTAAAGAGGATAATATACCTTTACTTGCCAGAATATTTGCAGTTGCTGACGTTTTTGACGCACTTACCTCAAAGCGTCCATACAAAGAACCGTTCCCTTTTGATGAAAGCATGAGCATCCTGAGCAAAGGCAGGGGCAGCCACTTCGACAAAAACGTGCTTGATGCATTCCAGGGCATTGCAAGGCGCATGTATGACGACTTGTCAGGCCGAAGCGACAATGAACTCAAGTCCAAACTGGAATCCATCGTGAAGCGATATTTTATCTGAATGCCCCCTGCCATGCCTTACTATTCATCAGGCATGCAGGCGTATTCATGAGAATCCCTCATAAAGCATACTGCTGGACCATCACTTCATATCACTTAAGAACTTCTTGAACTGGCTATCCTTGGACAGAATCCTCCGCGCCGCGCGCCGAATTCTGTCTACGTCATCACCATCCAGCCTGAATGACGTTGGCAATTGCTTGAGATATGTTTTCTCTTCACTGTCTTTCAGGGCATCGAATTCTACTTCAACAAGATAAAAGGAAATATCTCCACATGCTCCCGGCTCAGTCGAGACAGGCCCGTCTGCGCACCTACCATCCTGAACTTCCCTTGTCCACCCATCGAAACTTTCCCAGAGAAGCATAAGGGTCTCAAAGTTATACCTGGAGATAACCACTGATGCATATGATTTTGCCATGATACGTGCAAGAGGCGTTCTTTCTAATAAGGACCATTCATTGCTTACTTCGGTTTCAGCATTCACGACAATTATTAACACTTTATGTACATTTTTATGCCGTGTATTTTTGATCGTTTTCCAGAAACCACCACCTGCAAGAACCCTCTCAAGCCCTGCGCGTATGCCCAGATTATCAGACAACCCCCCATCAACGAGATGTATATACTTTCGCTTCTCGGAATCCATATATGGGATCAAATTGTTTATCTGATGGTACTGTCGCCTTGACAGGCCTTCCTGCTCCAATAGCGCCTGAACACTGTCCGGGAGCTTATAGCCACAAGTGCCGGCATAATTTCGAAGAGTTATGGGTGTCATTAGCAAGGGGACAGCGGATGAAGCGGCAACTGCCCGCGACACAGGATATGCGCTTAGATCCGAACATATAACATCAAACCCACCCTGTGCGAAAGATATACGAATTCCAGTAACCATATCTGTCGCATTGATCGAAATGGCGGGCCCTTTAAGCTCAGCCATGTCGCCAAAGGTTTTCATCTCAAATATGTTCTTATCGTAATATTCTGCTGCAAGGTCGCTACGGGAGTAGAATGGAGAAACAAGCCTTATCCAATTTACAGGATTAAAAAATGTTTTATTGAAAAGAGCGCCCTGGATATCCTTCTTTAAGAACTTGTTCTCAAATTCATCAAATATTCTCTCCCCAAACAAACCATAATATGCCGCTGTAAAGCTCCCGCCGGATACGGATGATATAGAATCTATTTCATCGATAAGCCGGGCATTTTTGCCATTAATGTCAATTTCAGTTTCTCGGATCTCCTCAAGCACACCGTAAGAAAATGCTGCTGCCCGGGTACCACCGCCCGAGAAAGTCATTAACATGATTATTTCGTCCGAGTCGTCTGCCTGCTTCACGACGCTTAGCCTGTACCCGGATTCCTTATCGATCTTCTCTATGGGCTGATTAACAATGCGCGTAGTGCCGCAACTTGTCAGGAGAACCAGTGCAAGACATGATATAAGGGCATGACATGCCAGGTTACTTAACCTTCTATCGTTATGCGTATAATGCATTTTCTGAATAATTGTTGCTGTTTATAGAACGATGTGTCTGGCCCTGCATAATGAAGTCATGCATATTAAGGGGCGCCAGGTTCATTTATATAACTTCCCTATAGGCGCAGTTAAATTGATATTTGATCCGTTTCGGAGCACTATCACTGTCACATAAGAGTTATCTGACAGGCTGCTTACAGCCTCCTTGGCCTTCAGATAACTTCCAGACTTATCCAGAGAAATACCATTGATTGATAGAAGTATATCTCCACCCACGATTAGCTTGCTATCTCCTATCTGGGCCTGAACACTTCCACCCCTCAGTCCAAGTTTTTGCGCTGGCGAGCCGTTTGCAACATGCTGTATCAGGATAGCGGTCTTTTGTGGCACATTGAATATTCTGGCCAAATCACCATAGAGAACATAACCGGTTATGCCTGCCCAAAATGTCTTTTTCTCAAGCAGGAACTCATTTGCAGTTTTTGTGGTCGCGGCAAATCCGATCCCTTCAAACCCTCCGGATTTGGAAATAATATGGCTGACTATGCCTATGACCTCACCTTTCATATTGAACATCGGCCCGCCGGAGTTCCCTTGATTCACCGCAGCGTCCGTCTGAAAAAACTCCGCAAGGGCCATCTCCCCAGGTAAAGAGTAAGGTTCATGCCTTGCGCTTATATGGCCTACAGTGAGGGTGTGACTCAACCCGTAGGGAGTTCCTATGATGAATACCTCATCTCCTATCCTCACATCATCGGAATCGCCAATTATAGCGACAGAAGCGTTCTTAGGCATCTTATCCAATTTCAGTAGTGCCACATCTGCCGCAGGCTCGGAGGCAACAACAGTAGCACTGATTTCTTCTCCACCCTGGAAAGATACAACTAAGGAATCGGCCGCATGAACAACATGGGCCGCAGTCATAACATAGCCATCCTTTGAGACCAATACACCGGTGCCGAGCCCCCCGACCGTAGCGGCCTGCCCTTTTTCAGAGACAACGGTTCCTTTGGAATTTATTACAACCACCGAAGGGCTGACCTTTTTAAACAGAGTGGCGAATGTCCCAGCACTTGCGATACCCGAATTGAACGTCAAACAAAGAAACATCGTTATAACAAAAGTGCGAATAGCCATAATAAATACCTCCCTCATATCATTAAGCATCATACGCCTCACTCAACGTATACCTTCAGGACTAAATTGTAGCACATTTATTCTTGACCCAAAACATGATACATCCTGCTGGTGAGGGTCCACATAATGTCATTTTGATAATTAGCGCATAAAACCCACGTGATTAAAAGTCTATACTCATTGTATATCCAAGGCAGAAGCCCTTCCTTATTTGGGTTTCTCCTGAAAAGTCAGCATACTACCTGTTTCTATGAATTATCTTCAAGGCAGATTATTATGAGTAATCCACCCTGTAGCTTTCAATGAATAATCAGCAGTATGGGATCAACAAAAAGTCTGATGATCCACCCGACCTCTCTTGACCTTATAAGAAATGCAAGCTTTGGCTACATAAGCTTGCATTTATATAGGGGGAATGGCGGGATATGAGCCAGTTTAAGTATATAGTTGAACTGCGTGAGAAGGCCGCTACGGGCCAAACGGGTCAAGGGAAGTCCAGTTTTTGCCGTAACGGTCAACCTGTTGGAAACATCAGGCATGCAAGGGAAAGCGCCACTAAGCGCGCTGGTATGCCTGAAAAACTGTTCCAGGATCTCAGACGCACAGCAGTTCGTAACATGGTTAGGGCTGACATACCCGAACGGATAGCCATGATGATTTCCGGTCACAAGACTCGCTCAGTGTTTGAGCGTTACAACATTGTGAGCGAGTCAGACCTAAAGAGTGCAGCTGACAAGTTGAAATCGGCTACACTCCGAAAGTACGGTTACAATTTAGTTATAATGGGCAAAATCAAGGTGAATAGTGGTGTTTTCGAAGGGTAATTGCAAGACTGTGCAAGCCATTGATTCTACACAGAATCTGTGGCGGAGAGGGGGGGGGATTCGAACCCCCGGATGACTTGCGCCATCAACGGTTTTCGAAACCGAAACACAGCTTTATGCGGTAACAGCAAAAGCCCTTGATTCCGAAGGAAAATCCTTCAGAGTCAGGGGCTTTGCTTTTACGGGCATGTCAGTTGGAGTCAGTTCGGGACGGGCACAATTTGGGCACAATATTGACTTCACTATCAAACAGCAACAGGCAGTGAAGAGAAGTCATTCCTCTTCGCTGCCTGCGTGCCATTCCTCAGGTACTAACCACACTCGATTCTGCGACTAAATTGGCAAACTTAATTGGGTCAATGAACGACGCGTTCAAACTCTTCAGGTCATCTTCAGTCACCCCACGGGCGACGGAACAAGACCCTCAGACGTATACTGCAACGTTTCCCTTGACTACCTTCTCAATTAGCTCAGACAGCGGAGGAAAACCAACCCCATGAACAGAATTTGCGATTCCCTCTTTTGCCAGATACGCCGCCTCGCCAAGCAGGACGATACTGACCTCTTTACCGGCCCCCAGAGCACCTATAGCAGTTAAAAAAGCTAAGCTCGCCTTAGTTGGGTCATCGGTTCCGTGCGTGGAAACTGCAAGGATTTTTGCCATTGCTTCCTCCCCTTTTAATAACTTTGTTTATGTTCCTGTCAAATATCCGAGTCTCTAATTCACTTGTTCCTGATTTCTATGGACCTTGCCCTCCTTTTCATATTCTTAACCTTTCTGGATAATAAACCGAAAAACAGTCTTATCCCCATCAACTAGTTCACACAAATATCCAAGTTCCTTCATAAGGCTTGGAATTGTTTGTCGAGCGGGGTAGTAGTCGGTGACAACCTCAAGGACTTCACCATCCGACATTTCATTAAGCTTCAACCTTGGATCGAGTGTCGGATATGGGCATACCTTTCCTCGAAGGTCGAGGTGGTGGTCAATTTTTTTTATCGACATACTTTTTCACCTCAAGTGATTGAATATGTCCCCCGTTGCAGTTGATTAACCATTGGATAATTATACCACGACATTAAGGAAGCCGAATTGAAAGGCGCATAGAAGAAAGTAACTGACATGCACAGAGAATCACGAAAGCATCAAATGCGGGCACAATCAGGGTTTTTCGGATAGTCTTAGAGACATTTCTTGATGTTGTGTAACGCCATAATACTTAAAAGTATTCTGGCGGAGAGGGGGGGATTCGAACCCCCGGTGGAGTCGCCCCCACAACGGTTTTCGAGACCGCCGCACTCAACCACTCTGCCACCTCTCCAGCCCAAAAACTAAAAACAAAAACTAACCACTACCCATCAGCATCATGTGCGCCCCGGCGCGCCCTGAAAAAGCCCTTCAAGACGCGAGCGCATTCTTCCTCCAGGACTCCCCGTGTGACCTCCACGCGGTGGTTGAGCCTGCCGTCGGTCAGAAGGCCGTATATGGAAAGCCCCCCTCCCTTTTCATCCGGGCACCCATAAACCAGCCGCCCCAGGCGGGCGTTTACCATGGCCCCGCAGCACATGACGCACGGCTCCTTGGTCACATAAAGCGTGGCGTCCTCGAAGTGCCAGCTCCCTTTAAAACCCTGCCGCAGAAGAAGCACCTCAGCGTGGGCCGTGGGGTCGTGGCTCTGCTGGCGGGTGTTGCGGCTCGATGCAACCACCTCCCCGCCCACTACCAGCACCGCCCCTACGGGCACCTCTCCGTCCACTGCCGCTCTTTCGGCCTCGGCAAGGGAAAGACGCATAAAATCCTCTTGGGTTCGCTCCACAACGTCTACACTACATGAAGCAAAATGGAAATATCAACCTTATGGGAGGCTTGCTCTTAAAGCAAAAAAATGCTATAAATAAGCTATGAAGAGATTTATTGCCTTAGCATTAATATGCCTTGCCCTTGCGTCCTGCTCAAACGCTCTCACTGATGAACTGTTGAGCACCTTTGACCCTGAGCTGACCTTTTTGCAGATCAAAAACTCTCCTGAGAGCCACTATGACGAGCAGTTCATGTGGGGAGGGTTCATCGTCTCGGGAAAGCATAAGGAAGCGGGCACGTTTCTGGAGATAGTCCAGAACCCCATTGACGTAAACGGGCTCATCATTGACCCTGACGTATCAGACGGGCGCTTTATCGCCTTCTTCCCCGACAAGTTCCTTGACCCGTCAATTTACGAGCGGGGCAGGCTCATAACCACGGTGGGCTTCCTCATCAACACCATCTCCGGCGACATTGCAGATGAACCCTACATATTCCCGGTCCTGGAAGCAACTGAGACCACCCTGTGGAAAAGTGACTTCTATAACTTCCAGAACTTCCAGAATCGCAGAGGCTGGTATAATGACTATCGCCACATAGGACGCTGGGACTGGGACCACAGCTTTCGGAGAAAAGGGTACAGAAGCTATCGGGACATGGACTACGGTGGCTGGCCCGACGCCCGCGCCCCCTGGCCCCGCAAATGGTGAAACACCCCCGATAGCCCGTCTCCAAGGCAGATGATGTGGTATCATTATCTCCCATGTACTTACGCGCCCAAATATTATTAATATTATCAATTTTATCCGTAGGCATTGCCCTATCCACACCCACCCTGTCCCATGCAGGGCTCCAATTGCTTGGCGTTGAAACCCTGCCCTCCGGGGCGGGCGTGAAATCTGTAATCATATCCCCCAATAAGGAACGCGTTTACTCTGCCAACCTGGAGGGCATGAGCGTAAACGAGTATGACAGAAAAACAAAGCGCACCTTAAGGAGGCTCTCCTTCATCCCCACCCCCGGCAAGGGCTACAACTATAAAACAGGGGAATATTTTGACTCGTACGAGGAAAAGCCGGTGGAGCTTGATATCACGCATTCGGGGGTGTACCTGTGGATATCGCTCCATAACGCAGGGGGCGTTGTCGCCTGGCGCCTTGAGGATAAGGGCGGCGATACCTATGTGGAGGGCATGCCATTTAGAAGGGCCGTGGTAAGTGCCTACAACGGCGAAGTGACCCACGAACAGGAAGTGCGCCTTCTCTTTATCGAGACCGGCCAGACGCCGAAGGTCATAGCCTCAAGCCCGGACGGCAAATACCTCTTTGTAGCCAACTGGCACTCCAATAACGTGAGCGTAATAGACATAAGCTCCCCAATGCCCGAAGACTGGAAGAAGCTCAGGGACATAAGCGCGCGCATACCAAGGGGCATGCTCGTGACCCCCGACTCAAAGACCCTTTACATAGCGGAGATGGGCGCGGAGCACATCATGGAGATATCGCTTTATGAACCAAATGAGCCTGATGAACCAGATGAGTCAAACGAGACTGGCGGATTTAAAAATAAAAGGAGCATGCACGTGGGTCTGAACCCGAGGCACATGCTCCTGCATGAAAATACGCTATACATCTCCCTGAACCTAAGCGACCAGATAGCCGCGCTGGACCTTGAGACCGCAAAGCTCAAAATAGGCCCGACGTGCACCCGCCCGCGCACCATGGCCATGGACCCTGAGGCAGGGGTGCTATTTTCCGTCTGCTACCGCGACGACAGGCTGCAGGCGTTTTCCATGGATACCCTGGAGCTTATCGGTGAGTGGGCCTCGCCCCCCCACCCCGTGGGGCTTGACCTCCTCACACTGGAGGACGGGAAAATGGAGGTCTGGGCCGCGAACTACACTACCGGAGTCCTGACCGTGTATACCTTCAGGGTTGCTGAAGAGACCACCGAAGATGCAGCCGAAGAAACACCTGAAGAGACTAGGGAGGAGAAATAAAAACAGGTAATGTCTGGTCTGAAGCATGTGATATGGTGTGTAAATTTACGTTACAAGTCAGCACGTTTGAAACAATTTAAAGGGTACGGATAGCACTTCGAAACAATTAGTTGAAATCTGCAGGGGCTGGAGTGTTTGACACCCTGCCCATAAAAGATACTATATCCGCATTCTTTAAAAGAGGGCCAAGAAGTGATCTGGCGGCAAAGTCGTTACCTCTCTCATTCCAATGCCCATCAAAAGGAATATACAAGTTATTAGTATCTGTTTTATAATAACCCGCAAAACTATCATACAAATCAATTACCTGAATACCGTATCTTTTCAGGTCAGTTCCGAGCGCTTTGTTAGGGATACTAAAATCAAAAGATTCCCCCTTTTTTGCAAGGTCATAGCTATAAGTTTTATTTGGGTCTTGCAGTACAATTGATTTGTAATTCTTTAATACTGCTTCAGCAAGCTTCGGATCTACCTGAATGTCTTCAGGTATCAGAACTACTACAAACTCTATCCCTTTATCTTTGCAAAGATTATTTATGTTTAATAATGGAGCAAGGCTTTCCCAGTATCTTTGCGAGAATTTGGGATCAAACATTAGAAGGCTTTGCTTAGAACCATCAAGCATGTACTTACCAAGATTATATATTTTTCTAAAAATATACTGCTTCTCGTCTTTTACAATACCACCATCGAGTTTGCCGCTATAAATTTTCCAGAGATTGAGCTTCGTAATTGCCTTATAGGCTTGTTCAACTAATCTTAAGGTATAAAACACAGGTTTCTCAGGGGTCATATTTTTATTAAGGAAAAGAACAATGTCGTTTCCAACATAAAAGAACACAACAACCATGTCCGGGTTATAACTCATTCCATCTTGCTGTAAAAGTCTATGGTACTCTGGAGGTTCAGTGCCCGGTATACCCATATTGAGGATCTCAAAGTTCTTGCCTGCATCGTTTAGATAGTTCTCTAATAATGTCAAGAAGTTTTTTTCATATCCCACTGCACCGTAAACAAAGGAGTCCCCTATTGCTAAAATTCTGTAGGTTCCCCTTGCCTTCTCTTTTTGAATCTCAACATCCATAAAGCCTTTGGAGTTAAGTTTAAAATCTCCGACTTTTGCATGGGGTTTGCCTTTGTGTCTAATTAATTTGTCATCTGAGAAAACTTTTGCATCCTTAAAAAATATCCGCAGGATCCCCTCTGAACTTAAAAATGTGAGAAGCATTGCAACAAAAAGCATAATAATATAAAAAAATACTTTCCGTTTCTTGGAGATTTGATCGAGCTCCTTAATGTTCTCAGCGTTTTGAGTCGTTCCCATGGAAAGTATTATAAATAAAATTATTAATGTTTACAACGTTAACTTAAATTCATCCTGACTTACAAATAAAAAAGCCCCGCCATCCCTGGCAGGGCTTTTTAATAAACAGATCAAGAACCGCTACAGCCGGTTCACTTCGTTTCTTACTTCCTGTGTGAGTTCCACCACCTTGCCGCCTTCTTTCTGCTGCATGGAGATCTTGCCGTCAACGGTGCCGCCCTCTATGACCACGAGCTTGTTCGTGGTCACGTCGCCCCGGACCTGGCCGGTGCGCTTGAGTTCGATTATCTCCTTGGCCGAGACGTTGCCCTCGAGGTAGCCTGCCACCGCAACGCCTGCGACCTTGACGTTGCCCTTTAAGAAGGCCTTCTCGCCGAGGATAAGCCAGTCCGTCTCAACGTTTCCGGTGATGCGACCGTCTACCCTCAAGGTCCCTTTTGTGGTGATGTTGCCTTCGATCAGGGTATTACTGCCGATGATGGATTCCAGTTTCTCGTTTTTCTTGTCAAACATCTTTTTATAAAGTGCCTCCCTTGACGTATGGCATTGGATTAACGTCCTTGTCGCCCTTCCATACCTCGTAGTGGAGGTGAGGGCCTGTGGAACGGCCTGTGGAGCCCACCAGGGCTATGACGTCGCCGCGCTTGACGATGTCGCCCTCCTTGACGAGGTTCTTCTTGTTGTGTGCGTAGTATGTGGTGTATCCAAAGCCGTGCTCCACCGCAACGAGGTTCCCGTTGGCGCCGCTTCTGCCCGAGAAGCTCACGATGCCGTCGGCCGTGGCGTGGATGGGTGTGCTGGGGCGGGCAGAGACGTCAAGGCCGGTATGGAAGTCGCGGACCTTCTTTGTCGGGTGCACGCGATAGCCGTACTTGGACGAAAGCCAGCCCTTGGCAGGCCAGCCCATGGGCGTGGCCATGTAGAGGTCGCGGGCCTCGCTAAGGTAGTCCCTGATCTCGCCCACGTTGTCGATGGTCTTGGCTATCTTCTTCCTGAGGAACGCCATGTCGATGGAGCCCACGTCGGTGTCCTCCATG
>SDBT01003847.1_pt1 | contig 25773 bp, 24 predicted proteins | sample 2277101 | NCBI WGS metagenome assembly SDBT01 (sample SAMN10404973, study PRJNA504765) | marine sediment metagenome | isolation source: marine sediment core GS10_PC15, 103 cmbsf | place: Arctic Ocean: Southern Knipovich Ridge | collected 2010 | reverse complement strand
TCGGGTGATGTCGGTTTTGTCTTCCCAAGCGTCGATTGTCACCGCACTGGAATAAGGTACTTCTTCGCGTAGATAGAGCAGTATCTTTTCACGAACCAACTCGGCGGCAAAAAACCGCTCGGGAAGGTCGGTCAGCACATCTTCCGGAAAGAGACAAGGCCCCTCGGGCAGATATTGCTCCAGCAGGGCCACCAGGCGTTCGACGTTGTCGCCTTTCAAGGCCGACAACGGCACGATCTCTTTGAACTCGCGACGGGTCCGGTAATCGTCGATGAGAGGCAAAATGGTTTCCTTCGACACCTGATCCACTTTGTTGATGGCCAGCAACAACGGTGCCTCGACCCTCGCCAGCAATTCCAGAACGTGCTCGTCCCCCCGGCCGAATTTCTGGGTGATGTCCACCATCAGCAAGACACAGTCCACCCGGTTCAGGCTGGCCAGAGCCGCCTCGACCATCAGACGGTTCATTTCGTGCCGCGGTTTATGAATACCTGGGGTGTCGATAAAGACGATTTGCGCTCGGTCGGTGTTGGCGATAGCGGTGATGCTATTTCGAGTGGTCTGCGGCTTGGGGGTGACGATAGCCACCTTCTGCCCCACCACCCGGTTGACGAGAGTGGATTTGCCGACGTTGGGCCGGCCGACGACACTGACGAACCCAGAACGTTTCAAGGAGTAACGCGTTTTCCCGGAAGTTGGAAGCGAACTTTGTGGATGCGCTGGCCTTCGGCCTCGACGACTTCGACCTTCACCCCGTTCAAGTCAATCGTCTCACCGGCTTGAGGCACCCGTCCGAGGGATTCCAGGAGGTACCCGGAGACCGTCTCGAACCCCTTTCCGTTGACCTCCAGTTGTAGCTGGTCTTTGACGTCGTCGATATCCGCCTTGCCGCTCACCAGGTAGACGCCGTCTCCCTCTTGGACGATTTTCTGATCGACCTCGTCGAACTCGTCGTGGATATCTCCGACGATCTCCTCAAGGATGTCTTCGACGCTGACCAGACCCGATGTTCCGCCATACTCATCCACTACGATGGCGAGGGTGGATTGGTTGCGCTGGAACTCCCGCAGCAGCTCGGAGACTTTCTTGGTCTCGGGCACGAAGGCCACCTCTCGGATCAGGGGCTCAATCGGAGCATCCAGGTCCGCCTCTTCCCGGTAAGCTAAAAAGTCGTTTGCGAAAACCAGCCCGGTGATGTGATCGAGGTCCTCCTCATAAGCCGGAAGGCGCGAGTACTTCTCCTCGATGAACAAAGCGCCGAGCTCCGCTAGGGCTGCTTCACGGCGTACCGCCACCATTTCAGGTCTAGGAGTCATGACCTCCCGAACGATCGTGTCTCCGAAGTCGACAATGGACTGTACCATCCGGCCCTCGTCACCCTCGAGGATCCCTTCTTCTTCCCCGGTTTCGATGAAGGCCTGGACTTCTTCTTCGGTAGCCGGTTCCTCATCTTGTCCTTCCGGCCCGAGAAATACCCGTACCAGCTTGACCAGAGGCCGCGAGATGGGCATGACGACACGCATATAGATCCGGAAAGCGGGAAGCAAAGCCAGCAGGATCTTTTCAGGGTTTCTGCGGGCGATGATGTTGGGAAGAGCTTCCCGGAAAATCAATATCATCGGGAGCATGGTCAGGAATGTAAAAACCAGGGCCCGCGAAACGCCCGAGGCGATGTAGAGGCTGGTTACCAGCACCGTCACCCCGATGAGCCCAGCCTGGATCCCGATCCGCAAGGGTAGGAGAAAGCTCATGGGCTCATTGAAACAGCGCCTCAGAAACTCCGTCTTCCAGCTTTGCTCGCGGTAGGTCTTGATCGAGATCTTGTTGAAGTAGTGGAAGGCAACCTCGATGATGGCTAGAAACAAAACCCCCAAGAGAAGGGTGGTGATTCCGAGAAGCGTTAAATCGGTGGGGATCACTTCTTCCGCCTCGCCGCGGTAACACCAGCGGGTCCTTTTTTCCCGGCAAGGGTAATTCCTAGCTTTCGTCGCCAGCGGTACTCGAGCCTTCGCATCTTGCCGTCACCGAACTCATGATCATAGCCCAGAAGGTGAAGGAAACCGTGGAGCGCCAACACCCTCAGCTCGCGCGCCAGATTCGACTTTCGCCGGACAGCCTGCCGGTGGGCGGTCTCGACAGAGATGATGATGTCCCCTAGATAGCTCTGGTCTTCCGGAAACTGGGTTTTATCAGAAGCAAAAGCCAGCACATCGGTAGGATGGTCGTAGCCCCGAAACAATCGGTTCAAAACCTGCATGCGGGCATCTCCCACCAACACCAAGGTGGCGGCAGCGCCCGCCGGCCCCAACCCATCCGCCACTTCTTGGAAGAAGGAACCAAGCCCCACAGGGTCAACCTTGATTCGTCGCTGGAGATTGCGCACCCGCAGAAGAGCTTTCACCCGACCGCTGCGACGCTCCATTGTGGCTACTCGCTTCTTGTTCTTAAGCACCGATTCGCCTCAGCTTTTCGTCCCCATCCTGTACCACGACCGGCTCCACTTTCTTTTCGAAGTCGAAGCCCGGGTAATCCACTCGATGATGGTGCATCCCCATGAGCACCCTCAAGAAGCCCTGCGAGATCTTTTCCAGATCGCGAAGGGTCAAATCGCATTCGTCGAGTTGTCCATCGAGAAAGATGTAGTCGATGATTTGCCGGATGACCCCCTTCAACCGGGCCGGGCTCGGCTCCTCGAGGGTGCGCGAGGCAGCCTCCACGCCGTCGGCTATCATGATCAATCCCGCTTCCTTGGTTTGCGGCTTCGGACCCGGATAGCGAAACTCCGCCTCACTCAACTCTCCCAGCGAGGGATCGTGACTTTCTTTGGCTTTTTCGTAGAAATAAGTGATGAGCTTGGTGCCATGGTGTTGAGGGATGATGTCGATGATCTCCTGGGGGATATCCATTTCCTTGGCCATCTCGATGCCCTCTTTCACATGGCTGGCGATGATGAGGGCGCTCATGCGGGGGGAAAGCTTGTCGTGCTTGTTGGCACCCATCTGGTTCTCCACGAAGTAGTCGACCTTCTTTATCTTGCCCACGTCGTGGTAGAGGGCAGCGGTCCGACAAAAGATGCCATTCGCCCCGATGGCTTCCGCGGCCGCTTCGGCGAGCGATCCAACAACCACGCTATGGTGGTAGGTGCCGGGAGCTTCGAGGGTCAAGCGCCGGAGCAAGGGCAGGTTGTGGTTCGAAAGCTCCAGCAGCTTGATGTCGGTGGTGCGTTGGAAAAGAGACTCGAACGCAGGAAGAAGGAAAGAGACCACCACCGATACGGCGGCCCCACCGATGAACGCACAGACGAGGTCAAAACTGAAAGTGATTCCAGGGCTGTAACGCTCGGTCAGCAGATCGAGCCCCAAAACGAAGACAAAGTTGACACTGCCGATGAAAAGCCCGGCCTTGATCAATGCGGTGCGCTGCTTGTATTGGAAGTAGCCGAGAATGGCTCCCAAACAGGACAAAAAGCTGAAAACCGCCAGATGGAGGTCGCCGGACATGAGACCGAGGAACACGGAGAAGATCACGGAGGCCAGGCCGGCAGCCGATCGGCTCTCGAGGAGCCGCACCAGTATGGCCACTGCGGCGAAAGGTACCAGGTAGTGATAGGAACTGACGTGGTTCAAAGGTGGGGTTACGATTTGCTCCCCCAGGGCTGCCGCCACGAAGAAAACCACTCTGGCCAGGACCAGGTGTCCCACCACGATGATTCCCACCAGAGCAAAGGTTTGTCGTCTCCTGAACAGCGTCGAGCGGGCCGAGGCAAGCAACTTCCACTGGTAAAAGAAAAGCACCGCGGAGATGAGAAAAGCTCCCACGATCTTCGGCAGACCCCACTTTCTGCCCTCCGCCGCCGAGAGGATCTCGAGCTGCCGAAGCACCGTTTCATCGATTTCGTCTCCGGAGCGGACGATGACTCTCCCTTTTCGAATCTGGAAGTAGACCGGCTCGACTTCATCGCCGGCGATTTGCCGCTCCCGTTCGGTTTCCGCAAAGTTGAATGTCAGGGTGGGCTGGATGAAACGCGAGCCCAGCTCCGCCAAGCGACGAACAGAAGCGGAACTGAGATCGGCCGGTTCGGCCAGTATCTCTTGAAGAAGCCGCTCGCCCTCCTGGGACGTGAGGATGGTCGAAAAGTCCTGCAGGGTGGTGACCTGTTGGGTGAGTTGATCCCGGCGGCTGATGGGCCGTCCGGAGGCTTCCAGGCGTTCCTTGCTCGTCATCAGGTCTTTTCGGAGAACCTCGCCCACCGCATCGCCGAGAGCCCTTTCCACCTCTGGACGAAACTCCTCCTGATATAGCAGGGAAAACTCTCTCTCGCTCAGCTGGACTTCCAGTACATCTCGAAGGGCTAGAAACAGCTCATCCCGCTCGACGTCATCCAGCTCCTCACTCTCGGCGAGCCGCTGGCGACCAAGCTCGAAAGCTTCGCTGATGGCGTTGCCTACTCGCAGGCTGGTGCGATTGTTGAAGTCGTATACGTCGGAAACTGCCTCGGCCGCCTCTTCCCGACGGGTTTGAGTCGTAACCTTGTCTTCATAGCTGAAGTCATAAGGCGCCTTGATATCGACGGGAGCAATCGTGCCGAGCTCGTAGCGGCCGGGCTGGAATCTCAGTTCGGGACCCATCAGAGCTGTGAGGGCCAAGGAAAACCCGATACCCCAGGGCCAGGGTGAGCTGAAGACCCACTCCAAGATCCTGTGGCGCCGGAGGCGAGGCCGGCGAAACTTGGCGGTGGTTTCTTTCTTTGCCCGGCTAGATTGATTTTCCGAGTCCATGGCAGTCGTTACGAAGGTTCCTTACCCGCTTTCTCGGTATCAGCCGCTGGAGCTGCGGCCCTGTGGGAGCTGGGGCGGTTTCTTCCATTGCTGTGGCGTTCGTAGGCTCGGATGATCGATTGTACCAGCCGATGGCGGATCACATCGGTCTCGTCGAAATAAACGTAGGCGATTCCGGGTATGTCGGAGATGACTTCGATCGATTCCACCAATCCGCTGACTTTCCCGTAAGGGAGGTCGATTTGAGTGATGTCTCCGGTTACCACTGCCTTGGATCCGAAACCGATACGGGTCAGAACCATTTTCATTTGCTCGGAGGTGGTGTTTTGGGCTTCGTCCAGGATCACGAAGGAGTCATTGAGCGTGCGCCCACGCATAAAGGCGATGGGAGCGATCTCGATGGAACCACGTTCGATCAGACGAACCACACGCTCGGCATCCACCAGATCGTAGAGCGCGTCGTAAAGGGGGCGGAGGTAAGGATTGACTTTGTCTTGAAGGTCACCGGGGAGAAAACCGAGCTTCTCCCCTGCCTCCACCGCCGGCCGGGCCAAAATGATTCGATTGACTCGCTTTTGCTGAAAAGCCGCCAGCGCCATGGCCACTGCAAGGTAGGTTTTACCGGTTCCGGCGGGCCCAATCCCAACAACGATGTCATGGGTCTCAATGGCTTTGATGTAGTGAAGCTGATTCACGCTGCGCGGCATGACCGTCTTCTTTTTCGAAGCCTGAACCACACTGGTGACAAAGAAATCCCGCAAAGAGACCCGGGGGTCCTGCCTCACCAACCGCAGAGCCGTCCGAAGATCGCCGGCCGAAACTTTATAGCCTTCTTCGATGAGCTCGGAGAACTGTCCAAAGATATTCTCCACCGCTTCGACCTGAGCAGGGTCGCCTTCCACCAACAGCTCCGATCCCCGGCTCACGATCTTGACGTCCAGGGATTTTTCGATGGACTTCAGATTCTCATCGTGGATGCCGAATAGCGCGAGGGTACCTTGCTCGGGAACCGAGATCTTTTTCATGGAATGAAAGCCACCTCCTCCTGAGCTTGAAGGGTTCTGCCCCCTCTAGAGACAATCATCTCCTAAATTGGACGAAAGGAAATTTCAAGGACAGGATGTCCGGAAAGATGTAAAAAAGGCCCCTCGTCGGGAGCAGCCCGCAGCGAATCAGCCATTATGTACAATCGATGCTAGCACAAGCCGAGAAAACCCGTCAAATAGTCTGCCATCCCCGGAAGGGACAACCATTTGCCGCTTTTTGCCTCACGAGCCGCCGCCGACTTTCCCTGCCCCCCGGGGGGCAGGCCTGAGCCCCAACTCATCGAGCTGCTCCTCGGCCACTGGAGATGGTGAGCCGGTCATCAGGTCCAAAGCAGAGGTCGTCTTGGGAAAGGCGATCACATCTCTCAGGCTCGTTCCGCCGGTAGCCAGCATAACGATGCGGTCGAAGCCCAGAGCGATTCCGCCATGCGGAGGGGTCCCGTACTGGAGTGCGTCGAGAAAGAAGCCGAACTTCTCCCGGGCTTCCTCGTCGCCGAGCTGCAGGATTCTGAAGATTCGCGCCTGAACATCCGAGCTGTGTATTCGAATGCTGCCGCCACCCACTTCGTGACCGTTGGCGACCACGTCGTAAGCAAGCGACCGAACCTTGCCCGGTTCCGTCTCCAGCCGTTCGAGATCATCGGGATGAGGTGAGGTAAAGGGGTGGTGCGTCGAGGTCCAGCGCCCCTCCGATTCGTTGAACTCGAACAACGGAAAGTCGGTCACCCAGAGAAAGCGCCAATCGTCTTGCTGTATCCAATTTTCGCGCCTGGCCAACTCGAGACGCAGCGCACCGAGTACCTGCGAGCTTTTCGTCGGCTCTCCCGCAACCATCAGTAGGAGATCACCGGAGTCGCCACCGGCACGGGTGAACGCCTCCTGGATTGTCTCTTCCCCGACGTGTTTTGCCAGCGGAGATTGGACTCCTTTCTCGGTCCAGCGGGCCGAGCCGAGTCCGGCAGCTCCTTCGGCCCTCGCCAGCTTCTCCAGTGTTTCCAGGTCCTTACGAGAATAACCGGCACAACCGGAAGCGGCGAGGGCTCGAACGGCCCCTCCCCCGGAGATGACGCGCTCAAAGACACCGTAGCCCGCACCTTCGAATAGCTCCGACAGATCCACGATCTCCGCCCCAAAGCGAAGATCGGGCTTGTCACTTCCGTAACGATCCATCGCCTCGCGGAACTTCATACGAGGAAATGGCGTCTCGATCTCGATGCCGAGAGTCTCCCACATCGCAGAAAAAAGCCCTTCAACCAGCTCGAACACGTCGTCCTGGTCGATGAAGGACATCTCGATGTCCACTTGGGTGAACTCGGGCTGGCGATCGGCCCGAAGATCCTCGTCCCGAAAGCATCGGGCAATTTGAAAGTAGCGGTCGAATCCCGAGATCATCAGGAGCTGTTTGAATAGCTGCGGCGACTGAGGCAATGCGTAAAAAGATCCCTTGTTCACTCGGCTGGGCACCAGGTAGTCGCGAGCTCCCTCGGGGGTGGACTTGGTCAAATAAGGCGTCTCCACCTCGTAGAAGCTTCGGGCGTCCAGGTACCGACGGGCCGCGAGTGAGAGCCGACTGCGAATCGCGAGGTTACGAAGCATCGATGGCCGGCGAAGGTCGAGATAACGATAGCGCAAGCGCGTCTCCTCGGTGGCACGGACCTCCTCCCCGGGAAGAAACGGAGGGACTTTGGACTCGGACAGGACTCGGAGCTCGATGGCGCTCACTTCGATTTTACCGGTGGCCAGGCTCGGGTTGGCTGCCCCCCGCTCGACCACTGGACCGCGAACTGCAACCACCCATTCGGAGCCAATCTTTTTGGCCAACTCCACGACTTCCGGCCCCGCTTCCGGCTTCACCATCACTTGAGTAATGCCTTTTCGATCCCGAAGGTCAATGAAGGTGATGCCCCCAAGGTCACGGACTCGGCTCACCCAGCCCATGAGAATCACTTCTGTCCCCACATCCTTAGCACGCAAGGCTCCGCAGGAGTGCGTTCGCTTCACGTTGATTTCCTTTCCTTGAGATATTTGTTCTTTAGTTCTCTACATGGCGGAGCCAAACCAGACTGCGCGGAAAATCATAGGTCACCGACAACTCTCTCAAAAGGCTGGAGCCAATCACACCTTCCGGCTTGCCGTCGTAAGGCAACTTGTTCATCTCGGACAAACGCGCCCGCACCTGCTTCGCGACGAAGCTTCCCACTCGAAGGCTGGGAATCAAGACGCTTTGGGCTTTTCCCTCCACCAAACCGTTCTTCTCCGCCCACTTCTTGTCGATGGCGAGCACCGACGCGGAAGGATCGATAACGAAACGGCCCAGGGTGGCCTCGTTCACCAGCACGTCCACCGCAAGAGCGCGGCCGACCCTCTCGAAAGTAGCGCTCCCGTCGGGTATCTCTCCCTCTGGTGAAGGCTCGAGCAGCAAAAGTTTCCGCGGGTAGTGTACCGTGAGGCGGAAAGGCTCCAGAAACTCCAACCCCATCCTTCCGTAGGCGCGCAGGCCGTCCCGAACTCCGATATCATCACCCCCTTCGATCAGGAGTGTCTTGACTCCCTGTCTCCCCACTCTTCCCACTTCCACGGTATCGAGGTAAGCCACCGACACTTTTTCTTTTTTGCCGTAGTACTCGATCTCCTCCGTTTCTCCTTGGTTAGAGAGCTTCATTCCCGTGCCCACCACCAGCAAGGTGTCGAGAAGCACTTCCCGAACCGAATAGTCAACCACCAGGGGTTGGCCCTCTCGTCCGTTGATCCGAACGTCGACGATGGGAAGCGCGGAGTCCGATGGGACTTCGAATGGGATCCAGCCCGGAACGGACGGAGCGGCCTGGCCCGCGCCCATCAAAAACCTGCACAAGGAGATCAAGGTGAGTCCGCAGAAAATCACCACAGGCAATCTCATCCCTTCACTCCCTGTCGAGGCCTCGGCGCGCCGATGAACCCAGTGCTACAAGTACTCAATGCGTCATCCACCAGTCTACTCCTCCGGCACTCGAACTGAAACGTCGTGTGGTTGATATTGAAGCTGTCGCGCAGGAATTGCTCGGCCTGTTGCGCCAGCTCTTCGGTCTCGCTCACCCGAAGGTCATCGACATCCAGGTGAGAGGACAAGGCAAGCATCCCCGAGGTGATCGTCCACACATGAAGGTGATGCACATCTCTCACCCCAGGTAACTCCCTGAGCCCTTCAATCACTTTTTGCAGGTCCACATTGCGAGGCGTTGCTTCGAGCAAGATGTCCACCGACTCCGCTATGAGCTTGAAAGACCAGTACAGGATGGCGGCGCAGATGCCGACCGACAGAAGCGGGTCGATGAGGGTCCATCCGGTATAAGAAATGGCTACCGCCCCAATGATCACCCCTACGGAAGAGAACGTGTCGGTCAGAAGATGAACGAAAGCGGCCCGGACGTTCAAGTCTTCGTGCTTGGCCCCGTGTAGAACGTAAGCGCAAAGAAGGTTCACCGCCAAGCCAATGATCGCGATCAGCATCATCGCGCCGGTGGCAATGGGCTCCGGCTCCATCAAACGCCTGTAGGCCTCGTAGAATATCCAAACCGAAACGAGAAAAAGGGTGGCGCCATTGAACAGCGCCGCGAGGATCTCCAGCCGATTGAGTCCGTAGGTACGGCGCGCGGTGGCGGGACGGGCGGCAAAAACCACCGCCAGCAGCGAGACCAGCAACGCCAGGAGATGGGTGAACATGTGTCCGGCGTCGGAAAGCAAAGCGAGGGAGTTGGTGAGGAGCCCACCCACCGCTTCGGCGATGAATGTCACCCCGGTCAGCGCCACGGTCACTATCAGCCTGCGGCGACTCTGTGCTCGACTAGCGCCACGGAATCCGGACATATTCTTCAATCCTTCGCGATTCCCCCGATGGACTCTAGCAGAATTACCACCGAAGCGGCCAATTCAATGTCGGAATGACAATCCCCGGAAGGGACATTAAAGGGATTTGAGTTGTTGCAGAGGTTTCAAGGATCGGCGAGCGGGCGACTCAATGCGAAATCTGAGACTCGGGGACCATCACCCAGCCATTGTCCTGTAAGGCTTCCAGCGACGGGGCTCCGCGACCGGGGACGTCGAGCTCTACCGGCCGTGGCGGAACAGCAAAGGGCGCTTGCCAAAGCCACGTATCCATGAGGTACTGCCAATAGGTGTCGCAGGATACGGATTCCTCCACTTCCAACCATTCGCTTCTCGGAATCGCTTCAGCCATGAGCTTCTCTCTCGTCCTCTTCAACTCTGATAAGCAAAAAATAAGCCAACAACTGGAATACCAAGCCAACCAATATAACTAGTTTAAAATGAGTGAGTTAGGAAGGATGTTCCGGATCAGGGAGACTTTGGGAAAAATCCTTACTGTGTCATCTTTTGACAGAGTGCAGCGCAGGAGGGACAGATTTTTCCGCTAACACGCTCAGCAACAACGGCAAACAGGCTTAGCGGTTCCGATGCAGGAGTGGGGGGAGAACCATACACGAAATCCCGGATTGAGGGGATTTCACCATACAATTCCCCTCAATCCGGGATTCTCTGAGCGAGTCGAACGAAATTCGACTCCGACTAATCAATAGACCCCCTTCCAAAATTAAAGAGTGCTCTTGGCCCTAGCCATAAAAGCCCTTTCCCGACTTTGCCCGTTCGACTAGTGCGGAGGGCGGCTCGAATCTTTGGCCGAGCTTGTCCTGCCAACCGCGAAGTCCGTCCACCACCGACTGCAGTCCCACCGAATCGGCGTAGCGACAAAGCCCTCCTCGGAAGGGTGGAAATCCAATGCCCATCACCATGGCCAAATCCAGCTCGCCGGGGCTTTTCACAACCCCCTCTTCCAAGCAGCGTGCAGCCTCGGAAACCATCAGGTAAATGCAACGCTGAATCGCCTCAGTTTCATCGACCGAACGTCGAGGCTCGGTTCCAATCACTGAAAGGACTTCCAAGTCCGGCTCGGCTTTTTCGCCTTGATGTCGGTACAGGCCCTGACCTGATTTCTTGCCCAATCTTCCTACCGACACCAATTCCTCGATGACCAATGCCGGCGAAGATCGGTCACGATAGGCGTCGGCCAGCACTTTGCTTGCCTTTGCGGCTACATCGATCCCCACTTCGTCCAGTAAGCGAAGCGGTCCCATGGGCATACCGAAGCCGAGAAGAACCCGGTCGATTCCCTTCAGATCACCGGTCTCCATCAAAAGGTGGCAGGCTTCGTTCAGATACGGGCCGAGAATGCGGTTCACCAGAAAACCCGGACAGTCCTTCACCACCACCGGAGTCTTGCCAAGTTGTTTGGCTAAAGCGACGAAACCGGCAATCGCCTCGTCACTGGTGGCCTGCCCCCGAATGACCTCGATGAGGGGCATCCGGTCGACGGGGTTGAAGAAATGGAAACCTGCCATCCGTTGCGGATTCTCGAGCACGCTTTGAAGCTCGCTGATGGGAAGGGTGGAGGTATTGGAGCCAATGAGGCAATGCCGGGAAACCGCCGGCTCGAGCTCACTCAGCACTTTTTTCTTGATCTCGAGATCTTCGACGATGGCTTCGATAAGAACGTCCGTCTGCCGGAAACCGCTCCAATCCAGCGTCGGAGAGATGAACCCCATCTTCTTGTCCCGCTCCCAGGTGGTGAGACGCCGGCGCTTTCTCCTTCGTTCGTGGAGGCGGTAGGCTTCTTTCAATCCCGCGCCGAGAGCCACGGTGTCTAGGTCCTTCACCCGCACCGGTATGTCCCGGTGCGAGCAAAGCCAAGCAATGCCTCCACCCATGGTGCCGGCACCCAACAGGCCGGCCTCGCGAACAGCGGTCCGCGGATCGAGCTCTCCATCGACTCCGGGATCTTTTTTTGCTTTTTCGGAAAGGAAGAACAAGTGGATGAGGTTCTTTGCGATCGAGCTCACAATGAGCGGGCCTGCGGCCTCCGCCTCGAGCTCGAGGGCCTTTGAAAGCGGCCGCCTCCATCCACGCCTTACAACCTCCAAGGCTTTCAGTGGCGCCGGGTAATGGCCACGGGATCGAGCGAGAATCGTCTTGCGTGCCTGTCGGAAGATCACCATCCGTCCGAAAGGGTTCCCTTCGAGCAGCCAGCCCACAAATCCAGGCGCCCTCCGCCGCCTCAGTTTCCGAAACCGATCCCCTTGCCGAAGCTTGTCGATCAAAATGCGCGCCTGTCTCCGAAGATCGTTGCGAGGCACCGCTGCATCGATCAATCCCATGCGCTTTGCTTTGCGGGCATTGGCGGGCCGACCGGTGAGAATCATCTCCAGGGACTTTTGGAGACCCATCTGGCGAGGCAATCGGGTGGTTCCGCCCCAAGCAGGTATGATTCCCAGATTGACCTCCGGGAGACCGATTTGGAACTGCGGGTTGTCGGTACCGAGCCGGCCGTGACAGGCTAGGGCCAGCTCGGTTCCACCTCCAAGGCACACTCCGTCTATCGCTGCCACGACTGGAAAAGGAAGCTCTCGAATGCGGCCGAAGATCTCTTGCCCCATTTTTGAAGCACGAACCGCCTCCTCACCGTCTGTGACCCTGTCGATCTCCTTGATGTCGGCACCGGCAATAAAAACACCCTCCTTGCCGGAGCAGAGGACGGCTCCCTCGAGATCCGCCCGGAGATTGAGTGCCTCCAGGTGCCTGGCCAGAGACGCCATCATCCCTCTAGAGAGCTTGTTGACCTTCTCCCCGGGTGAATCGAACGTCAACCAGGCGATTTGGTCTTCGAAAGAGACACTGATCGGGTCCTTTTCTGTCGGCGGTGTGAGCGATCTCATGTCCCGTGAGGGGCTCATGGTATTAAATGTGAGTATAGCAGAGCCGAACGGTCTCCTGACGGGCCACCTCGTCTTTTTCTTGCGTGAACGAGCGGCTGTGTGGAGAATAGCGTAGGAGAATCTTACAGAGGCATGAGTAAAGATCGGAACGCGAACGACGCCTGGATGATCAGCGCAGTAACCGGCGGCCCGGTAGATAGCCTCCTATACGAACCCAGGCGAAAGAAGCTTTCCTGGGTCTACTCGGGTGTGTTTTACGCTATCCTATTGATTGCAGGATGGTTATTGCCTCAAGCTCTTCCTGAGCTGAGCCCACCTCCGGAGATACACTTGCCCAATTTGGTCTTTCTGGCCGAGGAAGGTCCCGGTGGTGGCGGAGGTGGCGGTGGCGAGGAAAGCCCTGAGCCTCCCTCTGTTCTCAAAATCCCCGGTGAAGACCTGGCACGGCTGGCCATCAACACAGAAATCCCTGAAGAACAACTCGTCTATGAAGACGAGGAGGCCGAAGAACCCGAAGAACCGGAAGAAGAACCTGTAGAGGAAGAGCCGGAGGACAAGATCAAAGCACCGGTCGTCGCCATGGCCCCCGACGACAGGGATCAAAACGGCACCCTGGAAGGCCCCGAGCAACTGCTCGAGTCTGCCGGCTCCGGGAGCAACGGTGGAGCCGGCAGCGGCTCCGGAACCGGGATAGGTCCCGGTGAAGGCCCGGGGCTGGGACCGGGTTACGGCGGCGGCTTCGGCGGCGGAGCTTATCGCATTGGAAGCGGCGTAACGCCTCCCGTTGTCCGGCGCCAGGTCCGACCGGATTACACCAACAAGGCGCTGGCACGCAAAATCGACGGTATCGTCATCCTGGAAATCATCATCCTCAAAGACGGGACGGTGGGACCGGTGCGGATCTCCAAGAGCCTCGATCCAGAGCTCGACCAAAAGGCGATCGAAGCGGTCCAGAAGTGGCTGTTCGTCCCCGGCAAGTTCCGAGGCGAGCCGGTCGACGTCATCGCCGAGGTCGAAGTCGACTTTACCCTTCTATAACGACTTGTTCTCGTCTTGATAAAGCCCGGAATAGGCTTTTTCTGCAGGCGCGTCGAGGCCAAAAAAGACCAGTTGAATGATGCGGGCGTCTTTTTGAAGGTGAATTCCCGCCGGGTTGTGCACGACCAGCAGCGAACCGCTTCGGCCTGAATAACCAGAGTCCCAGAGAGCCGTCTTCACACTGGTCCCGCTCCGGAGCAGGCTAGAACGGGTTCGGCCAATGGCAAAGGCATCGAGGGGGATATTCACGATCTCGTTGTAAACCACCCAGTAAGAGCCCGGCCGAAGTCGCCACCAGCCGCCCTCGTCCGCCGCGATAGGCTCGGTGCCCGGTGTGCGGCGATTTGTGTTGTCGAAATCGACTGCGCCCGGCTCGTTGCGAAACGAGGAAACCTCTCTCAAGGTAAAGTCCACACCGTTCATTTGTATCTGGATCTCGGCATCGACCATCTGCTCGATGAGAGGAGGGGATGCGTTCAAACGTCGGCGAAGCTCGCCGCCCTCGATGAGTATCATGGTGGGTTCAGCCGGAGGGAATCTCCAGGGCTTTGAAAAAGTAAGAGATCTCGAACGCAGCGGATTCGGGTGAGTCCGAACCATGGATGACGTTGCGCTCCACCGACGTAGCATAGGCCTTCCGGATGGTTCCTTCCTCCGCCTTGGCTGGATCGGTAGCACCCATTAGGTTCCGAAGCACATCAATGGCGTTCTCCAGTTCGAGCACCATGACAATCGACGGTCCCGACGACATGAAGTCGGTGACGCTTCCAAAAAACGGTTTCGAACGATGCACGTGGTAGAAACCTTCCGCATCCGTCTTGCTCATGCGGATCATCTTGAGACCGAGGATGCGGAAACCCTCCGTCTCCAGACGATGAATCACACTACCCACGACGCCCTGGCTGACTCCATCCGGCTTGATGATGGAAAGCGTTCTTTCGGTCACGACTCGCTCCTCTGCTAAAGAAAATTATTTTTCGAGTTCTCGGGCTACTGCCTCTCCGATTTCCGCCGGAGACTTGAGCACCTCGACCCCGGCCTCCTGGAGAGCCGCCATCTTGTCCGCCGCCGTGCCTTTGCCTCCCATGATGATGGCCCCGGCGTGCCCCATTCGCCGGCCCGGTGGTGCTGTCTGCCCGCAAATGAAAGAGATAACCGGCTTGGTGAGGTTTTCTTTGATAAAAACGGCAGCCCGTTCCTCGGCGTCGCCGCCGATCTCGCCAATCATCACCACCGCGTCGGTCTCCGGATCCTCCTGGAAGAGCGCGAGGGCATCGATAAAAGTCGTACCGATGACCGGATCGCCTCCGATACCGATACAGGTCGACTGGCCGATACCCCGTTGGGTGAGCTGATGAACCGCCTCATAGGTCAAGGTTCCGCTCCGGGAGATGACGCCAACCCTCCCTTCCTTGTGGATCGGGCCGGGCATGATGCCGATCTTGGCCTTTCCCGGCGAGATGACCCCCGGACAATTGGGCCCGATGAGACGGGTGTTGCTGTCCCCGATGACCCGCATGACTTCGACCATATCGATGGTGGGGATGCCCTCGGTAATGCAAACAATCAGCCGAACGCCGGCGTTATAGGCCTCGAGGACGGCGTCGGCGGCAAACGGAGGAGGAACGAAGATGACGGAAGCATTGGCTCCCGTCTCGGACACCGCTTGAGCCGCCGTGTTGAAGACAGGCACGCCTTCTACCGTGGCCCCTCCCTTTCCGGGAGTCACCCCGGCCACCACCTTGGTGCCGTATTCAATAGCCCCGCGGGCATGGAACTGGCCCTCCTTGCCCGTGATGCCTTGGACCATAAGCTTCGTCTGTCGATCCACCAGAATGCTCATGCCGCACCTCCAGCCAGGGCCACGACTTTCTCAGCAGCTTCTTTCATGCTGTCCGCGGTCGCGAAATTCAACCCCGAATCGGCCAGCATCTTCTTGCCGATCTCCACGTTGGTACCTTCCATTCGTATGACGATGGGCACTTTCACCCCGAGCTCTTTGACCGCGGTGATGACACCTTCAGCCAAGCGATCGCAGCGCAGGATACCACCAAAGATGTTGATGAGAACCGCCTTGACTTGCTCATCCGTGGTGAGAATGCGAACCGCGTTCTTGACCTGATCGGCGCTTGCTCCTCCCCCTACATCCAGGAAGTTGGCCGGCTCGCCCCCGGAGAGCTTGATGATATCCATGGTGGCCATCGCCAGCCCGGCCCCATTGACCATACAGCCGACCTTGCCGTCGAGCTTGATGTAGTTCAAGTCGAACTTCGAAGCCTCCACTTCCAGCGGAGCTTCCTCGTCGAGGTCGCGCAAGGAGACAAGGTCCTTCTGGCGGAAAAGGGCGTTGTCGTCGAGAGTCACTTTGGCATCGAGTGCCAGGACATCCCCTTCCTCGGTCACCAGGCAGGGATTGATCTCTACCATGGAGGCATCGAGTCCATGCGACGCCCGGTAGAGCGCCAGGAGAAAATGTACCGCCTTTTTATGAACATCTCCTTCCAGGCCCAGTCCAAAGGCAATCTGCCGGGCCTGGTGGGGCATGAGTCCCATCGCCGGGTCGATGACGGTGCGGATGATCTTCTCCGGCGTTTCCGCCGCCACTTTTTCGATCTCCATGCCTCCCGCGGCGCTGGCGATACACACCGGACGACCCACCGCCCGATCAACTAAAAAGCTCACATAGAGCTCTTGCTTGATGTTGAGTCCTTCTTCAATGAGGAGTTTTTTTACTTGCTTGCCTTCGGGCCCGGTTTGAGCAGTGACCAGAGTCTTACCCAGGATTTCGCCGGCCACTTTTTCGACCTCTTCGGGCGAGCGTGCCAGTTTCACCCCGCCCGCTTTTCCCCGTCCGCCGGCGTGGATTTGGGCTTTCACCATGACCGGAAAGCCTAGCTCCTTGGCTGCTTGAACCGCCTCGACAACGGTGTCTACCTTCTTCCCCCGAGGTACTTTGACCCCGAACCGGAACAAAAGCTCTTTGGATTGGAATTCGTGTAAGTTCATTTTGGCTCCACTCTTCTTGGTTTGATCAGCCGCCGGTCATTTATCCGAGCCCCATCATCGACAGCCAATAGGCAGGGTCCGCACAAAATGGGAGCCCCGAGGTGGCTCGGGGCTCGGCAGGTCATTCGTCGTTCGCCATTTTGATACTAGACGATCGATATCTGATTGAAAAAATCTAGACGCCAATGATAGAGATCAGTTCCTGCACCGAGTCGGCCGACTTCTGGAGTGCGGCGCGCTCTTCATTGGTGAGGTTGAGCTCGATGATTTGCTCGACGCCGCGGGCACCCAGCTTCACCGGCACTCCCACGAAAAGGCCATTGATGCCGTACTCACCTTCGAGGTAAGCCGCGCAGGGGAGGATCTTCTTTTTGTCTTTCAAAATGGCCTCGACCATCTCGACTGCGGCCGCCGACGGAGCGTAGTAGGCCGACCCGGTCTTGAGAAGGGCCACGATTTCTCCGCCACCCTTTCTGGTGCGGGTGATGATGGCTTCCAGCTTGTCGGCGGGGATGAGCTCGGTGACAGGAATTCCGGCCACCGTAGAATAGCGGGCCAGAGGGACCATCGTGTCGCCGTGGCCTCCGAGCACGGAACAGGTGATGTTCTCCACTGATACGTCGAGCTCCATGGCGATGAAAGCCCGCATCCGCGCCGAATCCAGGATGCCGGCCATGCCCATCACCCGCTGCTTGGGAAAGCCGCTCACCTTGTAAGCGGTTTGCACCATGGCATCGAGCGGATTGGAAACGATGATCAACATGCTGTTTGGCGAGTGTTTCACTATGTTCTCGGTGACTTCTTTCACGATCCCGTAGTTCTTGTTCAGGAGATCGTCGCGGCTCATACCCGGCTTTCGGGGAAGCCCGGCGGTAATGACCACGATGTCCGAGTCGGCGGTGTCTTTGTAATCATTGGTGCCGGTGATCCGAGAATCCGAACCTATGACGGGGCAGGACTCCAGCATATCGAGTCCCTTACCCTGCGGCATACCTTCGATGATGTCGATCAAGACCACATCACCCAGCTCGGCACTGACTACTCCCAGTGCGGTGGACTCTCCCACATGTCCCCCACCTACAACCGTGATTTTCTTTCGCATGACTGCTGCTCCTATCTTCTCTGTTACACGGAAAATTGTCGGTAATCGACAAAAAAAGGCTGGCCGGTTCGATGAAGCCGTAAGTGAACCACACCTTGGGCTGTAATTCAAATATCGAAACGTCAGAATGTTGTGGCAAGAGGTCTTCGAACCGGCCGGTTGGTGGGCTCGCGGGTTTCAAATCATCTCGTCCTCGTCGGACGGCCTTGGCAGGCCCAGGTAGCTCCAAAGCTCATCTCCCACCCGGGAGTGAAAGACTTCCGCCAAGGACTGGATGTCCCCAACGCCCTCGTCGAGCAAGACGCGCTCCACCCGATGCATGGGAAAGAACACCGTCGACAGCCCGATTCCGGTCTCACCCTTCGCCACTTCGCGGACCCAGTCGTCGAAGGAGTTCAAATCAATACTGCGGAGCGTGATTCCATGGTTTTGGACGGATAAGAGCACACCCCAGATTTTCTCCCGGGGGCTATGCAGATTCACGATCACTGATGAGTGTTTTTTCATTAAATAGTAGTCGAGCGCAGCTTTTCGTTGAGTCGCTGCCCGACGCACTCCGGCACCAGGCCTTTGACCGACCCGCCCAGCATCGCCACTTCCTTGATCAGACGGGAGCTGACATAGGAGTATTCCTCCGCCGGCATCATGAACACCGTTTCGATGGACGGAGCAAGGCGTCTGTTCATCAGGGCCATCTGAAATTCGTACTCGAAATCGGAAATGGCACGAATGCCGCGAACGATGGCCGTTGCCCCCTTGGAGGTGGCGTAGCCGACCAGCAGGCCGCTAAAGGTGTCGGCCTCCACGTTCGTCCGGTCGGAGAACGTCTCCCGGATCATCTCCATCCGTTCGTCTACCGAGAACAGAGGCTTTTTTTCGATATTTCCGAGGACCGCCACCACGATCTTATCGAAGAGCGAGCTTCCCCGGAGAATGATGTCCACATGCCCCAAGGTCAGAGGGTCGAAGGAGCCGGGATAAATGGCGATTCGATAGGCGCTCATGAAAGGGCAACTCGATGGGGAGTCTAGCATGGCGAGCGCGACTTTCGCCACCTGGGTCGCCGCTCAGGCGGCTACGGGGATGTCTGCCGGTAGAAGGTCAGGCAGCTTTCACCGGCGCGGACCTGGCGGACTTTCTTCAGGCTTCCGTAATCGTCGGCAAGGGCTCGCTTGTGGTGGTGCTCCACGATGACCATCCCCTGGTCATCCAGCAGGGACAAGCGGTCGATCTGTCCCAGCACCGACCCATGAATGTCGACCCGATAAGGAGGATCGAGCAAGATGATTCGGAATGGCTCGGCCTTCTCGCCCAGCAATTTGAGCGCCGAGCGCACTTCACACCGCAAGACTTCCACCTGACCGGTGGCCCCCATCTTCTCCAGGTTGGTCTCGATGGCTTGTACCGCCGCTCGACCCCGCTCCACGAATGTGACCTGGGACGCACCTCGGGAGATGGCCTCCAGGCCCAAAGCACCGCCGCCGGCAAACAAATCCAGAACTCGGGCACCGGGAAGGAGCGGCGCCAAGATGTCGAAAAGCGCCTTCTTGAGCCTGCCGCTGGTCGGGCGTGTCGATTGCCCCCGCGGCGAAGCGATATTCCGTCCCCTAAAAAGACCAGCGCCGATTTTCATCCGCTAGCCTCCGGAAGGCAGCCCGAAACTCGGCCCCCAGACTCGAAAGACGTTACGAAGGAGCCGTTTGCCCCGGGCCGATTTCGCTTCGTCAGACGCCAGAAAGTGATCGGCTTCGCTTCGAGCCACCTTGCAGTACTCCGCGTCCCGTAGCATATCGCCAACCCGAAACATGGCAAGTCCCGACTGCCGGGTGCCAAAGTAGTCCCCTGGACCGCGAATCTCCAGGTCACGCTCAGCGATCCGAAAGCCATCGTCGGTCTCGACCATCGCTTGGAGTCGCCGCTCCGCCTCGGCGGTGAGCGGCGGCTTAAACAAGAGCATCGCCGTCGAAGGGGCCCGCCCGCGCCCGACCCGGCCGCGCAGCTGGTGGAGCTGAGAAAGACCGAACCGCTCCGCATGCTCGATGACCATCAAAGTTGCATTGGGCACATCCACTCCGACTTCCACCACCGTAGTCGCAACCAGGACGTCGATCTTTCCTTGCGCGAACGCCGCCATGACCGACTCCCGCTCCGGCCGGATAATGCGTCCGTGAACCAGAGCCACTCGACGATGTGAAAAAGGGCCGTGACGAAGCATCTCATGCCGGGCCACCGCGGCCTTGAGGTCCATCTTTTCCGACTCCTCGATGAGAGGGCATACGAAATACACCTGGTGCCCGCGCCCTATTTCAGCTTCCATCAAACGACAAACTTCATCGAGCTCGGCAAGGTTTCCCAGATGGGTCCGAATGGGTTGCCTTCCCGGAGGAAGCTCGTCCAGTATCGAGCTGTCGAGGTCGCCGAAAAGTGTCAAGGACAGGGAGCGGGGTATAGGAGTCGCGGTCATGATCAGCAAGTCACAGCGGAATCCTTTTTCCGGTAGCTCACTCCGCTGTAAGACGCCGAAGCGATGCTGTTCGTCGATAATGGCCAAACCCAGCTCCTTGAAACGGACCTGCTCCTGGATGAGGGCTTGTGTTCCCACCACAAGATCCACCCGCCCTTCGGCAATCGAAGCAAGTAGCTCCTCCCGCTCGGTTCGCTTGAGGCTGGATGTCAGCAGGGCCACCCGGTAACCCACGGCGGTCAGGAGCCGATGAATGTTGGAGTGATGCTGCTCGGCCAGGAGCTCGGTAGGCACCATGAAGGCCACCTGAGACCGCTTCTCCATCACGATGACCGCCGCCAGCACCGCTACGATAGTCTTACCGGAACCCACATCCCCCTGCAGGAGCCGCTGCATGGGACGGTGAGAGGCAAGATCGTCGGCGATGGTTTTTAGGACCCTCTTTTGCGCTTCCGTCAAACGAAACGGCAGGATCTTTCGTACGATTTCCCGGGTTCGGTCGTTGACCGGAAAAGTTCGCGGCTTGGTGAAGTGGCTGGCGGCTTGCCGCCGAAGTCTCTGAGCAACGAAAAAAACGAACAGCTCTTCGAAGATCAATCTCACCTGAGCCGGAGATCGGAATTGATTGTGGAGGTCCAGCGAAGCATCTTCCGCCGGCTGATGAACCGCGATCAGAGCGTCTCGCCGGCTCGGGAAGTGATGCCTCGAGCGCAGCGACGCCGGCAGAATCTCCGCTACGTCCTGCGGCATGGCTTCGATCAGGGACCGGAATATGCGGCGCAGCATCTTGGGGCTGATGGCACCGATACGCTCATAGACCGGCACCAAGCGGCCGGCGTAATCGGCTCTCGTCTGCTCCTCAGTGAGCTCGTATTGAGGATTCCTGAGCTCGAGCCCCTTGCCGTAGCGGGAGCTTGTGACCTTACCCAATAAATGCACCCGGCGGCCCACTTGAAAGGACTCCTTGAGAAACTCCTGGTTGAACCAGATGGCTTTCAGCTGCCCGGTCGAGTCTCCAACCGCAACTTCGAGTACCGTGAAGCTGCGGCGGCGGGTTCTTCGAACTTTGACGCCGAGCACTTCAACCGACAGGGTTGCTTGCTCACCGATGCGGAGATCCCGCACCGCCCGCTTGCGGGTCCAGTCCTCGTAACGGAAAGGAAGGTGCATCAAAAGGTCGGATACGGAGGTGATTCCGACGGCGGCCAGCGCCTCGGTCTTTCGGGGACCGACTCCCTTGACGACCTGAACCTTGGAGGTGAGCTCGAGCAACATGGGGACTACAGGCGACGGGTAAAAGCCACCTGCCCGGCGCTATTTTCTGGTTCCCGGACGATGGTGCAACAGGAGCCGTCCCTCGAGAATACGCACGCTGTCGATCCCATAGGGTAAGGCAAAAGGCTCGTCCAACCGTATGCCGTCGGGCCGCTCGGGAGTCTTCGTGTTAGCGGTGACAAGCTCCTGAACGAAAGACGAGGGCAGTGGAAAACCGCCCAAAGTCACGGTCTCGAGCTCGAGTTGACCGATGCCCCCTCCCGCCTTTAAGGCTACACTCAACACCACCGGCACCCGCCCGGATAGGAGCCGAGCCATCGAGGACTCCGGCATGCGGGCGCGGAGAATATCGAGATCCAGTTCGGCCTCCGCCCAACCCAGGCCTGCGGTGAACCGGACCCGGGGCTCGACAACCCCTTCGGGAAGACGGTGTCCCATACGGTGGACGATGAAAGCGTTGAACTCCTCGTCGCTTATTTCAATGTCCGCCGGCTCGGATTCACCCTGCTCGCTCAGTTCGAGGATGCGTTGGAGTTTCTCGGCCATCGAGTCCGCCAGCGACGGATCGGGTGGCTGTAGAGAAAAAGCCGCCTGGCAGAGAAAAACAGCAACACCCACAAGCAAAGCTACGTTACGAAGGCAACTCATTAACGCCATCCTACACAATCCCTAAAACTCTCTCAAACGCTCCAAGAGCTGATGAGCCTCCTGGTTCCCGGGCTCGAGCTCCAGAGCTCTTTCCGCGTGAACATGGGCTCTTTGGTGGTCATCCATTTTGAAGTAAGCCTCAGCTAACCGGATGTGTGCCTCGGTGCTCTCTTGATCCCAAAGCAAGATCCGGAATTCACCCACCGCTTTGTCCAATTCGCCGGCTTCCAAATAGGTTTCGGCCAGTTCCATTCGGGCTTCCAGTAGATGAGGCTCCATATACAAGAGGCGCTGGAGCTCTCGGATGGCGTCTTCGAGCCGTCCCTCGGCGCGATGGGCTCGGGCTTGAACGAGCTTCTCGACCATCGATTCGGTGGTGACCGGCGCGTATCGAACGACGCGGGTCCTCGGGGGCAAGCGATCCGCAACACGTTCCAGAGTCTCGACGGTGGCAGCGTCGACGTCGGCCAACTCGGGCGAGAGCGCTAACGCCAGCTCGCGCTCTTCATTGGATTCATCTGGAAGCGCTTGAGCGGCTGCCGCCGCTGAAAGAAGGTAATGCGCCTCGGCATCTTCTGGATCGAGACGAACCGCTTCCCGAAACCAGCGAAGGGCTTCGCTACCTTTGCCGGCGCGCCAGGAGATCCAGCCCAAATTGAAAAGGTAAAGCTCGTCATCTGGCGCGAGCTCCACCGCTCTTTCAAATGCGGTTGCCGCTTGTGCCAGGTCATTCTCCCGAAGCCAAGCCACCCCCAGGTTGTTCACGAAAGCAGCTTTTTCCTCCTGCTCCGCCAAGTGGGTAAAGATCTCGGCGGCCCCGGACGGATCGTCCACCCCAAGGTAAGCGAGCCCGAGAAGGAAATAGGCCTCGCGATAAACGGCCTCACTCGGTCGAATTCTGGACAAGGTTTCGATGGCTTCGCGAGGTGCGCCGGCTTCCAAAGCAAGCCGACCGAGAAGAAGCCGGGCTTCCGGATAGTTCGGGTGGATCTGGAGCGCGCTCTCCAGATTCTCGCGCCGCTTGGCCGGATCATTCGATCCCCGGGCCCGGCAATGCTTTTCGTGCGCTGCCAAGGGAACAGCCTCACGACGGGCGGCAAATCCCTCGAACGAGGAGGGTACGGATTCTTGGAGCCGGAAGAGATTCTTTGCAACTTGATTCTCCAGGTGGAGGAGATTTCGAACGCCCCCATGATCCTCGATCATCCCCACGATCCCGCCAACTTCCAGATCGATGACCTTCACGGTGACTTCAACGAGCTCCTCCTCGACTCGGTAGGCGCCGACCACAGCCCGAGTCGCACCCAGCTCCCGGCCTATCACAATGACGGTTGCCGTGGTTACCGAAGCGCCGGCAGTGATCCCTTTTTCTTCCAGCTTACGCTCGAGCTCCGTCAGCGAAACCACGTCTTGTCCCGCAGAGCTAAGATGGGATGTCAGAGCCTCGGCGAATCCTTGTCCGACCCAGGCTTGGTTCTGCTCGGGGGATAAGTCATCGAAGGGCATGATCAGGGTTCGCAAAACCCCAGCCACGCCTAAAGCAAGGCTCAGAACCATTGGAAGCGAGGCAATCCTCCTGTGGTTGAGTGTTTATTCTCTCGAAGGCTCATTATACATTGTAGTACCCGCTCCATTCGCCGACTAGATCGCAGCCGGCTTTGACTTTTATAATAGTTACATCACACATGACTCCTACTCGTACACAAGACAGGCCGGTCGGGGTCTATCTGGTCGTGCTCTATTTCGTGCTGGCCGGATTCCTCGAAACCATCCAGAAATATCGGGATTGGGGCGAGACTCTCAATTTGAATCCCTTGACCGAGCGGTCGCTCTGGCATTTGGCGGCAGACATTCTCATATACCTTGCCATCGCCTACCTCGTATGGCATCTCACCTGGCTGGGTCGGCTGGCGGCGTTGGTTTTCGGATACCTCTACCTCGCCACCTGCTTGTGGTTCCTCGTCCTCTACGACCGGGGAACCATGATGAACTCCACGCCTTTGTTCCTCATCCTCGCTGTCTACAACATGCTCGCACTCCCGCCGCTACTCTTTTACCTTCAACGAGATAAACGCAAAAAGCTCTTCCAGGCACGCCTTCGGGAACTTCTTCTGCCAAAAGACTGAATTCACAAAGCTAATAGCGAACTTCGCCGCCGCGTCCGATCGCTGTTTGATCTTTGACCGGACCGTTTGCCTCTGATAACATAAAATAGTATTGTTGAGTTCTCTCGCCCCGGAGAAGCGAGAGGAGTGGAGCCCCCAACCCTCCCGAGACCGTTTGATCTCTCCTTTTTCATAGGAGGCTCTAAGTGGATCCATTAGCCAATCGGGGGGCTCTCAGGCGCAAGCTCATCTCATTGCTGGAGAAAGAATCCGGCGAGGAAATCATCCGGCAACGCCTGAGTCAGCTACTAGAGGAGGATGAAAACGTCTTTTCCCAGCTCATTCATTTGCTGACACACCTGGAGTACAAGGAAGGAGAAGCCAGGCATCATTGGGAGGCCATCGAGCACCATCGCCGGAGCCTTTCCAGCCAGCTGGATCGGGATGCCGGATTTCAAGTAGCGACCCTGGACTACTTCTTCAACCTTCATTCTCGACTTCGAAATCCCAAAGTGATTGAAATAGACGCCTTTCTTGCGACGGAACGCGACGCCTTCGTAGACCGTCTGACCGGACTTTTCAACCGATCCTACTTCGACACGAGCTTGAGGCGTGAAGCCATACGTGCGCAGCGCTACGGGCTGACTTTCTCGCTGGTCATGTTGGACATCGACAATTTCAAGGCGGTGAACGACTCACATGGCCACCTGGCTGGAGACGAGGCGCTTGCTTTTTGCTCTGAAGTCATCCTCAGAAGCGTTCGAGAAATCGATGTGCCTTGCCGATACGGAGGAGAGGAGTTCGCGCTCATCCTGCCCGAGACGAGCCGTTCGGGAGCTTATATCGTCTCAGAGCGCATCCGCTCCGACATCGAGTCACTTTTCGAACGTCGTCTTGTCCGTAGTTGCAAGGTTAATTTGAGTATTAGCGGCGGTGTAGCCATCTTTCCCGTCGACTCGTCCTCGAACGACGGTCTGGTGGCCATGGCCGATCGAGCGCTCTACCGATCGAAGCAGGAAGGCAAAAACCAAATCACTCTCTACGCCGATGAAAAACGCCGCTCTCCTCGATTCGAAGCGCAAAAGCCCCTGACCTTTCACTCTCCGATTGGCGCGGAATCGGACGAGCTCACCTCTCAGACCAAGAACTTGTCGCGGGGCGGAGCGCTGGTGGAATGTGCAGTGCCTTTGACGATAGGTACCGAGCTCGAGCTGTCGATAAAAACCAAGCAACCGGCCCAAAATTACACATTGAAAGGAAAGGTCGTAAGGCTGGAGGAAATCTCGCCAAGCCCCAACAGGCTCTATGAAGTTGGAATTGCCTTCATCGCGCAAAGCGAGGATGAGCAGCGAAATCTAGAGGTACTGGCCGAGGAGCTCTACCGTCCTTTGGATGAAGCGATCTGACTCTCGTTGGAGGTTGACAACCGAGGAGCGGCGGCAGATAATATCGCGCTCAGTGGAGATGACGCGGGGTGGAGCAGTCAGGTAGCTCGTTGGGCTCATAACCCAAAGGTCGCAGGTTCAAATCCTGCCCCCGCCACCAAC
>SDBT01003846.1_pt1 | contig 25775 bp, 20 predicted proteins | sample 2277101 | NCBI WGS metagenome assembly SDBT01 (sample SAMN10404973, study PRJNA504765) | marine sediment metagenome | isolation source: marine sediment core GS10_PC15, 103 cmbsf | place: Arctic Ocean: Southern Knipovich Ridge | collected 2010 | reverse complement strand
AACGATAGCGACCATAGCCTCTTTAAACATCTTAAACCTCCTTTACCATGTTAGATAAATTGTCTAATGGCGTGAGCTTCTAACGGGGGTTGCTTCTCCAGTAAATACTTCCTTGGTATCTCCGCTTAGATAAAGATGATTGTCCTTACCCCACTCCACTTCCAGGAGACCTCCGGGAAGCGTAAGCTTCACCTTCCTCCCGGTTTTGTTATTGAGAACCCCTGCTACCACTGCGGCTGATGCCCCACTGCCGCATCCCAGGGTTTCTCCGCTCCCCCTTTCCCAGACGCGTAGCTTCATCTGTCTTCTTGTGATTACCTTGATAAACTCAACATTGATCCGGTTAGGGAAAACACTGTGATTTTCAATAAGAGGGCCGTATTTTTCCACCGGGAAATCCTCTACGCTATCGACGAAGATAATGCAGTGGGGATTACCCAGGTTAACGCAGGTAATCCTGAACTCCTTCCCTCCAACTCTCAGAGGTTGGGAGATTATCTTTCCTTCCGGATGGACAGGGATCTGATTTCCTTCCAGCCTCGGTTCTCCCATATCCGCAATTACTTTGTTTTTTTGACCCCTCAATCGGGCAACTCCTGACAGGATTTCAATTTCCAAATCCCTTTTCTTACTTAGCTTATTAAGCCAGAGGTATCGGGCCAGGCAGAGAAGGCCATTCCCACATATTTCCGCCTCGCTGCCGTCGGCGTTAAATATCCGGAGGCGATAGTCGGCCTTCTTCGAGGGGAGAAGAATAAGTAGTTGGTCGGCCCCGATCCCGAATCTTCTCCGGCAGAATCTTTCCGCAAACCGGGAAGGGTTAACTAACTTCTTCTCCAGGCAGTTTATCAGGATAAAATCATTACCGGTAGCCTGCATTTTTGTGAATTTGATTGATTTCATTGCCACTAATGGATCAAGAATTCCGGTATTTTTTCTCCTCTGATCAGGTCTTCATAGGACTCCTTCTCGCGAACTACATAAAAATCTTTCCCGGAGACCATTACTTCGGCTACGCGGGGGCGAGAGTTATAGTTGGAGGACATCACAAATCCGTAAGCACCCGAGCTCATTACTGCCAGGAGCTCTCCCGGTCGGGGGCGAGGAAGCCTCCGATCCCGGGCCAGAAAATCCCCGGTCTCACAGATCGGCCCCACCACATCAGCAACTATCTCCTTGGCCCTGCTTATTTTAACCGGGACTATCTCCTGAAATGCTCCGTAGAGGCTGGGGCGGATCAGATCATTCATTCCCGCATCAACAATGATGAAGTTCTTTTCTTCACCCTGTTTGGTATAAAGTACCCGGCTGACCAGGATCCCGGCATTACCAGTGAGCACCCGTCCGGGCTCCAGGATCAGGGTGCATTTCATGCCCTTAAGCTCTTTGAGCAGGGCCTTAGCATATTGCTTCGGGTGGGGAGGGGTCTCCTCATCATAGGTTATCCCCAGCCCTCCGCCCAGATCCAGGAAGCTTATCTTAACACCCTCTTTTTTTAGCTGGGCCCCAAGATCTTTGATGCTTTTCAGGGCATCAACAAAGGGCGTGATCTCGGTGAGCTGGGAGCCGATATGGCAATCAACTCCGACTATCTCCAGGTTCTTTAGCTTCCGGGCCTCCCGGTATTGCTGGAGTGAAGTTTTGATGTCAATGCCAAATTTATTTTCTTTTAATCCAGTAGTGGTATAGGGGTGGGTGAAGGGATCAATATCGGGATTAATCCTCAGGGCAATCCGGGCTGTCTTACCTGCTTTCCGGGCAACTGAATCTATTATGATTAGTTCCTGGGAAGATTCGGCATTGAAGATCAGGATGTTTGAATCCAGGGCGTATTTGATCTCTTCCACCTTCTTTCCCACTCCGGAGAAAACGATCTTCTGGGGATCGACACCCGCCCGCAGGGCCCGCATTAGCTCACCGCCGGAGACAATATCCGCCCCGCCTCCCAGATTGAAGAAGGTACGCAGAACCGCCAGATTGGAATTGGCCTTAACTGAATAACAGATCAGATGAGGAATCCGAGCAAAGGCTGAATCAAAGGTCTGGAAATGTCTTTTCAGGGTTCGATAGCTGTATAGGTAGAAAGGGGTGCCTACCTTCCGGGCGATTTTCCTGAGGGGAACCTCCTCACAGAAAAGCTCTTTGTTTCTATACTGAAAATAGTGCATCTTATCTAAGAACTCAATTACTTCAGGGAATAGCCCTGTCCGCCATAGCTTCAGCGACGGCGGAAGGGAGTAGCAATCCGCCTGAGGCGGATTAAATCCTATCTATTGACATTTGGATTTAGCCTTCGTAGCCCCTACGGCGAAGTAGGATTTTGACATTTGAACTTATCCCAGCGGTAGACCATTCCCGAGGTCTCTGGCCCTTCCGGAAAAGTGGGAGGTCCCTTTTTGCCACATCCTAAGAGGAACAAGGGGAAGATAATCAAGAGAAATAAAGCTAAGCGATACCTGCTCATAAACCCTTTCTTTAGGCCTTTAACCCCTAAACTATTGTGGTAAGCTAACAATATTTATGATAAATGTCAAGCAACTTCGATAACTACATGACAAGGTTTCCGAGTTCCTGAGCCCTTCCCACCTACTTCGTCGTGGCGACTGCGAAGGCTGAATGCAAATTATTGATTTGGGATTTGAACCACGAATTGCACGAATTACACGAAAAGAACCGAGATCCTGAGGAGCCCCGATGCCCATCGGGGCTCCTCGAAGGATTGGGGATTTGACCAGAGAATTGTTGCCCCTGCCCTGCCCTGTGAAGTGTGCCTTTCACTACTTCATCAGGGCTACTCCCCCTGCCCTACTTCGTCCCGCGTTCACGCGGGACGAAGTAGGGTGCTACTCCCTGCCTGTCCTGAGCCTGTCGAAGGGCTACTCCTTGCTATTCCCTACTGTCTTACAGATTGGTCATTGACAGATTATCTTTTTAATAGTATAAGGATTGGTAGATTACGGAAGGACGGGCTAGGGTAGTTATGTCCGAAGACAGATACGATGTGATCATAATCGGCGGGGGGCCGGCAGGTCTTACCGCAGGCCTCTATGCCTCCCGGGCAAGGTTAAAGACCTTATTGATCGAGGAGTTAATCCCGGGAGGACAGGCAGCCATAACCCATCAAATTGATAATTATCCCGGATTCCCCGGCGGAATATCCGGGGAAAAGCTAATGGAGGGCTTTAAACAACAGGCCGAGAGCTTCGGGCTGGAGATTGCTCAGGGGAGAGTGGAGAGATTAACCCCGAAAGGAGAGTATAAGAATATCCACACAAAAGATACGGATTTTTCCGCTAAGGCAGTAATAATTGCCACCGGCTCCCGGCCGAGTACCCTGGGTGTGCCCGGGGAGGAGAAGTTCAAAGGCAAAGGGGTCTCCTACTGTGCTACCTGTGATGGAGCGTTTTTCCGGGATGCCGAGATTGCGGTAGTTGGTGGGGGGGATTCAGCGATAAAGGAGACGCTCTTTCTTACTAAATTTGCCCGGAAGATAAGTGTGATCCACCGCCGTTCAGAACTGCGGGCCGAGAAGGTAATTGGAGAGAAGGCACGGGACAATAAGAAGATCGAGTTCATCTGGGATTCAGTAGTGGAAGAGATCGGGGGAGAGAAGGCGGTTGAATACCTTAACCTTAGAAAGGTTAAGGGAGAGGAGAGATTTCAGCTTAAGGTAGAAGGGGTATTCGTATATGTTGGCAACCGGCCGAACAGTGATTTTCTCAAGGGGATTGTTGAGCTTGATCAAAAGGGATACGTGAAGGCTGGGGATAGCACCGAGACCTCGATCTCCGGAATCTTTGCTGCCGGGGATGTGCGCTCCAAGTTGCTTCGCCAGGTGGCAACGGCAGTGGGTGACGGGGCAACCGCAGCAGTGGCAGCGGAGGAGTATATCTCCCGGACCGGGTAGGGAGTTGCTGTCGCAAGATCTAAAATGAAAGGAAAATTAAGGCATTACTTGCTAATCTTAGTGCTGCTTTTGGTCTCAGGCTGCGCGGGTGCCAAGGTCAAAGAGGTGCCCCCGGCGGAAGTGCTTTATCGTGAAGCCATGGAGGAGTTCAATAAAGGGAAGACGTGGGGTCTCTTTTCAACCGTTGACTATGTCCGGGTTATTGAAAAGTTTCAAAAGGTTATCGATTATTACCCGGTCAGCAAATACGCCATTCTGGCGGAGCGCAGGATTGCTGATGCTTACTTTCGTAACCGGGAATATGAGGAGGCCATAATCCGTTACCAGGAGTTTAAGCAGCTTCATCCTACTAATGAAGACATCCCCTATGTGATCTATAAGTTAGGCTTAAGCCATTTTAAACTGATCCTTTCCATCGATCGGGATCAGCGGGCAACCGAGAAGGCAGGCAGTTATTTCGAAGAGCTGATCCGTAAGTATCCGGAGTGTGAATATGCCGAGGATGCCAGGGAGAAGCTGCTGAGCAGCCGCCGGAGGTTGGCTGAGCATGAATTCTATGTGGGGAAATTTTACTATCGGAGGGGGGATTATCAGATAGCCTTAGGAAGGTTTAACCGAATCCTCAAGGATTACCCGGGCTTAGGGTTCGATGCCAATGCCCTTTACTTTATTGGTCGATGTCATTACTACCTCAGGGAGTGGGATGAGGCCAGAGATGTCCTGCAGAGATTGAGCGATAGTTACCCTAATAGTAAGTATCGAAAAAAGGCGAAGAGCCTTCAGGCTGAACTGAAAGATTAGGCTCCACAATGCAGTGTAGGATTCTCCTCTCCGTTTTTTTGTTATTAACCCTCACTTTCTGTTCGTCTTCTCCTCAGGATGAGATTGGGGAGGTTCTCAACCGAAGGGAAAGGGCATTGGAGCAGGGGGATCTTGCCCTTTATCTTTCCTGTGTCTCGAAAGATTATCAGGATAAAGGAAAAGATTACTCCGCCGTTGGGCAGAAGGTGGCCGGAAGTATTGAGTCCCTGAAAGGTATTAAGCTTTCATTTTCTGACCGAAGCATTTATATAAATGGTGAGATCGCCACGGTCTACCAGAAGGTTGAATTGAGCGTGGATACTGGCGGAAAGAAAAAGCATTTTTCCGACCGGGAGCGATTGACCCTGGCCAAGGAAAAGGATGGGTGGAAGATTATTAAGGGGCTATAGAAAGGGGCAATAGAATGGGAGAAAAACTGAAAGAGTTTTATTCTCTGGGAAAGGAAAACTTTGATCGCGGCCTTTACCAGGAGGCCTTAGGGTATTTTGCCGAGTTTATTAAGGAAAATACTCATTTCGCCGATGTTTACCATATGCTGGGGGTAATCTGCCATCAGCAGGGGGATTATAATCAGGCAGTAAGGGCTTTTAAGCGGGCACTGAAGCTTAATCCCAACTACACGGAGGCCTCCCTAAACCTGGCGGTAACCTACGGTGACCTGGGGAAGTTTCAGAAGGCTGAGGAGGTCTATGCCCAGGCTGCCGTGGCCTCCCAGGCACAGGTAAAATCCGGGATTAAGGATAAGTATGCCCGGGGGAAGCTGGCCAATATGCATGTAGAGATCGGGGATATATATAAAAGCCTCGGGATGTATGATGAGGCTATTGAGGAGTATCACAAGGCCCTGAAGCTTAGGCCAGACTTTGTGGATATCAAGACTAAGATGGGAATTGCCTACAAGGATAAGGGAGATACCAAGCGTGCGATCAAGGAGCTGAAAGCGGCCAAAAAGCTGCGTCCGGGCTACTCGGTAGCCGGGATAAATTTAGGGATTACCTATTACTCCCGGGGAAGGATCAGAGAGGCAAAGAGGGAGTGGAGGGAAGTGCTTAAGCGAGAACCCGGGAATGAAACCGCCAAGATGTATCTGAGATTGGTGGAGGAGAAATAATTTGGCAGGCAGGCCAAATCCCCCAAAGGAAGATAACTTCGTGTAATTCGTGGGTTTTAAATAATAGGAGCAGGCCGACAGAGACGACGGTCCCTACATTAACGCATCATTATTTGGGTTAATAAATAATTAGTGTAATTCGTGGTTCAAATCCCAAACCCCCTAAAGACTTTAGAGCTGGAATCTATTACCATTTTCCTACCAAATCTGCCGTAGTCAACCTGATTGGACGGAGGCGGGCAAGCCCCAATTGCCTTCCATTTTTTATTCCAAAGATTTTCAATCTTATCAGCAATTCGGACATAAAGGGAAACGGTTTGCCCCCGTTAGAACAGGATTTCTAATGGGGTTGATTTTTGGTATTCTGCTTCGCTGTTTTTCCCCTTGTAATATTACAATCGGGGTGCTAAATTTATTTAAAGAAATAGGAATAGAGGCAGAAATGCATAGGAGGAAAAGCGATAAAAATCCCCCCTAACCCCCCTTTTTCAAAGGGGGGGAAGGGGGATTGAGATCACTCGAATTAAGGAGGTTGTTGAAGATGTCTACTCGACGCAAAGGAATTATGTATTTCATCCTGCTTTCCGGTCTCATCCTTATGGCATTCCCTCATTTTTCGTTTTCCCACGAGATAGACGGGATAGAGCACCTGTTCGGGGCAACCAATATAAACGGGGCAGTGGGGAATGGGGGGCTATCAGTGGGTCTCTCGTCGTCGGGCGAGATTACGGCGTTGAAGTGGCCCAGCCCCAGTTACTATGACCAGTTGCACTATCGGACCAGCACGGCAGAGGATGCCCGGGAGCTTCCCCATTTTGGGGCAAAAGATAATATGGGCTCATTCGCGGGAATCCATTATACTGCTGGTCCGTCTTCCGGCCTGAAGTGGTTCCGGGACTTTCCTACTACCCATTTCCAAACCTACCTAAGTGAGGATTCAAATATATTGGTTACCACCTTTACTGATAATGAGCTCGGACTGAATGTCGTGAGCTATAACTTTGTGCTCCCGGAGAAGGATGTGCTGGTGAGGCACTATGAGATCCAGAGGCTCCCCGGATCAGAGGTAACTTCGGCCTCATTCATATATTATGAGAACATGGCACCGGTAAAGACAAAGGATGCATTTGCTCCCACCCGGGACTGGATCGATGATACAATAAATGATTATGCTGCTATCTATGATTCTCGCATTGGAGCAATTATTCATTTCCTCCCCGGGGATGAGGACCTGGGGAATCTGGATCAGGTATTGAACGGGGCTGCGGCGGGGCTGTCTGGTAGAGCCGAGGATTTCCTGGACCGGGTAGATGAAGAGCTGGGTGAGGGTATTTATGCAGTGGTAGGAGGGGATGCTCCTCCCCTCAGCTATCAGGTGGGCTCCCTTCCCTGTTCGAGGGGAAGCTGGGAACATACCCCGGAGAGTGCATTTGAGGATGTCCCGGATGGGGTTTTGTCGGAATCCCCGGCTGCCGGGTGTCAGGCAAATTCAGCTCTTCAGTGGAGCTTGGAGTTTGATGCCTCAGAATATACGGAGCTAACCATGTTTATTGCCTTCTCCGGGCACTTGAATGGTGAAGAAGGGGCAAAGGAGCTTTTAGAAGAGGTAAGAGGGGCCTCTGCTTCAGAGCACATTGAAGCTACTGAGTCATGGTGGAAGGATTGGCTGAGCAGGGCAAGGCTGCCGGATACCCCTGATGAGGATCTTGTTGCCTTCTCCAAAAGGGCCCTGATATCAATAAAGACAGGAACTGATAGAGAAACCGGGGCAATAATGGCATCTATCTCGGTCCAGCCCCCTTACGGAGAGGACTGGCCCCGCGACGGCGCATTTTTCAACTATGCCCTGGATATTGCCGGGTATCATGAAATGGTTGCCAGGCACAATCTTTTCTATGCCTCGGTTCAGAGAAAGGAAGACGGGGAGGATACATCCGGATCATATCCGAATGCGCCGGCGGGCTCCTTTGCCATGAACTACTATGCCGATGGGGTCCCGGGAGGGCCCATTGACTTCGAGATTGATGAGGTCGGACTGGCAGTATGGACACTGTGGAACCATACCAAGTTTTTAGAAAATGAACAGGAGCAAAAGACCTATCTGAAGGCTATCTACCCGGCCATAAGATTAGGGGCGGAGGCATTGATGTCCTGCCGGGATGAGGAGACAGGGTTGCAGTGCTTGGCCTATGAAGATGACAACTACACCAAGACCCAGACCATCCACGGGGCAGTCACTGTCCATCTCGGGCTTCGCTCGGCGATAGAGGCAGGGGAGGCTTACCATGAGGATGAAGGGACCCTTAACCAGTGGAGAGACCGGCTAAACGAGCTGGAGGGGGCCATTTTGGAAAACTATTATTCAGAGGAGGACAAGAATTTTGGGGTTGGGGGAGGTTCAGGCTCCTGGCTGATATGGCCGGTGAGGCTCTTACCTTACGATGACCCGAAGATGCTATCTCAGGCAGATTATACCTCCGCCTCGATGTGGCCACATCTCAATAAGGAGACCGATGGAGTAGTTTACCTGGGGAAGACCACCCTTGCCCTGGCCCGGATATGGAAGGATGATACTGCAAAACTAAATACGGTCAAGGAGGCTTTAGATATCTTAGCCAAAGAGGTTCCTACCCGGGGAACCAGGCATATGGGGGAGGTCTCGGTAATCAGGGAATATGATGGGAGCCTGCTCCCCGAATTCTCCAACCGGGTAGCAGTTCCCCATATATGGGAGGCAAGCCTGACATATCTATCCCTTATGGCTGCCTACAATCCGGAGGATTTTGACCGGATAGAGGAAAAAAAGATAGTCATCTCCTGGGAGGAACCCGGGGAGGAGGGATGTGGCTGCATTTCTGTCCCTGAAAACAGCAAGGGAAGAACCGGAGGGGAGTTTTTTATAATTTTCTGGTTCCTCGTATTAGCTCTATCTTTTATCTTCATTTTCATTAGACGCAAGTGGCAAGAGTCAAGGAACTAAGTTCCCTCTCAACACCCAACCCTGAATACCTAAATCCAAAGTTCAAAATTCAGTGCATAGTTCCAAGTTCATAATGCACTTTGAGCCGTGCACTGTGAACTGCTTTGGCATTTGGATTTAATCCCATGTACGGTACTATTCGTGATAAGCCTAAAAAAGAGAATAAGCCATGATTTTATTGAGGTCCGGGCTATTTATATTGGCAATAATTCTTAATACTATTGTTCTGGGGACTCTCATCATTCTCAGTAGTTTTTGCAGCCGCAGTGGAAACCTTCCTAATTCAATTGTCAAATTATGGGCCAGACTTATTCTGTGGACCAGCCGGGTCCGGGTAGAGATCCAGGGGCTGGGGAATATCCGCTCCGGGCAGCCAGCCGTCTTTATGGCTAATCACCTATCTTTCTTCGATGTGGCGGCTCTAATAGCCCATCTTCCGGGGCAAATTCGTTTTTTGGCCAGAAAGGAGCTGGTCAAGGTTCCTATCTTCGGCTGGGCACTCTACCTTTCCCGTCATATCATTGTTGACCACACCCGTCTCCGAAAGACCTTTAAGAACATTGAGCGGGCGGCCCAAAGGCTGAGGGAGGGAACGAACATCCTGGTCTTTCCGGAAGGCGCCCTAAGCCTTGACGGCAGGCTCCAGGACTTTAAAAAAGGGGGATTCGCTCTGGCAATAAAATCCGGGGTTCCAATTATCCCGATAAGCATTAGTGGCAGCAGGGATATCCTCCCCAGAGGGGGCTGGAAGATCCGGCCGGGAAGGATTAAAGTCGTTGTGGAGAGACCGATAGAAACCGGGGGTTATACCCGGAGGAATTTGGGTGAATTGATGGAAAGGGTGCGCGGGACAATCTCTGCCAATCTGGATCGATTCTGAGGCGAGTTCAGTTCCCGGGCTTTTTGGGTAATGGTTTATCCTTTCTCGGCAACACCGGTGGCCTTATTACCTCTGTCCCTTTGGGGATTCGAAAAGTGAACAGGTCATCAGGCAGATCGTTATTCACCTTAATATCGCTAAATGTTACCCGGGTGAGATTTCCAAAGTGGTCGTAAACTAAAGTCTCCACTACCTGATAGGAATCCTTGGCTACTACCAGCAGGAGTCTTTTCATACCGGGCTGCTCTTCCTTGGGAAAGAGCTCCAGAAGATAGTTCTTCTCGGTATCTACCAGTGGTGATTTAGCAAACTTGATTTTGAAATCCTTTTTAAGGTTACCCATGCCTGCCAGAAAGGTAGAGGGCGTCTTTGAGGGAAAGCTCTGGGCGGTCTTGTCCACCCATACCTGATTATCAGCGGGCATATAATGCCACATTGTCTTTCCATCACTGATAAACTCCTGCTTCTGAGGCTTCTGATAATCCCACCTCATCTTTCCTCTTTTCTTGAAGTAGACTACCCCTTCGTTTTTCTGAATCTTATTGATATTCGTCAGTGTAACCTTCTGAACAAAGTTGGCCTGGTAATCCTGTATTTTTTCATAGTTAGCCTGGATCTTATCTGCTATTTCATCAACGGTAGCTCCCTGAACCTTGCTGGAAAAAACAAGGAGTAGTGGTAATATCCCTACCATTAACAATCCTGATAGCTTCTGTCGAGTAGGCATTTTCAATAACCTCCTTTCCCCCTTATTAAATCAGGGGTTAACGCCACTAAATCCCCCCCCTTTGAAAAAGGGGGGTTAGGGGGGATTTTCATCTTTCCCTCCCTTCAGATGCGGACTTTACTAATACCTCCCGGGGCTTAACCCCATCGGAGGGTCCAACGACACCCTCGTTCTCCATCCTCTCTACCATTCGGGCTGCCCGGTTGTAGCCAACCCTCATCCGCCTCTGGATCATGGAGATGGATGCCTGTCTGGTTTCGGTAACCATTGCCACTGCCTCATCGTATCTCTCATCCTCATCATACTCTATTTCTCCCAATTTGTCTTCATCTTCTTTGAGGATCGGGGGATAATATTCGGAACTTCCCTGCTCGGACAAAGCTTCCACTACTCTTTTAATTTCGGAATCGGTAACGAGTGAGCCGTGAATCCTCTCAAGTTTTGCTACTCCCGGTGGTAGGAATAACATATCACCAGCTCCTAGTAGCTTCTCCGCACCATTAGCATCGAGGATAGTGCGGGAGTCGACCTTCGAGGAGACCTGGAAGGCTATCCGGGCCGGGAAGTTGGCTTTGATAATACCGGTAAGGACATCTACCGAAGGACGTTGAGTGGCGACAATCAGGTGGATGCCGGCAGCCCTTGCCATCTGGGCCAGACGGGTAATGCACTCCTCGACATGCCGGGAGGATACGAACATCAGATCTGCCAGCTCATCGATCACAATCACAATGTAAGGAAACTTTTCCGGGCCGCCGTTTTCTTCGTCAGGGCTACCCTGGAACTCCCGGTGGTCTTTAGCTCCCTTTTTCAATTCCTTCTCTATTCGGAGATTATAGTGGTCAATGCTTTTTACCTCATAATCTTTCATTATCTCATACCTTCTCTCCATCTCGGTAACTGCCCAGCGGAGGCTCTGGGCCGCCGCTTTGGGATCGGTTACCACCGGACGAAGCAGGTGAGGTATGTTTTGGTAGCTGCTGAGTTCCAGCATCTTGGGATCAACCAGGAGCAGGCGTACTTCCTCCGGGCTTCTTTTATAAAGTATGCTTAAGATCATCGCATTCAGGGCGACGCTCTTCCCGGAACCCGTGGCCCCGGCCACCAGAAGATGGGGCATCCTTGCCAGGTCGGTAACTGCCGGGTTTCCTTCCGAGTCCTTTCCCAGGCCCAGAAGTAACCTTCCTTTGCCCTCCTGGAATTGGGGAGAGGAGAGGATCTCCTTTAGATGTACGGTTTCCCTTACCGGGTTGGGTATCTCAATCCCCACTGCCCCCTTGCCGGGGATTGGGGTGAGGATGCGAATACTCAGGGCCTTTAAGGCCAGGGAAAGGTCATCGGAGAGGTTAGCAATGCGACCTACCTTAATTCCGGGTCCCGGTTCAAATTCATAGCTGGTAATGACCGGGCCCGGACGGATCCCAGCTACTTTTCCTTCCACCCCAAAATCTCTCAGGCTCTTCTCCAGGAGTTGGGAATTCTTCTCCAGGCTGTCCTTATCGATACCCGGGCTTTCTTCCTCATCGTAATCCAGAAGGGATAGTGGAGGGGGATGGTAATCTTCCTCCCTCACCGGAAGCGCGAACTTCTGCTCAGTAGCAGGGGGTTTGCGTTTTTTCTCTTTTTGGGCAACGGTGGCAGTTTCTTCCTTCAGTTGAGGGGGCTCAGGTTTGACCACAATTATCGGGGGCCTCTTCGGTTTTTCCTTCTTAACAAAAATCCTTTTCTTAGTGAATTCCCAAAGGGATTTCAACCATTTCCAGCAGGTCATAAGCCCTTCCCAGAAGACCTTCAGTATCTTGGCAATACCTCTTAATATAGAGGCAATTCCTCTCAGCAGAGATACAACCGATAGGTTAGTAATAGCCATTACGGATAACAGGAGGATCAGAGAACAGATAATATAGGTTCCTGCAGGGTTGAAGTATTTTTGCAACAATCGGGAACTGAAATCCCCAAGGACACCTCCGGGTAATATGGAAGATTTAAAAAACTTTTCCGGGCTCAGTGCCGAGGATAAAAAGACCGAAGAGGAGGCAATCAATATAAGGTAGCTGATAGCCTTAATAAGCCGTTGCCTTAACCGACTACCTGAGAGTAAGATGAGGGATAGGCTTAGGAGAGCCAGAGGAAGCAGGTATGAACTCAGTCCAAGCAGTTGGAGCATCCCATCGGCAAGATAGGCCCCGACAATGCCTCCCATATTTTCTATCTCCTTCGGCGGGGCAGGGGAGTGAGTGTCCGCAATAATGATGTGGTTGAGGGAGGGGTCCGAAGGGCTGTAAGAGGTAAGGCTAAGGGCAAAGAATATGGCTATGAAAAGCAGGATAATGCCAGAACCCTCTTTCTTTAACCTCTCTTTAATTGAAGGATGTCCTATAGCTTTCATCTTTTATCACTTTTTAGTTTAGCAAATCCGCCTCAGGCGGATCAAGGGTAAACGGGGCTTTTTTTATTATATAAAGTACCTTAAACTTGACTATTTCCTGTAACTTGCTACAGGGTTTCCTCTTATCCCCCTCTCCCCTGGGGGAGAGGGCTTGCCCCGATGTCCATCGGGGTCGATCGACCCCGATGGACATCGGGGTAAAGGTGAGGAGGGAATGTTTTGATCCGCCTTAGGCGGATTAGGATTTGGTGTTTAGTGCTTAGGAGTTACCTTATTGGTGCTTAGTATTTACTTGTCTGTCTGTATTTACAACACTAACCTATGCACAATTATTTTTATCGTTATATATAACTCAGAGATTTATCGCTAAAACCGCCGCCCCTACCACCCAGCAATAATAAGCAAAAAATTTGAGCTTCCTTAATCGCACCATCTCCTTCAAAACCCAAAGGGAACCCAGACCGACAATTAATGCGGTTACAGTGCCGGCGATGTAAGCCCAGATTTCGCCGGAAGGTATCTGGTCGAGATTCTTGAGATTTAAAACCACCGCTCCCAGGATTGCGGGGATAGAAAGCAAAAAGGAAAACCGCACGGCAGACTCACCCTCTATCCCGCGCAGCAGGGCAACAGAGATTGTCGAACCGGAGCGAGATATCCCGGGGATAATGGAGACTGCTTGCGCCAGGCCGATGATAATCGCATCGCCAATCCCTACCTGCTTTTTTCCCGAAGTTCGGCGGGGGATGATCTCAGCTAAAAGCAACACCGTTCCGGTAACAATAAGCATTGCCCCTACCATAAGGATGGAAGAGAAAAGCCTGATTATTTGCTCCTCGAAGCCAAGCCCGATCCCGGCTGCCGGCAGGCTTCCTAATAAAATAAAAAATGCCAGATTTCTATGGACCTTTCGGGCCGTCTCCTCCTGGGGATTGAGATCCCTTTTAGGTCTTGGGAGCAGGGAGCTGCCGATGGAGAAAACCTCCTGCCTGAAGTAAATAATAACGGCCAGGAGTGTTCCTAAATGAAGTAGAACATCGAAGAGGACTCCGGGCTGATGGAAATTCGGGAGGTAGTGCTGGGCGATGACCAGATGGCCTGAGCTGCTCACCGGGAGAAACTCAGTCAGCCCCTGCACTATTCCCAGAAAAACCGCCTCTAAGGCACCCATCAAAGGTCAATAAAAACTTATTATTAGTTAATTTAAGATTATATTAATATAAATTTACTATCTTTTTAAACAATTGATAATTAATATAACTAATTTAATGTCTATTTATAAACTAATATTATCAAAAAGTCAAGCATTTTTCTTTTTGATTTGACAAAGCAAGGGAAAGGAAATAGAGTTTGAATTTAAGTCATTCTGAGCGGAGCGAAGAATCTAATCCTTCGACAAACTCAGGACAAGTATTTTAAGACCCTTCGCTATCGCTCAGGTCGACGTCTGTAATCTACAATCTATAACTATAAAGGAGGGGGAAAATGAAAAAGACAGCTTTTTTATCAGGTCTCGCAGCCATTTTGATTATTGCCTTTACCCTCAGCTGCGGCGATGACGGAACACAAGCACCGGCCTGCGTCGATAATGACGGGGATACCTACGGAGCAAACTGCTCCGCCGGAACGGACTGCGATGACGGTGATGTTGATAACTGGGACTCTTGCACATCCTGCTTGGATGGTGATAGTGATACCTACTATGCCGGATGCGATGCTTACACTACCCGGAACGGCCCGGACGAATGCGATGATGATACCAATAACTGGACTACTGCCGGCTGCGCTGATTGCACGGACGTAGATGTAGATACCTGGTTTATTGCTTGCGACCGATACCAGAGCATTAACGGCCCGGACTGTAACGACAGCGATGCTTCCATCAATCCCGGAGCCACTGAGGTTACCTGCGATGATGTGGACAATGACTGCAATGCCGCCACCGTGGATGCTCCCCCGGACGGTGACGGTGATACCTGGGATGTCTGCGGAGACGGCGATACGGTGAATCCTGACGGTAAGGACCCGGCTGACTGCGATGATGGCGATATCAGTATTAATCCCGGAATCACTGAGGTTACCTGTGATGGTGTGGACAATGACTGCAGTGCCGCCACGTTGGATGCTCCGGATGGGGACAGTGATACCTGGGATACCTGCGGCGCAGGCGATACGGTAAATCCTGATGGTAATGACCCGGCTGACTGCGATGATACTCATCCGGCTCATTGGTTGGATTGTGGAGTCTGTGTGGATATCGATGGAGACGGTTATGGGGTAGTTGGCAGTGATTGTGACCTTTATCAGGACGATGACTGCGATGATGATATCATTAATGTCTGGAGCACTTGTGCTGACTGCACTACTGATGTTGACGGTGATAACTGGGGCATTGGCACAACTTGTGAAACGACCGAGGACTGCGATGATGGCGATGCCAGTATTAATCCTGGTGCTGACGAGATTCCTTTTAACCAAATAGATGACAACTGTGATGGGGACTACCACCCGGATGTAATCCACGTTAGCCACACTCTTGGTGCGGCTTATGCAACCTTTGTCGATGGCGATTATCTTTATGCCAGTTCTGGCAGGACATTAAAGATATATGACATATTACCGGATCCTGGCAATCCGAAAAATATAGCAAAAATTGATTTATCTGATATTATCCATGGGATATATGTCACCAGTGACTATGCCTATGTGGCTGCTCAGGATAGCGGTTTAGCGATCATTAATGTAACCGATCCGGCCAATCCCGGCACCCCGGTCTATCGGGATACCAATGGATGGAGCTTTGGAGTCTATGTTGACGGGGACTATGCCTATGTGGCTGATCGGTGGATGGGTTTAGCGATCATTAATGTAACCGATCCGGCTAATCCCGGCACCCCGGTATATCGGGATACCAAAGATTCTAGCTTCGGAGTCTATGTTAACGGGGACTATGCCTATGTGGCTGATGAGGTTAGCGGCTTAGCGATCATTGATGTAACCGATCCGGCTAATCCCGGCACCACAGTCTATTATCGGGATACCTCAGGGACTAGCTACGGAGTCTATGTTACCGGGGACTATGCCTATGTGGCTGCTGGGGAGGGTGGTTTAGCAGTCATTAATGTAAGCGATCCGACCAATCCCGGCCCCCCGGTTTATCCGGATACCTCAGGGTATAGCCAGGGAGTCTATGTAACCGGGGGCTATGCCTATGTGGCTGATTATGGTAGCGGTTTACCGATCATTGATGTAAGCGATCCGACCAATCCCGGCACCACGGTTTATCCGGATATCTTAGGGGTTAGCCAGGGAGTCTATGTTGACGGGGGCTATGCCTATGTGGCTAATAGGAGTAGCGGTTTAGCGATTATTGATGTAGCCGAACCGGCTAATCCTGGTACAACGGTCTATCGGGCTACCTCAGGATATAGCTTAGGAGTCTATGTTGACGGGGGCTATGCCTATGTGGCTAATGGGGATAGCGGTTTAGCGATCATCGGTGTAACCACTCCGACCAATCCCGGCACCCCGGTCTATCGGGACACCTCCGGGAATAGCTCTGGAGTCTATGTTGCCGGTAACTATGCCTATGTGGCTGATTCGTATAGCGGTTTAGCGGTCATTGATGTAACCGATCCGGCCAATCCCGGCACCACAGTCTATTATCGGGATACCTCAGGGAATAGCTTAGGAGTTTATGTTGACGGGGGCTATGCCTATGTGGCTGATCGGGAAAATGGATTGGAGATATTTAAGATATGGTAAAACAGCATGATACTAATGACAAATGACAAAGCCCAAATTACAAATCAAATTCGCCGCCGGCGGACTGGAATCTGTAATCCTGTAATCCACAATCTACAATCTATAACTATAAAGGAGGGGGAAAATGAAAAAAACAGCTTTTTTAGCAAGTCTCGTAGCCATTTTGGTTATTGCCTTTATGCTCAGTTGCGCCGATGACGGGACACCAACACCAGCAGCCTGCGTTGATAATGACGGGGATACCTACGGAGCAAACTGCTCCGCCGGAGCGGACTGCGATGACGGTGATGTTGATAACTGGGACTCCTGCACATCCTGCTTAGATGGTGATAGTGATACCTATTATGTAGCTTGCGATGCTTATACCACCCGAAACGGCCCGGACTGCGATGATAGCGATGCTTCGATCAATCCCGGGGCCACTGAAACTACCTGCGACGATGTGAATAATGACTGCGATGCCGCCACCCTGGATGCCCCGGATGGGGACAATGATACCTGGGATGTCTGCGGAGCAGTTGATCCGGTGAACCCTGACGGTAAGGACCCGGCTGACTGTAACGATAGCGATGCTTCCATCAACCCCGGAGCCGCTGAGGTTACCTGCGATGATGTAGACAATGACTGCAGTGCCGCCACCGTGGATGCCTGGGGCGGCGGAATGTACAACTACGACTGCTCGCCCATAATAACTAATTGCATCATGTGGGGCGATACGGCTACCACAGGACTAGAGATAGACAACTACGGTGCATCCAACCCGATTGTAACCTACAGCGATGTCGAAGGGGGCTATCCCGGCGAGGGCAACATCAATGCTGACCCGCTGTTTGTTGGCTACCCCAACCTGCACCTGAAGAGCGGCTCACCCTGCATAGATACAGGAACCGCAACCGGTGCCCCGAGTGACGACCTTGATGGCAACCCGCGCCCCTCGGACTTGGGTTATGACATGGGAGCCTACGAGTTCCAGGATGCTGATGGTGATGGGATAGGAGATGATCTAGATAATTGCCCAGATGATATTAATTCTGATCAAGGAGATATAGATAAAGATGGTATTGGGGATGTATGTGATTCTTTCCCCTATGATCCGGAGAACACTGATATTGATGGCGATGGGTTAGGTAGTAATGTAGATAACTGTATGCAGGATAATAATCCTGATCAGGCGGATACTGACGGAGATGGGATAGGGGATGTCTGTGATAATATGCCGAATGATCCGGTGCAATTTTCCAATAACAAAAATATGACCAAATATTCGGATAAGGAATCCTTTTTAATTTCCGATATAAGCTGGCAGGATATAATGAGCCTGGTTCCCCTGACCACCTGGACCGAACCGATAACCGAAGAAACAATAAAGTATCCCACTTTAATCTATCACGATGAAACGGATGAAAAGCAACGCTTTGATGTTGATTCGATAATACACTTCTTTCAGCGCTATGAACCAACTCATTTAACAATTACCTGTAGCACTCCAACAGCCTTAAATGATGCTCTCATAGATGCTGGATTAAGTCCTTCACCCCAGATGATCAGTCGGATTAATATAGACAGTTTCTTAAGTTACTGGGATTCTTATGGAGTTGTTGTTTATTGTGAGGCAGATTATGAGCTTGCCCTTCTTGCCTCGACCTATGCTTCACTGATAAATGCACCCCTGGTGGTTGAGGGGCATCCGAGCTTGGATGTGAATGGGACATACGCAGGGAAGAATGTAATCTGTGTTGGTTATCCAACCGGCCCGGGTAGTGCCTATTGTGACCGGCGATATCGGCTTGAGCAATTGCAGGAACTTTATGTGCAATTGACTAATACCGATAAGATAATATTAGTCAATCCCAACGATTTAAGTAGCGTAGACAGTTACATTGAACATGAATTTTTTCTTGACGGGTGTGTTCCCCTATTATTTGGAGAGGGAATGCCAATTTATTTAGAAGAGATTTGTCCTGATACATCACCAGAATGTATCTCTAATCTATTTAGCAAAACCTCGCTAGCCGCTCCTCTCCTGGCATCGGCAAAGCATGAGTTAATTGTAAGTACAACTACCACAGATTATCAATCAGTAGATTCATTTATAGATTCAAAGATTGCTGAGTTGTTTAACTCGCCGGAAGATGTGGAGTATCTCACAATAATCGCTTCCGCCTATGCAATACAAAAAAGTAAGCAAGAGGAGGCTATTCCACCTATTCCATTTTTTACTCCTGGTTTTATTCCGATTTGTTCGGCTCTCGATCCTTATGAGTATGCAGATATAATTGGAGAAGATCATGATCCGGATGTAGGTGTGGGGAGAATAATGGGGTTTGACATTTCCGATGTATCCAGTTATATTTCACGGGTCTTGTTTTATTCAGATATACTTCCGTCATTACAAAGGATTAATATGAAACATTTGTCAGGTGTTTTTAATTTCACCGACATACCTGAATATGGAAAGGTGCAGACAGAGGAGTGGGCAAGTATTTTTAGTAACTATGGTTATAATGCGGAAAGTAAATATGGAGAAAAAGGTGATTTTATCTCAGCAGATTGGGAGGATCAGGATTTAATTCATTGGATAGATCATGGTGACCATGATTGGGCAGGAATATATTACAATCAGATTCCTTTACTTGATGAATCTCTTGTCATAGCAGAGGCTTGTTTAACCTGCTCCAGATCTGATGGATATTCCTTCTGGGCTAATGCAATAAGAAAGGGGGCAATCGGTTTTGCTGGTGCTGTCAGTGTTTCTTACGCTCTTGATAGATTTCGCATTGATATGTTGGATAACTTATATTACCATGAAAAGAACTACTCGGTTGGAAAATCATTCAGTGAAGCATATTATGAAGGATGGTGGGGTCCCCCAGGGTGCTTTTTAGCACCAAGATATATGTGGACTTATATAGGAGATCCAACCTTTAACCTAAATCCACCTTATCCTTTAATGGAAGAACTTCCAAGCCATTTACCCAGTTGTGATTGATTTTTATATTAAAATTTAAAATTAATTAGGATATAAAAAGGGGGGAAAATGAAGAAAAAGAGAGTATTAAATCTTTTAGTATTTATAGTGATAGCTAACCTTTTCAGTATGTCCCCAGTCTCAGCCGAGATCGCGATTGAGGTGACAATGGATGAGTCTTTTGGAATGGGAGATGACATTTCTTTTGAATATACCATTGTTTCCGATGAAACTCAGACTATACACTATATGCCCCACATTCTTTGCCCCCATGCTTTGGTACCGCTTCTGGACATTAAGATCTTGGAATTGATTGAGAATGAGCCGTTGGCAGGTAGTTATGAGTATCTCACTGTGGATGAAAACATCGGTCCCCAGACCTGTACTGCCGCAGTTTACATTATGAGTTTTGGAACAGAGGGGGAGCCTCCAGAGGTGATTCAGGCGGAGGGAGTAGTGTTTACAATTGATGTTCCTCCGAGTTTTAAGTTTTCTCTATTAACCTGCAAAGACCAAGCCTGTACCGAAAAAGCCAAAGTTTTTATTCTTAGTGATACGATTTACCTGGATTATGAGAGCGAGGTGCCGGGGGTGAGTATTACTGGATTACTCACCCGACCCGATGCCAGCACCCGTGAGCTAACTCTTCCTGCTACCGAGCCAGCCTCTCAAGTCAGGAAATATAAACTTGAGGTAGAAGCTTCAAAAGAAGGCTATAAAACGATGAAGGTGGAGTCAATGTTTGGGGTAATTGAGAAGAGGGTAAAGATCCCCTCTGGAGTGGTTTGTGTGGTAAACGGGGTCTGCGGTGAGGGGGAGACCCTTAAGAACTGCCCGCAGGACTGTGCCCTGGCTGATTCCGATAACGACGGAGTGGTTAATTACAAGGATAAGTGTCCGGATACCCCTCAAGGTCAAACCGTGGATGAGGAGGGCTGCTCCTGCCCGCAGAAGATAAAGAGGGCAAAATCATTGGTGGAAGCTCTGAATGGTTCCATTCAGGGCCTGCCGGACAGCGCCTTCGATAAGAACGCCGAACAGCGGAAGAATACGTTATCCAATAAGCTCAATGCCGTTATTAATCAAATCAACAGCGGAAACTATCAAGGGGCAATTGACAAATTAAATGATGATATTAAGCCGAAGATGGACGGCTGTGTGGGAGGAGATCCTGGTGACGACTGGATAACCGACTGCCCCGCCCAGAAGGAACTGACAAAAAGCATCACCGAAATAATCGCTGAGCTAATAAAGCTAACTGAGAAGTGTTAATCAAGATGATGTAAGGGTTAGGTTTCAAAAAGGTGACTGAGAATTTAAATTTCGGACATCATTGAAAAATAAAATTCCTTGCTTATATGGTGTTAGAGTGATATACTTAAGTTATTTCGGTCAGAGAAGAAGGTTTTTAACCTAAAATAATTACAGGAGGATAAAATGGACAGCACAATCAAAATCGGGAAGGAGCTTCTGCCGGTTCTGGTGTTGGGATTGGCGGTAGGGTTCCTGTTGAGTTTCGGATGTAGTAGTGATGACGGCACTCCTAATATTAATAATCATGCGCCGATGCTTAATCCAATTGGCAACCAGGTGGTAGATCTCGGTGGCACCTTGAACTTTACTGTGACCGCCAGTGATCCTGATGGAGATGCCCTGAGTTTTACGGCAACTAATTTGCCCCCCGGGGCCGTATTCGACCCGGAGACTAGGAGCTTTACCTGGACTCCCACTCCCGGCATTAACCCAACGGGTACTTACGATGTTACATTTATCGTATTTGACGGAGTGCTGAGCGACAGCGAGAAGATTACTATTACCATTAATTTATTAGGAGTCACCGGCGCTGCTTATACGGGGATATACCCGACAATTGCTTCTAACTTCGAAGGAGACTGCAACATTCCATGCGAGGAGGTACCATTTATGATGGGAATGGAGTTGTATGGCCTGCCAGCGCCTGGCTGTGAAGAGTTTGATTTTTTCCTGCTGCAGAACGATGAGCTTATTATCGGTATGGGGGGCTCAGGCACTATCTACAATGACGGCAGTTTTACCACGAGTTACTTCTTTTCGGGGGGTCCTTTTACTATAAAGATATCAGGAGCGGGGAATATCTCTGCTGATACAATTGAAGGAAGTATTTACCTAAAGTATGAATATGAAGCAGAAGAGTGCAGCTGGAGCTTTGATTATTTCGGACCTGACCCTCATCATAACGCTACCGTTACAGTCAACGGTTTCACCGGGCATGACGGCGAAAATGTCTATGCCTTCGTTATTGAGGATTGGGTTTGGGTTATTGGTTTTGGTTTGGTGCCGGTGGTAGGGGCCATGGGCGGCGGTGAGTTAGCCGCCGACGGCAGCATCGAAATCCAGCTTAAACCTGAACTATCTGATGGTGATTATGAACTGTGGGTGATTTTGGATAACGATGGAAATATCGATGAAAAAATAATTTATATGGTATCTACAGGTACGTTGCCCGTAACTATTGGCGATTGGTATAAGGACGATGGTACTTTAGTAATCGATGGTGGCAGTGGATCTGTCATATTAAATAAAGAGGATTTTATAGAAGAGCTTCCCTAAGGAGGATTTAAGGTCAGTGGGGAAAGGGGGACCACGTTATTGAAATATTGACTTATTGTGTTTTTGTTGAATAATATCCAGATGTTAGGGGTTTGCGTCTATACAGGCTGACCGAGATTAACCCTGCTGATTATCACAACCAAATATTCCTGCCATTAGAGAAGTAATTGTTCTTAATCCCGCCTTCTTATCCTATTACCGACAGTCCACTGTTTTGAAAAACTGTTGGACAAAACTGTTTACATTTATTATTGAGAAGGGATCAAGTTTGCTCTTGACCTTTGCTAGGGCAAAATCTTTGATATTGACAAATGAGCAAATGATGCCGCAGCTTGAATTTTTGAATTAAAACGGGCGCTGTCCCTATTCCCCCAAAAATTGTGTTAAATATAGGAATGAGATTCTTCGCTTTGCTCAGAATGACAGTGTGGGGAGGTTTTTCAACAGCCCCGCTGAGGTGATTCGGATAAAGGCAAATACCGGTGCTCGTTTATCCTTCGTAGTACTACGGAGAATGGAAAAGCCCCGGTTATCCTGTATGGGGAAGTCTTGACCGATTTTTGAGTAAACTCCGGTAAAGGCTTGACAGAAACAACTATATCTTGTATAAATTAAGAAGATATATCAATATATAGTATTTAAAGGAGATACCTATGCTTTTTTGGAAGCGGAAGAACAAGGAAGAAAAAGAAATCAAATCTCTAAACATTCGGATAAATTACGGAACTTCAGTAATCTTTGACTCCCATGAAGCGATGAATATCTCCAAAGGGGGACTTTTCATAAAAACCAAAAGGCCTGAGCCAGTCGGGAGCACAGTTAATTTCATTTTTTCATTCCCGGATATTCCCCAAAAAATTGCTGCTTCGGGTGAAGTAGTATTCAACGAAATCGATCCCGAGATGGCGGGAATGGGGATAAAATTCAAAGACTTGAGCCCCGAAGGGCTGAGTTTGATTGCTAAATATGCAGAAGAATTTAGTTGGCAGCGGAAGGGAGTTAGATTGGGTAGAAGAGAGGAAAAAGACAGAAGGGTAAGAGAATTCCAGAAAATCCAGGGGGATCGAAGGCTTAGTAAAATAAGAAGGATCATTAGGGATAGAAGAACTTTATTGGACAGAAGGCTGGGGAGAAGAATACTCGGTATTCTTTGGGACAGGTAGATTAACTTGCAATGGTAATACAGGCTGATTTTCTGGTCATCGGCAGTGGGATTGCCGGCCTAAGCTTTGCCCTAAAGGCGGCAAAGAAGGGCAAAGTAGCATTAATCAGCAAAAAAGAAAGCTTTGAATCCAGTACCAACTATGCCCAGGGGGGAATCGCTTCGGTTCTGGGCGAGGGTGACAGCTTTGAGTCTCATATTCGAGATACCCTGGAGGTGGGGGCAGGGCTGTGCCGGCGAGAAGTGGTGGAGATGGTGGTAAAGGATGGACCCGAGAGGATCGAGGAGCTTTGCAATTGGGGAGTGAAATTTACTTTGAGCGGAGGGAATGAGGAGAAGCCGAGCTATGATCTAGGAAAGGAGGCAGGTCATTCTCAGCGCCGGATAGTCCATGCTGCTGACCTGACCGGAAAGGAAGTCGAACGGGCCCTCCTAAAGGCCGTATCCCAGGAGAAAAATATAGTTGTTTATGAATACCACATCGCTATTGATCTGCTGACCAGTTCAAAATTTTCCAAGACTGTAGGTGAGGCTCGATGTCTGGGAGCATATTTGCTCGACATCAAGAAAGGAGAGATTCATACCTTTTTAGCCAAGGTGACTTTGTTAGCTACCGGGGGGGCAGGGAAGGTATACCTGATTACCAGTAATCCTGATGTTACCACCGGTGACGGGATTGCTATGGCCTATCGGGCGGGTGCCCGGATTGCCAATATGGAGTTTATCCAGTTTCACCCCACCTGCCTTTTTCACCCCCAGGCCAAGTCGTTTTTAATATCCGAGGCAGTCCGGGGAGAGGGGGGAATTCTCCGGCTTAAGGATGGAACTCCCTTTATGGAGACCTATCATCCCCGTAAGGAGTTGGCGCCCCGAGATGTAGTTGCCCGGGCGATTGATAATGAGCTGAAGAAGAGCGGAGAGCAATGCGTGTTTTTGGATATCACTCACCGGGATGTCTCATTTATCAAGGACAGGTTCCCTAATATCTATCAGAAATGCCTCTTGCTGGGGATCGATATTACCCAGGAGCCGATTCCGGTAGTTCCTGCTGCGCATTACCTATGCGGGGGAGTGGTGACCGACCTTTACGGGGAGACTAATCTCAAGGGGCTTTATGCCTGCGGGGAGGTAGCTCATACCGGACTTCACGGAGCTAATCGTCTGGCCAGCAATTCCTTGTTAGAAGCCATAGTCTTTGCTAACCGGGCTTATCTGAAGGCCAGCACTGAGCTACCAGGAATTGATATTCCCTCCGGAGATATCCCGGCCTGGGATCCGGGGAAGGCAGTAGACAGCGATGAGTCAATTGTGGTAGCCCAAAACTGGGATGAGATCCGTCGTTTTATGTGGAATTATGTAGGGATCGTCCGTTCCAATAAACGCCTGGCCCGCGCCCAGCGCCGAATCGAGATCCTTCAGGAGGAGATCTCGAAGTATTACTGGGACTTTATTATTACCAGTGACCTGCTGGAGCTGAGGAATATCGCTACCGTAGCCGACCTTATCATTCGCTCCGCGATGATCCGAAAGGAGAGCCGGGGACTACACTACAATCTTGACTATCCCGAGCGGGATGATAGAAACTGGGGTAGGGATACAATTATTGAAAAAGGCTAATCGAAGTGAGCACTGAGCGCCGGTGTGCAAATATTAAGTACAAAGTATATAATTATGAAACTATCGGCGAGGTGTAAAAAAGACTGGATTTAGGGAAATTTGAAGAAGTAATTAAAAATTAGGGGATTTTTAATCCTTTCCTTTTAAGAAATCGTCCAATAATTTTTTACTCTGATCATCAAGCCTGAGAAACTGGATTCCCATCCCAGGAATGACCTTAGTTCCTTCTTCCTCATCCTTTCTGCTCCAGGCAACCTTACTTTCAATCTCCAGAGGCTGGGGATTACCAGGAAGGGTTAGCTGCAGGATTATCGGGGTTCCCGTAGGCAGGGGATCTATGGTTTGAATAAAAATTCCTCCCTTGCTTAAGTTCCTCGAATAATAGAAGATAAAATCTTCCTTATCTTTAAAATCAACCCGGACAAAGATGCTTACCCGGGGCTCTCTTCTCGTCTCTTTTTTTACCGTTTGTTTCTTCCGAGGGGACATAGACACCCGCCTTCCTTAAGTTAAATATGGTATGGTGCCGAAGAGGGGACTCGAACCCCTACAGGCTTACGCCCACTAGGTCCTGAACCTAGCGCGTCTACCAGTTCCGCCACTTCGGCATAATCTGTTAAGATCAGGGTTTTAAACTACTTATATTCTATTTTTTTATTTAAGAGATGTCAAGTAAGAAAGCAAGCCCCCGAGCCATTTTCGTTGTTACGAGGGCGAGTGGACATGCAGGGTATAGAGCCCCAAATAAGAACGGTTTTTCAAGGTTTGCGGGGCATTGTTTATGGGAAAGGCAGAAATTCACCCCCACCTTATCCTATTTTGTCCACCTAAGGCGGACAAAATACTGGGGTTTTGCAA